>Ga0209958_1000445_pt1 | contig 77829 bp, 73 predicted proteins | sample ThiBio_inoc_plan_FD_183942 | JGI IMG/M metagenome (GOLD analysis project Ga0209958, IMG submission 183942) | Wastewater bioreactor microbial communities from Cape Town, South Africa - Thiocy_inoc_plan (SPAdes) | ecosystem: Engineered > Bioremediation > Thiocyanate > Unclassified | place: South...
AAGGGCGGGAATCGGGCCTGAAGGCCCCGCGAACTGCCCAAATGGGCGGCGCGAGAGGCCAAAACATCCGAAAAACTGCGTCGTTCAGTGCCGCATAGCAAATTACGACGGCTTGTTCAGCGTAGCCTTAGACCAGGACACATCAAATAATGAGAACAGACTTGATCGAAAAGTACGCACCGATTCTTTGTGGGTCGACGCCTCTGGTGGTCCGCGACCCGCGCCTGTTGATGGATGCAAGCGGCGACGTGAAGATCTATTACGCGCCGTTCGAGTACATCAACCCCAGTGCGCGGATTGTTCTGGTCGGGATCACACCGGGCCCCACCCAGATGGTCAATGCCAACAACGAGGCGCGGCGCGCGCTTCAGGCCGGCAAGTCCAGCGCGGAAGCGATCCAGGCCGCCAAGAGCGTCGGCGCGTTCAGTGGTGAGCCGTTGCGGAGCAACCTCATCAACCAGCTCAACCATTGGGGCTTTCACATGTGGCTCGGCCTGACCGATTCGGCCGATCTGTTCTCCACTTCGCGCCACTTGGTGCAGACAACCTCTCTCCTGCGCTATCCGGTGTTCGTCAAGGACGACGATTACCGTGGCTCACCGGACATGACCAAGCACCCCTTGCTGAGGAAGTACCTGCTGGAGAACTTCGCGGCGGAGGTCGAGGAACTGAAAGACGCCGTGTTCGTCGGGCTCGGGCCGCAGGTCCAGAAGGTGCTGGATCGCCTGATCCGGGAGCGGGTCCTGAAACCCGACCGGGTGATTGGCGGCATGCTGCACCCATCCGGCAACTGCACCTACCGGATCAATTACCTCATCGGGGACAGAAGCGCGCCGGTCCCCCACGCCACCAACCCTGTGCCTTACGACCAGGGCCGGCGAGCATTTCGGGAGCGGTTCGTCACCGCCTGATCGAAGGTCGGGTGAGTCGATGCGGACGCGGGTTCAATTCCGCAAATGGGAATCGAACTGGCGTCCTGTCTGATGCACTTGGCTGGTGACCCCGGCCGGGCAGAACTGGTAGGATTGTTGGCAGTTGGGGCTGGATTCCGCACCTTTCCGCAGGAGTTCGCAGCGGTTCTAAGGCGCTGAGTTACATAGGTTTGGCGCAGGGTTCCACCCCACCACCAATCAACCCAGGCCAACCGTTCACGGTTGGCCTTTTTTCTGCTCTCCGAGGATCCCAACCACCGGGGGCATCCCTGCGGCAAGCCGCGCGGCAGGCCACGGACGTGCAGGGCGCGATGCGCGCTGGACAAACCAAGGAGTGAATAACGATGAAGATCATCCGCAGCCGCGAGTTCCGTGCCGACCGCGCGTGGGGCGCGCTGGACATCGCGTCCATGAATGGCATCACCACACGCCTGCACTGGACCGACCAGCCGTACCGCTGGCATACCAACGATGGTGAAGAGGTGTTCGCCGTGCTCGACGGCCAAGTCGAAATGCGCTACCGGCAGGACGGCCAGGAGCACCGCACGCTGCTGGGCGCCGGCGATGTGTTCTTCGCCGGTGTCGGTTGCGAACACGTCGCGCATCCGCTGGGCGAGGCGCGCATTCTGGTGATTGAAAAAGAAGGCTCCGTGTAAAGACCGGTGTTGGGCCTTCCTGCCCGGCCCTCCTCGGGATTCTTTCGGCCCCCGCTGCGGGTAGAATCGCGCAGTCATTGGGGAGTAGCCTCTCTTCTCCACGAAGAGGCTTACGTCAACACACTTGACCCGCAGGTCATGGCGTAAGCGGTTCCCGAGCTTGGCAAGACCTTTGACCACAACGCCTCCGTTTTGGGCCGGGGATGCGTCGTGGTCAATCGTCTCTGGACCGGCCTTGGAACCTACTGATGGAATCCCTCCTCGTCTCCACCGGAGTGGTCGCCCTCGCTGAGATCGGCGACAAGACCCAGCTCCTGGCCTTTCTGCTCGCTGCCCGCTTCAAGAAGCCGATACCGATCGTTCTTGGCATTCTGGTGGCGACCATCGTCAATCACGGCCTTGCAGGCGCCCTTGGCGCCTGGATCACTGCCACGCTCAGCCCCGAGGCCCTGCGCTGGGTCCTGGGTATTTCCTTCCTGGGTATGGCGATCTGGACCATGGTGCCGGACAAGATCGAGGAAGAGGAAACCCAGGTCGCGAAGCGGTTCGGCGTCTTCGGTGCCACGGTCATCACCTTCTTCCTCGCCGAGATGGGCGACAAGACGCAGATCGCCACCGTCGCGATGGCCGCCCACTACGCCGCCCCGTTGATGGTGGTTGCCGGCACCACGCTCGGGATGCTGCTGGCCGATGTTCCGGCCGTTTTCGTCGGTGACAAGCTGGGCAGCAAGATCCCGATGAAGCTGGTGCATTCGGTGGCTGCTGCGGTCTTTGCGCTGCTGGGCGTGGCCACCTTGCTGGGTGCAGGCGCCAAGTTCGGGCTCTAGCGCCCCAGGGAGCAGACACCATCGATGCCGCTGCAGCCCGGCGATGGTGCTGCTGCGCCGGTTTGGATACCATACCCCCCTATCTTATTTCTTCCAAAATAACATGAGTCACACCATCCGGGAAAAGTCCAGGCTCGTGGCGCGGGTGCGCCGGATCCGGGGCCAGGTGGAGGCCCTGGAGCGTGCCCTCGAAGCCGAAAAGGGCTGCGCCGAGATTCTTCACCAGATCGCCGCCGCCCGCGGGGCCATCAACGGCTTGATGGCTGAGGTACTGGAGGAGCACATACGCACGCACATCGCCGACCCCGCCATCACCCGCGACGCAGAGCGCACCGCGGGCGCCGACGAACTGATCGCCGTTCTGCGCGCCTACCTCAAGTAAGGGACCGGACCATGCATACCGAAGACCTTTCCGATGGGGTCCATGACCACGCCTTCCACGCCAGCAGCGAGGCCGCCGAGCGCAGCACATGGGTTGTAATGTGGATCACCGCCATCACCATGGTGGTCGAGATCGCCGCCGGATGGTGGTTCAACTCGATGGCCTTGCTGGCCGATGGCTGGCACATGAGTTCACACGCCGTGGCGATTGGCCTGTCGGCTGTTGCCTACGCCACCGCCCGGCGTTACGCCCAGGACCCCCGTTTTGCTTTTGGTACCTGGAAGATCGAGATCCTGGGCGGCTTCGCCAGCGCCATCTTCCTGGTGGGCGTGGCAGTGATGATGCTGGTGGGCTCCGTGGAGCGGATTCTTGCGCCGCAGCCCATACAGTACCAGGAGGCCATCGCCATTGCCATCCTCGGTCTGGTGGTCAACGTGGTGTGTGCGCTGATCCTGGGCAAGGCACACCACCACGGACACGGGCCCGCGCAGGGTCACGATCATGGGCACAGCCATGACACACACCACCACGATCTGAACCTGAAATCGGCCTACGTGCACGTGATCGCCGATGCCGCCACGTCGGTGCTGGCCATCGCGGCACTGTGTGGCGGCTGGATTTTCGGCTGGGCGTGGCTGGACCCCTTGATGGGCATCGTGGGCGCGGTGCTCGTCGCCGTCTGGGCCAAGGGCCTGATTGCCGATACGGGCAAGGTGCTGCTGGACCGCGAGATGGATCACCCGGTGGTCGATGAAATCCGCGAAGCCGTGGAAACCGGGGCGGGGGCCGGCGACACGCGGATCACCGACCTGCACGTCTGGCGCGTGGGCAAGCAGGTCTATTCCTGCGCCATGACGGTGGTCACCCGCGACCCATCGCTCACCCCGAAGCTGGTGCGCGAACGGCTGTCCGTGCACGAGGAAATCGTCCACTCGACCATTGAAATCCACCACCGCCCCCATGCCGGCGCCAAAAGACCGGGAGCTGCAGCATGAGAACCATCGCGCTGTACCTCGTCACGGCCCTGGCAGAGATCATCGGCTGCTACCTGCCCTGGCTCTGGCTCAGGCACAACGGCTCCGTATGGTGGCTCGTGCCTGCCGCAGCCAGCCTGGCCGCATTTGCCTGGCTGCTGACCTTGCACGACAGTGCCTCCGGCCGGGTGTACGCGGCCTACGGCGGGGTTTATATTGGCGTGGCCATTCTGTGGCTGTGGGCCGTGGATGGCATCCGCCCATCCGGTTGGGATGTAGCGGGAGTCGCCGTGGCGCTGGCGGGCATGGGCATCATTGCCTTCCAGCCGCGATAAACCCTTCAGCAGGTTTGCCTCATGCCCAGCCCAACGACCGAGACGAAGTCCGGCACGCCGGTCCAAACCGCCAAAATCCCCGCCGGAATCTGGATTCTGGGGTGCGTCAGCATGCTGATGGACATTTCTTCCGAGATGATTCACAGCCTGCTGCCCCTGTTCATGGTCGGCGCCCTGGGTGCCAGCGCGTTCGTGGTGGGCTTGATCGAAGGTCTGGCGGAAGCGACCGCGCTGGTCGTCAAGGTGTTCTCCGGCGCCATCAGCGACTACCTGGGCCGGCGCAAGGGCCTGGCTGTGTTCGGCTACGCCCTGGGAGCCTTGACCAAGCCCTTGTTCGCCATCGCGCCGACGACCGGCATCGTGCTCACCGCGCGCCTGCTCGATCGGGTGGGCAAGGGCGTGCGCGGCGCTCCGCGTGATGCCCTGGTGGCAGACATCACGCCGCCCGAACTGCGCGGCGCCGCCTTTGGCCTGCGGCAGGCGCTGGACACGGTGGGCGCGTTCCTCGGTCCGCTGCTGGCCGTGGGCCTGATGCTGCTGTGGGCCGATGACTTCCGCGCCGTCTTCTGGGTGGCCGTGGTGCCAGGACTGCTGGCCGTGGCCCTGCTGCTGTTTGGCATCCGCGAGCCCGAGCGCCCCGCCGGCGGCAAGCGCACCAACCCGATTCGCCGGGACAACCTGCGGCGCCTGGGCAACGCCTACTGGTGGGTGGTGGGCGTGGGCGCGGTCTTCACGCTGGCGCGGTTCAGCGAGGCCTTTCTGGTCTTGCGCGCCCAGCAGAGCGGGATTGCGGTCGCCCTGGTACCGCTGGTGATGGTGGCCATGAACGCCGTCTACGCGGCGTCCGCCTACCCGTTCGGGAAGCTGTCCGACCGCATGAGCCACAAGACGCTGCTGGCCTGGGGTTTGGTGGTGTTGATAGCTGCCGATCTGGTCTTGGCGATGGATGACCACTGGACCACCGTGCTGGCCGGCGTCGCACTGTGGGGCGTTCACATGGGCATGACGCAAGGTCTGCTCGCGACCATGGTGGCTGCCACGGCGCCGGCCGACCTGCGGGGTACGGCGTTTGGATTTTTCAATCTGGTGAGCGGTGTGGCCCTGCTGCTCGCGAGCACCGTAGCGGGCCTGCTGTGGGACCGGTATGGCGCGGCGTGGACCTTTTATGCGGGCGCTGCATTCAGCGCCCTGGCCTTGCTCGGATTGGCCCGGAAAACCTGAACCACCGCCCTGCCCTCAGCGCGGCTTGCGCGGGCGCATGCCCATGGCTTCCTTGTGCTTGTTGACGCGGTCCTGCTTGCGCTTGTCGACTTTTTCCATCTCCTTGCGCTTGGTGTAGCCCGTGGCATCGGCCCAGGCCCACCACAGCAGCGTCAGGCCGAACGGGATGAGCACGACCCACCAGGACCACTGGGCCATGGGTCCGATTTCAAGGTACTTCAGCAGCGCCAGAAGAATGCCAAGGCCGAGCAGGTACATGATTTGCCTCAAATAAGAAAGTGCTGCCCAAGGATATTTGTCAACGACTTTCACTACAATGACATTATCGACAATGTAACCCAACCCAAGGAGTACCACGATGAAGCGTTCCCTGATCGTCCTCGCAATGGCGGTATCTGTTGCAGCTCCGGCCATGGCTGACGAAGCGCTGGCCAAGTCCAAGAACTGCATGTCCTGCCATGCCATCGACAAGAAGCTGGTCGGCCCTGCCTACAAGGAAGTGGCCAAGAAATACGCTGGCCAGAAGGACGCCGCCGCCACCCTGGTGACGCACGTCATGAAGGGCAGCAAGGGCGTGTGGGGACCGGTTCCCATGCCCGCCAACCCCCAGGTGAACGACGCCGAAGCCAAGAAGCTCGTGGACTGGGTGCTGTCGCTCAAGTAAGCCCTCCCGCTTCCTGCCCGGGGGCAGGAGCCGCGAAACCGCCGCCCTCCTTCTGTGGAATGCGGCGGTTTTTTTCATGACCGGCCCCCAACACGAAGAGCGCCGTGCGGCGCTCTTCGTGTTGGGGGGGCTGCCACTGGCCCCGCGCGGGGGCGCAGGCTCAGTTGTTCTGGGCCAGTTGGTCCAGGATGGCCGGGTTTTCCAGCGTGCTGGTGTCCTGGGTGATGGACTCACCCTTGGCCAGGGAGCGCAGCAGGCGGCGCATGATCTTGCCGCTGCGTGTCTTGGGCAGGTTGTCGCCAAAGCGGATGTCCTTGGGCTTGGCGATGGGACCGATTTCCTTGGCCACCCAGTCGCGCAGCTCCTTGGCGATCTGCTTGGCCTCGTCACCCACGGGGCGCGGGCGCTTCAGGACCACGAAGGCGCAGATGGCCTCGCCCGTCAGGTCGTCAGGGCGGCCGACCACGGCAGCCTCGGCGACGAGGTCGGACTTGGCCACCAGGGCGGACTCGATCTCCATGGTGCCCATGCGGTGGCCCGAGACGTTGAGCACGTCGTCGATGCGGCCCGTGACGCGGAAGTAGCCCCGGTCCACGCTGCGCACCGCACCGTCGCCGGCGAGGTAGCAACCCTTGAGCTCATCGGGGAAGTAGGACTTCTTGAAGCGCTCCGGGTCGTTCCAGATGGTGCGGATCATGCTGGGCCAGGGCCGCTTGATGACCAGCATGCCGCCCGAGCCATTGGGCATTTCCTGGCCGGTTTCATCGACGATGGCCGTGTAGATGCCGGGCAACGGCAAGGTGCACGAACCGGGGACCAGCGGCGTGGCGCCGGGCAGCGGGTTCATGATGTGGCCGCCGGTTTCCGTCTGCCACCAGGTGTCGATCACGGGGCAGCGCTCGCCGCCCACATGGCGGTAGTACCACATCCAGGCTTCGGGGTTGATGGGCTCGCCCACGCTGCCGAGGATGCGCAGGCTCGACAGATCCCAGTTCTTCGGGTGCACCGCGGCATCGGAGTCGGCGGCCTTGATGAGCGAACGGATGGCCGTGGGCGCGGTGTAGAACACCGTGCACTTGTGGCGCTCGATCATCTGCCAGAAGCGACCGGCGTTGGGATAGGTCGGGATGCCCTCGAAGATGATCTCGGTCGCGCCGGCCGCCAGCGGGCCATAGGTCACGTAGCTGTGGCCCGTGACCCAGCCGATATCGGCCGTGCACCAGAACACGTCCTCGGGCTGGAGGTCGAAGCTCCAGTCCATGGTCAGCTTGGCCCACAGCAGGTAGCCGCCCGTGCTGTGCTGCACGCCCTTGGGCTTGCCCGTGGAGCCGCTGGTATACAGGATGAACAGGGGGTGCTCGGCGCCCACAGGGGTGGGCGCGCATTCGGTGCTCTGGCCGGCCAGGGCCTCGTCCCAGGTCTTGTCGCGCCCGGGCACCATGGCGCAGGCCGTGGCCGTGCGCTGGTAGACGAAGATGTTGCGCACGCACTCGCAGCCGCCCATGGCCAGGCCTTCGTCCACGATGGCCTTGAGCGGGAGCTCCTTGCCGCCGCGCACCTGGTAGTTGGCGGTGATGACGGCCACGGCGCCGGCGTCGATGATGCGCTCGTTCAATGCCTTGGCCGAGAAGCCGCCGAAGACCACGCTGTGCGTGGCGCCGATGCGCGCGCAGGCCTGCATGGCGACCACGCCTTCCACACCCATGGGCATGTAGATGAGCACGCGGTCGCCCTTCTCCACGCCATGCGCCTTCAGGGCATTGGCGAACTGGCTCACGCGCGCCAGCAGTTCCTTGTAGGTGACCTTGGTGACGGCGCCGTCGTCGGCCTCGAAGATGATGGCGGTCTTGTTCTCGACCGGGGTGCCCATGTGCCGGTCCAGGCAGTTGGCGCTGGCGTTGAGTTCGCCATCGGCAAACCACTGGTAGAAGGGCGCGTTGGATTCATCGAGGGTGCGCGTGAAGGGCTTGGTCCACTGCAGGTTCTCGCGCGCCAGGCGGGCCCAGAAGCCCTCGAAGTCCCGGTCGGCCTCGGCGCGCAAGGCCTCGTAGCCGGCCATGCCGGAAATCCGTGCTGCCTTGACCAGGGCCTCGGAGGGCGGAAAAACCCTGTTCTCCACCAGGTTGGATTCGATGGCAGTCGATGGCGCACTCATGTCTTGTCTCCTGAAGGTCGGTGGTATGAAAAACCCCGACACTGTCAGCGCACGCACTTACATGCCACTGACTGGCACGAAGCTTACAGGTGCGGCAGCGCGGCGCCGCGCGCTCGCGCGCCGTCAGGGGTGCAGCAGGCGCTCGCGCGCCGCCTGGTACTCGCGCCGCAGGCGCGCCACCAGATCGGCGGTGCTGGTGACTTCATGGATGGCGCCAATGCCCTGGCCGCAGCCCCAGATGTCCTTCCAGGCCTTGGCGGCGGCGCCGCCGCCGAAGTTCATCTTGCTGGGGTCGGATTCGGGCAGATGCTCCGGGTCCAGCCCGGCGGCGCGGATGGAGGGCGCCAGGTAGTTGCCATGCACCCCGGTGAAGAGGTTGGTGTAGACGATGTCGTCCGAAGTGCCCTCGACGATGGCCTGCTTGTACGCCTCGGCGGCGCGCGCCTCGTGCGTGGCAATGAAGGCCGAGCCGATGTAGGCGAAGTCGGCCCCCATGGCCTGGGCCGCCAGGATGCCGCCGCCCGTGGCAATGGCGCCCGACAGCGCCAGCGGGCCGTCGAACCAGGCGCGGATTTCCTGCACCAGCGCGAACGGGCTCTTGGTGCCCGCGTGGCCACCGGCGCCCGCGGCCACGGCGATCAGGCCGTCGGCGCCCTTCTCCACCGCCTTGTGGGCGAACTTGTTGTTGATGACATCGTGCAGCACGATGCCGCCCCAGGCGTGCACGGCCTGGTTCACGTCCTCGCGCGCACCCAGGCTGGTGATGACGATGGGCACCTTGTACTTGGCGCAGACCTGCATGTCGTGCTCCAGGCGGTCATTGCTCTTGTGCACGATCTGGTTGATGGCGAACGGCGCCGCGGGCTGCTCGGGGTGCGCCCGGTCCCAGGCGGCCAGGGTTTCGGTGATCTCGGCCAGCCAGTCCTCGAGCTGCGCGGCCGGGCGCGCGTTGAGCGCGGGCATGGAGCCCACGATGCCGGCCTTGCACTGCTCGATCACCAGTTGCGGATTGCTGATGATGAACAGGGGCGAGCCAATGACGGGCAGCGTGGGCTTGTGCAATACCGGGGGCAACGTCGACATGCGGGTCTCCAAATTGGAATCAAATGAGCCGCCAGCGCTTTACTGACAAGCGCCAGCAGCTCCTATTTTTGTAGCATGGGCCGGTGCGATGCACACCGGCCCATGCGTGCTCAGAACAGCTCCAGCGGCAGCGCAGTCACGCTGTCCGCGCCTTCGACGATGCCGTCGCGCAGGCCCGGCGCGCGCACCAACAGGTGCTCGGCATAGAACTGGGCGGTGGCGATCTTGGCACGCATGAAGGCTTCGTCCTGTCCCTTGTGCAACAGCTCCTGCGCCGCCAGCAGGGCGCGGCCCATCTGCCAGCCCGCCACCAGGTTGCCCGCCAGCATGAGGTAAGGCACGCTGCCGGCGTACACGGCGTTGGGCGAGGTCTTGGCCGCGCCGCAGACGAAGTCCACCACGTCCAGGTAGGCCTTGCGTGCCTCGGCCAGGCGCCGGGCCACGGCCTGGGCCGCGGGCGTGCCGCTGGCCTTCAGTTCGGCCTCGGTCTTTTCGATCTGCGCAGCAATGGCACGGGCGGTCTGGCCGCCGTCGCGCGCCGTCTTGCGGCCCACGAGGTCGTTGGCCTGGATGGCCGTCGTGCCTTCGTAGATGGTCAGGATCTTGGCGTCGCGGTAGTACTGCGCGGCGCCCGTCTCCTCGATGAAGCCCATGCCACCATGCACCTGCACGCCCAGGCTGGTGACCTCCAGGCTCATCTCGGTGCTGTAGCCCTTGACCAGCGGCACCATGAACTCATAGAAGGTGGCGTTGTCCTTGCGCACCTGGGCATCGGGATGGTGGTGCGCGGCGTCGTAGGCCGCCGCGGCCGTGCTGGCCATGGCACGGCAGGCCTCGGTGGTGGCGCGCATGGTCATGAGCATGCGGCGCACGTCGGGGTGGTGGATGATGGCCGCGCTGGCGGCCACGCTGCCGTCCACGGGGCGGCTCTGCACGCGGTCCTTGGCGTACTGCACGGCCTTCTGGTAGGCACGCTCGGCAATGGCGATGCCCTGGATGCCCACACCGTAGCGCGCGGCGTTCATCATGATGAACATGTATTCCAGGCCGCGGTTCTCCTCGCCCACCAGGTAGCCCACGGCGCCACCGTGGTCGCCGAACTGCAGCACCGCCGTGGGGCTGGCCTTGATGCCCATCTTGTGCTCGATGCTGACGCAGTGCACATCGTTGCGCGCGCCCAGGCTGCCGTCCTGGTGGACCATGAACTTGGGCACCACGAACAGGCTGATGCCCTTGACGCCCTCGGGCGCGCCCGCGACACGGGCCAGCACGAGGTGCACGATGTTCTCGGCCATGTCGTGCTCACCCCAGGTGATGAAGATCTTGGTGCCGAAAATCCTGTACGTGCCGTCGGGCTGGGGCTCGGCCTTGGTACGCACCAGCGCCAGGTCGGAGCCGGCCTGGGGCTCAGTCAGGTTCATGGTGCCGGTCCACTGGCCGGAGATGAGCTTTTCGAGGTAGATGGCCTTGAGCTCGTCGCTGCCCGCCGTCAGCAGCGCCTCGATGGCGCCGTCGGTCAGCAGCGGGCACAGGGCAAAGCTCATGTTGGCGCTGTTGAGCATCTCCATGCAGGCCGCACCAATGGTCTTGGGCAGGCCCTGGCCACCGAAGTCCTGCGGGTGCTGCAGGCCCTGCCAGCCGCCTTCGGTGAGCTGGCGGAAGGCATCCTTGAAGCCCGGCGTGGCCGTGACCACGCCGTCCTTCCAGGACGAGGGGTTCTTGTCTCCCTCGAAGTTGAGCGGCGCCAGCACGCCCTCGGTGAACTTGGCGCACTCCTCCAGCACGGCGGTGGCCGTATCCAGGCCGGCGTCCTCAAAGCCGGGGATCTGTGCGACCTGTTCGATGTGGGCCAGATGCTGCATGTTGAACAGCATGTCCTTGATGGGGGCGTGATAAGACATAGTTCTCGCGCGCAAAAACGCGCCTAGTGAAGCGATTGGTAGAGAGGATAGAGTTCTGCCTCTTCGCGACGGATACGGTCGCCAAGAAGCTTTCCGATGTCGTCCAGTGCAGCACGCACCCCGACAAAATCGATGTCTGCGTCGGCCGTCGCAGTGTAGGTTTCCACAAAACGCACAGCAGCATCCCCGATGCCGCCCATCTCGGTCTTGTAGCCGTTGACCATCTGATACGCCTGCTGGTTGCCTTGCGCCTTCAGCTCCTGCCTCAGGAAGGTGTACAGCTTGATGGCTTCCTGCAGCAGGTGTGGTACCAGCAATGCCTTGAAATCGACCAAGGCATGCTTGAACGCCCCAGGGTCTTCAGCCTCAGCACAATGCTTGAGCCGCCCGAAAGCTTGCAGTAGTTGCCGGTGATCGTTCACCAGCCCTTGCACCAAAGCAGAATGGTGCGGGACGCCTGTCACCATGTGATCTCCTTGAGCGAAGAAGCCACCGTGCCGCGTTCGTCGCCCTTTGGGCCCCGAGAGGAGCCCAAGGGGGCGACGCAGGACTTACAGGGCCTTGACCAGTTCCGGCACGGCCGTGAACAGGTCGGCTTCCAGGCCGTAGTCGGCCACGCTGAAGATGGGCGCCTCGGGGTCCTTGTTGATCGCCACGATCACCTTGGAGTCCTTCATGCCGGCCAGGTGCTGGATGGCGCCCGAAATGCCAGCGGCGATATAGAGCTGCGGCGCCACGATCTTGCCGGTCTGGCCGACCTGCAGATCGTTGGGTGCGTAGCCAGCGTCCACCGCTGCGCGCGAGGCGCCGATGGCCGCGCCCAGCTTGTCGGCCAGGGGGGTCATCACTTCGTTGAACTTCTCGGCGCTGCCCAGGGCGCGGCCGCCGGAGACGATGATCTTGGCGGCGGTCAGCTCGGGGCGGTCGCTCTTGGTCACTTCGCGGCCGGCAAAGCTGCTCTTGCCGGAGTCGGCCACGGCGGCCACGGATTCGACGGCGGCGCTGCCGCCGGTGGCGGCTGCGGCGTCGAAGCCCGTGGTGCGCACGGTGATGACCTTGACGGCGTCAGTGCTTTGCACGGTGGCGATGGCGTTGCCGGCGTAGATGGGACGCTCGAAGGTGTCGGCGCTGTCGACCTTGGTGATCTCGCTGATCTGGGCCACGTCGAGCTTGGCGGCCACGCGCGGCGCCACGTTCTTGCCGCCCGCGGTGGCGGGGAACAGGATGTGGCTGTAGTTGCCGGCAATGGCCAGCACCTGGGCAGCGAGGTTCTCGGCCAGGCCATCCTTGAGGCTGGCGCCGTCGGCGTGGATCACCTTGCTCACGCCGGCGATCTGGGCGGCGGCCTGGGCGGCGGCTGCGGCGCCCTCACCGGCGACCAGCACATGCACGTCGCCGCCGCAGGCCTTGGCTGCGGTGACGGTGTTGAGCGTGGCGCCCTTGAGGCTGGCGTTGTCGTGTTCTGCAATGACGAGTGCGGTCATGGGTATTACTCCTTCGGGCCTCAGATGACTTTGGCTTCGTTCTTGAGCTTGTCCACCAGCGTGGCGACGTCGGGCACCTTGATGCCGGCGCTGCGCTTGGGCGGCTCAGCCACTTTCAGGGTCTTGATGCGCGGGGCCACATCCACGCCCAGGTCGGCCGGCTTGACGGTGTCGAGCGGCTTCTTCTTGGCCTTCATGATGTTGGGCAAGGTGACGTAGCGCGGCTCGTTCAGGCGCAGGTCGGTGGTGACCACGGCGGGCAGGCTCAGTTGCACGGTCTCCAGGCCGCCATCGACTTCGCGCGTCACGCTGGCCTTGCCGTCCGCCACTTCGACCTTGGAGGCGAAGGTGGCCTGGGGCAGGTCGCACAGGGCGGCGAGCATCTGGCCGGTCTGGTTGGCATCGTCGTCGATGGCCTGCTTGCCCAGGATGATCAGGCTGGGCTGCTCCTTGTCCACCAGGGCCTTGAGCAGCTTGGCCACGGCCAGGGGCTGCAGCTCGGCGTCGGTCTCGACCAGGATGCCGCGGTCGGCACCGATGGCCATGGCCGTGCGCAGGGTTTCCTGGCACTGGGCCACGCCGCAGGAGACGGCGATGACTTCGGTCACCACACCCTTTTCCTTCAGGCGCACGGCCTCTTCGACGGCAATTTCGTCAAAGGGGTTCATGCTCATCTTGACGTTGGCGATGTCCACGCCCGTGCCGTCCGACTTCACGCGGACCTTCACGTTGTAGTCCACCACGCGCTTGACAGGGACCAAAACCTTCATTGCAGCGACTCCTGGGGTTGATAGATGAATTGACGTTACGTAAACCGGATCATTGTATGCTGCAGCGCAGCGAACCGGGGAATGGCGTGGATCAGCAGATAAAAACGAACGACCGTGCTTTTATGGATTATAGGCCAGCACCCACCCCGCTTGTCCAGTGATTTCCTGTCTCATACTGGACTGGCGCCTCCAGAAGGCGGCGGTGGTGCGGCCATGTGCAGCACCCGCTGGGGGTAGGGAATGTCGATGCCATGCGCGCGCAGGGCTTGCAGGATGGCCAGGTTGATCTGCGAACGCAGGCCCAGCAGGCCGTTTTCGGGGTCGGTGATCCAGAAGCCGACGGTGAACTCCAGGCCGTCGGCGCCAAAGGCCGACAGCGCGGCACTGGGTGCGGGATCGCGCAGCACGCGCGGACTGCCCAGGGCGGCCTCGGTCAGCAGGCGCATGACCAGATCCACATCGCTGTCATAGCCCACGCTCACCACGATGGAATGCCACACGCGCGGATCGGCCAGGGAGAAGTTCTCGACCCGGCTGGTCACCAGCATGTCGTTGGGCACGATGGATTCGCGCCCCGAGCCCGAGCGCACCACGGTGTAGCGCCCGGTGATGTCGGTCACGCGGCCCTCGAAGCCGTCCACGCGCACGTTGTCGCCGATGCGCACGCTGCGCTCGGTCAGGATCACGAAACCGCTCACATAGCTGGCGGCCAGCCTTTGCAGGCCCAGGCCTATGCCCACGCCGATGGCGCCGCCCAGCACCGACAGCGCCGTGAGGTCTATGCCCACGGCCGTCAGCGCCACGATGAGCCCGACGAAGACGAGCAGCGCGCGCAGGGCATTGCTCACCGCCTTGCGCAGCGACAGCTCGTCGCCCGTGGCCGCGCGCAGCAGCCGTGCCTCGATGGCCGCGGACACCCACAGGGCCAGCAGCAGCACGAAGCCGGCGGTCACCGTGCCCTCGATGACGCTGCGCAGCGTCAATGTCGCCCCGCCGACCTTCCAGCCCACGCCTTCGAGCTCGTGCAGCACCAGGGGCAGCAGGCCCGTCACCCACAGCACCATGGCCAGCCAGGCCAGCCAGGAGACGCTGCGCTCGAGCGGCCGCACCCAGGCGGACTGCGGGAAGGCCACCTGCAGGACCTTGGCGCCCATGCGGATCGCCGCCAGGGCCACGAGCACGGGAATGGCGACGACGAACACGGCCAGCGGCACCCACTGCTGCACCAGCGCGCGCGCCACGTAGGCCAGCGCCAGCAGCAGCAGGGGGAACAGCGCGCCATCGACCACGCTGCGCCCCAGCAGGATGGAGTTGGGGTTCTTCGCCCCGCGGCGCAGCAGGGCCACCAGGGCGGCGGCCAGCGCTGCACACAGCGCGAGCGCGCCGAGTTCGCCCAGCACCGTGGGCTGCATGAAGGCGCTGGCCCAGGCCTGCAGCCCGTCCTCGACGGGCGTCTGCACCGTGCGTGCCATCAGGGTTTCCAGGCGGGCTTGCGCTTTTCCGCAAAGGCGCGTGCGCCTTCCTGCGCGGCCGCGTCCATCATGTTCACGGCCATGGTTTGGCCGGCCAGTTGGTAGGCGGCCTCCAGGCCCAGCTCGCGCTGGCTGTACACCAGGGCCTTGCCCATGGCCAGGGCGGCGCGGGGTTTTTCCAGGATGGACTGCACAAGCTTCTCGACCTCGGCGTCCAGCGCTTGTGCGGGCACCACGCGGTTGACCAGGCCTTCCTGCAGCGCCGTGGCGGCGTCGATGAAGTCGCCCGTGAGCAGCATCTCCATGGCGCGCTTGGGCGGCACGTTGCGCACCAGCGGCACGCTGGGCGTGGCACAGAACAGGCCGTAGTGGATGCCGCTGGTGGCAAAGCGCGCGTCCTCGGTCGCCACCGCCAGGTCGCACTGCGCCACGAGCTGGCAGCCCGCGGCCGTGGCCATGCCCTGCACGCGCGCGATCACGGGCACGGGCAGCTTGTGGATGGACAGCATCATGCGCGAGCACTGGGCAAAGAGCTGCTGGTACCAGGCCAGGTCGGGGTGCTGGGCCATGTCCTTGAGGTTGTGGCCGGCGCAAAAGGCCTTGCCCGCAGCGGCGAGCACCAGCACGCGCAGGGTCTCGTCCTGCGCCAGGGTATCCAGGGCCTGCTGCAGGGCTGCGAGCATCTCGCTGCCCAGGGCGTTGAAGCGCGCCGGATCGTTGAGCGTGAGCGTGGCCACGCCGCGCGCGTCGCGCGCCACGTGCACCAGGGCTGAGGAAGGGTTGGGGTTGCTGGGTGTCATGGCCGGGGTTCCCGCAGGTCAGATATCGGCAAGCACGCGCACATGGGCCTCCACGCTGCGCGCCAGCGGCCCCATGACGTAGCCCCCTTCGAGGCAGGAGACGATGCGTCCGGCGCAGAAGCGGCGCGCCACGTCCTTGATGCGCTGGGTGATCCAGGTGTAGTCCTGCTCGGTCAGGCCGAGCTGGCCCATGTCGTCCTCGCGGTGCGCGTCAAAGCCCGCGCTGATGAAGATCATCTCGGGCTTGAAGGCCTCCAGCCGCGGGATCCACATCATCTCGACGATCTCGCGGATGTCCATGCCGCGCGTGTACGCGGCCACCGGCACGTTGAGCATGTTGGAGGCGGGGTTGTGGTCGCCGCTGTAGGGGTAGAACGGGTGCTGGAAGAAGCTCACCATCAGCGCGCGTTCGTCGCCCGCGAGGATGTCCTCGGTGCCGTTGCCGTGGTGCACGTCGAAATCGACCACGGCCACGCGGCTCAGGTTATGGCGCTGCAGCGCGTACTTGGCGGCCACGGCCACGTTGTTGAAGAAGCAAAAGCCCATGGCCTTGTCGCGCGTGGCATGGTGTCCGGGCGGGCGCACGGCGCAAAAGGCGTTCTCCAGCTCGCCGGCCAGCACCGCGTCGGTGGCCGCCATGGCCGCGCCGGCCGCGCGCAGGGCCGCGTTCCAGGTGTGCAGGTTCATGGAGGTGTCGGGGTCCACCTGCGTGTAGGGCGGGCCGCCGGCCTGGACCTCCTCGCGCAGCCAGTCCGTCAGGCCGCGCATGGCGGCGATGTGCAGGCGGTTGTGCGCCAGCTCGATGTCGGCCAGCGCGGCCTGCGGGGCCTCGCAGCGCTCCAGCGCGTCGGCCACGCCGGTCACGAGCAGCCGGTCCTCGATGGCGTCGAGCCGGCCGGGGCACTCGGGGTGGCCCGGCCCCATCTCGTGCAGCCAGCAGTCGCGGTGGGAAAAATAACCCGTCTTGCCCATTGCCTTGACTCTCCGCCTGAAAATCTGGGTTAACTTCACGCCATGCAAGCGCATTTGAAAATCCAATCAATACTGGATCAGCTTAACACGGTGATCGTTGGCAAAACTGACAGCGTGCGGGACTGCGTGGCCTGCCTGCTGGCCGGTGGCCACCTGCTGATCGAGGACGTGCCCGGCGTGGGCAAGACCACGCTGGCCCATGCCCTGGCCCACACCTTCGGCCTGCGCTTTGCGCGCGTGCAGTTCACCGCCGACCTCATGCCCAGCGACCTGGTCGGCGTCTCCGTCTACGAGCGCGGCAAGGAGGCCTTCGTCTTCCACCCCGGCCCGGTGTTCGCCCAGGTGCTGCTGGCCGACGAGATCAACCGCGCCAGCCCCAAGACGCAAAGCGCCCTGCTCGAAGCCATGGAGGAGAAGCAGGTCTCCGTCGAGGGCGAGACGCGCGCCCTGCCCGAGCCCTTCTTCGTCATCGCCACGCAGAACCCGCACGACCAGCTCGGCACCTATGCGCTGCCCGAGTCGCAGCTCGACCGCTTCCTCATGCGCATCTCGCTGGGCTACCCCGACCGCGCTGCCGAGCGCCTGCTGCTGGCCGGGCAGGACCGGCGCGCGCTGGCGCACACCCTGCCGCCGCTGCTGTCGGCCGCCGAGCTGGCGGCGCTGCAGCAGCAGGTGCTCGCGGTGCACGCCAGCGCCCCGCTGCTCGACTATGTGCAGGACCTGATCGCGGCCACGCGCTCGGGGCGCTGGTTCCTGCAGGGCCTCTCGCCGCGCGCGGGCATCGCGCTGGTGCGCGCGGCCCAGGCCCAGGCGCTGATCGCCGGGCGCGACTACGTGGCGCCCGACGACGTGCAGGCCACCATCGCCCAGACCATCGCCCACCGCCTGGTGCCCGTGGGCGATGCCGGGCGCGGCGCGGTGGAGCAGGTGCGCGCCATGGTGGCCTCGGTCGCCCTGCCCTGACGCCCCATGCCGCACGCCCTGCGCGCCTTCCATCCCCTGGCGCCGCTGCGCCGGCGCGTGCACCAGTGGATGCTGGCGCGCCTGCCCCTGACCGACACCCTGGAGCTGTCGCAGCGCAATGTCTACATCCTGCCCACGGGCGCGGGGTGGATGCTGGCCATCACCCTGCTGCTGCTGCTCGTGGCGTCCATCAACTTTCAGCTCAACCTGGGCTACCTGCTCACCTTTTTGCTGGCCGGCAGCGCCCTGGCGGGCATGCATGTGTGCCACAGCCAGTTGCGCGGCCTCACGCTGCACCTGGTCACGCCCGAACCGCAGTTCGCCGGCCAGAGCGCGCCGCTGCAGGTGCAACTGAGCCACACGCGGCGCACGGCGCGCCACGCCATCGCGCTGGCCGTGCACGGCAGCGGGCACTGGGCCTGGACGGATGTGCCCGCCCAGGGCAGCGCCAGCGTGCAGATCGGCTTTGCGCCGCCGCGGCGCGGCCTGCACCGCGTGCCCACGCTCACGGCGCAGACGCTGTATCCGCTGGGCAGCTTTCGCGTCTGGGCCGTCTGGCGCCCGGCGGCCCAGGTGCTGATCTACCCCGCGCCCGAGCCGCACGCGCCCCCCTTGCCGCCGGGCGAGCCGCGCAGCGGCGGCACGGGCCGCGCGGCCGCGCAGGGCATGACCGACTTCGAGGGCGTGCGCGGCTACCGCCGCGGCGACCCGCTCAAGCTCGTGGTCTGGAAAAAAGCCGCCCAGGCCCTGGCCAGCGGCAGCGGCAGCCTGCTGAGCCGCGACGCCCAGCAGCCGCAGCGCCATGAGCTGTGGCTGGACCACCGCCACACCGGCCTGGCCGACCCCGAGGCGCGCATCGCCCGCCTCACGGCCTGGGTGCTGCAGGCCGACCGCCTGGGGCTGGACTACGGCCTGCGCCTGCCGGGGCAGGAGATCGCCCAGGCCGGCGGCGCCGCCCAGCGCCGCCGCTGTCTGGAGGCCCTGGCCCTGTGCTGACATATAGGCTCAAAATGGCATCCAGCCCTTTATTGATGAGCGCCAGCAGCTATCAACCCCATAGCATCAGGAGGCCAGCGTGATGCTGCGCCAACGCCTGGAAGCCCTGCCGCGCGATGCGCGGGACACCCTGTTCCTGCTGGCCGTGATCGCCTGGGTGATCGCCCCGCAGGCCCGGGTGCTGCCGCTCTGGACCAGCGTGGCCGCAGCCCTGCTGCTGCTGTGGCGCGCCGGCCTGGCCTGGAGCGGCAGGCCGCTGCCCGGACGCTGGCCGCTGCGCCTGCTGCTGCTGGGCGCGGTGGCGGGCACGCTGCTGACGCACCACACCATCGTGGGGCGCGACCCCGGGCTCACCCTGCTGGTGATGCTGCTGGCCCTCAAGACGCTGGAGGCACGCGCCCAGCGCGACGCCATGGTGATCTTCTTCCTGGCCTTCTTCACCATGCTCAGCAACTTCTTCTACTCGCAGTCGCTGGCCACGGCGACGGCCATGCTGCTGGGCTTGCTGGGCCTGCTCACGGCCCTGGTCAACGCCCACCAGCCCCTGGGGCGGCCAGCGCTGGCGCAGTCGCTGCGCACAGCGGCCACCCTGGCGCTGTGGGGCACGCCGGTGATGCTGGCACTGTTCCTGTTCTTTCCGCGCATCGCGCCGCTGTGGGGCGTGCCCAGCGACGCGCTGGCCGGGCGCACGGGCCTGTCGGGGCAGATGCGCGTGGGCAGCATCGCCGAGCTGGCGCTGGACGAGCGCATCGCGTTCCGCCTGCGCTTTGACGACCCGCAATACCGCCCCACGCAGTCGCAGCTCTATTTCCGCGGCCCGGTGCTGGCCAGTTTTGACGGGCGCGAGTGGCTGGCCGACCCGGTGCGCGAGGACGACGCGCACCGCAACCGCTACACCGTGCCCGCCGAGCTGCAGGTGCGCGGCCCGGCCGTGGACTATGAAATCACCCTGGAGCCCAGCAACCGCCCCTGGCTGCTGGTGCTGGAGGCCGCCGCCCAGCCGCCGCAGGTGGCGCAGCGCCAGCCCTTCATGACGCAGGACCTGCAGTGGCTGGTGCGCCAGCCCATCAACGAGCTGCTGCGCTACCGCGCCAGCAGCCACACCGACTTCCGCCACGGCCCCCTGCAGCCCGTGCCCGCGCTGCGCACCTTCACCCTGCTGCCGCCGGACAGCAACCCGCGCACCCGGCAGTGGGCCGCACAACTGCGCGCCGACCCGCAACTGGCTGCCGGCGGCAGCATGGCGCTGGTGAACGCGGCCCTGCAGCGCCTGCGCAGCGGCGACTACACCTACACGCTGGAGCCCGGGCTCTACGGCGAGCACACGGCCGACGAGTTCTGGTTCGACCACAAGCAGGGCTTTTGCGAGCACATCGCCTCGTCCTTCGTGGTGCTGATGCGCGCGGCCGGGGTGCCCGCGCGCATCGTCACCGGCTACCAGGGCGGCGAGCTCAACGCCGTGGACGGCTACTGGACCGTGCGCCAGAGCGACGCCCACGCCTGGGCCGAGGTCTGGATCGAGGACCGCGGCTGGGTGCGCGTGGACCCCACGGGCGCCGTCTCGCCCGGACGCGTGGGCCAGTTCCAGCGCCTGCAGCCGCGCCCGGGCGCGCTGGCCAGCGCCATGGGCACCGTCATCAGCGCCAGCACGCTGCAGCGCCTGCGCGCGGTGTGGGAGGCTGCCAACAACCGCTGGAACCAGTGGGTGCTGAACTATTCGCAGGAGAGCCAGTTCAACCTGCTGCGCCGCCTGGGCTTTGACAGCCCCGACTGGCAGGACCTGGCCCGGCTGCTCGCCGGGCTCATCGCCGCCAGCGCCCTGGGCGGCGCGGCCTGGTCGCTGTGGGAGCGCCTGCAGCACGACCCCTGGCTGCGCCTGCTGCAGCGTGCACGCACGCGCCTGGCGCGCGCCGGCCTGGATCTGCCCGCCCACACGCCGCCGCGCACCCTGGCCGCCCAGGCGCTGGCGCACTTCGGCCCCCCGGCCCAGGCCGTGGCCGATTGGCTGCTGCGCCTGGAACGCCTGCGCTACGCCCCGCCCTCCCCCGCACCGCGCACCGCCCTGCGCACCCTGCAGCGCGAGATGCGCCAGCTCCCCTGGCCTGCCGCGCCCACCCGCACACCATGATCCGCACCCTTGCAATAGCTACTTTTTTCATAGCTGCCAGCGCTTTACCTACGGGCGCTGAGGCCCAAAAACGCTCCAAACCACCCGCCACCGCCCAGGGCAGCAGCGCCTACGCCAGCCGCGCAGACGCCATGCAGTTCGCCGACGACGTGGCCGCGCGCCGCGACCTGGACCCCACCTGGGTACGCCAGGCCCTAGGCCAGGCGCGCCTGCTGCCCGTGGCACAGCGCCTGGTGCTGCCGCCGCCCAAAGGCACGGCCAAGAACTGGCAGGCCTACCGCGCCCGCTTCATCGAGCCGGTGCGCATCCGCGCCGGGCTGCGCTTCTGGCAGGCGCACGCCGCCGCCCTGGCGCGCGCCGAGCAGGAATACGGCGTGAGCGCCGCCATCATCGTGGGCATCCTGGGCGTGGAGACGCTCTACGGCCAGCAGATGGGCAACTTCCGCGTGCTGGACGCGCTCGCCACGCTGGCCTTCGACTTCCCCGAGGCGCACCCGCGCGCAGCCGAGCGCCGCGCCTTCTTCCAGCGCGAACTGGAGCAGTTCCTGAGCCTGGCGCACCGCACGGCGCAAGACCCGGCGGCGCCGCGCGGCAGCTTTGCCGGCGCCATGGGCTGGCCGCAGTTCATGCCTTCGAGCTGGGTGCGCTACGCCATCGACTTCGACGGCGACGGCCGCGTGGACCTGTTCACCAGCCCGCAGGACGCCATAGGCTCCGTGGCCCATTACCTTGCCGCCCACGGCTGGAAGCCCGGCATGCCCACGCACTACGCCGTGCAGCCCGCGGGCACGCCCGAGCAGACCGAGGAGCTGCTGCTGCCCGACATCCTGCCCAGCTTCAGCGCCGCACGCATGCAGGAGCTGGGCGCCCGGCTCGACGCTGCGGGCCAGCAGCACGTCGGCCCCCTGGCGCTGGTGGAGCTGCAAAACGGCGCCGAACCGCCGAGCTACGTGGCGGGCACGGAGAACTTCTACGCCATCACGCGCTACAACTGGTCCAGCTACTACGCCATGGCCGTGATCGAGCTGGGCCAGGCCGTGCAGGCCGAGCGCGCGGCCGCCGCACCCTGACCCGGCTCCCCCACCAACGCACTAGGGCTGCGGCTGCAGCGCCAGGAATGCAGCGTAGGCCTGGGCGCTGGAGGCCGGCGCCTCCATCATGGGCAAATGCCCCACCTCTTCCAGCACCTGGAGCTGCGCCGCAGGCAGCAGCTCGCGCAGCCGGGCCGCGCCGGAAACGTGGAAGACGCGGTCCTGCCCGCCCCACAGCGCCAGCAGCGGCGTCTGCAGCCGCCCGAGCACGCCATCGAGCAGGAAGCGGTCGCGCAATTGCGCCTCCCACACCTGCTGGTTGGACGCCGCCTGGGCCAGGGCCTGCGCCTGGGCCTGGGCGCGCACCGAGTAGGGCAGAAACGGGCGCTGCGCGAACACCAGGCCGAGCATGGCCTCGAACTGCGCAGCATCCTGCGGCACCAAGGGCGCGCGCCCGGCGTCGATGGCGCGGTCCATGTCGCTGCCCTGGGCAGTGCGCAAGCCGTGCGGCGCGCCAATGAAGGCCAGGCTGCGCACGCGCTGTGGCGCGTGCAGCGCCAGCAGGGCCCCCAGGGTCGCCCCCATGGAGCTGCCCGCGATGTGCGCCTGCTGCACATCCAGCGCGTCCAGAAAGGCCTGCAGGTACGCCATTTGCGCGGCGTAGTCGTAGGGCCGTGCGGGGTCGCGACCCGTCTGCCCGAAGCCCGGCAGGTCGGGGATGACCAGGCGGTAGCCCTCGGGAAAGGCGCGGGCAAAGTCCACCCAGTGGTCTTTCTCCGCAAAAATGCCGTGCAGCAGCACGACGACCGGCCCGCTGCCGCGCTGCAGGTAGTGCACGCGGTGCGTGCCGGTATCCACCACGGCGGCACTCAGGCCGGCACTGTGGCGGTTCGCCGCCACCAGCCACGGCGCCACCTGGGCGGGCAGGCCGTACCAGGCGCCGCCGGCCAGCACGGCCAGCGCGAGGACCAGAGGCCAGGGTCGGAAAAATGAGCGCATGCGCACGACAATCTCCTGCAATGCAAAATGCCGCACATGCTGCCGGACCCGCGGGCGGCGTGCTGATACGTTTGGGCTGTGTCCATGAAGAATGAACTGGTGATGGCCCGCGACCGGGCCCTGTATCTGGGCGAGATGCCCGCCACGGGCATGCATTGCCACCCCTGCCCGGTGCTGCTGCTGGGACTGTCCGGCCGCTTTGCGCTGCACCAGGCGCAGCACGGCCACACCACCACGCACACGGCCAGCAGCGCCGTGGTGGCGGCAGGCGTGGAGCACCTCCTGGACCCGCAGGGCGAGTGCGTGGCGCTGATCTACCTGGAGCCCGATGCCCCCCCGGCCCGCGCCCTGACGGCCTGGCTGGCACAGAGCGGCGGCGTGCTGTGGGAGCCCTGCGCCAAGGTGCGCCAGCGCCGCCTCACCCACGACCGGCTGCGCCACTTCGACCTCGACGCCCTGCTCACCCGCCCCCTGCCGCCGCCCTGCGCCATGGAGCCGCGCGTGCAAAACGCCCTGCAGGCGCTGCGCCTGCACGCCGGCGATGGCGTGACCCGCACCAGCGCCGCGGCCCGGCTGCACCTGTCGGCCTCGCGCTTCAACCACCTGTTCAGCGAGCACGCCGGCGTGAGCTTTCGCCGCTACAAGGTCTGGTGCCAGTTGCGCGCCGCCATCGGCGCGCTCGCCGCGCACCAGCGGCTGACCGACGCCGCCCTGGAAGGCGCATTCACCGACGGCTCCCACTTCAGCCGGCAGTTCCGCAACACCTTCGGCATGACGCCCAGCAGCGTGCTGCGGCCCTTGCGCACGGTCACGCTGCTGGACTGAGCGCCGCCCCCCTGCGGGAGCCGCCCGGTGCGCGCCCAGAGGCCGCGCGGGGCCTCAGTAGCGCTGCATCTGGCAGGTGGTGGGCATTTGCGCCTTGGCGGCGGGGATGTCGCGCACCACGCGGAAGCCGTAGCCCGAGCCCTCGACGTCGAACTTCACGCCCGGCGCGCCCTGCTTGTCCATCACGCCCACGACCAGCGGCTGCTGGAACTGGTGGTCGGCCGCGCGCATGCTGCCGCTGCGCCCGGCCAGTTGCACGCGCGCCTTCTCCATCTGGCGCGCCACGGCGGCGGCCTCCAGGCTGCCCGCGCCCTCGATGGACTGGGCCAGCGCCTCGACCATGAGCTGCATGCGCATGTGCACATAGTCGTCCTGCGGCCGGGGGAAGCGCTCGCGGAAGGACTGGTAGAAGGCCTCGCTCTGCGCGGCGGGCACATTGGGCAGCCAGTCGGCCACGGCCACCACCTTGCCGATGCCCGCGTCGCCAATGGCGGCGGGCGCCCCGAGCGCGTTGCCGTAGAAGGTGTAGAAGCTGCCGCCGTAGCCCACCTCGCGCGCGGCCTTGACGAGCAGCGTGAGGTCGTTGCCCCAGTTGCCGGTGATCACGGCCTGCGCGCCGCTGGCCTTGATCTTCACGGCGTAGGGGGCAAAGTCCTTCACGCGGCCCACGGGGTGCAGCTCATCGCCCACGATGGCCACGTCCGGGCGCTGGGCGGCGAGCTGCTTCTTCGCCTCGCGCAGCACGGCCTGGCCAAAGCTGTAGTCCTGGCCGATGAGGTACACGCTCTTGAGCGCCTTGTCGCTCTGCAGCACGTCCATGAGCGCGGCCATGCGCATGTCGGCATGCGCATCGAAGCGGAAGTGCCAGAAGCTGCACTTCTCGTTGGTCAGGATGGGGTCCACCGCCGAATAGTTGAGGAACAGCACGCGCTTGCCGGGCTCGCGCTCGTTGTGCTTGTTGATGGCGTCGAGCAGCACCGCCGCCGTGGCCGAGGAGTTGCCCTGCATGACCACACGCGCACCGTCGTCGATGGCCGCGCGCAGCGCCGAGAGCGCCTCCTCGTTCTGGCCCTTGCTGTCGTAGCGCTGCACCTGCAGCGTGCGCGCGCCGCCCTGGGCGGCCGGCAACAGCACGCCGCCGCGCGCGTTCACGCGCTCCACGGCCCAGAAGATGTTGCGGAACACCGCCTCGCCCGTATTGGCGAAGGGGCCCGAGAGGCTCTCGATGAGCGCCAGCTTGACCGGCGCCGCAGCCGGGGCGGCGGCGCCGGGCGCGCCCGCCGTCTGCGCCTGTGCGCCCGGCCCGGCCAGGGCGGCCGCGGCGGCCAGGCACAGCGCGCGCCATGGGGCACAGGGCAGGAATCTCAAGCGCAGGGAGCGAAAAACATTCATCGGATTGCTTTCTTGAAAACCACAGGCACATGCCTATCTGCAGGGGCATGCGGCACATCCCCCGGCCGCGCAGTATAAGGAGTTACCCTGATGATCCCTACCGCCGTCATGCCTTACGCCACCTGGGCCGGCCTGGCCCGCAATGCCGCCCTGCAGCGCTGGCTGCACAGCCGCCTGCAAGAAGGCCAGCCCCAGCCCGCCGCGGGCGTGCAGGTCACGCAGGACGACAAGGCGACCACGCTGCAACTGGACGTACCCGGCCTGGCGCGCGAGCAGCTCGACATCACCATCGACGGCCCGCGCGTGCGGGTGCGCAGCAAGGAGGGCGCGCCGCGCCAGGTGCACCGCGCCTGGGAGCTGCCCGCGCCCATCGACGCCGCCGCCAGCTCGGCCAAACTGGAGCACGGCGTGCTCACGCTCACCCTGGCCCGCCAGGCCCCCGGCGCGCGCGCCGTGGAGCTGACGGTGCATTGAGGCCTCCCGCACCGCCAGCTATTTTTTCGATAGCTGCTAGCGCCCGCTGCGTATGCGCTGTGGGCGTTTTTCATTCCGATACCTACAAACGCAGCACTGGCTGTGCACCACACGCCCAGCGCAAGTCACAGCACATCGAGGAGACTCAAGATACTGCGACCGCCCTTGTGCCGGCGTGCGCTGAGAAACCACAGGATCAACACGCCGCCAGAATTCATCCGTCACCACCCAGGAATCCACCCACTTGCTCACCGTGCTGCTCCGACGCCGCGCTCGTCACAGCTCGGAAAGGCATTTTTTCGTTTTACGGATAAATTCGAAGCAGCACCAAGGTGCTCTGCCAAGCCTCCTAGTGGGCCGGTGTCCTGTTGTAGCCCCACCCTCAATCAGGCGCCTCAGCGGCCAATGGTGGAGGCGTCAGCGCCATCATGCGAGTTGAGACGCAGCCCTGCGAGTAGTGCGCGCCGCCCCGTACGCAGAAATTCATTCCCGTCAAAGCCGGGAGCACGGCGCAACCACTGCAGCAGCATGCCTTCGATCAAGGCCTGTATGAGTGCGGCCGCTTCGCGCGGACGGACAACTCGAGCCACTTCACCAGCCGCCTGACCTTCGGCAATTACATCAGCGATTCGAGTCTGGACCTTAGCGAACAGTGCTGTCGCCCGCTCCCGGGCGGCGGATGGAATGGCGTCGAGCTGCAGCAGCACCGTTACCGGCACAAGATAGCTTCGTGCATTGGCGATGCTAGCGCCGTGGTAATTGAAATACTGGATGATCCGGTCAAGCGCTGGTCGGCCACGCTCGGCAAGAATTTCCAACGGTGGTGTAAAGGCACTCTCCTCCGAACGCGCAATTAGCGCATCGAGCAACCCTTCCTTGTTCGAATAGTAAAAGTAGATCGCTCCCTTTGTTAAACCCGCCTCGGCTGCGATGCGCTCCACCGAGGTTGCGGCGTAACCCGATTCGACGAAGAGACGCTCAGCCGCGTCCAGAATGAGAGACGTGCTGCGCTGTCTGCGCTCTTCATTCGAGACAGAGGAACTGACTCTTGGTGCCATCCGATCGATTGCTTTCACTTTTTTGGATTCCATGATACATTTAACTTACATACCAACCGGTTAGTATGTTTAAATTTCAAGGAGACTTATGACTACACCGCTCTTCCCTGTCGCGTCAGTGCTGCATTCGCCTTCATTGACTTCCTATGTGTTGCGTCAAGCTAACGAACGCCCCGATCACGTGGCCATAATTGACGGAGACAGTGGACAGATCGCAACATATGCCGCACTGCGCGACAGGGTGAGTGCACTCGCAACGGGTCTCGCGGCATATGGAATTGGGGCCGGCTGCCGAGTTGCGATCATTGCGAAGAACAGCAAGTCATACATCGAGTTGCTGCTCTCTCTTGCAGCCATCGGCGCCATAGCCGTCCCCATGAACATCAGACTTCACGCAAATGAACTCGCCCGCAACGCTGCGGACGCAGAAGCGGAAGTTATCGTGTCGGACACCGTCCTGCTGCCGATATGCGCGCAGGTCTGCACGCAAGTGACGAGCATCCGGTTGAAGTTGATCATGGGCGGAGAAGCCCAAGACTGGACACCGCTGGATACCCTTGCAGATCAAGGTGCGCGCACTCCGACACTCCTAGACAATGGCAATGGCGAAATGGCGTGCACCTTGCTGTACACGAGTGGAACAACCGGTATCGCGAAAGGATGCGCACTCGCGCAACGAACCTGGATTGAATACGCGATGAACATGGCCGTAACGCTTCGGCTGGGTCCGGACGACATCTACCTCGCGTTGCTACCCTACTTCCATATTGCCGGGCTTGGCACGGTTATGTCGCAACTCGTGCTTGGCGGCACGGTCGTAACGATGGCGATTCCTGATCCTGCGCGGATGCACGAGTTGATCGCCAAGCATCGGGTGACCGTCGCTTTCATCGTTCCAGGCATCTCAGGGCCATTCATCGAATGCAAGCCTGTCAATTCGACCAGCTTGCGGTTGGTGATCACGGGTGCTGGGGTCGAGCGCAGAGACATGCCTACCCTAATCCGGGAGCGGCTGGGTGCAGATTGCATAGCAATCTATGGTCAAAGCGAATCGGGCACGAAGCTGACGTGGGCAAGTTCGGCCGATCTCGAGCGCGATCCCGGAACTTACGGGCGCTTCATGCCGACGATGACTTACCGACTTGTGGATGAAACCGATCGTGACGTGCCAGACGGCATTCCAGGGGAACTCATCGTGCGCGGAGGATCTGTGATGCTCGGGTACTGGAATCGACCTGAGGACACGGCACATACCCTGCGGGGAGGCTGGATGCATACAGGAGACGTGTTCGTGCGCGAGCCTGGTGGAATGCTGCGGATGGTCGATCGCGTGAAATACTTGATCAAGACGGGTGGCGAGAATGTGTACCCGCAGGAAGTCGAAAACGTTTTGCGTCAGCACCCACAGGTGGCAGACGTCGCGGTTGGCGGCGTCCCTCATGCACACTGGGGGGAGGCCGTCAAAGCGTACATCGTCCTTGCTCCTGGGGTGGAATTGGACCGTGGAGCACTGGCAGAGTGGGTGCGCCAATCGATCGCACGTTACAAGGTGCCTCGCTACATCGAATTTGTGGACCAGATTCCGCGCAACGAATCGGGAAAAATCGTCAAGTACCTTCTTGCCGAGCGTCGAGTCGACGAGTCGCAGGCAGTTCCAAGCGGTGATCACCCATGAACGCAATCACCCCGAAAATCTCGATCGAACGTCTTGAAGCGGGCGTTACTATGGTCACGATCGATGCCCCGCCAGTCAATGCTTTTACTCAGGCGATGACGACAGAATTGTCCGCGATGGTGGACAACCTTACTCGAAATCCTGGTCGCGCCATCGTTCTCACCGGCCGCCCTGACGGGTTCTCTGCCGGCGGCGACATTCGACGTTTTGGCGAGATAACGGACAAGGCGGCGGCCAAAGCGTTCGTCCGACAGGCGCAAGACCTTTTTGACCGCGTTGCAGCGATCCCTGCCCCGGTCATTGCTGCGATCCATGGGTTCGCGTTGGGTGGAGGGCTTGAGTTGGCGCTTGCTTGCGATGTGAGGATCGCCTCCCCCGATACGCAGTTTGGGCTACCGGAGCCGCGCTGGGGTCTCCTGGCAGGCGCAGGAGGAACCCAGCGCCTCGCGCGCCTCATCGGCTCGGGGGCAGCGAAGCTGATGATGTTCACCGCGCAGCCCATCGATGCCGTCGAAGCCCTTCGAATCGGCTTGATCGATCGCATGACCAGCGACCCGTTGAGTGAGTCATTGGCGATTGCAAAGCAGATCGCCGCCAACAGTCCACAAGCAGTCCGTCGTGTCAAGAACTGTGTGAATACTGGGTTGTCACTCCCGCTTGAGGAAGGATTGGTCTTCGAGGCAGAGCTCTGGTCAGAACTCATCCCAATCGGTGACCACAGGGAAGGGGCTGCAGCATTCTTTGCCCGACGAATCCCGAAATATCCAGATGTCGAATAACGTCCAGTATGACCTTGCCCCTGTTTGGTGTAGTTCTTAACCCACGGTTCACGCGGCCTTTTTTCGCTGTGCCTCGTACCAGCGCTGCTCGTACTGCATCGGGCTGAGGTAGCCCAGCGACGAATGCAGCCTGCGGTGATTGTAGAAGGCCATCCAGTCCATCTCCGCCTGCCTGGCCTGATCACGGGTAGCGAATTTGTGCCCATGCACGCTGGCTGTTTTCAGCCGGCCCCAGAAGCTTTCCGTTGGTGCGTTGTCCCAGCAGTTGCCTTTGCGGCTCATCGATGAACGCATGCCCCAGTCCTTCAAGGCATCCTGGAACTCATGGCTGCAATACTGGCTGCCCCGGTCGCTGTGGAATATCACCCCAGGAGGCGGCCTGCGGCGCCACCACGCCATCGCCAGCGCGTCCTTGACCAGGCTGGCCTGCATGTGCGGCTGCAGGCTCCAACCCACCACCTGACGGTTGAACAGGTCGATGACCGCAGCCAGGTACAGTGGCCTTGGCGGGTGTTTTGTGCTCCTTGCCCTTGTTTTCTTGGCATGGCATTTGCCCTCGGCGCCCGATTGAATGCCCTTGCCCATACACCCTATGGCATGTGTATTGCATTCACCGCCGGGGCGTGGGCTCTTGCGCTGGCCGGGGCGCCATCGGGCAGTTCTGGGCGGAGGAAATGGGCGCGAATGAGCGCACGCCGCCGCCTTGGCAGGCTGCGCGGCGCATCCGGGTTCACTCGTGCCGCAGGGCTTCGATGGGGTCCATGCGCGCCGCGCGCCGCGCCGGGAAGTAGCCGAACAGCACCCCGATGCCCGCCGAGAACACGAAGGACAGCAGGTTGACCCCCGGGCTGAACACATAGGGCACCTGCATGAGCTGCGCCAGCAGCAGCGACGCCGCCGTGGCCAGCACAATACCGATGGCGCCGCCCAGCGCGGCCAGCACCACGGCCTCGATGAGGAACTGCAGCAGCACCTCGCGCTCGAGCGCGCCTATGGCCAGGCGCAGCCCGATCTCGCGCGTGCGCTCGGTCACGCTCACGAGCATGATGTTCATGATGCCTATGCCGCCCACCAGCAGGCTCACGGCGGCCACCGCGCCCAGCAGCATGGTCATGACCTTGGTGGTGCCCGAGAGCGTGTCGGCCAGTTGCCGCGTGTCCAGGATGTTGAAGTTGTCCTCGTCGGCCTCGGCGAGCTTGCGCCGCTCGCGCAGCAGCTCGCGCAGGCTGGCCTTCACGCGCTCGGGGTCGCTGCCGTCCTGCATGGAGACGAGCAGGGTCTGCACGCGCGTGCTGCCCGTCACGCGCCGCTGCAGCGTGGCCAGGGGCAGCAGCACCACGTCGTCCTGGTCGTTGCCGAAGGCGCCCTGCCCCTTGCTGGCGAGCACGCCCACGACCTCGCAGGCAAAGGCCTTGACGCGCAGCAACTGGCCCAGCGGGTCCTGCCCGCCGAACAGCTCGCGCTGCAGGGTGGCGCCGATCAGGCACACGGCGGCGCCCGCGCGCAGCTCCTCGGGGCGGAAGGCGCGGCCCAGGCGCACCTGCCAGTTGCCCGTCTCCAGCCAGGCGTTGGTGCTGCCGATGATGCTGGTCGTCCAGTTGCGCCCGGCGGCCACCACGGTGCCGCCGGTGCGCCCCTCGGGCGCCACGGCCTGGATGCCGCCGATCTGCTGCGCGATGGCGTCGGCGTCCACGTCCTTGAAGGCGGGCGCGCTGCCGCTGCCCGGCCCCAGGCGCTGGCCCGGGCGCACCTGCAGCAGGTTGGTGCCCAGGCTGGAAATCTGGTTCTGCACCGCCAGCGTGGCGCCGTTGCCCAGGGTGACCATGGTGATCACGGCGCTCACCCCGATGACGATGCCCAGGATGGTGAGGAAGGAGCGCAGCAGGTTGCGCCGTATGGAGCGCAGCGCCAGCAGCAGGGTGTTGAGCCACATCAGGCAGGCTCCTGCGCCGCCGCGGCGGGCGTGTGGCGGCGGTCGCTCTCGACCAGGCCATCGACGAAGCGCACCACGCGCCGCGCATAGGCGGCCATGTCGGGCTCGTGCGTGACCATGATGACGGTGATGCCGCGCTCGCGGTTCAGGCGCGCGATGAGCTCCATGATCTCCACGCTGCGCTGGGTGTCGAGGTTGCCCGTGGGCTCGTCGGCGAGCAGCACGGCCGGTTCGGTGACGATGGCGCGCGCAATGGCCACGCGCTGCTGCTGCCCGCCCGAGAGCTCGCCCGGGGTGTGGTGCTCCCAGCCCTTGAGGCCCACGGCGTCGAGCGCGCGCGCGGCCGCCGCGTGGCGCTCGGCGGCGCTGGCGCCGCGGTAGAGCAGGGGCAGCTCCACGTTCTCCTGCGCCGAGGTGCGCGCCAGCAGGTTGAAGCCCTGGAACACGAAGCCGAAGAAGCGCCGCCGCAGGCGCGCGCGCTCGTCGCGCGCGAGCGCCTCCACGTGCACGCCCTGGAACAGGTAGGCGCCCGCGCTGGGCCGGTCCAGGCAGCCGATGACGTTCATGGCCGTGGACTTGCCCGAGCCGCTGGGCCCCATGATGGCGACAAACTCGCCGCGCGCGATGTCCAGGTCCACGCCGCGCAGGGCCTGCAAGGCGAGCGCGCCTTCGCCGTACACCTTGGTCACGCCGCGCAGGCGGATCAGGGGGGCGTCGGCCGTGGCCGCTGGCGCCGCCACGCTCATGGTGCGGCTCCGGCGCTGCGCTGGTCGGTGATCACGGCCATGCCGGGCTGCAGGCGCTCGCTGCGCACCTCGGTCATGCGGCCGTCGCTGATGCCCACCTCGACGGCCACCGCCTGGGGCTGGCCGTCCTGCAGCACCCAGATCTGTTTCTGCCGGCCCTCGGCCGGGCCCTTGTCCGCGGCACTGCGGCGCGCCGCGGCGCCGGGCGGGCGCGGCATGATTTGCGAGACGATGCCGCCGCTGCGCGCCGGCGCCGCCGCACCCGCGGCCGCCTTGAAGGGCGCAAAGCGCAGCGCGGTATTGGGCACCAGCAGCACGCCGCTGCGCTCGGTGGCGACGATGGTGGCCGCCGCCGTCATGCCCGGGCGCAGGCTCAGGTCGGCGTTGTCCACCTGCATCCAGGTGGTGTAGGTCACGACGTTGTCGGTCTTGGTCGAGCCGTAGGCCACGCGCGTGATGGTGGCCGGGTAGGCGCGCGCCGGGTAGGCGCTCACGGTGAAGCTGGCCTTCTGCCCCACGCGCACGGCGCCCACATCGGCCTCGTCCACGTTCACCTGCAATTGCAGTTGCGCCAGGTCCTCGGCCACGGTGAACAGCGTGACCGCCTGCAGCGAGGCCGCCACGGCGTTGCCCGGCTCCACGCTGCGCGTGAGCACCACGCCGTCGATGGGCGAGCGGATGGAGGCCTTGGAGAGATTGGTCTCGTCGGTGGAGAGCGCGGCGCGCGCGTCGTCCACGCTGGCACGGGCGCTGGCGGCGTCGGCCTGGGCGCGTTCGAGCGCGGCGCGGCCCGCGTCGAGCTCGGCGGCCGAGGGCACCTTGCCGCCCGACAGGCGCGCCACCTCCTGCAGGCGCTGCAGGGCGATCTGCGCCTCCTGCACGGTGGCCTGGGCCTGCGCCACGCGCGCATGGGCCGAGGCCAGCGCCGCGCGCGAGCGCTGCACCTGCGCGGCCAGCTTGGCCGTGTCCAGCTCCACCAGCACCTGGCCCTTGCGGATGCGGTCGTTCACATCGACGAGCACCTGGCGCACCGTGCCCGAGAGCTCGCTGCCTATGCTCACCGAGCGCGTGGGCTGCAGCGTGCCGGTGGCCGCCACGGTGAGTGTGAGGCCGCCGCGCCGCACCTCCTCGGTCACGTACTGCGGGGCCTGCGTGGCGCGCCGCTGCTGCAGCAGGTACAGGCCGAGCGCCACGGCGGCGCCCAGGGCCAGTGCGCCCAGCCACACGGCGGGGCGGCGCCACCAGCGCTGCGCATGCTCCGGCCCGAGCAGGGCCTGCAGGCTGCGCTCTGCAGCGGCGGGGGCAGCGGGGGTTGCGGGTTCGTTCGCGGGTGTGTTCATCAAACAATATCCCCCATGGGGAGCACAGGCGCGGTCCGGCTCATGGCCAGCCCCCGCCCAGGGCCTTGTACAGCCGCACATGGCCCGTGCCCAGGCTGGCCTGGGAGACGGCCACGGCGTCCTGCGTGGCCAGCAGGGTGCGCTGGGTCTCCAGCACCGCGGCAAAGTCGATCAGCCCGCTGGCATAGCGCTGGCCCGCCAGCAGGGCCGCCCGGTCCGCGGCCTGCGCGGCCTCCTGCAGGCGGGCCAGGCGCGCGCGCTCGCCCTGCAGGGCGGCCAGGGCGTCCTCCACCTCCTGCAGCGCCGCGAGCACCGCAGACTGGTAGGCGCTGCGCGCCTGCTCCAGTGCCTCCTGCTGCACGTCCACGCGCGCCTGGGCCGCGCCGCCGTCGAACACGGGCACGGCCAGGCTGCCCAGCAGCGTCTGGACCACGGAGGCGCCATCGCCCAGCGCCCCCAGCGTGAGGGCGCGCAGCCCCAGGCTGCCCGACAGGCGCAGGCTGGGGTAGCGCGCCGCATCGGCCTGCGAGACGCGCGCCAGCGCCGCCTGCACGCGCTCCTGGGCGGCGCGCACATCGGGGCGCTGGCGCAGGGTGTCGGCCGGTATGTCCAGCAGCACGGCCTGCGCAGGCAGGGGCACGGGGCCGGGCGCGGCCAGCGCGGCGTCGAGCGCAGCCGGCGCCTGGCCCGTGAGCACGGCCAGGGCGTGGCGCGCCTGCGCCAGGCTGGCCTGCAACTGGGGCACCTGCGCCGCGGTCTGCGCCGCGGCCGCGCGGGCCTGCTCGGCCACGAGCGCGGTGGCCAGCCCGGCCTGCACGCGCCAGTCGGTGATCTGCAGGGTCTGCTGCTGGCTTTCGAGGTTGCGCTGGGCAATCGCCAGGCGCTGCTGCAGGCCGCGCACGCCGATGTACTGCAGGGCCACCTCGGCGGCGAGCGACACCTGTACCTGCTCCAGGCTGGCCTGGGCGGCGCGCGCGTCGGCCGCGCTGGCCTGCAGGCCGGCGTCGAGGCGGCCGAACAGGTCCGGCTCCCAGAGCGCATCGAAGCCGGCCTGGAAGCTGTTGCCCGCCGCGCCGCCGCTGCGGCTGCGCTGGGCCGAGGCGGTCGCATCGACCTGCGGCAGCAGGCCCGCCTGCGCGACGCGCACCTGGGCGCGCGCCTGGCGCAGCGCGGACTGCGCCGCCTGCACGCTGGGCTGGGCCTGCAGCGCCTGGGCCACCAGGGCAGCGAGCTGCGCATCGCCCAGGCGCTCCCACCAGCGCGCCAGGGCGCCTGCCTGTGCCGGCGCCGCGGCGCCGGGCGCGGCTGTGCTCCATTGGGCAGGAACGTCCACCGGAGGCCACGCGCTGGCCGCGGGCGGTGCGCTGGCGCAGGCCGTCAGCAGCGCCAGGCCGCAGCCCAGCGCCGCGGCACGCCAGGGCCGCCAACACACCGGACGGGCAGGAATACACGCTGCGCAATGCATGCCGCCATGGTACCCAGGCGCTGCAAGCGCCGGGTGAAGTTCAGGTAAAGCCGCTGAGGCGGTTCAATGCTGCTGGCGCGCCAGGGCCCGCATGGCCTGCTGCGCCGGCCGCTCCAGGCAGCGCGTGAGCCAGGCCTGGGTGGCGGGGAAGGCCTCCAGCAGGCTGCGCGCGGGCTTGGTCCAGCCCAGCACGCTGGCCGTGCACAGGTCGGCCACGGTGAAGCGTGCGGCCGCCAGGTGCTCCTGGCCGCGCGCGGCCTGGCGCTGCAGGTGCTGCTCCAGCACGCGCAGCGGCACGTGCAGGCGCTTCTCGGCGGCTTCGGCCAGGTCGGGCTTGCGCTGCTCGGGCGGCATGGCCAGGCGGTGCATGAGCACGGTGAGCGCGTCGGCCTCCAGCGCGTTCACCGTCCAGAAGCTCCAGCGCAGGGCCTCCGCGTCCTCGTGCGCATTGGCGGGGGCGAGGTCGGTGCCATCGCCCTTGCCATGGTGGCGCGCGATGTACAGGGTGCAGGCCATGCTCTCCCACAGCACCACCTCGCCTTCGGGGCGGCGGTCCACCAGCACCGGGATGTGGCCGTTGGGGTTGAGCGCGAGGAACTCGGCCGTGCGCGTGCCGCCGTGCTGGTAGGGCGTGGGCACATGCTCGAACTGGAGCCCCAGTTCCGTGGCGGCCCACAGGGGGCGCACAGCGCGCGAGGCGGCAATGCCGTAGATGGTCAGACCCATGGTGCAATGAACTCCCGTAGAACAGAACAACGCGGGTGGCTATTTTTCCAGCCACCACTGGATGAGGTATTTGGCCAGAAATCCCAGAAAGCCCACCCCCAGGCCCATGTAGAGCACGAAGGTGCCGAAGCGCCCGGCCTTGGACTCCCAGGCCAGGTGCCCGATGATGAACAGCATGAACAGGATGAAGGCGCCCACGCCATAGGAGAGAAAGAAAGCCGACAACTCGGCTTCGGTGTAGCCAAAAATCACGATGCCATTGCCTTGTGGTGGGATTGCCCTGTGGCTGCGCCCGCAGAGGGTTCGCGCTCGGGCAGGGCAGACGCATCGACCAGTTCGCGGTACGCATGCCAGCTCGCGTGGCCCAGCACGGGCACGGCCAGCGCCAGGCCCCACATCCAGGCGGCCATGCCCAGCAGGGTGAGGGCGAGGATGAGCGCCGTCCACATCGCCATGGTGGCCGGGTTGGCCAGCACCGCCTGCCAGCTCGTGAACACGGCCTGCCACAGGCCGATGCGGCGGTCGAGCAGCAGCGGGATGGACACCACGCTGGAGGCGAACATCGGTGCCGCGAGCAGGCTGCCCAGCAGCAGCCACAGGGTGAACAGCGTGCTGTCGGGCGCCAGCACCACGTGCTGCAGGAAGTCCTGCGGCGAGTGCACGGGCGCGGGCGCCAGCAGGGTGATGAGCGCGGCCGAGATCAGCACCCAGCCCGTGCCCGCCAGCGCAAGCAGCAGCCCGAAGCGCACCAGGCTCCAGTAGTCGTGGTCCCAGCGGCTGCGGTAATGGCTCTGCCAGAACAGCCAGGTGCGCAGCACCACGCCAGGGCCGGCGCGCTCCCCGCGCTCGAGCGCGCGGCTGAGCACGTAAAACCCCGTGGCCAGCACCGGCGCAACGACGAGAAAACCCGACAGCGCCCCGGCCAGCAGCCAGAAGCGCTCCTGCCCCACGCGCCACAGCAGGGCGCTGGCCACGGCCAGCGCCAGGCCCTGGGCCAGGCTGGCGAGCCGGCTGCGCCACAGGTCCTGCCAGCCCAGGGCCAGCCAGGCCAGCGGACGGGTGAAGCGGATGGAACGCACCGGGGGCAAGGCATTGGGGGGATGGGTCATGGCTGCGGTACGGGTGAAGGGGGGACGGCACGGCCCGCGCGGGGCGACGCAGAATACCCCAGCCCCCATTCCCTTGTCCGGCGCAAGCTTGATGCACAACAAGACGCACCCCCACGCGCCGGGGCCACAATGCCCAGCGTGAAAGCCGGCGCCCCCTCCTCCCTGCATGGCCGCCTGGGCATGGCCCTGGCGCTGCTGGCCCTGCTGGCCCAGTTCTGGATGGGGCAGGTCAGCAGCGCGCACATGGCGCGCATGCTCATGGCCCCGGCCCTGGCAGGCGACATCTGCACGGTGCAGGACGGCCCGGCCCTGCCGGGCGCGGGCGAGGCCGGCCACCCCGCCGCCCAGGCGCTGCTCAACTGCCCGGTCTGCGCCGTGGCCACGGCCAGCACGGCCCTGGGCAGCAGCGCCACGCGCCAGGCCACGCTGGCGCACCAGCCCTCCACCGCCTTCCGCCATGTGCCGGCCACGCCACGCGCGCTGCGGCATGCCAGCCTCTACCCGCCCGCGCACGCGCCGCCGCGGGCCTGAACGGTATTTCTCTCTCTTGGTAACTGGCCCGCAGCCCCGGCTGCGGGCCGGACTGTCTGTGCGCCGCAGCGCCAGAACCTCTCCCTCTTCCCGACCGCTTTCCGACCATGACTCCCGCATTCCGCGCGCCTGTCCGCGCCCGCCACCGCTTTGCCCTGCAACCCCTGTGCGCCCTGCTGGCCAGCCTGCCCCTGGCGGCCCTGGCCCAGGAGGCCGCGCTGCAGCCCGTCACCGTCAAGGCCTCCAGGCCCGCCGCCCAGGGCCTGGACACGAGCGAACTGCCCGCCGACCCGATCGCGGCCGCCCGCGCCGGCACCAGCGATACCGCCCGCCTGCTGCTGGGCCTGCCCGGCGTGAGCCTGTACGGCACCGGCGGCGTCTCCAGCCTGCCCAGCGTGCACGGGCTGGCCGACGACCGGCTGCGCATCCAGGTGGACGGCATGGACCTGGTCTCCGCCTGCGGCAACCACATGAACCCGCCGTTGTCGTACATCGACCCCACGCGCGTGGGCAGCGTGCGCCTGTTCGCCGGCATCACCCCCGTGAGCGTGGGCGGCGACAGCATTGGCGCGACCATCCAGGTCGATTCGCCCGCCCCCGAATTCGCCGCACCGGGCCAGGGCCGGCTGCTCCAGGGCCAGGCCGGCACGCACTACCGCAGCAACGGCGACGGCACGGGCCTGAACCTCTCGGCCACCTACGCCACCGAGCAGACCAGCCTGCGCTACGACGGCTCGACGGCGCGCGCCGGCAACTACCGCGCGGGCGCGGCCTTCAAGCCCGCGGGTCCGGCGGCGAGCAACAAGCCCGAGCGCTGGCTCGCGGGCGACGTGGTGGGCTCGTCGAGCTACCAGACCACGAACCACGCCCTGGCCTATGCCCTGCGCAACGCGGACCACCTGCTCGAAATGCGCCTGGGCCTGCAGGACATTCCCTACCAGAACTTCCCCAACCAGCGCATGGACATGACGGGCAACGACAGCCACCAGTTCAACCTGCGCTACCAGGGCCAGTACGCCTGGGGCCAGCTCCAGGCGCGCGCCTACCACGAGAAGACGCGCCACCGCATGAACTTCGGCGAGGACAAGCAGTTCTGGTACGGCCCCGCCAACAACGTGCCCGGCATGCCCATGGACACCGAGGGCCGAACCACGGGCCTGCGCGCGCAGGCCGCGCTGCCGCTGTCGGCACGCGACACGCTGCGCCTGGGCGGCGAGCTGCAGCGCTACCGCCTGGACGACTGGTGGCTGCCCTCGGGCGGCGGCATGGCGCCGAACACCTTCTGGAACATCCGCGATGGCCAGCGCGACCGCTTCGACGTCTACGGGGAATGGGAGGCGCGCTGGAACCCGCAGTGGCTCTCGCAGATCGGCCTGCGCAGCAGCCAGGTGCGCAGCAACAGCGGCCCGGTGCAGGGCTACAACGCCAACTACGCCATGGAAGCCAACGCCTTCAACGCCAAGGACCGCCGGCGCAGCGACGGCCACATCGACCTGAGCGCGCTGGCGCGCTACACGCCCAGCGCCACCGCCAGCTACGAATTCGGCTTTGCGCACAAGACGCGCGCGCCCAACCTGTACGAGCGCTACACCTGGTCCACCGGCGGCATGGCCATGCGCATGGTCAACCTCGTGGGCGACGGCAACGGCTACGTGGGCAACCCCGACCTGAAGCCCGAGACCGCCAACACCTTGAGCGCCACGGCCGACTGGCACGACGCCACGGGCGAGCAATGGGGCATCAAGTTCACGCCCTACCTCACCTACGTGAACCACTACATCGACGCCCAGCGCTGCGGCGGGGGCGGCGGCATGTCCGCCTGCACCAGCGCCAACCTCGCGGCCACGACCGGCTTCGTCTACCTGCGCTTTGCCAACCAGGATGCGCGCCTGCATGGCTTCGATCTCTCGGGCTTCGCCGACCTGGGCAGGACCGCGAACTGGGGCCAGTTCACGCTCCACGGCATGCTCAGCTACGTGCAGGGCAAGAACCGCGAAACGGGCGAGCACCTCTACGGCATCATGCCGCTGAACGCGCGCCTGGCCCTCACGCAGCGCCTGGGCGCCTGGAGCGGCACGGCCGAGCTGCTGATGGTCGGCGCCAAGACCCGCGTCTCGGCGGTGCGCAATGAGCTGCCCACCGCCGGCTACGGCCTGGTGAACCTGCGCGCCAGCTACGAATGGAAGCAGGTGCGGCTGGATGTGGGCATCGACAACCTGTTCGACCGCTTCTACCACCACCCGCAAGGCGGCGCCTACGTGGGCCAGGGCATGACCATGGCCGGCACCGCCGTGCCCTGGGGCGTGCGCGTGCCGGGCATGGGCCGCTCGGTCAACGTGGGAGTGACCGTGAAGTTCTGACGCCGCAAGGCCCGGGCGGCGCGGCCTGCACCCGCGCCGCCGATTCACTCATTTTTTGATAGCTGCTCGCGCTTGATAGACAAGCGCCAGACGCCTTTTTCCTCCATGGGCTATAGTCCCGGGGCATGGAGTTCCGCCTGATCTACGAAGGCCCCCTGCACGGCCAGGGCGCCAAGTCCTCGCACAAGTGGGAGATCCGCCGCGCCCTGCACCCGCAGCTGCAGCGCCTGTGGCGCGAGCGTCCGCTCAAGGACGCCGCGCCCTCGCTGCTGGCGCATCCGGCGCAGCCGGGCAAGGCCTCGGTCATCGTGGAGAAGGGCGGCCTGCTGTTCGCCCCCCTGGTCACCCAGCGGCTGGACCTCTACGCCGAGCTCTCGGTGCTGCTGTTTCGCCAGCAGCCGCGCGGCACGCTGATCACCGACGGCGGCGACATCGACAACCGGCTCAAGACCCTGCTCGACGGCCTGCGCGTGCCGCACGGCGCGCTGGAGGGCCGCGCCGAGCTGCCGCTGGCGCCCGACCCGCAGCCCTTCTTCTGCCTGCTGGAGGACGACTCGCTGGTCACCAAGGTGTCCGTCGAATCCGAGCAGCTCCTGCGTCCGTCCAAGCCCGACGAGGTGGTGGCCATCATCTCGGTGCACGTGAAGAAGACCGTGCTCTCGCCCGAGAACATGACACTGTAGCCCCGCCTCAGGCGGTGAACACCGCCGTCTCGCCCGGCCGGCGCAGCATCTTGTTGACCTCGTCCTGGTGCAGCTCTTCGGCGACGATCATCTCGCGCGCGTACTCCTCCAGCAGCACGGAATGGCCCTCGGCAATGCGCAGCAGCGCGTAGTAGGCGGCCAGGGCGGTCTTCTCGTGGTCCAGGCTTTCGCGCAGGATGTCGCCGATGTCGTGCTGCTCGGTCTCCAGCAGCGGGCCGATCTTGAGCGAGGGGTGTCCGCCCAGCAGGGTCACCAGCTCACCGGCCTTGTGCGCATGCGCTAGGCTCTCGTCGGCATTGCCCTTGAGCCAGGAGACGATGGGGATGCGGTTGTAGCCGTACACCATGAGCGCATAGTGGGTGTACTTGACCACGCCCGCGAGCTCCAGCTCCATGATGCGGTTGAGGGCATCGATCGCGATCTGCTTCTTTGCATCATCCATGGCACGCTCCTTGTCGAATGGTGGGATGAGGGGCCGTCACGCCGGTCGGGTGCATTCTCCGCCCGTTGCGGGGCGGCTGCGCCGCCCGTGGGCCGCATTCCCCCGCGGGACACGGGGGATTGGCCGCAGGCCGCGCCGCGCCCCGGAGCCGGGCCGGGCCGGCGGGATGCTATTCTGCGGGCATCCCCCCGGCAGCGCCCCGAGCCCGCCCTGCCCCCGCAACCACGGTCCCATCAGGAGCAAGACATGACGCACGCATTGACCCCAGCCCAGCGCGAGGAGCTCAAGGCGCTGCTGCTCGCGCGCCAGCGCGAACTGCTGGCGCAAATGCAGCAAAACCGGGAAAACCTGGCCCCGCCCGCGGCCGACCAGGACGGCATCGTCCAGGGCAACGTCGGCCGCGAGGTGGACCAGGTGCTCACCGACATCGACGCCGCCGACCTGGCGCGCATCCGCCTGGCGCTGGACGCCATGGAGGACGGCAGCTACGGCCTGTGCGCCGAATGCGGCTGCGACATCCCCTTCGAGCGCCTGCGTGCCGAACCGCAGACGCAGCACTGCGTACCCTGCAAGTCGCGCTGGGAGGCCGCCCAGGGCGCGGCGCGCTGACGCACGCATGCCCCGCGCTCGCAGGCGGACGCCCGCGTGCGCGAGAATGCGGCATGCCATTCGCCACCGAACCCGCCTACACCCACGGCAGCGCCGAGCGCACCGCCGTGCTGCTGTGCAACCTGGGCACGCCTGACGCCCCCACCGCCCCCGCGCTGCGCCGCTATCTGGGGCAGTTTCTGTCCGACCCGCGCGTGGTCGAGATCCCGCGCGCCCTGTGGCTGCCGCTGCTGCACGGCGTGATCCTGCGCACACGCCCCGCCCAATCGGCGGCCAAGTACGCCAGCATCTGGACACCCGAGGGCTCGCCCCTGGCCACCTGGACCGACAAGCAGGCCAAGCTGCTGCGCGGCTGGCTGGGCGAGTCCGGCTGCAACGTGCTGGTGCGCCCCGCCATGCGCTACGGCCAGCCCTCCATCGCCAGCGGGCTCGACGCCCTCAAGGCCGAGGGCGCGACGCGCATCCTCATCCTGCCGCTGTACCCCCAGTACTCGGGCACGACCACGGCCAGCGTGTTCGACGCCGTGTACGCCTGGGCCGGGCGCCAGCGCCGCGTGCCCGAGCTGCGCTTCGTCAACCACTACCATGACGAGCCGCTCTACATCGAGGCGCTGGCGCGCCGCGTGGAGGCGCACTGGAAGGAGCACGGCCCGGCCGAACAACTGGTGATGAGCTTTCACGGCGTGCCCGAGCGCACCCTGCACCTGGGCGACCCCTACCACTGCGAAAGCCGCAAGACGGCGCGCCTGCTGGCCGAGCGCCTGGGCCTGCGCGCCGGGCGCTACCAGGTGACCTTCCAGTCGCGCTTTGGCAAGGCCAAGTGGCTGGAGCCCTACACCGAGCCCACGCTCATCCAACTGGCCCGGGGCGGCACGCGCCGCGTGGACGTGGTGTGCCCGGGCTTTACCAGCGACTGCCTGGAGACGCTGGAGGAAATCGCCCAGGAGGCGCGCGCGGCCTTTCTGCAGGCGGGCGGCCAGGAGTTCCACTACATCCCCTGCCTCAACGACAGCCCGGCCTGGATCGCCGCGCTCAGCCAGGTCGCCCGCCAGCACCTCGCGGGCTGGCCCGTGCAGCCCGCGGACGGTGCCGCCTGTGCGCGCGCCCGCGAGCACGCCCTGGCAGGCGGAGCGCCGTCCTGACGCACGCGCCGAATGCTATTGATTTGGTAGCTTCCAGCGCTTTCTGAACAAGCCCTGGAAGCCGATTTGACCCCAAACCACAGCCCGCCATGCACGCCACCGCCCTCGCCCCCGAACAACTGCGCCTGACCATCAGCCCCGCCAGCCTGGGCATTGCCAGCACGGCCGAGCTGCACGACCAGAGCCTGCCCTGGATAGGCCAGGAGCGCGCCGAGGCGGCGGCGCGCTTCGGCCTCGCGCTGGAGCACCCGAACTACAACCTGTTCGTACTCGGCGAGCTGGGCAGCGGGCGCGTCTCGCTGCTGCTGCAGGCCATGCGCCAGGCGGCGGCGCAGCGCGCCGTGCCGCCCGACCTGTGCTACCTGCACCATTTCGACCAGCCCGAGCGCCCGCGCGCGCTGCGCCTGCCCGCGGGCCAGGGGCGCGTGCTGCGCCAGGGCATGGAGCAGTTCGCGCGCACGCTGCAGGGCGACATTCCCAAGCGCCTGGATGGCGCGGACTTCCGCTCCGAGAGCGAGCGCATCGACCAGGCCTACCAGGCGCAGGAGGCGCAGGCCTTTGCCGCCCTCGATGCGCTGGCCGAGTCGCTGCACTTTCGCCTGGCGCGCGAGGAAGGCCACATGGTCTTCACGCTGCTCGGCGCCCAGGGCGAGCCGCTGACCGAGGACGAGGCCCGCGCACTCACGCGCGAGCAGCGCGCCGCCATCGACGCGGCCGAGCAGCAGTTGCGCGCCGAGATCGCACGCTTTCTCGACGCCATGCGCCCGCTCGAGCGCCAGCGCGACGAGGCCTTTGCGCAATTGCGCCGCCAGGTCGTGCGCCCGCTCATCGACCATGCCCTGCAGGAGGTGCGCGGCAGCCTGCGCAAGCAGATCAAGGACACGATGAAGATCGGCAAATGGCTGGACCGCGTGCGCCAGCAGGTGCTCGACCGGCTGGACCTGTTCACGCCCGCCCAGGCCGGCGACGAGGGCGGCGAGGAACGCAAGGCGCAGCTCGACGCCCTGCTCGCGCGCTGCCATGTGAACCTGGTGGTGGACAATGCCGACCTCACCAGCGCGCCCGTGCTCACCGAGGACAACCCGCAACTGCGCAGCCTGTTCGGCAGCATCGACTACCAGGCCGACGACGACACGGTCAGCGCCGACGTCAGCAGCATCCACGCGGGCAGCCTGCTCAAGGCGCACGGGGGCTTTCTGCTGCTGCACCTGCGCGACCTGCTGGGCAACGAGGGCCTGTGGGAGCGCATGCGGCGCTTTCTGCGCTGCGGGCGCCTGCAGATCGAGGAAGGCGCCAGCGCCCACGGCACCGTGGTGGGCGCGGCGCTGCAGCCCGAGGCCGTGGACGTGGACGTCAAGCTCGTGCTCATCGGCTCGGTGGAGGAGTACTACGCCCTGCAGGAGGGCGACCCAGAGGTGGCGCAGCGCTTTCGCGTGAAGGTGGACTTTGCCGAGTCCTTCAGCGCCAGCCCGGCGTCGCGCCACGCCAGCAGCGTGTTCATCGCCCGCGCCTGCCAGCGTTTTGGCCTGCCGCACTTCGGCGCCGACGCCGTGGCGCGCGTGATCGAGCAGACCCACCGCGAGGCCGACGACCAGGCGCGCCAGAGCGCCCTGTTCGGCCACACGGAGGCGCTGGTCATCGAGGCCGCGGCCCTGTGCCGCGCGCGCGGCGCCAGCCTGGTGGCGGCGCAGGACGTGCAGGCCGCCCTGCAGGCGCGCACCGAGCGCCACAACTACCCCGAGCAGCGCCTGCACGAGAGCATCGCCGACGGCGAACGCCTGCTCGCCCTGCGCGGCGCGCACGTGGGGCAGATCAACGCGCTCACGCAGATCGACCTGGGCGACTACCGCTTCGGTTTTCCCGTGCGCATCACGGCGCGCACCTACGCGGGCCAGGAGGGGCTGATCAACATCGAGCGCGAGGTCGAGATGTCCGGCCCCATCCACGACAAGGGCGTGCTCATCCTGCACAGCTACCTCACCGCCCTGTTCGGCCACCTGGCGCCGCTGGCGCTCAACGCCTCCATCGTGTTCGAGCAGGAGTACAGCGGCGTGGAAGGCGACTCGGCCTCCTGCGCCGAGCTGTACGCGCTGCTGTCCTCGCTCGCGGGCCTGCCGCTGGCGCAGGGCATCGCCGTCACGGGTGCGCTCAACCAGCACGGCGAGGTGCTGCCCGTGGGCGGCATCAACGAGAAAATCGAGGGCTGGTTCAAGACCTGCGAGGCCGCCGGCCTCGACGGCACGCAGGGCGCGCTCATCCCCGCGCGCAACCAGCGCCACCTGATGCTGGAGCCGCGCATCGTCGAGGCCGTGCGCCAGGGGCGCTTTCACCTCTGGAGCGTCTCCCACGTGGCCGAGGGCATTGCCCTGCTGACCGGCCAGCCCCCCGGCATCCACGCCGACGGCCGCCCGGCCGAGCCGGACAGCGTGGCGGCGCGCGCCGCCCTGCAGTTGCGCGCCTTCCGCCGCGCCTGCCAGGCCGCTGCCCGCGCACGCCCGGGCCCGCGGCTGCGTTCCTTCTCCCATCCCCAAGACCCCATGGCATGACCCACACCACGACACCCCCCGCCGACCCGCGCGCCTTTCTGCGCAGCCTGTTCGACGCCGCCGTTGCCCACGCCCAGCCTGCCCAGGTGCTGGCGCCCTTTCTGCCCACGCCGCCGCGCGGGCGCACCGTGGTGGTGGGCGCGGGCAAGGCGGCCGCGGCCATGGCCGCGGCCGTCGATGCGCTGTGGCCCGCAGACGCGCCGCTCAGCGGCCTGGTGGTCACGCGCTATGGCCATGTGCCCGCCGGCCAGCCCGGGCCCGGCGCGCGCATCGCCGTCGTGGAGGCCGCCCACCCGGTGCCCGATGCGGCGGGCGCCCAGGCCGCCGCGCGCATCGCCGCGCTGGTGCAGGGCCTGGGCCCGGACGATCTGGTGCTGGCGCTGATCTCGGGCGGCGGCTCGGCCCTGCTGGCCCAGCCCGCGCCCGGCATCAGCCTGGCGGACAAGCAGGCCATCAACCAGGCCCTGCTGCGCAGCGGCGCGACGATTGCCGAGATGAACTGCGTGCGCAAGCACCTCTCGGCGCTCAAGGGCGGGCGGCTGGCCCAGTTGGCCGCGCCCGCGCGCGTGGCCACGCTGGTCATCAGCGACGTACCGGGCGACGACCCGGCCGTCATCGCCAGCGGCCCCACGGTGCCCGACGCCAGCACCTGCGCCGACGCCCTGGCCATTGGCGAGCGCTACCAGCTCGCCCTGCCGGCGGCGGCGCTCGCCGGGCTGCAGAGCGGCGTCTTGGAGACGCCCAAGCCCGGCGACCCGCAGTTCGCGCACCACACGGTCGCGCTCATCGCCACGCCGCAGCAAAGCCTGGAGGCCGCCGCCGCCCTGGCGCGCGCCCAGGGCGTGGCGGCGCACATCCTGTCCGACGCCATCGAGGGCGAGAGCCGCGAGGTGGCCAAGGTGCACGCCGCCCTGGCGCTGCAGGTGGCGCAGCGCGGCCAGCCGTTCGCGCGCCCCTGCGTGCTGCTGTCGGGCGGCGAGACCACGGTCACCCTGGGGCCGGGCGCCGCACGCGGACGCGGGGGCCGGGCGAGCGAATTCCTGCTCGCCTGCGCCCTGCAACTGCAGGCGGCGCCGGGCATCCACGGCCTGGCGGCCGACACCGACGGCATCGACGGCGTGGAGGACAACGCGGGCGCGCTCATCGGCCCGGACACGCTCGCGCGCGCCCAGGCCCGCGGCCTGTCCGCGGCGCAATCGCTGGCGCAGCACGACGCCTACGGCTTTTTCGCCGCGCTGGACGACCTGGTGGTCACGGGGCCGACGCACACCAATGTGAACGACTTCCGCGCCCTGTACATCGCCTAGGCTTTGTCGCCCAGGCGACGTTTGCGCCCCCCCGGGCCGCGCTTGCCCGATTGACACCAATTGCCGGCGGCCAATACTGCAGCCCACCTCAGCTGCAAAGGACCGCCATGCCCCGCAACGCCCCCGCCACCCCGCTGCTGCACCGCCGCCGCCTGCTCCAGGGCACGGCCGCCCTGGCCGCCCTGGGCCCGGCCGCCTGGGCACACGCCCAGGACGATGCCTGGCGCATCGGCCAGACGGCGGCCCTGACCGGGCCGCTGGCCTACCCCTTCGTGGAGATGAACAAGGGCATCGCGGCGGCCTTCAAGGAGGTGAACGACCGCGGCGGCATCGACGGCAGGCCGCTGGAATTCCTCCCCCTGGACGACGGCGGCGCGCCCGAGAAGGCGGCCGAGAACACCGCCGTGCTGCTGCGCAAGGAGCAGGTCTTCACCCTGTTCGCCTGCGGCGGCACCACCAGCGTGATGGGCGCGCTCAAGGTGCTGAGCGAGGCCAAGGTGCCGCTGATCGCCCCGGCCACGGGCTCGGATGCGCTGCGCCCCTTCCACCCGCTGGTGTTCCACAGCCGCGCCAGCTATGCGCATGAGCTGCGCCAGATCGCGCGCCAGCTCAAGTCCACGGGCTTTACGCGCATCGCCATCCCCTATTTCGACAATCCGTTCGGCAAGGCCACCCTGGCCGCCTTCGAGGCGGCCGCCCAGGCGACGGGCAATACCGACTGGAAGGCCTTTCTCGTCGCCGAGTCCGCCGAGGGCATCGCCAAGTCCGTGCAGGAGATCGCCCAGTTCCAGCCCACGGCGCTGATGTCGCTGGCCATAGGCAGCCAGGGCATTCCGCTGTTCAAGGCCATACGCCAGCGCGTGAAGGCGCAGGCGTTCTCCATCTCCTTCCTCGGCTCGCGCCCGCTGCTGACGGCGCTGGGCGAGGCGGCCACCGGCATCACGGTGGCGCAGGTGGTGCCCAACCCGAGCAACCCGGCCATCCCCGTGGTGCGCGCCTACCAGGAGGCGATCAAGAAGCTCGGCGGGGTGGACATAGGCTACTCCTCGCTCGAGGGCTATGTGAACGCGCGCATCCTCATCGAGGGGCTCCGGCGCGCGGGCAGGAATGCCACGCGCGAGAAATTCATCGACGCCCTGCAAAGCATGCGCCCCTACGACATGGGCGGCTTCGAGGTGCGCTACGGCCCGAACGACCACGACGGCACGGATTTCGTGGAGCTGACCTACTTCAACGGCGAGCGCTTCAGGCGCTAGCAACACCGGCCCGCAGCCCGGCGCGCCTTGCCTCGTCATGCGGCGCAATGCGGGAGCGCCAGCGCAGCGGCTGCTGGCCTGGGTTGCGCCAGTAGGCGCGCCGCGGCAGGCACCGCCCTCCAGGAACCCGCCGGCCGCACCCCGCCGGCCGCCTACCGGCTGGGGCCATTTCCCGGCCTTTGCCGCCGATGGGCGCGGAAAACCGGGGGATTTCAGCCTGCGGCGTGCCCTCCCGCCGACTCCGTCCCCGTGGCGGCGTCGCAATTCATACGATACTTCCAATATCGTTGTATGATTGTAGAATGAAAGAACTGGATGCCGTCCGCTGCCTCGCTGCACTGGCCCAAGAAGTGCGCCTGCGCGTCTTCCGCGCCTTGGTCATCGCGGGATCAGGAGGCCTCACCCCGGGAATCCTTGCCGAGCAGTTGGAAGTCCCCCCGAACACCCTGTCTTTCCACCTCAAAGAGCTTGCACACGCAGGCCTCGTCAGTCAGGAGCGTCAAGGACGCAACCTGATTTATCGCGCATCGTTCGAGACGATGAACGACTTGCTGAGCTACCTCACGGAGAACTGCTGTCAAGGGGTCACCTGCCTGCCCATGACAGCAGCCGTATGCGATTGCTGAATCCCAGACCCAGGAGAACCTGATGAAACGATTCCACGTACATGTGCATGTTGACGATTTGGCCAGGAGCATCGGCTTTTACTCCAAGCTCTTTGCCGCCGAACCGACGCGGGTTGAAGCAGACTATGCCAAATGGATGCTGGACGATCCGCGGGTGAATTTCGCGATCTCCACGCGAGGCAGCCAACCTGGCCTGGACCACCTGGGCTTCCAGGTGGATGAGGCCACCGAGCTGGCCGAACTCAAGGCACGCGCCGCAGCGGCCGACATGGCGCTGCTGGACGAGGGGACGACGACCTGTTGCTACGCCCGCAGCGCAAAGCATTGGGTCGTGGATCCCCAAGGCATCGCCTGGGAGCACTTTCACACCCTGGACACGCTCCCTGTGTTCAATGCAAGCGAGCAGCCCTCCTTGCCCGGAGCTTGCTGCGCCCCCGCGGCTGCGGCCGCTGCGGGGAACCGCAGTGGCGCATCGCCTGCGGATCCTGCCACGGCGAAGCAGGCTGCCTGCTGCCCATCCTCCCCATCGACCTGCTGCTGATCCCATCATGACCACCGAAAGCACCCCACTGAACGTCCTGTTCCTGTGCACCCACAACTCGGCACGCAGTGTTTTGGCGGAAGCCTTGCTGAACTCCATGGGAGCCGGTCGATTCAAGGCGTTTTCCGCAGGGAGCAGTCCACGCGCAAACCAGCAACCCCATCCACTGGGGCTGCAGGTTCTGCAAAAGGCAGGCATCTCCGTCGATGGCCTGCGCAGCAAGAGCTGGGATGAATTTGCCACGCCGGATGCCCCGGCGATGGACCTGATCATCACGGTGTGCGACAACGCGGCGGGCGAGGTCTGCCCCATCTGGCCGGGCCACCCCGCCACGGCCCACTGGGGCTACGCCGACCCCTCCGAGGGCAGCGCATCCGACGAAGAAAAGCTCGAAGCCTTCCGCCAGACGATGCACTTGATCAAACGCCGCCTGGAATTGTTGATCCAACTGCCCGCCGAGAAGCTCGAAAAGGAGCGCCTGCAAACGACCGCCCGGGAGCTCTCCAGGGAGGTGGCATGAGCGTCCCATGCGAGACAAGGGCCACACCGGCGGCAGGCACGTCCATGAGCGTATTCGAGCGCTTTCTGACGGTCTGGGTCTTTCTGTGCATCGTCGCCGGCATCGCCCTGGGGCAATTCATGCCTGGCGTCTTCCAGGCCATTGGCCGCATGGAGATCGCCCAGGTCAACCTGCCGGTGGGATTGCTGATCTGGGTGATGATCATCCCCATGCTGGTGAAGGTGGACTTCTCCGCTCTCGCCGAGGTCCGCCAACACGTCAAAGGCATCGGTGTCACGCTCTTTGTGAATTGGCTGGTCAAACCCTTCTCGATGGCTTTTCTGGGATGGCTCTTCATTCGCCACTGGTTTGCACCGCTGCTCCCTGCCGATCAGCTCGACAGCTACATTGCCGGCCTGATTTTGTTGGCGGCTGCACCTTGTACCGCCATGGTCTTCGTGTGGAGCCGACTGACAGGGGGCGACCCCTTGTTCACGCTCTCGCAGGTCGCCCTCAACGACAGCATCATGGTGATCGCATTCGCCCCGCTGGTCGGCTTCCTCCTGGGGCTCTCGGCCATCACGGTGCCCTGGAGCACGCTTCTGGTGTCGGTGGGACTCTACATCGTGATTCCGGTGATCCTGGCCCAATGGCTGCGCAGGTCGCTCCTGGCGCGAGGGCCGGCGGCATTGGAGGCCGCCCTGGGCAAGATGGGCCCCTGGTCCATCTCTGCCTTGCTTGCCACATTGGTGCTGCTGTTCGCTTTCCAGGGGGAAGCCATTCTGAAGCAGCCTGTGGTGATTGCACTGCTGGCCGTGCCGATTCTGATCCAGGTGTTCTTCAATTCGGCCCTGGCCTACTGGCTCAATCGCGCCGTTGGTGAGAAGCACAGCATTGCCTGCCCCTCCGCCCTGATTGGTGCATCCAATTTCTTCGAGCTCGCCGTGGCCGCTGCCATCAGCCTGTTCGGCTTCAACTCGGGGGCTGCTTTGGCGACGGTGGTGGGGGTGCTGATCGAGGTCCCGGTCATGCTGCTGGTGGTGCATATCGCCAACAACAGCAAAGGCTGGTACGAGCGCTCGGCGGTCAAGCCCGCATGAACCCCATCACCATTCCACCCGGCAGCCGCGCGGGAGGCTGCTGTCACCCGGCCTGCGCAAGGAAGGCATCCACCAGCGCGTAGTGCGCGGGCACGTTGAGCGCGGGCGCGTGGCCGCAGCCCGGCACCTCGGTGACCTGCAGCAGGCCGCGCGCGCCCGGGCCGCGCGTGCGCATCTCGGCAATGGTCTCGGGCAGCACCAGGTCGGACTCGGCGCCGCGCAGGCACAGCACGGGGGTGTCGAGCCGGTCGTAGTGCTCCCAGATCAGGTAGTCGTTGGCGTGCTGCGTGAACTGCTGCACCATGGCCGGGTCGTAGTGCGGCGTCACGCGCCCGTCGGGCAGGCGCCGGGTGGAAGTCTCGGTCAGCAGGCGCCACTGCGCGTCGCTGAGCCAGCCGTAGGGAGCGTACACCTGGCGGAAGAAGGCCTCCAGTTCGCGCACCGTGTCGAAGGCGGGCGGCTGGCCCGCGTAGGCCTTGATGCGCTCGAGCGCGGCATCGGCCAGGCGCGGGGCGTTGTCGTTGAGCAGCAGGCTGCGGATGCGCCCGCGCAGGCCCGGCTCGAACAGGCCCGAAGCGCACACCGTGCCGATGGCCCCACCCATGGAGGTGCCTATCCAGTGCGCCTGGCGGATGCCGAGCTGGTCGAACAGGTCGGCCGCGATGCGCGCATAGAACTGCAGGCGGTATTCCACGGCCGGCTGGCGGCTCCACTGGCTCAGGCCGCGGCCCAGGGTGTCGGGGCAGATGACGCGGTAGCGCCCCGCCAGGTGGGCGGCCAGGGCATCCATGTCGCGCCCCGTGCGCGCCAGGCCATGCCACGCAATCACCACCGGGGCGTCGGGCGCACCCCATTCGGTGTAGTGGATTTCATAACCGGCGCAGGTGGCGTAGCAGGAGAAGGGAGACATGGTCTTGGGCCTGGAAAAGCGTGGAGAGGCGCCAGACGCGGCCCTGCGGCAGCGCCCGGCGTGCGGACCGTCAGTCGGGAATGGCGATGCTTCCGGCCTCGGTGACGGCAATGGCATCGCCCGCGGCAGGCGCAGCGGCAATGGCCGGCAGATGGGCGGGCGTGATGGCAGGCGCGGCGCCCGGCGTGCCGCCGCGCGGCAGGGTGCGCACCACCTGGCTCGCGGGCAGGGGCTTGCCGCTGCTCAGGTGCTCGTACACGGCGTCCAGCGCACGGTTCAGGTACACATGCAGCGGCACGTAGCGCGTGTCGTAGCCAGGCAGCACCGCAGGCAGGCCGATGAAGCTGTCGAAGTGCTGGGCGTTGGTCACCTCCACGTAGCGCAGCTTGCTGGCCGCGCCTTCGACCTTTTTGTTCAGGGCGGCGTAGGGGCGCGAGGTGTGGTTCACGGGCAGGAGCGCGTCCGAGCGGCCGTGCACGATGATGGCGGGCTTGCCGCGCAGGTTGCCGTTGCGCTGCGTCTCGCGCATGCCGGCCTGCAGGCTTTGCGCCGCGGCGCTGGTGCCGGTCACCAGGTTGCGCAGGCACAGCGCACCCTCGGTGTTCCAGTCGGCCAGGCCGTTCGACGAGACCGAGAGGAAGTCACGCGCCGCGCCCAGCTTGCCGTTGTTGTTGATGAGCTGGATGCCCCCCGAGGGCGGCACGCCATTGCCCGTGGCGAACATGCCGGCCAGCGCAGCCGGCGCCAGCGGCGCCACCGCGCCCGCGGCCGTGGTGGCGGCGTAGCTGAAGCCGCAGAGGTGGTCCTTCACGCTGGCGCGCGCGAGGCTGTTGGCAAAGGTGACGGAGACGGCCGGGGCGATCTCGAACGCGGCGTGCGAGGCGTGCAGATCATTGGCTTCGGGCTCCCAGCCGTAGGCGCGCAGCTTCTGCAGGGCCTCCTCGGCCTGGGTGGCCGTGGTGCTGGCCGTGAGCAGGCCCGCGGCCTTGAGCGCCGCGCAGCGGTTGGGCGCAATGGGCAGGGCCGGCGCCGCAAAGCCCGCGGCAAAGGCCGCGGCGTAGGGGCTGGCGGCCACCGAGGGCGCCAGCGCGGCGCAGGCCTGGTACAGGTTGGCGTAGGTGGTGAAGTCGACCAGGTTGCGGCCCGTCACGGCCAGCGTGCCCGCGCCGCGCTGCACCGTCACGCCGGCATTGGCCGGCAGCTCCACGGCGGGCTCGGAGACGGCCACGCCGCTGATCAGGCCCTGCGTGTCCTGCTCGGCCGCGGCAATGGCCGCGCCACCGCCGTTGGAGATGCTGGACGCAATGACGATGGTGTTCGCCGGGGTGAGCGACTTCAGGCGCTGGCCGTTGTCCAGGGCGCCAAAGCGTTCGTTGAGCACGTAGTAGGCGAACTCCACCGCCTGCAGCGTGGTCTTGCCCCAGTCCTTCTCGGCGTTCTGCTGTGAATGCGCGTGCTTGAAGGCGAAGCGGTGGGGGGTGGCCGTGTTGAAGGCCGCCAGCTCGCTGGCCGTGAGGCCGGCATTGAAGGCGGCGCTCTTGCCTGCGGCGGTGGCGCTGGCGCGCGTGCCGTCGATCAGCGGCACGGTGTCGTTCATGAGGTCGTGCGGCGCACCGCCCGTGCCCTTGTCGGAATAGGCCACGGCGCAGCCGCGCTTCAAGCCCCACTCGCCCGTGCTGATGCCGCCGTACACGCCGCGCGAGCCCGAGGCCGTGGCGGTGATGATGCAGGGCTTCTGCGGGTTGAAGCTGGCGGGCACCTGCACCATCAGCGTGACGTTCTGGCGCCCCGTGCCGTCGTCGGCGTAGGCGATGTATTCGGTGCCGGGAACCTTGCCCTCGCTGGCCACGACCGTGCCCTGCGCGTCCACGTTCGGCCCGTACAGGCTGCCGTAGCCGCCGGCCGCGGTCATGTCGAGCATGGCGCGGTAGTTGGTGTGGATGGCGCTGCGGCGCAGCTCGGCCGCCGTGGGCTTGAGCGGATCGGCATAGGCGGGCGGCAGGGCGGCGGCCAGGCCGGTCTTGCCCAGGCCGGCGGTGAGCAGGTCATCCGCCATGCCGTCGTAGGCAGTGGCCTGGATGGCGCCCAGCCACGCGGGCTTGGCGTTGAGCTGGGGGTTGTCACCGCCGCCGCAGGCGGCCAGGGCCGCAGCGGCGAGCGCGGCAGGAAGGAAGGGGCGAATACAGGTCTTCATGCGCTTGTCTCCAGGGTGTTGTGGTTGCAGGACCTTCAGGAAAGCATTCAACCGGGCCGGCGCGCCGCGGCAGCGCGCAGGCGCCCCACCACGCCGGTGGGGAAGTAGTAAACCGAGAGCACGAACAGCAGGCCGAGCCAGAGCAGCCAGCGGTCGGGCGAGAGCAGCGCCGACAGCCAGGGCAGGCCGGATGCGGCCTCGCTGCCCAGGCGCAGCAGGTCCTGCAGGTAGCTTTGCGCCACCAGGAACAGCACGGCGCCTATGGCCGCGCCGTACACCGTGCCCATGCCGCCGATGACCACGATGAGCAGCACGTCCATCATGATCTCGAAGGACAGCGAGGTGTCCGGCCCGTTGTAGCGCAGCCAGAGCGCCAGCATGCAGCCCGCAGCGCAGGCGAACAGGGCCGAGAGCACGCTGGACGTGGTGCGGTACACCACCACGCGGTAGCCGATGGCCTCGGCGCGGAACTCGTTCTCGCGGATGGCCTGCAGCACGCGGCCGAACGGCGAGTTGACGATGCGCAGCAGCGCCAGCACCAGCGCGACCGCCGTGACGAACAGCAGGTAGTAGCAGATCAGCTTGCCGTCGATGGCCACGCCCAGGAAGGGTTCGTCAAAGGGCTCGAAGCTGGGCGAGAGCACTTCCGGGATCTTGAAGGTCAGGCCGTCCTCGCCGCCCGTGAGGTCCGAGAGCTGCGAGGCCAGGGTCTGGAAGGCCGCCGCCACGGCCAGCGTGATCATGGCGAAGAAGATGGCGCGCACGCGCAGCGAGAACAGGCCCACGGCCAGCGAGAGCAGCAGCGACAGCAGCAGCGCGCCGCCCACGCCTGCGGCCAGCGCGCTCCAGGTGGGGCCCAGGCGCGTGGTGGCCACGGCGATGCCGTAGGCGCCGATGCCGAAGAACATGGTGTGGGCGAAGCTCACGATGCCGGTGTAGCCCAGCAGCAGGTCGAAGCTGGCCACGAGCACCACAAAGATCAACACCTTGGCCGCGACGTTGAGCGCCTTGACGCCGGGGAACAGAAAGGGCGCGAACGCCAGGCCCAGCAATATGGCCGCGAGAATGAGCGCCAGCCACTTGCTGCGCGGGTAGTCGGCGGAGAGGATTCGGTTCAGCATGGTTCGGTCCTCTCTTTCAGCGGTTCGCGACGGGGTAGACACCCTGCGGGCGCCAGAGCAGCACCGCGACCATGAGCGCGATGTTGGAGAACAGCGCCACCTTGGGCACCAGAAAGCCGGTGTAGTTGGCCATCAGGCCCACCAGCAGCGCGCCGATCAAGGCCCCGCCGGTCGAGCCCAGGCCGCCGATGATGATGACGATGAAGATCAGCACGTTGACCTGCGCGCCCATCTGCGGCACCACGTTCTGCTGGTACAGGCCCCACATCACGCCGCCCAGGCCGGCCAGCGCCGAGCCCGCCACGAACACGCCCACGAACAGGCGCCGGATGCGGTAGCCGAGCGCCTCGACCATCTCGCGGTCCTGCACGCCGGCGCGGATCAGCAGGCCCACCTTGGTGCGCGAGAGCGTCCAGGCCAGCAGGCCGAACACCAGCAGGCCCACGGCCACGGCCACCAGGCGGTATTTCTCGATGGCGGCGTCACCCACCAGCAGCGCGCCGCGCATGCCTTCGGGCAGCGGCAGCGGAATCTGCTGCGGGCCCCAGATGACCTTGATGAGTTCCTCACCGATGATCATCCCGCCCATGGTGATGAGGATCTGCTTGAGGTGCTGGCCGTACACCGGGCGCACGATGAAGCGCTCGAACGCCAGGCCCACGGCGCCCGCCACCAGCATGGCCACCACCATGGCGGGCAGCACGGCCACGAGGTTGCGCCACAGCTCGTGGGATCCCGTCCAGTCGCCCATGGCGCCGAGCACGCTGGTGGCGACGAAGGCGCCCAGCGCGATGAACACGCCGTGGCCGAAGTTGAGCACGTCCATGAGGCCGAACACCAGGGTGAGGCCCGAGGCGATGATGAAGATGATCATGCCCATGGCCAGGCCCGCCACCGTGAGCGTGAGCCAGGTCGAGGGCGAGCCGATGAGCGGCAGCACCAGCAGCGCCAGCAGCGGCACCAGCGCCAGGGGTTTCCAGTCGAGGTCGCGGGCAATCATGGCGCGGCCCTTTCATTTACTATTGTTTTGATAGCTGCTTGCGCTTGATGGATAAGCGTTGGAGGCATTTTTTGCATAAATCCTCCTTACAGCGACAAGCCCAGCAGCGACTGCTGCAGCGCCTCGTCGGCGGCCAGGTCGGCCATGCGGCCGGCGTGCACCACACGGCCGTTGTCCATCACGGCCACGGTGTCGCCCAGGCGCTTGGCGAAGTGGATGTTCTGCTCGACCAGCAGAATGCTCACGCCGCTCTTCTTGAGCTGGTCGAAGGCCTCGATCATGTTGTTGATGATGGCCGGCGCCAGGCCCTTGCTGGGCTCGTCCACGATGAGCAGGTCGCGCGGCTCGACGATGGCGCGCGCCACGGCCACCATCTGCTTCTGCCCGCCCGAGAGCTTGCCCGCGGGGTGGTTCCAGAACTTCTCCACGGCCGGGAACAGCTTGAAGATCCACTCCAGCCGGGCCGGGTCCATCTGCCCCGCATGGCTGGCCTTGCGCGCGGCCAGCAGCAGGTTCTCCTTCACCGTGAGGTCGGCAAAGATGCCCATGTTCTCGGGCACGTAGGCGATGTTCAGTCCGGCGATCTGCGGCGTGTGCAGCGCGGTGATGTCCTTGCCGGCGAAGGTGATCTGGCCCTGCGAGGCCTGCCACAGGCCCATGATGGTGCGCAGCGTGGTCGTCTTGCCCGCGCCGTTGCGGCCCAGCAGCATGGTGAGCTGGCCCTTGGGCACGGCCAGGTCGACGCCGTGCAGGATGTGGTAGGCCCCGATGTGCGTGTGCACGCCCTTGAGCTCCAGAAGGTGGGTGGTGCTCATGCGGCCTCCTTGTCTGCGTCCTTGCTCACGCCCAGGTAGGCTTCCTGCACCACGGGCGATGCAATCACCTCGGCCGGGGGGCCGTCGGCCACCAGCGTGCCGTTGGTCAGCACGATGATGCGGTCGGCCAGCTCGCGCACCACGTCCATCTTGTGCTCGACCAGCAGAATGATCTTGCTCTTGTCCCTCTTGAGCTCGCGGATCAGGTTCAGGATCACGGGCGCCTCGTCGTGGCTCATGCCGGCCGTGGGCTCGTCGAACATGTAGACCTGCGGCTCCAGGGCCATGAGCAGGGCCACCTCGAGCTTGCGCTGGTCGCCGTGCGGCAGGCTGGCCACGGGCGTGTCGCGCCGCTCGAACATGGCGACCTGGCGCAGGATGGACTCGGCGCGCTCGATAAGCTGGCGGTGGTCGCTCCAGATGCTCCAGAGGTTGAGCCCGCGGCGGTGCCGGCCCTCCTGCGTGGCCTGCACGGCCAGGCGCACGTTCTCCAGCACCGAGAGGTTGGGGAACAGGTTGGTGAGCTGGAAGGCCCGCCCCAGGCCGGCGCGGGTGCGCGCCGAAGGGCTCAGGCCCGTCAGTTCGCTCGCGCCCAGGCGCACCGTGCCGGCGCTGGCCTTGAGCTGGCCCGAGATGAGGTTGAAGTACGTGGTCTTGCCCGCGCCGTTGGGGCCCACGATGGCGGTGAGCGTGCCCGGCTCGAAGGAGCAGGTCACGGCATTGACCGCCACATGGCCGCCAAAGCGGATGGTCAAGTCTTGGGTTGCCAGCATCCGGGGTCTAGGCTCCACAAAATTGAAGGAAAAGCGCTCCCAGCGCTTGCACAGCAAGCGTGAGCAGCTATGAAATCAGTAACAACCGAGCGCTGCGATCGCACCGGGCGCGGCCCTGGGCCAGCGGCCTGCGCGCCAGGGCCGCCCGCCGCGCGGGTGGCTCCCCTTCCCGCCCCGCGCAGCGAGGCACGAGAGAGGGGCAGCGGCGCAGCCGCTCGGGGGGATGCCCTTAGCGCTTGTTGCGGATCGGCACCTGCATTTCCTCGGCCTTGATCTCGCGCACCAGCTCGGGCACGCCCCAGGCAAAGGCCGGGTCCACCTTGATCTTGAAGTGGTACATGCTCTGCATGGCCTGGTGGTCTTCCTTGCGGAAGGTCATCTTGCCCTTGGGCGTGTCAAAGCTCATGCCTTCCATGGTCTTGATGAGCTTGTTGGTGTTGGTGTCGCCATTGGTGGCCTTGAGGGCCGTGACCAGGGCCATGGCCGCCGAGAAGCCGCCCGCGGTGAAGAAGTCCGGCGGGGTCTGGAACTGCTTGTAGTGCATGGACACCAGCGCCTCGTTCGCCGGGTTCTTGGGGATGCCGAAGTAGTAGTACGTCGCGCCCTCCATGCCGGGGAAGTTCTTGTAGCTGGCCATGGCTGGCAGGATGTTGCCGCCCGTGGCGATCTCGATGCCGTAGCGCTTCAAGTCCAGGTCGGCGATCTTGAACGGGTTGCCCGCCCCCGCCCAGATGATGAAGATGATCTTGCGCCCCGGCTGGTCCTTGAGCTTGTCGATCAGGCGCTGCGCACCGGCCGTGAAGTCCGTGGTGTTCGTCGGCAGGTATTCCTCGTGCACCAGCTTGGCGTTCTTCAGCGCGTCCTTGAAGGCCTTCACGCCGTCGCGCCCAAAGGCGTAGTCCTGCGCCAGCGTGGCCACCGTCACGCCGGGCTTGTCGATGGCCACCGCGTTGCTGATCGCGTCCTGGCTGCTGTTGCGCCCCGTGCGGAAGATGTACTTGTTCCACTTCTCGCCCGTGATGGCGTCGGCCACGGCCGGCTCGACCAGCAGCACCTTCTTGTATTCCTCGGCCACCGGCAGCATGGCCAGCGCCACGCCCGAGCTCGTGGGGCCCACGGCAATGTCGGCCTTGTCGTCCGAGTACGCCGCCGCCAGCAGGCTCTTGCCCAGGTCGGGCTTGCCCTGGTCGTCCTTCTCCAGCACCACCAGCTTCTTGCCACCCACCTGCATGCTGCCGCCCGTGGCGTACTCCAGGCCCATCATCAGGCCCGTCTGCGTCTGCTTGCCGTAGGCCTCCAGCGGGCCCGTCTTGCTGTAGATGTGCGCAATGCGGATTTCGCCCGACTGGGCATACGCCGGTGCGGCAAGGGTGGCGGCCAGGCTGGCCAGGGCGATCAGGGTGCGTCGTTGCATGGGTTGCCTCCAGTGGTAATGCCTGTCTATTGCACAGTTCGTGCCAGCATGCATGTGGTTGATTTGCAAAGGTGTTTTTGGGGATGACAAGATAACTGCCTGAAAACAAGACAATCAAACTGTCTTTTTTGCAGACATTTGTCTGGGGATTTGTCAGGGTTAATACCAGTTTCAGCGCGGGATGCGCACGGGCAGGTCCATGTCCTGCGGCGGAATTTCGCGCACGAGCTTGAGATCGGCCATGGTGCCGGGGCGCGCGCCGTGCGCCACCCGGAAGTGGTACATGCTCTGCAGGGCCTGGTGGTCTTCCGGGCGAAAGCGCATGAAGCCCTTGGGCGTATCGAACACCATGCCTTCCATGGTCTTGATGAGCTTGCCGGTGTTGGTGTCGCCATTGGTGGCCTTGAGGGCCGTGACCAGGGCCATGGCCGCCGAGAAGCCGCCCGCGGTGAAGAAGTCCGGCGGCGCCTTGTAGCGGCCGTAGTGGTTGGTCACCAGCCACAGGTTGGCCGGGTTGCGCGAGAAGCCGAAGTAGTAGTACGTGGCGCCTTCCATGCCCGGGAACTGGTTGTAGGCCACCATGGCAGGCAGGATGTTGCCGCCCGTGGCGATCTCGATGCCGTAGCGCTTCAAGTCCAGGTCGGCGATCTTGAACGGGTTGCCCGCCCCCGCCCAGATGATGAAGATGATCTTGCGCCCCGGCTGGTCCTTGAGCTTGTCGATCAGGCGCTGCGCACCGGCCGTGAAGTCCGTGGTGTTCGTCGGCAGGTATTCCTCGTGCACCAGCTTGGCGTTCTTCAGCGCGTCCTTGAAGGCCTTCACGCCGTCGCGCCCAAAGGCGTAGTCCTGCGCCAGCGTGGCCACCGTCACGCCGGGCTTGTCGATGGCCACCGCGTTGCTGATCGCGTCCTGGCTGCTGTTGCGCCCCGTGCGGAAGATGTACTTGTTCCACTTCTCGCCCGTGATGGCGTCGGCCACGGCCGGCTCGACCAGCAGCACCTTCTTGTATTCCTCGGCCACCGGCAGCATGGCCAGCGCCACGCCCGAGCTCGTGGGGCCCACGGCAATGTCGGCCTTGTCGTCCGAGTACGCCGCCGCCAGCAGGCTCTTGCCCAGGTCGGGCTTGCCCTGGTCGTCCTTCTCCAGCACCACCAGCTTCTTGCCACCCACCTGCATGCTGCCGCCCGTGGCGTACTCCAGGCCCATCATCAGGCCCGTCTGCGTCTGCTTGCCGTAGGCCTCCAGCGGGCCCGTCTTGCTGTAGATGTGCGCAATGCGGATTTCGCCCGACTGGGCATACGCCGGTGCGGCAAGGGTGGCGGCCAGGCTGGCCAGGGCGATCAGGGTGCGTCGTTGCATGGCGGGGTTCTCGCAAAGCGGGTGGCCGGGCAATGCAGCATTCGTGCCAGCGCCCTGCCCGGGCGCAGCCGCGGCCTGCGCGCGCGGCAGCGCGCCGCCCCTGTCCGGGATTCAGGCAGGCGCGCTGGCTGAATCCCAAACAGTTGTCTGCTTATTTGTCAGGGTTTTCCAGCCTGCCGTAGAGCGTGGCGCGCGAGATGCCCAGTTGGCGCGCCGTGGCCAGCTTGTTGCCGCCGTTGGCCGAGAGCGATGCGGCAATGGCCCGGCGTTCGAGCTCGGCCACCTGCACGGCCAGGGGGCGCAGCAGCAGGTCGGGCGCGGCCGGGCCGCCGGCCAGGGCGGCCTGGTCCATGGGGGGCGCGGGCTCCTCGCCGGCCTCGCGCAGAATGGCGCGCAACTGCTCGGCGTCTATGGTCTGCGCATCGCTGCGCATGGCCGCCTGCTCCAGCACGTTGCGCAGCTCGCGGATGTTGCCGCGCCAGGGCTGGGCGGCCAGCAGGGCCAGGGCCTCGGGCAGCAGCTCGGGCGGGGGCGTGCCGTTGCGCAGGGCCAGGTCCTCGCCCAGCACCTCGACCAGCGCCGGGATGTCGCTGGGCCGCTCGCGCAGCGGCGGCACTCGGATGGGCAGCACGTGCAGGCGGTAGAACAGGTCTTCGCGAAAGCGCCCCTCGCGCACCATGTGCAGCAGGTCGCGGCTGGTGGCGGCGACCACGCGCACGTCAAAGGGCACGAGCTGGTTGCTGCCCAGGGGCTCGATCTCGCCCTCCTGCAGGGCGCGCAGCAGCTTGGCCTGCAGGCTGGCGGGCATGTCGCCGATCTCGTCGAGGAACAGGGTGCCGCCGTCGGCGAGCTTGAACTTGCCGTCGCGCCCCTTGCGGTCGGCACCCGTGTAGGCGCCCGGGGCCACGCCGAAGAACTCGGCCTCCAGCAGGGTATCGGGCACGGCGGCAATGTTCACGCCCACGAACGGGCCGTTGGCGCGGCTGGAGGCCGCGTGGATGGCGTGCGCCAGCAGCTCCTTGCCCGTGCCCGTCTCGCCCAGCAGCAGCACCGGGCTGGCAGACTGCGCCGCGCGCCGCGCCTGGCGCTTGACCTCGCCGGCGGCGGGGCTGGAGCCCACGAAGCTGGCAAAGGTGTACTTGCTGCGCCGGTCGCCCGCGCCGCGCAGTTGCTGGCTGCGCTGCGCGGCCAGCTCGCGCCGGGCGTCGTCCAGGTCGCGCTGCAGCAGGGCGAACTTGCTGATGAGCGGCTGTAGCGTGGTCTCCGGGTGGTCGAAGAACACGATGCCAATCGCCCCCATGACCGCGCCGGCCTCGTCGTACAGCGGAATGCGGCTGACCACGAAGGTGCCGGCCTTGTTGGTGAGCAGGTCGATGAGCTCGGGCTTGCCCGTCTCGAGCACGCGGCGCATCTGCGTGTTGGGAATGACCTCCTCCACCGTGCGGCCCACGAAGTCGTGCAGCGAGGCAATGCCCAGGTCGGGGAAGAAGCGCTGGTAGCCCTCGTTCACCCAGACGATGCGCCCGCTCAGGTCCACCAGGAACATGCCCTGGCTGACGCTGGAGAAGAGCTGGAACATCGAGCGCGCCGCCAGTTCGAGGATGCCTTGCGCATCCAGCGGCAATGTGGGGATGGAGGCGGTGGCGTCTGGCATGGATGGCGATGGTAGCGCCAGCGGCGCGCGCACGGCACAATGCCGCCCATGACCCCGCCGGACTCCATGCGCATCGACAAATGGCTGTGGTGCGCACGCTTCTACAAGACGCGCACGCTCGCCGCCGAGGAGATCGGCAAGGGGCGCGTGGGCATCAACGGCCAGCCGGCCAAGCCCGCGCGCGAGGTGCGCCCCGGCGACACGGTGACCCTGCGCCAGGGCTCTGTGCAGCGCACCGTGGTGGTGCGCGCGCTCAGCGCGCAGCGCGGCCCGGCCCCGGTGGCCCAGCAGCTCTACGAGGAGACGGCCGACAGCATCGCCGCACGCGAGCAGGCCCAGGAAATGCGCCGCCTGGCCCCCGAGCCCGCCGCCGCGCTGGCCGAGGGCCGGCCGACCAAGCGAGACCGCCGCCACATCGACCGCGCGCGCGACTGGGGCAGCCGCTGGAGCGCATCCATCGACGACTGAGCTAGCCCTCGTTGGCCAGGCGCAGCAGCACGTCGCACAGCACAGTGGCGCCGCGCGCCAGGTCTTCGGGCGCCGTGTGCTCGCGCGGGTTGTGGCTGATGCCGCCCACGCTGGGCACGAAGACCATGGCCGCGGGGCAGATGCGCGCCATCATCTGCGCGTCGTGCCCGGCGCCCGAGGTCATGCGCGCCGTGCGCCAGCCGCGCGCATGGCCGGCGGCCTCGATGGTGCGCACCAGGCGCGCATCAAAGCGCACGGGCGCAAAGCGCGCCAGGGTCCGCGCGCCGATCTGCACGCCCTCCTCCCGCGCCAGGGCCTGCAGGTACTGGGCCAGCTCCTGTTCGGCATACTGCAGCAGCGCCTCGTCGGTATTGCGCAGATCCACCGTGAGCGTGGCCTGGGCAGCGACCACGTTGACGAGGTTGGGCCGCAACTGGATCCGCCCCACGGTGGCCACCTGGCTGCCGCCCAGGCGCGCCGCCAGTGCGCGCACGAAGACGGCAATGGCCGCGGCGCAGTAGCCGGCGTCGTGCCGCAGGTGCATGGGCGTGGTGCCGGCGTGGTTGGACTGGCCGGTGACGCTGATCTCCTGCCAGGAGATGCCCTGCAGATCCTGCACCGCGCCGATCTGCAGGCCCTGGGCCTGCATCACCGGGCCCTGCTCGATGTGCAGCTCCACGAAGGCGTGGGGCACCAGGCTGCCGCAGGGCATGTCGCCCGCGTAGCCGATGCGCGCCAGCTCATCGCCCAGGCGCAGGCCCTGGGCGTCGCGCGCATCGAGCGCATCGTGCAAAGACAGGCCGCCCGCGTATACCAGCGAGCCCAGCATGTCGGGCTGAAAGCGCACGCCCTCCTCGTTGGTAAAGGCCGCCACCACGATGGGGCGCTCGGTGGCGATGCCGCGCGCGTTGAGCCAGCGCACCACCTCCAGGCCCGCCAGCACGCCGTAGTTGCCGTCGTAGCGTCCGCCCGTGGCCACGGTGTCGATGTGCGAGCCGGTCATGACCGGGGCCGCAGGGCTGCGCCCGGCGCGGATGCCGAAGATGTTGCCGATGCGGTCCACGCGCACCTCCAGGCCGCATTCGCGCATCCAGGCCACGAGCTGGTCGCGCCCCGCACGGTCGGCATCGGTCAGGGCCAGGCGGCACACGCCGCCCTCCTCGGTGGCGCCGATGGCGGCGTGGGCGGCGATGCGCTCCATGAGCGGCTCCTGGGCGATGGCATGGGCCTGCAGCCACTGCTGCTGCGCGGCCTGCACGGCCTCGGGCGTGTGGCCCACGATGCCGGCGTACACACCCGGGGCCGTCGCGCCCTCGGTGCTGATGAGCAGAACGCGCGCGTGGGCGTCGAGCTGCAGCGCAGCGCGCCAGGCCGGTGCCTGCTGCAGCGCCAGCAGCGCGGCCAGCCCGGCCACGCCCGATTCGCCGGCGACCAGCGGCATGTCGCCATGGCGGCCGGACGCCAGCACGCGCATGGCGTCTTCGGCCAGGGTGTCGGGCACGGTCATGAAGGCGTCCACGGCCGGCTGCAGAAAGCGCCAGGCCAGGGGCGAGGTCTCGCCGCAGGCCAGGCCGGCCATCAGCGAATCGGTGCTGCCGGTGGCGCGCATGGGCTGGCCGGCCATGGCGCTTTGCAGCAGGCAATCGGCCTGCGCCGGCTCCACCACGATGCACTGCGGGCGCGCGCTGCCGTAGCGCTCCCACAAGTGGCTCACGATGCCCGCCGCCATGCCGCCCACGCCGCCCTGCAGGAACACATGGGTGTAGGGGCAGCGGGCCGGGTCCGGGGCGTTCTCCAGCAACTCCTCGGTCACCACGCCGTAGCCCTGCATCACATCGCGCGGCACCTCTTCGTAGCCCGCCCAGGAGGTGTCGGACACCACCTCCCAGCCATGGGCACGGGCCAGGCGCGCGGCCTCGGCCACCGAGTCGTCGTAGTTGCCCGCAATGCGCACGATCTGCGCGCCAAAGGCGGCAATGGCCTGTTCGCGCTCCAGGCTCACGTGCGCGTGCAGCACGATGACGCAGCGGCAGCCCAGGCTGTGCGCGGCGGCGGCGAGCGCGCGGCCATGGTTGCCGTCGGTGGCGCTGATGACGGTGAAGTCCCGCAGCGCCTGCGCGTGCGCGCCGGCGAACAGGGCCTGCGCCGTCCAGCCGCGGTCGGGCCAGCGGCGCAGCACCAGGTCGATGAGCGCATTGGGCGCACCCAGGGCCTTGAAGCTGCCCAGCGGGGAACGCTGCGCTTCGTCCTTGAGCGTGATGCTGGCCACGCCCAGGGCCGCGGCCAGGCCGGGCAGCTCCCAGGCCGGCGTGGGCTGCGGGGCGATGAGCGCCCAGCCCTGCAGGCGCGCGCGCGCCCGCTGGCCGGCCTGCAGGTTGAGCACGGCCTGCAGCGCGGCCGGGTAGGCGCTGCGCGTGGCGCGCGGGTTGGCGTAAAAAATGGCGGGTACGGGCAGGGTCATGGGGTGTGGTTTCATGTCGCGGGCAGGCGGGTGCGCGCCAGCTCGGCAAAGTAGCGCGCACCCACGGGCAGGATCTGGTCGTTGAAGTCGTAGCGCGCGTTGTGCAACGGCACGCTGCCCGCCTCCGTGCCCGCGCCGTTGCCGAGGAAGACGAAGGCGCCGGGAATGGCCTGCAGGAAGCGGCCGAAATCCTCCGAGATCATCATGGGCGGCGTGGCGGCGTCCACGCGGTCGGCGCCCACCACGGCCTGCGCGGCGCGCACGGCCACGTCCACGCACTGCGGCCAGTTCACGGTGGGGGCGAATTCGTGCGTGTACTCCACGCTGCACTGCGCCCCATGCGCGCCGGCAATGCCCGCGCACAGCGCGCGCATGCGCGCCTGCAGGAGCTGCTGCACCTCGGGGGCGTAGCTGCGCGTGTCGCCCTTGATGAGTACCTCGGTGGGAATGGCGTTGCGGATGCCGTCGGTGATGAACTCGGTGCACGAGACCACGGCCGGCTGCTGCGGATCGAGCGCGCGCGCCACGATGGTCTGCAGCGCCAGCACGATTTCCGCGCCGATGACCAGCGGATCGACCGCCATGTGCGGCCGCGCGGCGTGGCCGCCGCGGCCGGTGATACGGATGGCGAAGTTGTCCTCGCTCGCCATGATGCCGCCCGTGCGCGTGGCGATGTGGCCCGCGGGCATGCCCGGGATGTTGTGCAGGCCGTAGATCTCGTCCATGGGAAAGCGCTCGAGCAGGCCATCGGCCAGCATGGCGGCGGCGCCCCGGCCATGCTCCTCCGCGGGCTGGAAGATGAAGCGCACCGTCCCGTCGAAGTCGCGCCGCCGCACCAGGAGCTGGGCCGCGCCCAGCAGCATGGCCATGTGCCCGTCGTGGCCGCAGGCGTGCATGCAGCCCGCATGCTGCGAGGCCCAGGCCCGGCCGGGGGCGGCCTCGGCCAGGGCCAGCGCGTCCATGTCGGCGCGCAGGCCGATCACGCCCGTGCCCTGCCCCACCGTGAGGCTGGCCACCACGCCCGTGCCGCCGATGCCGCCGTGCACCTCCAGGCCCAGGGCCTGCAGCACCTGGGCCACCTGCCGGGCCGTGCGCTGCTCGTTGAACCCGGTTTCCGGGTAGCGGTGGAAATCGTGGCGCCAGCGCACCCAGCCGTCTTCGAGGGCGGCTTCCTCCTGCGTCCCGGTCATGGTGTGCATCTCCTGCTGTGGCATGCACCGATTCTTGGGGCAAGATGGCGGGTCAATTCACCACCATTTTGGCTATCGTGGTGTTTTTGTCCCACAAAGCCCGAAAAGAATGCGCGCCATGTCTCTACCGCCCGGCAAGAAAGCCCCCGCCAGCCCTGCGCTCGACGCGCTCGACGCGCTCGACCGGGCGCTGCTCGATCTGCTGCAGCGCGACGCCGGCATTCCCATGCGCCAACTGGCCCAGCGCGTGGGCAGCTCGCCCGCCACCTGCCAGCGGCGCATCGCGCAGTTGCGCGCGGCCGGCGTGCTGCAGCGGCAGGTGGCCATCGTGGACCGCCAGCGCGTGGGGCGCGCGCTCACGGCCTTCGTGTCGGTGGAACTGGACCGGCAGAACGCCGCGCTGCTCACGCAGTTCGAGCAGCGCATGGCAGCGGAGGACGCGGTGATGGCCTGCTACGAGGTCTCGGGCGAGTTCGACTTCCTGCTCATCGTGAGCGCCGCGTCCATGGAGGACTTCCACCGGTTCACGCGCGAGGTGTTTTCGTCGAACAACAACGTGCGCAACTTCAAGAGCATGTTCGCCATGCACTGCTCCAAGTTCGAGACGCGCGTGCCCCTGGGCTGATCAGGTCCGGGCGGGCAGCACCGTGCCGCGGCACTCGCCCAGGCCGATGCGCACGGCCCCCGGCGCCTCGCACCAGCCGCGCAGGATGACGGTGTCGCCGTCCTGCAGAAAGCCGCGCTGCTCGCCGTGGCCCAGGTCCACCGGCTGCTGGCCGCCGTGCGCCAGCTCGATGAGCGCGCCCGCCTCGCCCGGGCCGGGGCCCGAGATGGTGCCGCTGCCCAGCAGGTCGCCCGCGTGCATGCTGCAGCCACCGGCCGTATGGTGGGCCAGCATCTGCGCCGGGCTCCAGTACTGGTGCCGGAAACTGGTGCCCGACAGGCGCACCGGGCCCCGCCCGGCCTGCTGGGCCTGGGCACTGTGCAGCCACACCTCGACGCGGATGTCGAAGGCGCCGCGCGCACGCTGCGCGCCCAGCTCCAGGTAGGGCAGCGGCTGGGGGTGCTCGGCCGGGCGCGTCCAGGCGGTGCGAAAGGGCTCCAGGGCGTCGAGCGTGACGATCCAGGGCGAGACGGTGGTGGCGAAGTTCTTGGCGTGGAAGGGCCCGAGCGGCGCCATCTCCCAGGCCTGGAGGTCGCGCGCCGACCAGTCGTTGAGCAGGCAGGCGCCGAACAGGTGTTCCTCGGCCTGGGCGATGGCGATGGGCTCGCCCGCGGCATTGCCCGGCCCGACCCACCAGCCCAGCTCGCACTCGTAGTCCATGGCCGCGCAGGGCGCGAACACCGGCGCGCTGGCGCCGCGTGGCAGGCTTTGCCCCAGCGGGCGGGCAAAGCGCTGCCCGCTCACGCCCACGGTGGAGGCGCGCCCGTGGTAGGCCTGGGGCAGCCAGCGGAAGTTGGGCGTCACCTCGCCCTGCGGCAGCAGGATGCGGATGCAGTTCTGCGCGTGGTCCAGCGAGGTGTAGAAGTCGGTGTAGTCGCCGATCTGCGCCGGGAGCTGGTACTCCACCGCGTCCAGCGGGATGAGGCAGGCGCGCACCGCGGCCTCGAAGGGTGCGCCCTCGCGCAGCAAGCCGAACAGGGCGCGGCGCAGGCCGCGCCACACGGCGGGCCCGGCGGCCATGAAGCCGTTGAGCGTGGGCTCGGCGGCCAGGCGCAGCGCGGCGCGCGCCGCGCCGGTCACCGCGCCCGTGGTGGCGAGGGCAGCCAGGTCCAGCGCCTGGTCGCCAATGGCCACGGCGCCGCGAAAGGCCTCGCTGCTGCCCCGGCGGCGCAGCACGGCAAAGGGCAGGTTCTGCAGGGGGAAGTCGCAGCCCTCGGCCTGGGCGGCGGCCAGCCAGCTGCGGGCCTGCGGGTCGTGGGTATGGTCCAGTGGCATTTTTGCTCCTGTTTATATAGCTGGTTGCGCTTGACAGGTAAGCCCTGCAGCCATTTTTTCCTGAAATTCAGCCGCCGGTGGCCGGCGCCTCCTCGTCGAAGATGGCGACGGCCCGCGTCCACCCGGCAGAGGCGCCGCGGATCTTGTGCGGGAAGCAGGAGATGGTGAAGCCGGTGGGCGGCAGCGCCTCCAGGTTGTGCAGCTTCTCCAGGTGGCAGTAGCCGATGTCGCGGCCCGCCTTGTGGCCCTCCCAGATCAGGCCGGCGTCGTGCGTCTGGGCGTACCTCTGCGCGATGTGCACGAAGGGCGCGTCCCAGCTCCAGGCGTCGGTGCCGGTCAGGCGCACACCGCGCTCGAGCAGGTACATGGTGGCCTCGTAGCCCATGCCACAGCCTGCGCTCACGTAGTCGCTGTGGCCGTAGCGGCTGCCCGCGCGCGTGTTGACGACCACGATCTCCAGGGGCTGCAGGGTGTGGCCGATGCGCGCGAGCTCGGCCTCGACGTCGGCGGCGGTGACCACGTAGCCGTCGGCCAGGTGGCGAAAGTCCAGCTTCACGCCGGGCTGGAAGCACCACTCCAGCGGCACCTCGTCGATGGTCCAGGCGGGCTTCTTGTCGCCCAGCGCCTTGTCCATGGTGCTGTGGAAGTGGTAGGGCGCGTCCAGGTGCGTGCCGTTGTGCGTGGAGAGCTGCACCATCTCCACGGCCCAGACCTCGCCGTCGGGCAGGTCCGACTGCTGCAGGCCCGGAAAGAACGGCGCCATCTGCTCGAAGGAGTTCTGGTGGTTGAAGTACTGGATCTTGGGCGCAAAGGCCGGCGGGTCGGAGATGACGTCGTTCTCCAGGTAGATCGACAGATCGACGAAACGGCGGGGCATGGGATGACTCCTTGGGGGTTCAGGTCCAGTGGACCATGGGCAGGCCGGCCAGCGGGGCGCGGAAATACGGGATGGTGCTGCCCATGAGGCTGCCCAGGTAGACGGTGCGCAGATCGGGCCCGCCGAAGGTCACGCTGGCCATCCAGGGCGCCAGCGTGCCGCGGGCCTGCAGCATGTCCTCGGCCGTGAGGCAGCCCAGGGCGAAGTGGTCGAGCAGCCGCTGCGTGGCAGCGCTGTCGCCGTCGTCGAGCAGCACCTGCTTGTCGCCCTGGGGCGTGAGCGCGATGAGCTGGTCCACCATGACCAGGGTGCACCACAGGTTGCCGTGGCTGTCGAAGGCAATGCCATCGGGAAAGCCGCCCAGGTGCGTGGGCCCGAAGACCTCGCGCCCGGTCAGGGCCACGCCCTGCGCGCTCTCGGCCAGGCGCATGCGCGTGATGTGCGGGCCCGTGGTCTCGACGATGTAGAGCCACTCCTCGCGCGCATCGAGGCGGATTTCGTTGGTGAAGTGAAAGCCGTCGGCGACCACGCGCAGGCCATGCGCGTCGAGCACGGCGATGTAGCCGTCGCACACGCGCGAGCTGGCCGCCTGCGTCCAGGGATTGACGCGCGTGGAGACGGTGATCCAGATGCGGTCCTTGCGGTCGCGCAACACGAAGTTGACCTTGCCGATGGGCTGGCCGTCGATGCGCTCGTGCAGCACGCGCGTGGTGCCGTCGCGGTCCATGAGCTCCAGGCAGTCGGTGCCGAAGTTGGCAATGAGGATGTCGCCATTGGCGGCAAAGGCCAGGCCGTTGGGCAGCGTGCCGGTGGTGTACTTGTGCTCCAGCGCCGCGCTGCTGGCGCCCTCCGCCTGGGCGAAGCGCGCATCGGCCCGCTGGCCGATGAAGCGCTGGCTGCCGTCGGCGGCGATGCGCACCACGCCGCCACGCGCGTCGGCCGACCACAGCGTGCCATCGGGCTCGGCCAGGATGCACTCGGGGCGCTGCAGGCCCTGGCCTATGGTGCGGATCTGCGCACGGTCCACGGTGAAGCCGGACAGGGGGTTGGGACGCATGGTGTCAGCCTCCGGGGGTTCTGAGCAGCACCAGGCTGAGCTGCGGCACGAAGATGAGCAGCAGCAGCACGGCCAGCATCATGAGGGTGAAGGGCGTGGTGCCGCGGAAGATGTCGCCCAGCGTGATGCGCTGGTCCTGCAGGGTGCTCTTGATCACGTACACCGACAGGCCGAAGGGCGGCGTGAGCAGGCCGATCTCCACCGCCACCACGGTGACCACGCCGAACCAGATCAGGTTCATGCCGAACTGCTCGGCAATCGGCAGCATGAGCGGCAGCACGATGAGCAGGATGGACGAGGAGTCGATGATCATGCCCAGCACGATGATGAAGGCGATGTAGACCAGCAGAAAACCCGTGGGCCCCAGGCCCAGCTGCGTCAGCGACTCCACGAGGAACTGCGGCATGCCCGACATGGCCAGCATGCGCGTGTAGATGGTCGCGCAGATGATGAGAAAGCTCACCGCCACGGTGACATGGCCGGTCTCGGTCAGCACGCTCCACAGCGCGCGCACGTCGAGCTTGCGCCGCAGCAGCGCGATGGCCAGTGCGATCGCCGCGCCCGTGGCCCCGGCCTCGGTGGCCGTGAAGAAGCCCGCATACAGCCCGCCCAGCACCGCGGCGATGAGCAGCACGCTGGGCAGCAGCTTGAGCGCCAGCGTGCCCCAGGGCAGCAGTTGCGCCTGCGTCACCGGCTGCACCTGGCCGCCCTGGTACACCGTGTGCGGCCAGAACGTGGCCATGCACACGATGCCGATGGAATAGGCCAGCGCCAGCACCAGGCCGGGCACGATGCCGGCGGTGAACAGGTCGCCCACCGACTGGTTGGCCAGAAAGCCGTACAGAATCATCAGCAGGCTGGGCGGGATGAGCATGCCCAGCACCGAGGAGCCCGCCACCACGCCCACGGCAAAGCGCGGCTGGTAGCCAAAGCGCAGCATCTCGGGCACGGCCACGCGCGTGAACACGGCCGCCGAGGCGATGGAGATGCCCGTGATGGCCGCGAACACCGCATTCGAGGCCACCGTGGCAATGCCCAGCCCGCCGCGCACGCGGCGCAGGAGCTGGTGCGCGACCTCGAAGGCGTCCTTGCCCACGTCGGCGCGCGCCACCAGAAAGCCCGTGAGCACGAACAGCGGCACCACGCCGAAGATGTGGCTGGCGATGGCGTCCTGGCTGGCCTGGGCCAGCAGGCTGGCGGCCACGCCCATGTCGCCGCGGATCAGCCACACGCCCACGAAGGACACCACGCCCAGCACCACGGCCACATGCATGCCCGCCCAGATCAGGGCCAGCATCAGCAGCAGCGACAGGCTGGCGACCAGGATGGCGCTCATGCGGACCTCCGGCGCAGCGCCTGCAGGCGGCGCAGGTCCAGCCAGGCCAGCAGCACGAAGGTGAGGAGCGTGACCACCATGCCCACCAGCATGATCAGGCGCACCGGCCACACGGGCGCGGTGAAGTCGCCCAGCGCGCCCACGTATTCCTGGATGCGGATGGATTCCACCAGCGGCTCCCACGCCGCCCACAGGATCACGGCCATGAGCAGCGCGCCCGCCAGGTGGTAGAGCGCCTGCAGCAGCGCCGCCAGCCAGGGCGTGGTGCGCTTGAGCCGGTCGAGCAGCACGTCGGCGCGCGTCATGCGCCCGGCCGCCAGGGTGTCGGCGAGCTGCAGGAAGACGATGCCCACGATGGACAGCGACACCAGCTCGGTGACGCCGCGCACGGGGCGGTTGAACAGCTCGCGGCCCAGCACGTCGGTGTTGATGAGCAGCATGAGCCCCACGATCCACAGCGTGCCCAGGGCGTTGAGCGCCTGCGTCAGGCGCGCAAAGCCGCCGGGCAGCGGCAGGCCATAGGAGTCCGGGGGCGCCGCGCCAGGCGCCAGGGGCGGGGTGGTGGCAGGCATGGCGGCGCGCTTACTTGGCCGCCCAGTCGCGCGCCGGCTGCGCGCCGGCCTTCTTGAGCCCGTTCATGAAGCCATGCAGCACCTGGTCGCCCGGCAGGCCCTTGGCCTGCAGGTCGGCGGCCCAGGTCTTGGCGATGGGCGGCAGCGTGTCGGCCCAGCGCGTGCGTTCGGCCACACTCAGCTCGCTGACCTTGGCGCCGGCCTCCTCCATCTTCTTGAGCAGCCCGGCGGCGGCGGCCGACTGCGCGGCGGCAAAGCGCTGGCTGTACTCGGCGCCCACTTCGCGCATCACCTTCTGCACCTCGGGCGGCAGCTTGTCGAAGCGCGCCTTGTTGATGGCCAGGCCCCCCGCGTACTGCGCGCCGAAGTTGACCTTGGTGACGTAGGGCGCGACCTCGTGCACCTTGGCGCCCCAGGCGCCCGTGGCAAAGGTGATCACGCCGTTGGACACGCCGGACTTGATGTCCTCGTAGTAGGTGTTGAGGTTGCCCGCCACGGCGACGGCGCCCGTGTCCCGGATCCAGTTGGCCGCCGGCCCGGGGGCGGTGATCTTCCTGCCCTTGAGGTCGTCCACCGACTTGAGGGGGAAGCTCGTCCAGATGTGGTAGGCGTCGAGCGCCGCGCCGCCCAGGTACACCAGGCCGCTCTTGCTCCAGGCCTGGCCCATGGCGGGAATGCTGGTCTGCATCTCGTTGACCACGCGCGTGACGGCGCCGATGTCGTCGGTGCCGAAGGGCGCGTAGTAGCTCACGTTCTGCGTGGGGAACTTGGCGGCCTCGAAGATGGTGCTGACGAAGCCCAGGTCGGCCACGCCGTCGCCGATGCCCTTGGACTCGGCGCCCAGCTTGATCAGGGTGCCGCCCCAGGCGCGCGTCCATTCGACCTTGTGCTTGCCGCCCGCAGCGGCCAGGCGCTTGTCCACCTCGGGGATGAAGAACTCGTCGACCAGCTTGACCCACAGGAACACCGGCGGGTGCCCGGCCGCGGCCGTGAGGCGGATGGTCTGCTGCGCATGGGCGGGCGCAAGGGCCCCGGCAGCGGCCAGCAGCGCGGCGCTGGCGATCAGGCGGCGGGTCATCAACATGGTGCGATCTCCTGTAAGGGTGAGGGGGTGGGCGGCAGCACGGCCTGGATGCCGGCGGTGATGAAGTCGATGAGCAGCGGCTCGGCCGCGGCCTCGTTGGGCTGGTTCTGCCCCTGCGAGAGGCGCTCGACGCGGTAGTCCACCAGGTGGTGCAGCAAGGCGCCCATGGCGAACTGGTAGGCCCAGGCGGCACGCGCGCGCGGCCAGTGCGGGTGCAACTGGTGCAGGGCGTCGATGAAGGCGTGCGCCATGGGGTCGAACATCTCGGCGAGCACGCGGTCGGTGTCGGGCGTGCGGTAGGCCAGCTCGCGCGCCACCAGCATGGCGTAGTACTCGCCCTCGCCGCTCGCGCGCAGCGCCAGCACCGGCGCCACGAAGGCCTGCACCACACGGCGCAGCGGGGGCGGGGCGCTGCCCGCCAGGGCCTCGTGCAGCAGCGCCAGGCGCTGCTCGATGGTCGGGCGCCAGTGCGCGAAGATGGCGTGGAACAGCTCGTGCTTGGCGCCGTAGTAGTAGCCCACCAGGGCCAGCGGCACGCCGGCCTCGGCGGCGATCTGGCGGATGGACACGGCGTGGTAGCCATGCTGGGCAAACAGCTTTTCCGCCGCCAGCAGGATGGCCGCCTTGCGGTCCGGGCGCGCAGCGTCGTCCTGCGCGGCAGGAGCGTGGGCGGGGCGGGCCAGGGCGGGAGACATGGGCGCATTGAACAGTTGTTCAATAACCTTGTACAAGCGTACAAACCCTAGTGCGACGCTGAGCAGCGCCCCGTGATGGCGCGCGCGGCATGCTCCCGGGAGCGCCGCCGCTCAGCGCACGCGCGCCAGCAATTGCCCCGCGGCCAGCGGTGTGCCCGCATCCACCAGGCACTCCAGCGTGCCGGCCTGCGGCGCCGTGACGGTGGTTTCCATCTTCATGGCCTCCAGCACGGCGACGGCCTCGCCCGCCTGCACGGCATCGCCGCTGCGGCGGCGCCAGGCGACCAGGCTGCCCGCCAGCGGGGCGCGCAGCTCACCCGCCTCCGCGCCAGCCCCCGCACCGGCCGGCGCTGCAGGCGCTGCGGCGCCGGGCGGCGCGCCGGCCCCGCAAGGCAGCGCCTGCCACAGCGGCGCCGGCAGGCCCAGGCGCACGCGCTTGCCATCCAGCTCCACATCGAAGCGCTGCAGGGGCGCAGCGTCCTCGGGGCCGGGGCGTGCGGCGCTGTCAAAGCGCGCGGCCATGTCGGTTTCGATCCAGCGCGTGTGCACGGCCAGCAGCCCGTCCTGCGCGGTGAAGGCCGCGTCCTGCACCACGGCGCGGTGAAACGGCAGCACCGTGGCCACGCCCTCGATATGGCACTCGGCCAGCGCGCGGCGCGCGCGGGCCAGGGCCTGCGCGCGCGTGGCGCCGGTGACGATGACTTTGGCCAGCAGCGAATCGAACACGCCGGGCACGCTGCTGCCGGCGGCCACGCCGCTGTCGATGCGCACGCCCGGGCCGCCGGGCCACACCAGTTGCGTGATGCGCCCGGGCGTGGGCAGGTAGCCGCGCCCCGGGTCTTCGGCGTTGATGCGGAACTCGATGCTGTGGCCGCGCACGGGCGGCGTGTCGGTGAACGGCAGCGCCAGGCCATCGGCCATGCGCAGTTGCTCCAGCACCAGGTCCACGCCGGTGGTTTCCTCCGTGACCGGGTGCTCCACCTGCAGCCGGGTGTTCACCTCCAGAAACGACAGCTGCCCGTTGCGGCCGAGCAAGAACTCCACCGTGCCCGCGCCCTGGTAGCCGGCGGCGGCGCAGATGTCGCGCGCCGCCTGGTGGATGCGGGCGCGCTGCGCGTCGCTGAGGAACGGCGCGGGCGCTTCTTCCACCAGCTTCTGGTGGCGCCGCTGCAGCGAGCAGTCGCGCGTGCCCACCACCACCACCTGGCCGTGGCGGTCGGCCAGGATTTGCGCCTCGATGTGGCGCGGCCGGTCCAGGAACTGCTCCACATAGCATTCCCCGCGCCCGAACGCGGCCTGCGCCTCGCGCACGGCCGAGGCGTACAGCTCCTCCAGCTCGTCCATCTGCCAGGCCACCTTCAGCCCGCGCCCGCCGCCGCCATGGGCCGCCTTGATGGCCACGGGCAGGCCATGCCGGCGCGCAAAGTCCCGCACCTCGTCCACCCCCTGCACCGGGCCGGGCGTGCCCGCCACCAGGGGCGCACCCACCTGCAGCGCCACGCGCCGCGCCGCCACCTTGTCGCCCAGGGCGGCCATGGCGGCGGGCGGCGGACCGATCCAGACCAGGCCGGCATCGAGCACCGCCTGGGCAAAGTCGGCGCGCTCGGACAAAAACCCGTAGCCCGGGTGCACGGCATCGGCACCGCTGCGCCGCGCGATGTGCAGCAGCCTGGCCATGTCCAGGTAGGTGTCTGCGGGGCGCTGGCCCTCCAGCGCCCAGGCCTCGTCGGCGGCCTGCACATGCAGGGCCTGGGCATCGGGGTCGGCGTACACGGCCACGCTGCGCACGCCGTAGTCGCGGCAGGCGCGGGCGATGCGCACCGCCACCTCCCCGCGGTTGGCAATCAAGACCTTGGTGATCATGGGAACACCTCCTCCCACAAGGGCGCGATGACGCGAAAGCGCAGGCGCGCGCCCACCGGTACCTGCGCCGCCAGGCCCAGGTGGTGGCGGGCGACGGCGCCGATGACGGGGTAGCCGCCGGTGAGCGGGTGGTCGGCCAGGAACAGCACGGGCTGGCCGCTGGCGGGCACCTGCAGGGCGCCGGCGACGGTGCCCTCGCTCGGCAACTCGTCCGTGCGGCTGCGCGGCAGGGGCTGGGCGCCCGCCAGGCGCAGGCCCACGCGGTTCGATTGCGGAGTGACCTGCCAGGGCTGCCCGGTGAGCAGCGCCAGGGCCTCGGGGGTGAACCAGTCGGTGCGCGGGCCCAGCACCACGTCCAGGGTGACGGTGTCGCCGGCGCGCGGCAGGGCCTCTGGCTCCAGCACCCCGGGCTGCACCGCCAGAAGCTGCCGGGCCGGCACGGCCTGCCCCACGGCCAGCCGCTGCCCGGCCTGCAGCGCGGGCGGACCGAGGTGCGCCAGCGTGTCGGTGGCGCAACTGCCCAGCACCGGCGCCACCTGCCAGCCACCGCGCACGGCCACGTAGCAGCGCACGCCGCTGGTGGGGGCGCCCAGGTGCAGGGTGTCGCCATCGTCCAGCGCCACGCAGCCCTGGGCGGGCAGCGGCCAGGCGCGGCCCGCGGCATCGTGCAGCGTGAGGGGCGCCGGCGCGCCGCTGACGGCCAGCGTGGCGCGGCCATGGCACCGCAGCTGCAGGCCGCCCAGCAGGTTCTCCAGCACCGGCGTGCCGGCGGGGTTGCCCACCAGGCGGTTGGCCTGGCGCATGGCGGGCAGGTCCAGCGCGCCCGAGGCCGACACCCCCATGCCCGCCATGCCGTGGCGCCCGGCATCCTGCACCAGGGTTTGCCACCCGGATGCTACTATTTCGATAGCTGATTGCGCTGGCTCCACAAGCGCTGGAGGCGTTTTTTGCTTCAAATCCGTGCGGCGCGGCGGGCGGGAGTGCACGCGCGCCGCCCCGGCGTCGCGGAACTGCACGCGAAAACCCGGCTGCACATAGGCGGGCTCGGGGCGCTGCAGGTCCCACAGGGGCAGTTCGGTCACGCCAATGAGCTGCCAGCCGCCCGGGCTGGCCGCAGGGTAGACGGCGCTGAAAGCGCCCGCCAGCGCCACCGCGCCCGCGGGCACGCGCGTGCGCGGCGTGCTGCGGCGCGGCAACTGAAAGCTGGGGTGCCCCCCGGTCAGGTAGACAAAACCCGGCGCAAACCCGGCAAAGGCCGCCTGCCAGGGCTGGCCGGTGTGCCGGGCAATCACTTCGGCCACGGTCACACCCATGTGCTCGGCCACCTCGGGCAGGTCTTCGCCGGTGTAGTGCACCGGTATGTCCACCAGGCGGCCTGCCGCCTGGAAAGGGGCGGCCTGCGGTGCCTCCATCTGCAGGGCACAGGCATGCAGTTGCGCGGCCAGGGCGCGCGGCGCCACGGCCGCCGCGTCGAACACCACCAGCAGGGTGCGCGCCGCAGGCACCAGCTCGCGCACGCCCGGCAGGGGCTGGGCCTGCAGCCAGCGGTGCAGGGCCAGGGTGTGGGCCAGGTCGGGCAGCTCGGCGAGCAAGGCCTCGCTGCCCGCGGGCCGCACGCGCAGAAGGGGGCTGCGCAGCGCCGTTGCGGGCGTCATGCCGTGAACGCCCGCAGCACCACGCCCGCCTGCACGAGCCGCTGGCGCAGGCGCCGCGCCATCTCCACCGCCCCCGGGCTGTCGCCGTGCACGCAGATGGAATCGGCCTGCACGCGCACGCTGCGGCCGGTGATGGAGGGGATGGTGCCCGTCTGCACCCAGCCGAGCATGCGCTGGGCCACGGCGTCGGCGTCGTGCAGCACGGCGCCGGGCAGGTGGCGCGGCACCAGCGTGCCGTCGTCGTGGTACGCGCGGTCGGCAAAGGCCTCGGCCACCACGGCGAGGCCGCGCTCGCGGGCGCGCGCGATGAGCGGCGAGCCCGCCAGCGCCAGCAGTGTGAGGCCGGGGTCCACGGCCCGCATGGCCTCGATCACGTCCTTGCCCTGGCGCTCGTCGTGCGCGATGGTGTGGTACAGCGCGCCGTGCGGCTTGACGTAGCGCACCCGCGTGCCCGCGGCCTGGGCCAGGCCTTGCAGCGCGCCGATCTGGTAGACCACATCGGCCACCAGCTCGGCGCTGGACGGCTCCATCGGGCGCCGCCCAAAGCCCACCAGGTCGGGGTAGGAGACATGCGCGCCCACGGCCACGCCGTGCGCGGCGGCGGCGCGCAGGGTCTGCAGAATGCCCGCGGGGTCGCCCGCGTGGAAGCCGCAGGCGACGTTGGCGCTGGTGACGATGGCCAGCATGGCTGCGTCGTCGCCCATGCGCCAGGCCCCGTAGCCCTCGCCCAGATCGCTGTTGAGATCCATGGTTGTCCCCATCACCAAACCGGCCGGCGCGCCTGCGCCTGCCCTGCTGCGCCACTATGCCAGCATCGCCGCGGCTCCGCCCCGGAGGGCCTGCGCTGCGGCGCCGCCGTGGTCCGTGCGCATGCCCGCAGTTCTGGCATCAAAAACGGCGCTCCCCCTTGCGGGGCAAGCGCCGGCAGCTCTGCATTCAGGAGCAGCCTACATGCCCGAATAGTTCGGCCCGCCGCCGCCCTCGGGCGTGACCCACACGATGTTCTGCGTCGGGTCCTTGATGTCGCAGGTCTTGCAGTGCACGCAGTTCTGCGCGTTGATCTGCAGGCGCTGGGCGTTGCCGCCGGCCGCCTCGTCGGGCACGAACTCGTACACCCCGGCCGGGCAGTAGCGGCTCTCGGGGCCGGCGTACTTCGCCAGGTTGATCCGCACCGGCACGCCGGCGTCCTTGAGCGTGAGGTGCGCCGGCTGGTTCTCTTCGTGGTTGGTGTTGCTGATGAACACGCTGGAGAGGCGGTCGAAGGTCAGCTTGCCGTCGGGCTTGGGGTAGTCGATGGGCTGGCACTCGCTGGCGGGCTTCAAGTACTCGTGGTCCGCCTTGTCGCGGTGCAGCGTCCAGGGCATGTGGCCGCGCAGCACGAACTGCTCGAAGCCGTTCATCAGCGTGCCCACGCTCAAGCCGTACTTGAACCAGTTCTTGAAGTTGCGGTCCTTGTTGAGCT
>Ga0209958_1000446_pt1 | contig 77753 bp, 67 predicted proteins | sample ThiBio_inoc_plan_FD_183942 | JGI IMG/M metagenome (GOLD analysis project Ga0209958, IMG submission 183942) | Wastewater bioreactor microbial communities from Cape Town, South Africa - Thiocy_inoc_plan (SPAdes) | ecosystem: Engineered > Bioremediation > Thiocyanate > Unclassified | place: South...
CCCCTCCCCTCGACCCGGCCCCCCCCGCCGCCGAGTCCGCGCCGCCGAAGAAGCCGAAGCGAGCCCGCAAGCCCAAGCCGAAGGCCCCGAAGGTCGCGGCGAGCCAGGCGATGGCCGCGGAGCCGACGGCCGAGGTCGTCGCCGGGGAGACGCTCTATCGCATCCGATTCGCCCCCGGGCCCGACGTCCTCAAGCGGGGCGTGAATCTCCTGGGCGTGTTCGACGAGCTGCGCGAGCTGGGGACGCTGGAAGTCCAGGCCGACATCGAGGCCGTCCCCACCCTGGACGACTTCGACCCCGAGCGCAACTACCTGAGCTGGACCTCCTCCCTGCGGACCTCGATCGAGCCCGAGCGGCTCGACGACGTGTTCTTGTTCGTGGTCGAGGATGGCGCGATCGGCGTCGAGCGGCGGCTGGCCGACGGCTCCTTCGAGCCGGTCGAGACGCCGCTGCTGAAGCTGCCGAAGGGGACGCCGGTGGCCACCCCGCCGTCGGACGTCTCCCGCCCGCGGCCCGCCCCCGCGGCGGTCGCCCCGGCCTCGGTGCCGAACGGGGTCGCCCCCGTCCCGAGGCCGTCCGAGCCCGCCAACGGCGAGGCGACGCCCAAGGCCGCCCCCGCCCGCGCCCACGGCCGCATCCGGGTCGACGCCCAGCAGCTCGACGACCTCGTCGGCCTGGCCGGCGAGCTGGCGGTGATCTCGGACAACCTCCAGGGGCTCCGCGAGGTCAAGAGCGCGTCCCCCTGGGGCTCGGCGCTGGAGGCGCTGCTCCGCGTCAGCCGCGAGATCCGCGACACCACGCTGGACCTCCGCATGGTGCCGGTCGACGAGCTGTTCTCGCGGTTCCCCCGGTTCGTCCGCGACCAGGCCGACCGGACGGGGAAGGAGATCGAGCTGCGGATCGACGGCCAGGAGACCCGGCTGGACCGGACGATCGTGGAGCGGCTGGCCGACCCGATGATCCACCTGATCCGCAACGCCGTCGACCACGCGCTGGAGACGCCGGAGGAGCGGGCCGCCGCGGGCAAGTCGCGGGTGGGCCGGATCACCCTCTCGGCCGGCCACGAGGGGGACCGGGTCGCCATCAAGGTCGAGGACGACGGCCGGGGCCTGGACCGCGAGCGGATCGTCAAGAAGGGGGTGGAACGCGGCCTGATCCCGCCGAACACGCCGCCGGACGACCCCCGCGTCGTGAGCCTGATCTTCGAGCCCGGGTTCTCGACCCGGGACCAGGTCAGCGACATGTCGGGCCGGGGCGTGGGGCTGGACGTCGTGCGCGACTCGGTGCGGGCCCTGCGCGGGAGCCTCTCCGTCGAGAGCGCCCCGGGCCGGGGGACGTCGTTCACCTTCCGGCTGCCGCTGACCCTGGCCCTGATCGACGGCCTGCTGATCGAGACCGGCGGGGGGCGCTACGTCGTGCCGCTGGCCCAGGTCGAGGAATGCGTGGCGCTGGGGGGCGTGCAGCAAGCCCTGTCGTCGGGCCGGCCGTGCGTGACGGTTCGCGGCGAGCTGGTGCCGACCGTCTCCCTCCGGGGCCTCTTCGGGATCGACGGCCCGCCGCCGCCGCGGCAGGAGCTGCTGCTGACGCGGCACTCGGGGCGCCGGGTGGGCGTCGCGGTCGACCGGCTGAACGGCCGGGTTCAGGCCGTGATCCAGTCGCTGGGCGAGGGCCTGCACGGCCTCGGCCGATTCTCCGGCGCGACGATCCTGGGCGACGGCACGGTTTCGCTGATCCTGGACCTCGCGGCGCTCGTGTCGGAATCGCGGGTCGCCGAGAACGCATCGCGTCACAAGCCTCCCGCCGGCGTGAGGGTGGAGAACGTCCGATGAGATTGACCCTGCGCAAGAAAGTCACGCTGGCGCTGGTGGCCTTCGGCCTGATCCCGGCGGGCATCGTCGCGCTGACGGCCTACTGGGCCGACGAGCAGTTCAAGCGCAAGCAAGACCTGATCATCATGACCGCCGCCGGGGCGATCGGCGACAAGATCCACACGATCGCCCTGGCCAACGAGAGGACCAAGAAGCCGGCGGAGCCCCCCGCCTCGGCGGTCGCGGCGTCGCCCGATATGCCCGAACTGCCGGAGTGGGAGCTGAACGACGCCACGCGGCAGAAGATCCAGGAGTCGATCTCCCTGCTCGTCAACCGGTTCGAGCTGGATAACGCCCAGGTCATGGTGATCGACCCGGAGAACGTCGTGCTGCTGCGGACCCGCGGGCCGTCCGGAGCGTTCGACGACAAGCCGGAACAGTTGGAGACGCGATACGCCGGCGTCGCCGACCGGTTGCAGAGGTCCGTCGGCGCCGAGCCCATCCCGGCCGTCGCCGGGTCGAACCTCGGGCGCGAGATCGTCGGCTACTCGTGGATCGCCGTCAAGGCGCCCCTCAAGCCGGATTCCAAGCACGGCTACGGCGTGCTGATCGCGATCCCCCAGGTCAACGCCTACGAGACGATCTACGACGCGCAGAGCCGGATCGCCCTGATGCTGGTGGCGATCGTCGCCCTATCGGTGGTGCTGGGCTGGCTGTTCGGGCTCTGGTTCATCCGGCCGCTGCTCCAGATCGTCAACGTGACCGAGGATCTGCACGAAGGCCACCTCTACAGCCGCACGGGGATCTCCCGGTCGGACGAGATGGGCGAGCTGGCCGGGCTGACCGACTCGGTGGTGGCGAAGCTGTCGGAGGTGGTCGGCCAGATCCGGAGCATGACCGGGTCGGTCTCCACGGCGAGCAACGAGCTGAACTCGTCGGCCCAGCAGCTGGCGCAGGGGGCGCACCAGCAGGCGGCGACGCTCCAGGAGATCGGCAGCAGCCTCCAGTCGGTCGACGGGTCCGTCGCCCGGAACGCGCAACACGCCCGCGACACCGCCCGCACGGCGAACGAGGCCAGCGCCCAGGCCGGCCGCGGCGGCGAGGCCGTCCACCAGACCGTCGCGGCGATGCGGGAGATCACCCAGAAGATCCTGATCGTCGAGGACATCGCCTACCAGACGAACCTGCTGTCGCTCAACGCGGCCATCGAGGCCGCCCGCGCCGGCCCGCACGGCCGGGGCTTCGCGGTGGTCGCCGGCGAGGTCAAGAAGCTGGCCGAGCGCAGCCAGGCGGCGGCGCAGCAGATCAGCGACCTGGCCAAGAAGAGCGTCGCCGTGGCCGAGAACGCCGGCCAGCTGCTGGAGCGGACCGTCCCGATGATCCGCGACACGTCCGAGCTGATCTCGGAGATCGCGGCGGCCAGCCAGGAGCAGATGAACGCGATCCGCGAGATCAACATCGGCGTGAAGCAGCTTGAGGACGTGGTCTCGCAGAACGCGGCGGCCAGCCACGAGCTGGCGGCGACGTCGACCGACCTGGCCCTCCAGTCGTCGAACCTCCAGCGGGTGGTGGAATTCTTCCGGCTGGACGACAACGCGTTCGCGGCCCCGCCCCCCCCCGCGACCGGGCGCGGGCTCGAACGGCCGACGTCGCGTGGCGCGCGCCGGCCTTCGCACCACCGCCCGGCGGCCCACGTCGCCGAGGACGCCCACCACGGAGCGAGCAACGGCCCCGGCTCGCGCGGCGGCCACCTGCCGCCGCCGGCCGCGCCGTCGGCCGGCCACGGGCCGCCCCCCGGCGCGGTCCCGCCGCCCCGGGGCGGCGTGGTGGTCAACCTTGACGACGACGACAATTTCGAGCGATTCTCATGAGCGGGCGCCCGACCCGCCCGGCCGCCTGGGAGGCCCCCGCCGATGCTCGACCTGACCGCCGAAACCGACGCCGACCGCGACCGCGCCCAGTCCTACGTCGTCTTCCGGCTCGGGGGCGAGGCGTACGCGCTGGAGGTCCTGCGCGTCCAGGAAGTCCTGGACGTCCTGGCGATCACCGAGGTCCCCGGCGCGTCGCGGAGCCTGCTGGGGGTGATCAACCTTCGCGGGCACGTCGTCCCGGTGTATGATCTGAGGATCCCGTTCGGGCTGCCGCTGGACTCGAAGCCGGGCCGGGCGCCGAGCGTCCTGATCGTGGAGGCGGAGGAGGGGAACGGCTCGGACGTGACCGGCCTGCTCGTCGACCGGGTCTCCGACGTCCTGGAGTTCTCGCCCGACCAGGTCCAGGCGGCGCCCCAGCTGGGGCTGGGGAAGACGACCCCGTTCGTGCGGGGCCTGATCCGTCACCAGGACGCCTTCCTGCTCGTACTCGACGTGGACCGCGTGTTCTCGGCATTGGCTACGATCAACGGCGAGGGGGTCTAACGTGGCGTCGTCGGGCCTGCTGCCACCCTCGCCCTCCGGCGAACCCGACCCGTGGTCCGAGAAAGACTTCGGCTGCGTCGTCGGGTTCCTGCGGAACCAGATCGGGATCACATTGGAGGCCCACCGTATGGGGCTGCTCCAGGCCCGGCTGCGTTCGCGCCTCCAGGCGCGGGGGCTGGCCAGCTTCACCCAGTTCTACGACCAGGCCCTGCGCCCGGATCCCGGCGGCTGGGGCGCGCAGCTGCTGATCGACCTGTCGACGGTCAACCACACGTCGTTCTTCCGCGAGCCGGCCCACTTCACGTTCCTGATCGAGCAGGTCTCGGCCTGGCTCCGCGACCAGCCGACGGCCCCGGTGCGGATCTGGTCGGCCGGCTGCTCCTCGGGCCAGGAGCCGTACAGCATGGCCATGGCCCTGGCCGAGGCCCTGCCCCAGCACGCGCTGTCGCGGCTGGACATCTGGGGGAGCGACCTCTCGCTGGAGATGCTCAAGGTGGCCGCCGGGGCCATCTACAACGCCCGCGACGTCCAGGGGGTGTCGCAGGCGCGGCTGCGGCGGTTCTTCCTCCTGGAGGGCTCGTTCCGGATCGTCCCGGAGATCCGCGACCTGGTGAAGTTCCGCCACATCGACCTCCGGACCGGCCACTGGCCCATCCCGGCCGACTTCCACGTCGTCTTCTGCCGCAACGTCTCCATCTACTTCTCGGACGAGGACCGCCAGGTGCTGCTCAACCGCCTGGCCCAGCACATCCGGCCGGGCGGCTGGCTGGTGATGGGCAACGGCGAGATCCTCCCCTCGGTCCCGCCGATGTTCCGCAAGCACTCCCCCTCGATCTTCCAGAAAGAGGACTGATCGGCCATGGCCCTGCGCGACCGCTCCGTTCCGCCGGCCCCTCCCGCCCACCACTCGGCGATCGAGGTGATGGTGGTGGACGACAGCGCCGTGATCCGCCAGCGGCTCAAGTCGATCATCGAGTCCGACCACCGCTTCCGCGTGACCCTGGCGGCCGACCCCTACGAGGCCGTCGCGCTGCTGAGCCGGTCGGTGCCGGGGGTGATCGTGCTCGACGTCGAGATGCCCCGGATGGACGGCCTGACGTTCCTCCGCAAGCTGATGAAGCAGCACCCGATGCCCGTGGTGCTCTGCACGTCGATCCCCGACCGCGCCGTCACGGCCCTGGAGATGGGGGCCATCGAGGTCATCGCCAAGCCCGACTGGCTCAACGCCGCGCGACTGCCGGAGTGGTCGGCCGGCCTGCTGGAGAGCATCCGGAACGCGGCCCGCGCCGGCAAGCTCCCGCTCCGCGAGGACCGCCCGCTCGCCGGCGATTCCCGGCACTCGGCCGACGTCGTCCTCCCCCACGTCCCGTACACGCCGCGCGGGACCGTGAGCGACCCGCTCGTCGTGGTGGGGGTCAGCACCGGGGGCGTGCAGGCGATCCAGGCGATGCTCGCCGGGTTCCCGGCCGACGCGCCCGGCCTGGTGATCGTCCAGCACATGCCGGCCGACTTCACCGCGGCCTTCGCCGACCGCCTGAACAACGACCCCCGCATCAAGGTCGAGGTCGTCGAGGCCCGCCACCACGACCCGGTGCGCCGCGGCAAGGCGCTGGTGATCCCGGGGGGCGCGTCGCACGGCATCGTGCGACGGCACGGCTCGGGCTATCGGGTCGAGCTGCACGAGGGGCCGCCGGTCTGCCTCCACCGGCCCAGCGTGGAGGTCCTGTTCCGCTCGGCCGCGCAGGCCGCCGGGCCCGCCGCCGCCGGCGTCATCATGACCGGCATGGGCGACGACGGCGCGGGGGGCCTGCTGGAGATGCGCGAGGCCGGCTCGCTGACCATCGCCCAGAACGAGGCCACCTGCGTCGTCTTCGGAATGCCCCGCGAGGCGATCCGTCGCGGGGCGGCGAAATACGTCGTCCCGCTGGAGAACATCCCCCAGACCATCATGGCCTGGGTCGCCAACCCCGACGCCGGCACCTGGCACTGAGGCCGGGCGCCGGCGTCCGCTCGGGCCGGGTCAGTAGGAATCGGCGCTGACGATCTCGCCGCCGGAGATCGAGTTCAGCCCCAGCCAGACGGGCATGCTCACGCTGTTCTTCACGAACCGGACCGAGCCGTCGCCCATCATCGCGTTGACGCCCCCGGCGTGCCGGCTCCTCGCCCCCGCGAACGCCCGCTTGTCGCCGGCCCCGCCGGCGCAGGGGAGGCCCTGGACGGGCTCGCTGACGCACAGGGGGATCTGGTTCAGGAAGTCGCCGCCGTTAGGCGGGTTCACGGGCAGCCGATAATAGTCGGTCGGATTGTTGGGCGCGAGCCTCGCCATGAATGAGCCGCCGCCGGGGATCGTCGACCACATCATCCCCCGAAGGTCGAAGGTGGCCCCCTGGAGGATCTCGGCGGCGAAGACCGTGTTGCTCGTCCCGTCGGTCACCGAGGCCACGCTCGTCGTCTCGAACCCGAACGCCGACTTCATGTGGTTGGGTAGGCCGCCGGTGACCGGGTCGACCATCGGGCTGTATCCGGCCTGCGTGTCCTGGCCCCAGTGCAGGTTGCCCCAGCTCGCCGCGTAGTTCCCCTTGGTGAACTTCAGGGCGTTGACCGCGGCCACCGGGACGAAATCCGGGCTGACCTGCCACTGGTTGATGCGATCGCTCGGGCACTGGAACGTGCTCAGCTTCGTGAGCGAGACCGTGTTGTTCACGAAGATGCCCATCGGGATGCTCCCCGTCTCGGGCCCCTCCGCCCCGATCTGATAATTGTAGGCGTTCCCCAGCGCCCCCTGCTCGATGTACGGCAGCATCAGGCAGAACCAGGGGGTGTTCTGGCAGCTCGAGAAGACGTTCGTGCCGCACGGCGTGGGATCCGCCGGCGCCAGGACCTGGCCCACGCCGCGGATATTCCCCGTCGGGAAGCTCCCGACCGTCGAATGATAGTTGTGCATCGCCAACCCGAGCTGCTTCAGGTTGTTCGTACACTGGGCGCGACGCGCGGCCTCGCGCGCCGCCTGGACGGCCGGTAGGAGGAGGGCGATGAGGACGGCGATGATCGCGATCACCACCAGCAGCTCAATCAATGTGAACGCGCGCGCCTTCGAAGTCCTGAGCATGGGACGGAGGCTCCTGAATGCGTTGTACGGGAGAGGGCGATCGATGCGATGGATGCGAGCCGACATGCCCCTCGCCATCGAGGGGTTCAAGATCAACCTACCAATCCGGGACCGGGATGGCGAGCGTGAAATCCTATGGATTTCGACTTTTCATCATCCCTGCACTCCGGCTTCGCGATTAAGGCGGCCGATGCCCGGTCGCGATGGCGTCGGCGGCCCGAAAAGGCGATGATGGAGGCCCCGCGCGGGCCGACGTCGGCCCTTCCGGTCGGGTCGGGACGGATCGACGAGAGGAGCATCCCAGCGGTGGTCGACTTGCGCGTGAGCCTGGGCCGGTTGGAGTTGAGGAACCCGGTCCTGACGGCGTCCGGGACGTTCGGCTACGTCCGCGAGATGGCGGGCTTCGTCCGGCTCGACCGCCTCGGCGGGGTGGTCCCCAAGACGGTGACCCAGCGCCCGAGGGCGGGCAACCCGACGCCCCGGACCGTCGAGACTCGCGCGGGCCTGCTCAACGCGATCGGCCTGGACAACGACGGCATCGACCACTTCCGCGAGCATCACCTGCCCTACCTGCGGACGATCGGGACGGCGGTCGTGGCGAACATCGCCGGCGAGGACGAGGACCAGTTCGTCGCGATGGCCGAGGCCCTGGGCGGTGAGCCCGGCCTGGCGGCGGTCGAGCTGAACGTCTCCTGCCCGAACGTCAGCCACGGCCTCGACCTGGGCGTCGACGCCGCCGCCGTCGGCCGGCTGGTCGGCCGGGTCCGGGCGGCCTGCCCGCTGCCGATCCTCGCCAAGCTCACCCCGAACGTCACCGACATCGTCCCGATCGCCGCCGCCGCCGCCGAGGCCGGGGCCGACGCGGTGACGCTCATCAACACCGTGCGCGGGATGGCGATCGACTGGCGCCGCCGACGGCCGATCCTCGCCAACGACGTCGGCGGCCTGAGCGGCCCGGCGATCAAGCCGATCGCCCTGCGGATCGTCTGGGACGTCGCGCGGGCCTTGCCCGGCCTGCCCATCGTGGCCGTCGGCGGGATCGCCGACGCCGACGACGCGCTGGAGTTCCTCGTCGCCGGCGCCTCGGCCGTCCAGGTGGGCACCGCCACCTTCTACAACCCCCGCGCGGCCGAAGACGTCCTCGACGGCATGACCCGACGCCTCGACGAGGCGGGCGTCGCGAACGTCGGCGAAGTCATCGGCGCGGGCCGGTCGAACCGGGAGTGACTGGACGTTCAGCGACGGACGAGCAAGAGGATGGGGGCCAGCGCCACTCGGCAGGCCGCGCCGGCCAGGATGAATGCCACGGCCCCGACCATCGCGGCCCCGATCTGGTCCTCGCCCGGATGCGCCGACAGGCCGGACGCCTGGGCCCAATGGACGACGACCCCGGACAGCCCGCCGATCATGAGCAGCCTGATCTTGGGGAGCGGGCCGAAGATCCAGGCGATCGCGGTGAAGAGGCCCAGGGTCGCCAGCAGCACGGCGGCCGTCGCCCCGGCGCAGGCGACGCCCACGACCGCCGCGGCGACGATCCCCGCGTATAGGCCGCCGGTGACGCCGCCGAAGGCGCCCGCCACCAGCGCGGCCATCAGCCCGACCGCCATCGCGACGCCCCAGATGCTCCCCTCGCCCCCACCCCCGCCGCCGGAGTAGGACGTCGTCGGCTGCGCGGCCCTGGCGCGATCGGCCTGGCCGTTCCAGTAGCCGACGACCTCCAGGGCCGACTGCGGGGCACCCGTCGACCAACCCGAGTAGCCCGCCTGGTAGCCTCGGTCGTAGCTCACGCGTCCCCCCTCACGTCGGACGAAGACGTTCCTCCCCCGGCCGCAACTTCGCGGCGTCAGTATGGATCGACGACGGCGAGGCCCCGGCTTAAGGCGATCCGCGGCCGTCCTGACGCGTCGCGCGGCCAATCGCCCCGCCCGGCATCGTCGCTCCTCGCCTCGCGCAACGGGAGGCGGGCGCGCCATGATCCTTGAGGGGATGGTAGATGAGGGGTGCATTACAAGAGTCCCGCCCGGTGGCCGACCCCCGTCCTGAGATGAGACCGTCATGCACCGCAGGATCCCGCTCGCCCGGGCCACGCCTCGCCGACGGCCCGTGCGGCGTCTGCACTTCGACCCCCTGGAGCTGCGGGCCGTCCCCAGCGCCGCGGCCGAGTTCGCCGCGGCCTTCCCGCTCGGCGGCGCCGATGGGACGGTGACCGTCCGCAAGGCGATCGCGGGATACAGCGAAGGGCCGGTCGTCGTCGGGTCGTTCACGGGGACCGTCGACTTCGACCCCGGCCCCGGCGTCTTCAACCTCACGAGCGCCGGCGGGGAGGACGCCTTCGTCGCGCGCTATGATCGGATGGGCCGCCTGCAATGGGCCCAGCGGTTCGGCGGCGAGGGTGACGACCGGGCGAACGACGTCATCGCCCCCTACAACGGCGACGTCACCGTCGTCGGATCGTTCTCCGGCACGGTCACCTATCGAGATCACGTCACCTGGTACGAATTCCATCAAATCCAGAGCGAGGGGGGGACTGACGCCTTCGTACTGGCCATGAGCCCGTACACCGAAGGCGAGTTCCGATACGTCAGGTCCTTCGGCGGCGCGGGGGACGACGAGGCGAATGGGCTGGCCTACTCGTCGTATGGCGACATGGTGATCGTCGGATCGTTCTCCGGCACGGCGAACTTCGACCCGTACTATCGCCTGGCCGGGTCGCCCCACACGTTGACCTCGGCGGGGGGTACGGACGCCTTCCTGCTCTCCATCGGCATGGGGGCCTCCTGGTGGGAGCCGTCGTCCGTGGTGGTCCGCGCGGGGGGGCCCGGCGACGACGCGGCGCTGGCGGTCAACTGGGACCGCAGCGGCGGCGACTCCTTCAGCCCCGGGAACGGCCTGCCCATCCTGGGGACGTTCACGGGGACGGCCGACCTCAGCTTCGAGGACGGGCTCCACGTCGCGACGTTCTACACCCGCGAGGGGCCCGACTACCGCACCAGCGCCGGCGGCCGGGACGTCTTCGTGGCCCGGGTGGTCGGGGGCTCGATCGAGCCGGTGTTCCTCAAGACCTTCGGCGGCCCCGGCGACGAGAGGCCGACGGCCCTGACCATCGTCAATGAAGGGGCGACGGCGTATTCCCAGGGCCATTTCTATTACTACGTCGCCGGCGCATTCGAGGGCGAGGCCCGGTTCGACGACGGGGCCGCGGGCGGTCGCGTCTCGGCCGGCGGGTCCGACGGCTTTCTCGCCCGCTACGACGCCCACGACGGCGCGCTCGACTGGGTCGCGACCCTGGCCGGGCCGGGGGACGACTCGGTCGAGGTCATCGTCTCCGACTCGACGGGGGTCTCCGCGACGGGAGGGTTCACCGGCGGCCTGGACTTCGACCCGGGCGCGGGCGCGACCGTCCTCCAGGGCGGAGCGGCCGGCTCGGCCTTCCTCTGGAGGCTGACCGGCGACGGCGCCCTCGATTCGGCGCGGGCCTTCGGGGGGGGCGGATCGTCGCGGGGCCTCGGCCTGACCTATGTGGGATGGGACGAATTCTTCGTCGCCGTTCGATTCGCCGGACCCGTCGACTTCGACCCGGGCCCGAAGACGAGCCTCGTCGCCTCGACCGGCGCGTCGGACGGATTCTTCGCCAAGTTCCAGACGATGCCGGACATGCTCCCGATCGCCGGGGATGATATGTACCGGGTGACGGCCGGTCAGGAGCTGGCGGTCCAGCGGTACGACTCCTGGGGCTACGGGCCGATCCCGGGCGGCCTCCTCGTCAACGATCGCACCCGCCGGGGCACCGATTCGGGGGTGGTCCAGCGGCTCACCTTCACGAAAGGCGGCTACTTCACCGTCTGGGAGTACAGCGGGGCGTTTTCCTACGAGCCCGTCGCAGGGTTCGCGGGCGTCGACTCGTTCACGTACCAACTCCGAGACGGCGACCTGCTGTCCAACGTCGCGACCGTCTCCTTCGACGTGGTCCCGGCGGGCCCCGCGCCCGCGGCCCGGTCCGATCACGCGGTCGACCTCGGCACGGGCGGCGTGTGGAGTTGGTCGGCCGTCGGCGGCTGGGCCCAGGTCTCCACCCTTGATGCGGAGGGCGTGGCCACCGGGCCGGACGGGCGGATCTACCTCGACCTCGGCCCGCGCGGCCTCTGGTCGTGGGCCGACGGCGGCTATCGCAAGATCAACGAGGCCGACCCCCAGGCGATCGTCGCCGGCCCGGACGGCTCGCTCGCGGTCGACTACGGCCCGTACGGCCTCTGGACCTGGTCGGGCGACGTCGTGAGCCGGCTCAACGCCGCGGATCCGGAGGGGGCCGTGTTCGCCCCCGACGGCTCGCTCTACGTCGATTACGGCCGCTACGGGCTCTGGGCCTGGCGCCGGGGGGCCGGATTTCGGCAGGTCAACGCCGCGGACCCCGAGGGCCTCGCCGCGGGCCCGGGCGGCGTCCTCTACGTCGACTTCGGCCCGTTCGGGCTGTGGGATTATCGCGACGGCCGGGGCTTCCTCCGGTTGAACGACGCGAACGCCCGGTCCCTCGCGGTCGCGGCCGACGGCACACTGCTCGCCGACTTCGGCCCATACGGCCTCTGGGCTCGCCGCGAACTCTCCGGCTTCGTCCGATTGAACGCCGCGGCCCCCCGCAGGATGGCCCTCGGCTCCTCGGGCGTCCTCTACGTCGACTTCGGCGCCGAGGGCTACTCCCGATGGCTCGACGGCGGCTTAAGCCGGATCGCCCACGCCGGGCCCGGCTCCCAGGTTTGACACGGCCCCCGTCCGTGAAGGCCGGCGGAACACGCGATAGATCGTCCCCGGCCGGCGCTCGCCGGCCTCGTCGACGGTCGACGTCGCCTCGGCCTCGCAGCCGAGCCCGCGCGGCGGGAGTTCGGCGGGGAAGTCCTCGGCCGAGGCGCGGTAAGGCGTCGCCAGGATCGCCTCACCGCCGGGGGCGAGGAGCTTCGCCAGCACGTCGGCGACCAGCGGCACGAGCTTCCGCTCGTAGAGCACATCGGCCGCGATGATCCGCGCGAACGATAGCGGGGGGGGCTCGCGCCAGTCGAGGAGGAGGTAGTCGGCCCGCTTCTCCGGCAGCCCGCCCTCGGCGACGCTCCGCCGGATGAAGGCGAAGGCGGCGGGGTCGTAGTCGCTGAACCGGACCCGGAACCCCAGCGCCAGGGCGGCGAGCCCGCCCAGGCCCAGGCCGCAGCCCAGTTCCAGGACCTCGTCGTCGCCCGGGTCGACGCCGCCCCAGCGGTCGAAGACCGCCTCGGCGAGCATCCGCGCGCCGGGCCAGAGGTAGGCCCAGTAGGGCATGTAGTCGTCGGCCTGGTTCCGGGCGTGGACCGCGGGGTCGTCGAGCAGGCGATCGGGCTCGACGGGACGAGCCAGGCGCAGGGCGCGGCCGGCGATTGCGAACGTCGAGACGGTCGTCGGTCCCCGGTATTCGGGCGGGCTTGACGGCGACCCTAGAGTTGGAACGGGATGCAACGGCGACGGTTTATGGATCAACGGAGGTCGACTCGACGATGGACGTGCCCAGGAGCGAGGATCCCATGGCCCCCCGCGCGGCGGTCGATTCCCGCGTGAGCCTCGCGATCCTCACCGTGCCGGGCGACGCGAACCCGTTCGGGACCCTGCACGGCGGGGTCATGCTGCGGATGGCGGACGAATGCGGCGCGGTCTCCGCCCTGCGGCACGTCGGCCGGGGGCAGGTGACGACGGCCGCGATGGACTCCATGACGTTCCTGTGCCCGGTGTACGTCGGCGAGCGGGTGGAGATCGTCGCCGAGGTCACGCACGCCGGCCGGACGTCGATCGAGACCCGCATCGAGATCTACGCCGAGGCGCTCCAGCACCCCGGCCGCCGCAAGGTCGGCTCGGGCTACGCGCTGTACGTGGCGCTCGACGACGAGGGGAAGCGGCCCCACGAGGTGCCGCCGCTCCTCTCCGTGACCGAGGCCGATCGGATCCGCGACGAGGCGGCGGCCGAACGGCAGGCGGTCCGCCTGGCCCGCCGCGAGGAGGCCAGGCGCCACAGCCGCGAATTCCTCTGACCCGGGCCGATCAGGCCGGGGCCGAGGGGGTCGACTCCGCCGGCGTGGTCGTGGAGACCGCGCCCGGGACCTCGAACTTGGGGACCGACTCGTCGACGGTCGAGGTCGACGGCCGGGGGGCGTCGTAGGTCATGGACGGCTTCGGGGCCTGGTACGGCGAGGTGTAGCTGGAGATCGACGAGGAGGCGTCGTCGAGGCCGCTGGTGACCTCGTTGAGCCCCTTCTTGAACTCGACGATCCCCTTCCCCAGGGACCGGCCCACCTCGGGGAGCCGCTTGCCGAACAGCAAGACGGCCAGCCCCATCACGATCATCATCTCCATCGGCCCGAGATTCGGCAGCATGCGGCAGGCTCCTCGGTTCGTGCGAGCGGTCGCGGGTCGGATCGGCTCGGATCGGCTCGGATCAGGGGGCGGGCGGGGTGATCTTCTTGTCGGCCGCGTTGACGGCCTCGTCCAGCTCGTCCTCGATGCCGGCGACCCCCTTCTTGAACTCGGTGACGCTCTTGCCGAGCGATCGCATCACGCTGGGGAGGCGGTTGCCGAACATCAGCAGGGAGACGAACGCCACGACGAGCAGCTCGGTGGTGCCGAGGTTGGGCAGGAACGCGAAGGGCATGGGTGGGTCCTCGGTCGGTCGGATCGATTCGGGTGGAGTCGGGGTCGGGTCGGTGGGGATCAGGTCAGGGCGTCGGGCCGGCGGCGATCAGGGTCCGCGTGACGATCCAGGCGGCGACGGCCGCGGCGGCGATCAGCGTCAGGCCCCAGAAGAGTCGGCCCCCGCGCGTCAGCGACGCCCCGAAGACGCGCCGGCGCGACGCCGGGGTAGGAGTGCGCCTCGACGTCCGGCGGACGGGGCTGATCCAGGGCATGACCGTCCGGGCGCGATCGCTCTTGAGCACGCCGGAGCGCCCGTAGAGCGCCAGGGCGACCATCGCGATCAAAACCAGTTCGCGGAAGCCGATCATCGCGCCTCGCCCGTCGCTCGGGGGGGTAAGCTCGGGGGCCTCCGGGCGAGGACGCCGGGGCGAAGGCCCTTGCGGGGCGGGGGGCCGGGGGATGTACGCACACGGGACGCCGCCGCGTTGATGGGGGCCGACAGATCGGCGCCGACCATAGGCCATTGCGTCTCGACAGGGACGACGCGGGTGGGCTGCTGACTTCACCTCAATCGTACCGCCCCCCGCCCCCCTGTCAATCCCCCGGCCTCGCACGCGGCCCTCGGCCCGGCGTGACCTCGCGCGCGGCGTGACGGCCCGTCGCGTCGCCGCGACGCGACGGCCCCGCCCGGCGTCGCCCCCGATCATCGTCGCGCAGCCGCCGGCGCGTCGCCGGATCTCCCCGACGTTGAACTTCGTCATCCACGCATCGTGCCACCCGCGGCCGGGCCCTAGAGTTCGCTCGTCCCGACCGCCGAGCCGCAGGGCCGCCGCCCGAGGCCGACGCGAGAGGACGAGCGGGAGCGGAACGGCGGACGATGCGGCCGAGAGGGGCCGCGAGGCGGGTGGCGATCGACGGTTCGCCGGCAGAAGCCGGCGGCGACGCCCCGGCCGCTCAGAGGACGAGCTGGGAGAGAGGTCGAAACAGCAAGGAATCGAAGTATGAAGATTTGGAAACTGGTCCTGGCCCTGGGCGTCCTCCTGGCGGCTGCCGCGCGGTCCGACGCGGGGAGCATCGCGATCACCGACCTGTACAACACCGGCGTCGACGCGGCCCATAACCCCCTGGCGAACGGCGCGATCGACAACCACTACACCCTCTCGACCAACCCCTCGGGCGTCACGACCCCGATCGTCTACCGCAACCCCGCGTGGGTCGCGAACGCCCCGGCCTCCGGGAGCGACCTGGCCGCCCAGTGGATCGCCCCCTCCTCGTCGAGCGTGCCCGATGGCACCTACACCTACACCACCAGCTTCACCCTCGGCGCCGGCGCCCTCATCCCGAGCGTCGAGATCGGCGGCCGGTTCACGGCCGACGACCAGATCATCAACGTCTATCTCAACGGCCACGCCCTGGGGATCGGGACGAGCGGCGACGAGATCTACGGCCACTGGTTCAACTTCTCGATCGCCAACTCGGCCTACTTCCTCGCCGGGACGACGAACTACCTGGCCTTCGAGACCAAGAACACCCACGGCTCGGTCAACGGCCTCATCGTCCAGATGACCGGCTCGTACAACGCGGTCCCCGAGCCCGCCTCGGTCGCCATGATGGGCCTGGGGGGCGTCGCGGCCCTGGCCTTCGGCCGCCGCCGGATCAAGGCCCGCGCCTGATCCCGGCCCGCCGCCGTTCCTGCGACGCGGCCCGAGGAGGCGACTCCTCGGGCCGCGTCGCTTCGAACGGGCTCAGACGATCACGCGCAGCGCTCGCAGCCGGCGGGCGGCCTCGTCCAGCGTCTCATCCCGCTTGCAGAAGCAGAAGCGGACGTAGGAGCGGCCCAGCTCCTTGTCGCGGAAGAAGCTCGAACCGGGGACGGTCGCCACGCCGACCTCGCGCACGAGCTTCCCCGCGAACGCCACGTCGTCGTCCGCCCCGAACGGGCCGATGCCGGCCATGATGTAGTACGCCCCCTGGGGCGCGTCGAACTCGAAGCCCACGTCCCAGAGCGCCTTGCAGAAGCGGTCGCGGCGGGCCTGGTAGCCGGCGGCGAGGTCGTCGTAGTAGGAGCGAGGGAGCCGGTAGGCGACCGCGCCCGCCTCCTGGAGCGGGGCCGCCGCGCCGATCGAGACGAAGTCGTGGACCTGGCGGAACGCCTTCGTCATCCGAGGCGGGGCCAGGATCGTGCCGACGCGCCAGCCGGTCACGGAGTAGGTCTTGGACATCCCCCCCACCGTCACCGATCGCTCCCACATGCCGTCGAGCGACGCCAGCGCGACGTGCCGCCGGCCGTCGAAGAGGATGTGCTCGTAGATCTCGTCGGTGATCGCGATCGCGTCCCACTTGCGGCAGAGGTCGGCGATGACCTCCAGGTCCTCGCGCGCGAAGACAGCCCCGGTGGGGTTCGTGGGGTTGCAGAGGACGATGGCCTTCGTCTTGTCGTTGAACGCGGCGGCCAGCTCGTCGGGGTCGAACTTCCAGTGCGGCGGGCGGACGGGGACGAACCGGGGCGTGGCCCCGGCGAGCATGCAGTCGGGCCAGTAGTTCTCGTAGAAGGGCTGCGAGAGGATGACCTCGTCGCCCGGGTTGATGAGGGACAGCAGCGCGACGAGCATCGCCTCGGTGCTGCCGCAGGTGACGGTGATCTCCTCTTCCGGGTCGACCGCCAGCCCCAGGTGCCAGGCGGCGTGCTCGGCGATGGCGTGGCGGAGGTCGTGGGCTCCCCAGGTGATCGCGTACTGGTTCACGTCGTCCTGGATGGCGCGGCAGGCGGCGTCCTTGAGGGCCTGGGGGGCGGGGAAGTCGGGCATCCCCTGCGCCAGGTTGACGGCCCCGTGGCGGCGGGCCTCGATGGACATGCCGCGGATGACGCTGTCGGTGAACCGCTGGGCCTTCAGGGAGATCAACGGGTTCTGCATCGTGGGGTCGATCCGCGCGGTTCGTGGGGCCGTCGCCGCGCGGCGTCGGGCGGCGACGGCGGGGATGGTGGGCTCACTCGGGACGGTGGGCGTCGTGGCAGTCCTTGCAGGAGGAGCCGATCGTCTTGGCCACGGCCTTGAAACCGTCCACGTCCTTCTTGTCGACCGAGTCCTTCAGGCTGGAGGCGCTGTCGGCCAGGGCCTTGCAGAGCTTGTCCCAGGAAGCCTTGTCCCCCTTGGGGGCGTCGTTCTTGCCGAGGTCGGGCGCGTACTTCGAGAAGGCGTCCGACGCCTCCTTGACCTTGGCCCAGTCGGGCGACGGGGCCTTGGCGGCGGCCTTGAGCGTGTTGTTGGGCGAGGTCTTGCCGGCGAACAGCTTCTTCATGACGACCTCGACGCTGGCCGGGTCGTCGGCCGCGGCGTTCGTCTGGGCGACCGCGGCGAGGGCCAGGACAAGGGCGGCCATGCTCGCACCGCAGATCAGGCTCTTCATGCAATTCTCCTCAAGATCCGTCGAGATCGGGCCGCCGACGCGGCGGGCCCTTATTGCGTCGTCGGAGAGCGGGCCCGGCCGAGTGGTGCGCGGACCGGACCGTCAAATAGCCTAACGGCAATCGCCACGCCGGGCCAGCCGGCAAACGCCCGGTCGGGACCTGGACTCCCCGCGTCCCGGTCCGCTATGATCGTGATGCAAATATCGCCATCATCATGGCGAGCCGTCCGGGATTCGGCCGGCCTGACGAGGGGGGGGCCGTCATGAGGAAGGGCTTCACGCTGATCGAGCTGCTGGTGGTGATCGCGATCATCGCGGTCCTGATCGCCCTGCTCCTCCCCGCCGTCCAGAGCGCCCGCGAGGCCGCGCGTCGCGCCCAGTGCGCCAACAACCTGAAGCAGCTCGGCCTGGGGATGCACAACTACGCGACGGCGCACGGCGTCTTCCCGCCGGGGCGGATCAACAGCCACGTCGCCGGTGCGGGGAACACCTGGGGGGCGTACGCGCAGATGCTCCCGCAGCTGGAACTCGCGGTCGTGTTCAACGCCTTCAACTTCAACCTCTCCCCGGACATCGACCTGGCCAACACGACGGCCGCGGGGATCTTCATCTCCACGTTCCTCTGCCCCAGCGACCCCAGCCCGCCGCAGTACGCCCAGACGAACTACGGCATGCACAACTACCCCGTCTGCGTCGGCAGCCTGTTCCCGGTGGCGCAGGCGCCGGTGGACGCCTCGGGGAACGCCCTGGGGAGCCGCCCGGACGGGATCTTCGCGGAGAACTCGGCCATCCGGCTGGCGGCCGTGTCGGACGGGCTCTCGAACACGACGGCGATCGGGGAGTCGATCCGGTCGGTCCCCGGGGTCGCCTTCGCGCAGAACCCGCTCAACGGGTTCGTCATCACCGGGGACAACAAGACGAGCGGGCCGCCGATCACCTCGGACGCGGACTATCAGTCGCTCTGCGTGACGGCCTCGCCGCCCGGGTTCCAGGTGACGCGGGGGAGCAAGTGGCACTACGGGGCCCCCGGGCACAGCATGTACAACCAACGACGCGCCCCCAACGACCCGCAGGTGGACTGCCGCGGCGGCCTGCCGCACAGCGACAAGTCCGACCCGTTCTGGAACCAGCTCTCGCTGAGCGTCGCCGCCCGGAGCAAGCACCCCGGCGGGGTCCAAGTCCTGTTCGCCGACGGCCACGCCGCGTTCGTGAAGGACTCGATCGCCCTGCCGACGTGGCGGGCCCTGGCGAGCGCGGCCGGCGGCGAGGTCGTCTCGGCGGACTCCTACTGATGGTGGCCCGTCGCCTCCTGGCCCTGTCGATCGCCCTGGCCCTCGCCGGATGCGGGCCGAGCCCCGGCGCGGCCGGGCTGTGGGACCTGCGCGTCGGCGGCCCGGCGCGGATCGTCGGCGAGGGCGGGGCCCCGGAGATCGTCGTTTCGAACCTCGCCGAGCCCGCCGTTCGGGGCCGACGCCCCCGCAAAGGAGAGGCCCCGAAGGTCGAGACCGTGACCCTGGCGGCCGGGACGAAGGCGACGGTCCTGGCGGTCGACGGCGACGACGCCCGCGTCCGGATTGAGGAGGGTCCGCACGCCGGCTCGACCTACTGGATCGAGTGCCGTCGGCTGTCGGCCGGGGAGTAGCGAGGACTCCGGCATGCCCCTTGCCTCCGCCCCTCCCCGGAAATACCCTCTCTCCATGAGGACCGCGGTCGCTCCGCGGCGGGAACGAGGGCCGACCGCACCGACGCGGGACACCGGGAGTCGATCCACATGCGCTGGCAAGGCGGGAGAGAGAGCGAGAACGTCGAGGATCGTCGCGGGATGTCGCCGGCGATGGTGGGAGGCGGGATCGGGACCCTGATCATCATCCTCCTGGGCCTCTTCCTGGGCATCGACCCCCGGCCGTTGCTCCAGATCTTCGGCGGCGGCGCTCCCGGCGGCGGCCCCGGGGCCCCCCCGCAGCGGGAGCGCGAGCTGACCGAGGAGGAGAAGCAGCAGGGCGAGTTCGTCCGACGGCTCATGGCCATGACCGAGGACGTCTGGCAGGAACAGTTCGCCAAGATGGGGAAGCAGTATCAGGATCCGACCCTCGTCCTTTTCTCCGGCCAGGTCTCGACCCAGGGGTGCGGCTTCGCCAGCTCGGCGGTCGGGCCGTTCTACTGCCCGGGGGACCAGAAGGTCTACATCGACCTTTCCTTCTATGACGAGCTGGCGAGCCGGTTCAAGTCCCCCGGCGACTTCGCCCGGGCCTACGTCATCGCCCACGAGGTGGGCCACCATGTGCAGAACCTGCTGGGGATCAGCGAGCAGGTCTCGCGGGCCCAGCAGCAGGTGGACAAGGCCGAGGCCAACGCGCTGTCGGTCCGGCTGGAACTCCAGGCCGACTTCCTCGCCGGGGTCTGGGCCCACCACATCGAGAAGAAGGAGCACGTCCTGGAGACCGGCGACATCGAGTCCGGCCTGCGGGCCGCCACGGCGATCGGCGACGACGCCCTCCAGAAGCAGGCCCAGGGGTACGTCGTCCCCGACTCGTTCACGCACGGGACCAGCGAGCAGCGGGTCCGGTGGTTCACGAAGGGCCTCCAGACCGGGGACGTGAACCAGGGGGACACCTTCAAGGCGGAGGAACTCTGACCGGGTGCCGCCGGTGCGACCGGCGCAACCCTCGCCTCGCGACCGGCCGGCCCTCGGCCGGGGTCGATTCGGGACGGCGGCGGCCCGCCTCGGGCCGATAGAGAGGGCAGTTGGGGATCCGGCGGGGCACGCGCCGGGTCCCTTCGCGGCGTCGGGACCCGGCCGGGTGGGCCGGGGAGGAGTCCCGCCTGTCGCCGCGAGGCCCCGCGATCATGGAGGATCGTCGCATGTCCGCCCCGTCGAACCGCCGCTCGTCGCGTCACTCGTTCCGGCCGACGGCCGACGCCCGGCTCGAAGAGCGGGTGGTGCTGTCGAACGCCTCGCCCGTGACGCTCCACGACTACCTGACCATCTCTCGCCGGCTGTTGAACAATCCCTCGCCGCGGCTGGCCCGCGTGGTGGGCTTCCCCGCGTTCACCAAGGACGCCCCGGGGGTCCAGGAGAATCCGAGGACGATCTACGCCCCGGCGATCCAGACCATCCGCGGCGGCCAGGCGGTCAACGTCGTGACCACCGACGGCTCGCGGTTCCGGATCCAGCTCGGCTACGTCTCCAACACCCAGCAGGCGTCGGCGGCCGAGGGGGCCAACGGCCTGTATGCGGCGGGCTCGGGCTCGACGGCCCTCGGGCTGGCCCAGCCGACCGAGACGCCCCAGCCTCAGGGGACGGTGCGGGTCTATCCCCGGCCGGATGGCTCCGTGGGGATCATCGTGGACGGCTCGACCTCCAACACCGAGCTGACTATCAATCCCCTGCCCCGGTCGATCAAGAAGGGGTACGCCCACAGCTTCGCCTACGGCCAGGCCGAGCAGTCCCGCATCCTGGACGTCAGCTCGATCACGGTCAACAGCGGCTCGATCGCCTCGATCCTCGGGTTCCACACCACCAACCTCACCGGGCCGGTGGTGGTCAGCGGGACGCAGGCCATCGACCGGATGGCGTTCAACTCGATCCAGGCGGGCGGGTCGATCACGACGGGCGGCGACCTCAACACCCTGGACGTCCTGAACGGGGTGGACCTGGCCGACGGCGGGTTCATCTCCATCGGCCGCGACCTGAACCTGCTGAACGTCGGCGGGACGCTCTCGATCCAGGACGGCTCCGCGTTCAACGTCGCCCGCGACCTCGGCCTCGTGGCCCAGGCGCCGAAGGGGACCGGGACCGGCTCGAACGTCCTGACCCTCAACGTACCGCTCGTCGGCACCCAGTCGACCGAGCAGTATCCGGCCGTCTCGGCCTATATCCAGGGTGACGTCATCATCGCCGCCAACGCCGCGTTCAACGTCGGCCGCAAGATCGACGCCCAGTTCCAGGTGAACGGCAGCTTCAACGGCCTCAGCCGCTTCACCTACGTCAACGGCCTCCCGATCCTGATCGACGCAAGCGGCAACCCCTACCAGAATGAGGTCGTCGTCGTGATCGGCAGGCGGGTCGCCTGAGGCTTCATCGGCCCGCGCCGGCCGGCAGGTAGGCCGGCGCGAGGTCCTTCTTGAAGCCGCCGACGCCCGAGTTGTGCGGCTCGTAGGGCGAGGCGAAGTCCGCCTTCACGCCCCCGGCCGGGATGTCGCCCTCCTTGCCGAGGGCCCAGAAGATCCCGTTGAGGGCGAGCTTCCGCATGGGCTCGGCCTTGAAGTCGAAGGGGTGGCCGAGGGTCGTGAAGAAGACCCGGGCGGGCTTGCCGCTCGCGCCGACGTGGGTCTTCGTCCAGGCGACGGGGTTGGTCTCGGGGAAGCGGTCGAACTCCTTGGCGTGGCCCGACTTCGACGCCTTGCCCGTCAGCAGCTTCGTGCATTCGCCCTCCAGCGAGTCGCCCCCCCCCTCGACGTGGTACAGCCACGACTCGACCTCGAACGGCGACGTCACCCCGCGCAGGATGGGGTGATCGGCCGCAGACGGGACGACGGAGACGGCCGTCAGCTTCTCCAGGCCGTCGCCGAAGTGGCCGTGGTGGGTGATCCACTTCTGGCCGAAGACCTTCCGCTCCCAGGATTCGTTCATCTCGGCCGCGTGGGGCGGGCCGTCGTAGCGGAAGGCGTGCGACGCCGTGCGGAATCCCATCATCGGCCGGCCGGAGTCCGCGTACTTCTTGATGCGGTCGAGCTGGTCGTCCGGCAGCTTCCGGAAGCGGGTGAACATCACGACGAGGTCGGCGTCGTCGAGCGCCTCCAGGCCGGCGATGTTCGTCAGGACGTTGGGGTCGATCTTCCCCTTTGAATCGAGGGCGTAGCAGACCGACACCCGGAAGCCGTGCGACTTGTGGAGGATGTCCGCCAGCATCGGCAGCGATTCCTCGCTGCGGTACTCCTCGTCGCCGGTGATGAAGACGACGTGGGGGACCTTGTCGTCCCCGCGCGCGGCGAGGCCCATCAGGAGGAGGCCGGCGAAGGTCCAGCGGGCGAGCGAGCGGGGCATGGGTCGTCCTCGGGCCGGTTGCGGGGAGGGTGGCTTTCGAAGGTTATAAGGGGCGCGGTGGGCCCGTGCAACGGGCCGGCCTCATTCCTCGATCCCCTCATGACGGTGCGGGTAGGGCTCCAGGTGGACCAAAACGTCGCGCAGGTTGGGGAATCGCTCCAGGAGCCGATCCTTGACCTGGTGGCCGATCTTGTGCCCCTCGTGGACGCTCAGGTCCGCGGGGACCTGGACGTGGATGTCGACCAGGTATTCCAGGCCGCTCTTGCGCACCCACAGCTTGTCGACCCGCCGGACCTCGGGCATCTCCGAGGCGGCCCGGCGCACGGCCTCCACGACCTCGGGCTCCGCCTGGGCGTCCATCAACTCCTGGGCGCTGGAGAGGAGCAGCCGCGTCGCCGAGTTCAGGATGACGCCCACCACCACGAGCGCCGCCACGGCGTCCAGGAACGCGAACCGCGGGCCGAGGATCCGGACCATCGCCAGGCTGACGAGCACGGCCAGGGCGCTGAGCGCATCCGAGCGGTGGTCCCAGGCGTTCGCGATCAGGGCGAGGGAGCCCAGACGCCGGCCCAGGCGGATCTTGTATTGATAGAGGGCTTCCTTCACCAGAACGTTCCCGCCGGCGATGGCGAGCGTCCACCACGGGGGGATGTCGGCTTTCGGCTCGGTCGAGAACGACCGCAGGTTCTCCCAGCCGACCATCAGGGCCGAGACGATCACCAGCACCGCCACGTTCGAGCCGGCGACGGCCTCGGCGCGGGTGTGGCCGTAGGGATGTTCGGCGTCGGCCGGCTTCTGGGCCACGCGGAAGGCGGTCAGGACGACGGCCGAGGTGAAGACGTCGCCCAGCGAGTTGACCGCGTCGGAGACCATGGCGCGCGAGCCGCCGACCAGCCCCCCCGCGAGCTTGGCCGCGCCCAGGACCAGGTTCACCCCCAGCCCCAACCGCGTCGCCCCGACGGCTTCTTTGTAGAGCCGCCGCTTCTCCTCCTCCGACCGCTTCCCCATCGTCGCGCCCACCGCCGCGACGACGGCGCACCCGTCCCCGGCGGCCCCCATCATAATCGCTCCTGCCCGCGATTCGAACGGCTCCGTTCGCCGCCGCGACGAGCGAAGCCATCGGACGCAAACCCTTGGCCTGCAAGGGCCGACCCTCGGAAATCGGTGGCTTCGAACGCGCGAAGACGTTGATTCGAGCACGCGGCCCGGCCGCTCGCGACGCCTGGGCTCCTCCGAATGCGCGGCCGGTGCTGAGGCGACGATGCGCACGGCCGGGCGATCGCCTCCGGCGGTTCTGCGTCGATCTCCTCGGCTTGTGTCGGTCATCACCTACCCCCCGCCCCGGTTTGCGATCCCCCCCGATGACCGATGTCCCCGTTTTCGTGCTTGCGACGATCTTGTGAACGAAGTCGGCGCGATCGGGACGGGATTTTCGAGGACTGTGCGGCATCCCGTCCCCTCTCCCGCCGGGAGCGGGTCGCCGCGCAGCGGCGGGTGAGGGTCACCGGCCGCGGCGGAGGATGGCCACGCGGACGCCGGAAGCGCCATGGCGGCGTCGAAGGGTGGTCCGGGCGGTCCGCCCGGACGTCCCCATGCGAAAGCCTTCGACGTCCGGGCGGACCGCCCGGACCACCCTCTAGCCGCCCTACGCTCCATCCGAACTCCGACGACCCTCACCCGGCCCTTTGGGCCGCCCTCTCCCGGCGGGAGAGGGGAAGTCGGGCTCATCAGCGTCGCTCTCCCGGGCGAGGGCGCCCGGCGGCCGGTCAGCGCCGGCGGAGGGCGCGGTCCATGTCGCGCTTGGCCTCGTTCTTCTTGATGGCCTCGCGCTTGTCGAAGGTCTTGCGGCCCTTGGCGACGAAGATCTCGACCTTGGCCATCCCGTTCTTGAAGTAGATGGCGGTGGGGACCAGGGTGAGCCCGCGCTCGTTGGTGCGGGCGGCGAGCTTCTCGATCTCGCTGCGGTGGAGCAGCAGCTTGCGGCTCCGCTTGGGGATGTGGTTCATCCGGTTGGCCTGGAGATACTCCGGGATGTCGCAGCCGTTGAGCCAGACCTCGCCCCGGGCCACGTCGGCGTAGGCGTCTTCCAGGTTCGCCTTGCCGTTGCGCAGGCTCTTGACCTCGGTGCCGGTCAGGACGATGCCGGCCTCGACCTTCTCGATCAGGTCGTAGTCGTGCCGCGCGCGGCGGTTCCGGGCGACGATCTTGATGTCGTCCTTCTCGTCCTTCTTGGCGGCGGACTTCCCCGCGTCTTTCTTGGCCATGGTCTCGACCCAGCCCCGTGACGGTCCCTCGTGTTCACCCGGCCTTCATCATACGCATCAGGCGCGAGTCGCGTGGCAGGCGACGACGATTTCCTCGACGATCTTCGCCGGGGCGGCCGACTCGAGGACGAGGACGGGGCGGGGGAAGCCGCCGTCGCGGATCGCGGCGGCCTCGCGGCCGATGAGGACGACGAACGTGGCCGGCAGGGCCCGCTCGACGGCCGCTCGGGCGGCGCGCTCGTAGGTGAAGTGGTGCCAGACCGCCTTCCATCCCTCCGGCCCCGCCGCGGCCGGGGGCATCGCCAGGGCCCTGTGCAGGGCGAGGTCGAGCGAATAATCGGCGACGACCCAGCGATCCCCGAGCCCCCGGGCTCCCCACCGCCATCCCGCGATCCGCGTCGCCGCGGCCTGGACGACGGCGAATGCGCGGTCGCGCGGGTCGGCCGGGTGGTCCGAGGACGGCACGCGCTGGTCGTCCGCCCGGCGCAGGGGATCGGCGTCGAGGGCTCGGACGAGGCGGTCGTGGACCTCCGACGCCAGGGCGACTTCCGCCGGATCGTCGGGGTCGGCGGCCGACACCGCCACCTGACTCGGGCGGCGGTCCAGGTCGCCGAGCAGTTCGTTGACGGTCCGGCCCGTCAGCGGGTCGAGCATCCACGGCGCGACCTCGACCGTCGGCACCAGCGCGAACCGCCGGAACGGGAGCCGGGGGTGCGGCAGCGTGAGCCGGGGCGTCCGGCGCACCTCCTGGCCGTACAGCAGCAGGTCCAGGTCGAGCGTCCGGGCCCCCCAGCGCTCGTCCCGCACGCGGCCGAGCTTCGCCTCGATCGCGTGCAGCCGCTCCAGCAGGGTCAGCGGGTCGAGCGTCGGCTCGGTCAGGAGCGCCGCGTTCAGGAACGGGGCCTGGTCGGGGGGGCCGCCGACGGGGACGGTCTCGTAATACTTGCTGACCGTCCAGAGGTGGAAGTGGGGCTCGGCCTTGATGATCGCGACCGCCTCGTCCAGGGTCGCCTCGCGGTCCCCCTGGTTGCTCCCCATCCCGATGATCGCCAGCGAGCCCTCGCTCATCTCCGCCTCGATTCGATGCTTCGCGCCGCGTGTCGACTGATACGCCCCAGGGGACTCGGATGACATCCGTTCTCCCGCGAGGATGCTCCGTCGATGACCGGAGGGGCGAGCCCCCCCCTTCTCCCACGAGGGGAGAAGGATGATTCGCACCGGCCCGCCCGGCTCTGATTATAGCGTCGGCGACGCCGGACGGCTTTCTCGGAGGCAGGTCGACCGCACGGGCCCCTTTACAGCGCCAGCTTGCCGATGCGGTCGACGGCCTCCAGCAGGCGCGGGGTCTCGACGGTCAGCGAGACGCGGACGTAGCCGTCGGCCGTGCGACCGAAGCCGAGGCCGGGGGTGGTCACCACGCTGGCCTCGTCGAGCAGCCGGCCGCAGAGGTCGGTGGAGGAATACCCCTTCGGGCACGGGATCCAGACGTAGAAGGTGGCGCCCGGCGACGGCACGTCCCATCCCAGCTTGCGCATCGCCGAGACGAAGGCGTCGCGGCGCTCCTTGTACAGGGCGCGGATGGGGGGGGTCAGTTCGTCGTACCCGTCCAGGGCCGTCTTCGCGGCGAACTGGACGGCGGTGAAGATGCCGGAGTCGCAGTTGGCCTTCACCTGCTTCAGCGCCGAGATCATCGGTTCGCCGCCGATGGCGAAGCCGACGCGCCAGCCGGTCATGTTGAAGGTCTTCGACAGGCTGTGGAATTCCACGGCCACGTCCTTCGCGCCGGGCACCTGGAGGATGCTGGGGGCGGGCTCGTCGAAGTACATCTCGTTGTAGGCGGCGTCCTGGGCGACGGTGAAGCCGTGCGTCCGGGCCAGGCCGACGACCTTCTCGAAGTACGGCAGGTCGGCCGTGCCGCCGGTCGGGTTGTTCGGGAAGTTGAGGAACATCAGCTTCGCGAGCGCATAGACGTCGGCCGGGATGGCGTCTAGGTCGGGGCGGAAGCCCAGGCGGGCCTCCAGCGGCATCGTGTAGACGTCGGCCCCGGCGAACTGGCTGGCCGAGCGGTACACCGGGTAGCACGGGTCGGGGACCAGGCTGATCTCGCCGGGGTTGAGCACGGCCAGCGGGAAGTGGGCCAGGCCCTCCTTCGAGCCGATCAGCGGCAGGATCTCGGTCTCCGGATCCAGATCCAGGCCGTATCGGGCCTTGCAGAACGCGGCGATCGACTTCCGCAACTCCGGCGAGCCCTGATCCAGGGCGTACTGGTGGAACGCCGGGTTCTCGACGTTCTTCTGGAGACTCTCGATGATCGGCCGGGGCGTGGGCCGGTCGGGGTCGCCGACGCCCAGGTTGATGACGTCGCGCCCGGCGGCGATGGCGGCCTTCTTCTTCCTGTCGATCTCGGCGAACAGGTACGGCGGGAGATTCTGGAGCCGCTGGGACTTCACGAACGGGGTGGCCATCGCGTCGAGCCTCGCTTCAGACACTGGTTTTCTTGCGGTCCACCAGTGTATCCCCGCGTCCCCGCCGCGACAACCGCCGGCGTTTCGCGCGCCTTAGCCGCTCCCCCGGAGAATCCCGGCGAGCGGTCAGGTCGGGAACTTGCAGAGCCCGGCGACGTGATCCCGGCCGCCGTCGGTGACCCAGCCGTCGAGCTGCGCCGCGTCCTTGAGCTGCTGACCGCGGCGGCGGTCGACCGACAGGAACGAGCACGGCAGGTCGGGCAGCGAGGTCAGGTCGCTCCAGAGCTTCTCGAACTGGGCGACCGGGAGGACGTCCTCCTGGCCGTGGCCCCAGCGCCGCTTGACGTCCTTGATGGTGACGTAGGTCGGCACCTTCGCCGCCAGCCCGCGCACCGCGGCGGCGACCTTCTCGGGCGATCGGTCCAGGTCGTCTCGCGTCAGGTGGAGGGCGTCGAGCAGCCCGTCGATGCGGACCCAGGTCGTCATCGAGTTGTAGTAGCGAAGGGCGAACTCCGAGTCCTCGCGCGGCTGCGCCAGCCCTTCCAGCAGGCGGAGACGGCCGCCGACGCGCGCCAGGCCGCCGCCGCGGTCCTCGATCCGACGGGGGATGACCTCGAAGCCCAGCGTCGAGCCCGCCCCGGCCGCCAGCCCGAGCACGCCCGGGTCGACGGTGGCACCGAGGGTGTCGATGTTGTGGACCATCAGCCAGTTGAGATTCGGGTTCTCCTCCAGCAGCTTCGCCAGCAGGCCGTTGAGCAGGAGGTTGGGGACCTCGTAGAAGTGGCCCGGCGGGTTGAAGCGCTGGAGGGGGAGGTTGTCGGTGTAGTCGCTCCCCTCCCCTTGCGATCGCGCCCAATCGAGGATCGCCCGGCGGCCGGCCTCGCGGACCTTCTGCTTGTTCTCGTCCAGCGTCTCGTGGGTCGACTCCTCCCACAGGAACGTCAGGTCGCGGGCCATCGGGATCAACCGCTGGCCGATCGACCGGCCGGGCGAGAGGAAGACGGGGCCGTCGTGGCCGTAGTTGGACGTCGCCCTGAGGTGGCGCTCGATGGCGGCGTGGGTCAGGTAGCTCGTCGTGACGACGTGGGGGATGGTCGCGCCTAGGGCGTCCTGCACGGCCTTCGTCTTGGCCAGGTGGACCTCCAGGAACGAGCGGTGCCGGCCGCCGAACGGGGCGAACGGGTTGACCGCCTTGACCACCCCCGCCCCGCTGGTCCAACGGCTGCCGACGCCCGCCGCCAGCGACACCACCGCGACCTCGCCGCCGCGGATCAGCCGCTCGCCGAGTGTGCGGGCCTCGTCGGGGGCCGCCCCGGAGGCGTCGATCAGGTCGGCGTCGTCGACGTCGCGGATCTCGACGTCCACCGTCAGGCGGTTGCGCGCCAGGCCGATCCGGCCGCGGACCAGGTCCTCCCGCAACGCCTCGTGCTGGACCGCGTCGAAGCCGTTCTCGCGGCGGATCGCCTCGGCCTGCTCGTCCCAGCGGGCGGACGAGGAGTCGGCCGCGCCCCGGGCGACGGGGAACAGCTTGTTGACCATCGTGCGGAAGACGCGGATCAGCTCCGAGGCGTCCTCGCAGCGGTTGGCGAAGGCGTCGACGTCGGCCATGCGGCCCGGCGCGAGCGCGCCCGTTTCCCCGCCGGCGACCATCCGGGGGATCTGGAGCGTGTAGTAGCGCGGGGGCATCAGCGGGGCGTCGGCTTCGAGGGTCGCCCAGGTGCCGCGGGGGTTGATGCGGAAGTCGTAGACCACCGGCTGCATCGCGAACGGCAGCGCGTCGTCGAGCGACCGCTTGACGCTCGCCATGATCTCGGCGATGCGGCCTTGGAACTCCGCGCGGCGATGGGGAGCGACCAGGAACGCCATCCCGCCGCCGGCCATGCCGCCGAGCATCAGGAAGCCCCAGAAGTCCGCGCCCATCGCGGCGCGGGCCTCGCGGATGATCCCCTCGGTGAAGGCGCTGGAGATCCAGGGGATGATCCCCTTCAGCGGGCCGTCCCAGTTGGCCGTGGTCCAGCCGCCGAGGGCCCTCACGTCGGCCTTCTCGACCGAGTCGACCACGCCCTCGAAGATCCGCAGGGCCTCGCGGCGGTGGGCCCATTCTGCCTCGTCGCGGAGGAGGTACTTGGCCGTCACCATGTTGAGGATCGGCCCGACGTTCTGGGCCATGCCGCCGTGGACCAGCACCATGCCGTCCGCCAGCGCCTCGGAGAACGAGGCCCCCGGCGCGACGCCCTCGCGGGGCGAGACGTCGACGAGCCTGTGGTCGGGGAGGAGCCGGCCGCGGCTGACGCCCCATTCCGGGTCCTCCTCGGCGGCCGGGACGCCCATGATGAGCTTCACGCCCGGGAAGACGCCGCCGGAATCCTGCCAGCCGCCGCCGGAGCCCCCCAGCCACTCGCCGAGGATCGCGCGGGCGACCACCACGCGCGCCTCGTCCATCGCCAGCGGGCCGGTCAACTCCTTCGCCTGGCCGGTCGCGCGCATCAGCATCGCGATCAGCGACGCCAGCAGGTTCGTCGAGACCGCCAGCCGCGAGCCCTTCGGGATGTCGTTGACCTTGCTGACGATCTCCAGCCCGTACCCCGGCCGGACGACCTGCGCCAGCACGTCGGCCAGGCTCGCGTGCGTCCCCTCCAGCGACGGCGGCACCACCCCGGAGGCGATCACGCCGGCCTTCACGAGCCCGAGATAGTCGTTGCCGAAGTTGAACAGCTCCTCCAGCGAGTCGACGTCCTTGGTGGCGTCGAGGTCGATGCTGGTCAGCCGCAGGATGGGCTCGGCGATGACGCGCAGGCGGCACTCGATGGGCGGGATGGCCTCGGCGTCGCGGCCGTGGACGCCCAGGTCGACCGAGATGTTCATCACCCGGGCCCCCTCGGGGAAGTCCATCCCGAGGAAGAAGATGTCCGACCAGCCGCTGTGCGAGAGGTCCAGCCGGACGGGCGTGCGCTCGACCAGGATCGGGAACGGGTCGTCGGCCGAGGGGCGCTCCAGCAGCCTGGCGTCGAGCCGCAGCGGGTGCTCGTCGACCCCGCCGACGCGGAACATCCAGCGGTTCCCCTGGCCGCTGCGGACCGAGCGCCGGACCTGGTCGGCCAGCGTCTGGAACGCGAGTTGGTCGTACGCCTGGGCCAGGGCCGAGCCGATCGCGCCGTCGGGGCCGTTCGCCTTCAGAACGGCGCGGAACGAGGTCAGCGCCTGCTCGTAGCGGCGGCCCATCAGGTCCATGTAGCCGTCGAACGGGATCAGGCCGGCGCGGCGGACGTCGGGATGCTCCTGGACGTCGTAGCGGTAGATCGCGTGCAGGAACAGCGAGGCGCGCACGCGCTCGTAGAGGTTCTCCGACTCGCGCCGGAACCGCTCCAGGTCCTCGCACGCGGCCAGCCGATCGGCCAGGCTCGCGCCGGCGACGAGGGCCCGGACCGAGCGGTCGCGCGCGGCGGGGTCGGGGGAGGTGATGGTGGCGATCAGGTCCTGGCCGAGTGGGGTCATGGCGGTCGCGGGGTCCGGGGCTCGGGTCGGTTCGAGGTCTCAGCGCGTGGGGGCCTGCTCGATGCGGGCGGCGGCGTCGAGCAGGACGGCGAGGATCCGCTCGCGGTCGACGCCCGCCATCGCCAGCGCGACCTGGGCCTCGATCGCGCCGAACTTCGCCCCGAGGTTGAACCGCTGGCCGCACGTCTCCAGGGCCAGGTACTTCTCGCGCCGGGCCAGGGCGTTCAGGGCGGTGGTGAGCTGGATGGACCCCTGCTCCCGGCGGTCCTCGCGGACGGCCTCGCCCAGCAGGTCGAAGACGCCGGGCGTCAGGACGTGCATGCCGAAGAAGCAGAGGTAGTGCCCCGCGCGCAGCCCCGGCACGTTCAGCCGAAGCTCCGCCAGGGTCGGGTTCGGCTTCTCGACGACCTCCTCGATCGCGTAGACGTCGGGCCGGCCCGCGAGCCGACGCCCGGCGAGCGTGCCGTACTGGTGGATCAGGTGCTCGCGCGTGGCCTGCACGGCCGAGACCGCGCAGCGCTCGGCGACGGCCAGGTCGATGAGCTGGCGGGCGCAGCGGCGGGGCTCGGCCGAGAGGTAGAGGTGATCCCCCAGCAGGAGGAGGAACGGGTCGTCGGCGACGAACTCGCGGGAGCACCAGACGGCGTGGCCGTAACCCCGGGGCTCCTCCTGGACGGCGAACGTCAGCCGCTCCTCCAGGCTCGACAGCCGTCGCGCCTGCTCCTCGGCCCACCCGACCCCGTCGAAGCCGGCCCGGAGCGTGCTCGCGTAGTGGCGGAAGTGGGCCCGGTAGACCGCCTCGTCGCCCGGCGCGGCGATGACGCAGATGCGCTCGATGCCGCTCTCCAGGGCCTCCTCGGCGATGATCTGGAGGACGGGCTTGCTCAGGCCGTCCCGGTCGACCACCGGGAGCATGGCCTTCTGCACCGTGTCGCACGCGGGGTAAGCCCGGGCCCCGCGGCCCGCCGCGGTGATGACCGCCTTCGATATGACCACGTCTCGATCCCTTCCGCCGGATACCGCCGTTCGAAACCCCGGGGCGTCGCCGTCACCGGCCCCGAGCGACCGAGGCTCGCGACGCCCGCCTCATGCCGGCGGCGCGGGCGGCCCCCGCGAATCCTTCGCCGTCCCCGGGGTCGTCGCCCCGCATCGGCCCGCAGTCTACCCCCTGCCCGAGCCCGAAGGAAGCGAACGCCTTGCCGACGTCCTCCCAAGGTGCGCGGGCCCGGCGGCGACGCGATTCGGCAAACGGTTTTCCAACCAGGATTTACGGAGTTTTCGAGCCCGTGGGGCGTCGGGTTCTCGCAATCTCGGCGGCCAGGCCCTTGACTTCCCCCCCGTCGCCCCTTATCTTGTGTCTACCAACGCGACGGACGCCGGTTTCACAAAGCCTCGCCGTCCTTGGGGATGTAGCTCAATTGGTTAGAGCACCGGCCTGTCACGCCGGAGGTTGCGGGTTCGAGCCCCGTCATCCTCGCTTCTCCTTCCTTGCCGCCATTTCCTCGCGGCTTTCCATCTCGGCCCTGACGCCGAGTTTCGATTTCTCTCCGACGGCCTCATTCATGCGGCGAACGTCGGCTGTCGACCCACGGCGGCGGGGTTCCATCTAGGGGCGTGATGATGCTCCTCCGTATGGGGATCCCGCCGTGGTAGTCGACCGCAGGCCGTCGATTTCTGGGGTTCGACTTCGGGCTTGTGGCCTTGATACGGATCGGGGCCGACACGATAATCCTTACTTCGTCAGATCGTGCGCGCGGTGCGGCGACGACGCGGGCTCATCGCAGACAGCGGGGCGGTCGTCGTCCGTGACAAGGGACCGGCCGGACCGGGAGGACTGAAGCCAGAGATGTACGTACCAGCGAAGTTGTTCTTCACCAAGGGAGTCGGCACCCACCGCGAAAAGCTGACCAGCTTCGAGTTGGCCCTCCGGGACGCCCGGATCGCCTGCTACAATCTGGTGCGGGTCTCCAGCATCTTCCCGCCGCGCTGCAAGGAGGTCACGATCGAGCAGGGGCTCAAGGAGCTGAACCCCGGCCAGATCGTCCACGTCGTCATCAGCGAGTGCGCCACGGCCGAGCCCAACCGGCTGGTGGCCTCCAGCGTGGGCGTCGCCATCCCCCGCGACCGCGACCAGTTCGGCTACCTGTCCGAGCACCACGCCTACGGCCAGACCGCGAAGACCGCGGCCGACTACGCCGAGGACCTGGCGGCCGAGATGCTGGCCACGATCCTCGGGGTCGAGTTCAACCCGAACAGCTCGTGGGACGAGAAGCGCGAGATCTGGAAGATCGCCGACGTCATCTACAAGACGAAGGAAGTGACCCAGACCGCCGTCGGACACAAGGACGGCCTCTGGACGACCGTGATCGCCGCCGCCGTCCTGCTCCCCTGAGGGCCGCCGTGATCCGCACGCGGGTCCTGCTCGTCGACCGCGACGAGCCCGAGCCTGGTCCCATCGCCGAGGCCGCCGCCGTCCTGCGACGCGGCGGCCTCGTCGCATTCGCCACCGAGACCGTCTACGGCCTCGGGGCCGTCGCCACCGACGCCGACGCCGTCCGCGGGATCTTCGAGGCCAAGGGCCGGCCCTCGACGAATCCCCTCATCGTCCACGCGGCCGACGTCGACCACGCCCGCACATTCGCCGCCCGCTGGGACGACCGCACCGACCTCCTGGCGCGAAGGTTCTGGCCCGGCCCCCTCACGCTGGTCGTGCCGCGCGCGGCCGCCATCCCGGACGTCGTGGCCGCGGGGGGGCCCACCGTCGGCCTGCGCGTCCCCGGCCCGACCGTCGCCCGTCGGCTCATCGAGGGCGTCGGCCTGCCGCTCGCCGCGCCGAGCGCGAACCGCTCCAACCACGTCTCCCCCACCCGCGCCGAACACGTCCTGGCCGACCTGGACGGCCGCGTCCACCTGATCCTGGACAGCGGGCCGGCGACCGTCGGGCTGGAGTCGACCGTCCTGGACCTGACGGCCGATCCCCCGCGCGTCCTGCGGCCGGGGCCGATCTCGCCGGGCGTGTTGGCGAACGTCCTGGGGATGGGCGTGGATCATGGCCCCGTCGCGGCCGATTCCGGCCACCTGGCCAGTCCGGGCCTGCTCGCCGTCCACTACGCGCCGAGGACCCGCGCCGTGCGGATCCCCTCCCCCGCGCACCTGGCCGATTTCGACCGGCCGGCGCGGTTCGGGCTGATGGCGTTCGAACCGATCCCCGATGCCCTTCGTTTGAAGCCGGTGGCCGCGAGCATCGAGCCGGATCCGGCCGTCGCGGCCCGGGACTTCTACCGGGCGCTGCGCGACCTCGACTCCCGGGGCCTCGACCTCATCATCGCCGTGGAGCCGCCCGAGGGCCCCGAGTGGGACGCCCTCCGCGACCGGCTGCGGCGCGCCACGACGCCGCACGCCTGATCTCTATTTAAAGGAACAGCCGACGCTGGGGGTCGAGGATGTCCTCGTCGGGGTCGCGCTCGGGGACGGCCATGCCCAGGTGGCGGTAGGCCGACGCGGTGGCGACGCGGCCCCGGGGGGTGCGGACGACGAACTCGCGGCGCAGGAGGTAGGGCTCGACCTCGTCGCGGATCGTGTCGACGGACAGGGTCATCGTGGCGGCGAGGGCCTCGGCGCCGGTCGGCCCTCCCTTGAAGACGCGGATGAGGGTGTCGAGATAGCGGCGGTCCTGCTTGTCCATCCCCTCGGCGTCGATCTCCTGCATGGCCAGCGCGTCGTTGGCCACGGAGACGTCGATGACGCCGTCGGCGCGGGCGAGGGCGTAGTCGCGGACCCAGCGGAGGCGGGCGTTGGCGATGCGCGGGGTGCCCCGGCTGCGGCCGGCCAGCTCCCAGGCGGCCTCGGGGCTGATCGTGGCGCGGAGCTTGGCGGCGTTGATCGTGATGATCCGCGCCAGGTCCTCCTGCTCGTAGAACTCCAGGTGCTCGTGCATGTGGAACCGCTCGCGCAGCGGCGAGGAGAGCATGCCGCTGCGGGTGGTGGCCCCGATGATCGTGAACTTCTTCAAAGGGAGGTTGATCGTCCGCGCGGCCATCCCCTCGCCCAGCACGACGTCGACCCGGAAGTCTTCCATCACCGGGTAGATGAACTCCTCCACGGCGCGGGGGAGGCGGTGGATCTCGTCGATGAAGAGGATGGAGCCCTCGGCCGCGTTGGTGAGGTAGGGCATCACGTCCATCTTCTTGTCGAGCGACGCGCCGCTGGTGAGGCTCAGCTCCACGCCCAGCTCGTTGTGCAGGACGCCGGCGAACGTCGTCTTGCCGAGGCCCGGCGGGCCGTCGAAGAGGATGTGCGGCAGGGGCTCGTTGCGCTTCTTGGCGGCGGCCAGGGCGATCGAGAGCCGCTCGGCCACGGCGCGCTGGCCGATGATCTCGGAGAGGCGTTGCGGGCGCAACTTCTCCTCGACGGCGTCGGCCGGCGCGTGGGCTTCGGCGCGGGCCTCGGCCCGGGGCTCGCGGTCGGCTTCGCGGTCGCGGTCGGGCTGCTTGTTGGTGATCTTCACTTCCCGCGCCATGGCGTCATCCTCCCTCGGCCGAGGTTCAGGGCTTCTCCTGCTGATAGATCGCTTCGATCAGATCGGCGACCGACTTGAACTTCTTCCGGCCGGCCATCACGCGGTCGATGGCCGCGCGGGCCTGCATCTCGGAGTGGCCCACGGCCAGGAGCGCGGCGTAGGCGTCGCTGACGACGTCGGGCTCGGCGTGAGCGGCCTCGCCGTTGCTGGGCGCCGGGGCCGAGGTGGTGCCGTCCGGGTTGACGATCAGGGCGTAGATGCCGACCTTCCGCCGCAGCTTGGCCACGATCCGCTCGGCGGTCGCCTCGCCGATGCCGGGGAACGTGGAGAGCGTCTTCACGTCCTGCTCCTGGATCGTCCTCGCGATCTCCCGGACCGGCCTGACCATCGCCCGCAGCGCCTTCTTCATCCCCACGCCGTCGACCGAGCAGAAGGTGTCGAAGAATTCGCGCTCGATGGTCGACAAGAAGCCGATCAGCCGGGGCGTCAGCCGCCCCCCCATCGCCTGCCCTTCGATATAGAAGGTGGTGTGCAGCGTGATCGGCTCGCCGACCTTCCCCTGGATCTGCCGCCGCGTGTGCTCCGGGATGAGCACCTCCAGCTCGAACGGCTCGACCCCGAGGGTCAGGCTCTCCTCGTTCACCGCCCTGAGCACGCCCCGAATTTGAGTGATCACCCCTGGCCCTCGCCCCTGGACGACTGTGTGTTTTTGTTCAGTCATTGTAGACCACGAAAGCGACGCCCGCAAGCGGGGATTCCGTCGAGGCGACGAGGGCCGACGAGGGGGGCTCATCGACCGAGCGTGCCGGAGGATCAAGGCGCGAGTCCGACGCCTCACGGCGGGCGAGGAGCGACGAGGCACGCCGGGTAGAGACGCTCGAGCAGGCCGACGATGCGCATCCTTCTCCCCTTGAGGTGCTGCGTCGCAAACACTCAGGATTAGAGCGAGGAACGGCCTTCCCCCCTCGCGGGGGAAGGTGGCCCGAAGGGCCGGATGAGGGGGGGGACGAGCCGGGCGGCCGTCGCAATCCCGGGCCGGTCGGACGGGCCTTCGAAATCCCGGCGGCTCGCGTGCTTCGCGTCCCCCTCATCTGACCGCTCCGCGGTCTGTCTTCCCCCGCGAGGGGGGAAGACCGGCTTCGACCCGCATCGGCATATCTTCGACGCAGCACCCTTGAGGGGGAAGGGGCCGATCGCCCCAGGTCGTCTCGAAATCCAACGGCTCGCGCCGCCGTCCGTCGCGGCGCGAGCCGGGACGGCGCGGGTGCCTTCGAGCGGCGCCCTCTCGAGGCGCGCGATCGGCCCCGTCGGGTCATCACATGGCAGGCCCGGACCATCCTCGATGCGAGCGCCGGAGGGGCTTCGCGCGGCCCTCGCGCGGAGGCCTCCGAGGCGCGCGACGAGGAGACCTCGCGAGGAGCCTCGGAGGCGGCCCGCGAGGCCCGATCGCGCGATTCACGCGCGGGGTTCGCGGGCCCCGAATCGCGAAGTCCCTGGAAATCACCGGGCGAAACGCACATCCATTGAGAATCCAAGATGTCTCCGTATCTGAGTTTGATAGGATGAAAGCGAACGGGCGCGCGACGATGCGACGGGGCCGGCCGCCCGAAAAACCCGGAAAATCCCGAGAATTTCGAGGATTTCGAAGCAGCTTCCTCTTCCACTGGTTCAAAGATTTGGTATGAATTGGCGCAGGGGCCGCTCAATGAGAGATGGTCCGCCACGAGATCACGCCCGAGACGAGGTGCCCGATGGCCACGAAGAAAGCGACTCCCAAGAGCAGCGCCCCGAAGGCCGCCCCCAAGAAGGCCGCCCCCAAGAAGGCGGCCGCGGACAAGGCCGCCGCCCCCAAGGCCGCCGCCGCCCCCAAGGCCCCGAAGAAGGCCGCCGCCCCCAAGGCCGCCGGCGTCAAGAAGGCCCCCAAGAAGGCGGCCCCGGCCATCAAGCTGTCGGATTCGCAGACGAACCTCCTGAAGGAGATCGCCGGCGCGGGCGAGGCGGGCGTGATCGCCACCAAGAAGACGCAGAAGTCGCTGGACGCCCTCCAGACGAAGAAGCTCATCAAGAAGGGCAAGAAGGAGGGGGAGTTCTTCAAGTACCACGTCTCCAAGGTGGGCGAGAAGCACGTCGCCGGCCTCTCCGCCGCCCCCACCGCCTGAGCGCCGCGACGCGGCCCGGACGGACGAGACGGACCATCAGGGCCGGGCCCGCACCTCGACGGGCGCCGGCCCTTTCTCTTGCGCGGGCCCCGGGCCCCCGGGCCCGAAGCGACCTTGGCGGTTCGGCGTCCGCCCGCTATGATCCCCGCGCCTCGTCGACCGTCGCGGCGCGTCGCCCCTCCCTCGCGACGCCCCCGCGGGAGACGCCCCCATCTCAACCTCCATGAAGGATGGTTCCACGGCCATGGACGACCGAGCTTTCTGGAAGGGCGCGAAGCGGAGCGCGGCCCGGGGGGTCGTCGCCCTCGCCGTGCTGGCCACCGGCTGCGGCACCTACGTCGGCACCACGGCGAGGAGCTTCCTGGGCCACGTCCGCAACAACCCCGACCCCAACGCCCGCTACCTCGCCTACGCGAAGCTCGGCTCGAAGGACGTGTACGACACGGACGAGCAGCGCGGCGAGGCCGTCGCCGTCCTGATCGACCGCTATTACAAGGGGAACGAGCCCCTGGCCAGCCGCGCGATGATCTGCCGGACGCTCGGCGAGCTGGGCGACCCCCGCGCCCGCGACGTCCTGCTGAAGGCCGTCCACCACCACGACGCCGTCGTGAAGATCGAGGCCTGCCGCGCCCTGGGGAAGGTCGGGAAGCCCGAGGACGCCTCGGTCCTCGCCCAGATCATGAGCCTCGACAACCTGGAGGACGCCCGGATGGCCGCCATCGACGGCCTGTCCGACCTCAAGAGCCAGGACCCGCGCATCTACAAGGTGCTGCTCGACTCCATGGAGCACGACGACCCGGCGATCCGCCTGGCCTCGCTCAACGCCTTGCGCAAGATCACCGGCAAGGACATGGGGACCGAGGTCGACGCCTGGCGCAAGGAGCTGGAGCCCATCCTCGCCGCCACGCCCACCGAGCTGGCCGCGCCGTCGAACACGCGCACGGCCGCCGACGAGGCCGCCGCGAAGTCGGCCGCCGCCCAGGAGCCGACGGGCGAGCTGCGCTGAGCGACAGCGCGGCTGTTGGGATGGCCCCGCCCCGCGGGCGTCCGTCATAATCGAGCGACGACGCGAACCGCGCCTCGGCCCCGTGCGTCCGAGGGGAATCCCGCCACGCGCGTCGGCACCCGAGAGGCGAGATGGACAGTCACACGCTCGAACTGCTAGGCGTCTCCAAGATCAAGGAGCTGGTCGCCGCCCGCGCCGCGTGCTCGCTGGGCAAGGAGGCCGCCCGCGCGCTGGAGCCCTCCCGCGACCCGGCCGAGGTCGCCGCGCGGCACGCCGTCACCACCGAGATGGTGGAGGCCCTGCGCTCCGGCCTGCGCCCGCCGCTCGGCGGCCTGCACGACATCCGGCCGCTCGTCCGCCGCGCGCAGGTCGGCGCGATGCTGGAGGCGGAGGAGCTGTCCCAGGTCGCCGAGACCCTGCGCTCCGTCGCCTCGCTGGCCGACTGGCTCGAACGCCACGGCGAGAACTTCCCGCGGCTCGGCGGCATGCGCGCGGACGTCGGCGAGTTCGGCCCGGTCGGCACCGCCATCGAGGGCTGCCTCGACGCCCGCTCCAAGGTCCTCGACACCGCCAGCCGACGCCTCTCCACCATCCGCGCCGAGATGGGCGAGGTCGAGGGGAAGATCCAGGAGAAGCTCCGCTCCATGCTCCGCTCGCCGGACGTGAAGCGGGCCCTGCGATACTCCAACTTCACGATGGTCGGCCACCACTACGTCCTCCCCGTGGCCAAGGACCACCGCGGCGAGATCCCCGGCTCCGTCCAGCGCACCAGCGCCAGCAACGAGACCGTGTACGTCGAGCCGGCCGCCATCGCGGAGAAGTCCGCGCAGCTCTCCTACCTCCGCGCCCGCGAGCAGAAGGAGATCCGCCGCATCCTGCGATGGCTCACCGCCCAGGTGGGCCAGGTGGCCGACTCGCTCCTCGGCACGCTCGCCAACCTCGCCGAACTGGACCTCATCTACGCCAAGGCCCGCTACAGCATCGACTACCAGATGCGCGCGGCCGACCTGAGCGACGAGGGGAAGCTGGTCCTCCGCCGCGCCCGCCACCCGCTGCTGTCCGCCATCTTCCGCCGCGACCCGGCGATTTTCGCCGAGCCGGCCCCCGACCCCGCCCCGGCCGACGCCCTCGAGTCCCCCGCCCCGCCCAGGCCCGCCCCCGAGCCCCCCCGCGAGGTCGTCCCCATCGACGTCCACCTCGGCCTGCGGTTCCGGATCCTGGTCATCACCGGGCCGAACACGGGCGGCAAGACGGTGGCGCTCAAGACGGTCGGCCTGCTCGCGGTGATGTCGCAGATGGGCCTGCACGTCCCGGCGGCCGAGGGGTCGCAGCTCCCCATCTTCGACGAGGTCCTGGCCGACATCGGCGACGAGCAGAGCCTGGAGCAGTCGCTCTCGACCTTCTCGTCGCACGTCCGCCGCATCTCCGAGATCTTCGGCAAGGCGACGGAACGGTCGCTGATCCTCCTGGACGAGCTGGGCGCCGGCACCGACCCCGCCGAGGGCGCGGCGCTGGGGCGGGCGATCCTGGACGAGCTGGATTCGGTCGGGAACCTGGCGATGGTCACGACCCACATCGGCGACCTGAAGACGTACGCGCTGACCAACGCCCGCGCCGAGAACGCGGCCGTCGAGTTCGACGTGGAGACGCTCCAGCCGCGCTATCAGGTTCACATCGGCGACGTGGGCCAGTCGAACGCCCTGAAGATCGCGCGCCGGCTCGACATGGCCGAGCACCTCGTCGCGCGGGCGCAGCGGTATCTCGACCAGGCCCAGGGCTCCACGGTGCCGGAATGGGACCTGATCGCGAAGATGCGCAAGGAGGCCGAGGCGTCGCGACAGGAGGCGATCGCCGCCCAGGCCGAGGCCGAGCGCACCCGCGACGCCCTGGCCGAGCGCCTTCTGACGCTCGAACTGGAGAGCCGCCGCGAGGCCGACCTCGTCGACGCCCGCGCGAAGCTCCAGCCCGGCGACAAGGTCGTCGTCCCCCGCCTCGGCTACGACCGCCCCGGCCGCATCGTGAAGATCGACCCGCGGAAGAAGACCGCCACCGTCGCCGTCGGCCACATGACCTGGGACGTCGCCGTCGACGAGCTGATGCCGCAGGAGGTCGCCCCCGCGGCCGTCGGCAAGCCCGCCCGGATGAAGGGGCCGCGGCTGGAGGACTTCGAGGGGTGATCGCGGCGATCGGTCACGCCGCGGGCCTCGGCATTACGTCCGGGAGTCAGCTCGGGTTGACGACGGCGAGCCCTTCAAGGGCCGCCACGTCGCAGAGCCGTTGATCGGCACAGACGAAGCCGTCGAGGGGCTGAGTCCGATGGGCCTTGAGTGCGACTGCGAGTTGGAGGGCGTCGAGGGTCCGAATCTGACGGTTCGGTCCATACGTGGTGACGAGGTCTGATGCCAGTTGATAGGGGGAGTTGAGCACTCGCAGCGGACGCAGGATCTTTCGCTTCACGTCGGCCAGGAACAGGCCGCGAAGCCGTTGAAACTCCTGTGCCAGGATGAGCCCGGTTCGCACCTTCGTGGCGAACCCGGACAGGGTTTCGACCCACGCCAATCGGGAGATGAAAATCTCGGCCCCGGGCTCTGACAGGAGGCGTTGGACTTCCGCCGTCCCGCTCTCGACGTGGTAATTCTTGATGAGGGCGCTCGTGTCGAAGAAGTATCGGGGCATCAGAAGCGTTCCGCCCGTTCTTCCTCGACGATGACGCGAGCCATCGAATCCTGGACTCTCGACGTGGCGGCCCTGACTTCGTCAAGGGTTACCGAGTCGTCCGCTTCCCGTTCGCAGTACTTCACGAAATCATGGTCGATGAGTTCGCCGAAAGGGGCGTGCGGGACGGGCTCGTCGGCGAGGAACCGCACCAACGCCGCTTCAATGACGGCTTCCTGGGAGGGGTAGATCCCGGCTGCGACTTTCCCCTTCAGGAGCCGTTCAAGTTCGATGGAAAGATGTATATTCATTTTGATTAATCCTTCCGCTTTCGGGCCGCCCTCCGACTATTGTATCACAACCCGCAGTGCCGCATCATTTTGCAAATGAACCCCCGGCCAGTAACGGCCGCTCACGCCGGGCATAGGCCCGCGAGGTCTCGGATCGCCGCCTGGGCGATGGGCGAGGGGCACGACCAGACGAGGAAGAAGAGGGCCTGGCGGGCCCAGCGCTGGGCGGGGTCGGTGCGGAGGAATCCGCTGCCGCGGCGGGCGGTGAGATAGGACTGGGTGGTCCGCAGGGCCAGGGCGTTCGCTTGGGCGCGGAGCGAGCCGGCGGTCGCGGCGTCGCCTTCGCCGCGGGCGCAGGCCATGAGGGTCGACCAGGCCCCGGACCAGGTCTCGCGCATCAGGTCGACCGGCTCGACGAGGTCGACGCGCCCGGCCGTCAGGGCGGCCAGGCCGGCCAGCGCCGCCGCGGCCTGGCCGAGCGCCAGGGCCGAGGTCTCCAGCCCCGCCGTGCCGACGGCCCCGGGCTGGGCGCTGATCTCGGTGGTCGGGCCCGTGAGGACGTCGTCGGCGTCGATCTCGACGCCCGTCACGACGACCTCGGCCGTGCGCGAGGCCTGGAGCGCGGCGAGGTCGAACGCGGGGAGGACGGACAGGCCGGGGCGGTCGCTCGCCAGCGCGATGAGCATCTGGCGGCCGTCGTCCAGCAGCGCGCCGGTGACGAAGACGTCGGCGTTCTCCGCGCCCGTCACCCACGGCATCGCGCCGTCGAGGCGATACCGGCCGGGGCCGATCTCCGTCGCCGTGAGGGCCTTCGCGCCCAGGCGTCGCGAGGTGGTGAGCTGCGAGATCCCCACCGTCGCCATCGCCTCGCCCGCGGCGACCGACCGCAGCCACTCGGCGGCCCGGGGGCGGTCGGCCACGGTCATGAGCCGGCGCACGGCGGCGTCGTGCTGCGAGAGGATGAAGACGGCCGTCAGGCTGGACTCGGCCAGCCGGGCGTAGCGCTGGACTAGCAAGGGCCGCGGGACGGCGTCGCCCCCCTGCCCCGCCGGGACCGACCACCGCAGGACGCCCGCGTCGACCAACGGCCGCCAGAGGGGCTCGGGCCAGCCGCCGTCGAGGTCCGCCGGGCCGTCGGCGGCGCGGAGGACCTCGGCCAGCGCGACGACCCGCGCCTCGTCCGGGTCGCGTTCGGTCCAGAAGCCGTGATGCACCGCGTCGTCGCCCATGCTAACCTCATCTCCTCGGGCCGCCGCATCTCCCCCGGTCATCGTCGCACAAGGCCGCGAACCATGTCAGCCCCGTATTGCTACAAGCACCCGCGCCCCGCCGTCACGACGGACCTGATCGTCTTCGCCTGGATCGACGCCAGCCTCCGCACGCTCCTGGTGCGGCGCAAGGCCGAGCCGTTCGAGGGCCGATGGGCCCTCCCCGGCGGGTTCCTCGACGTCGACGAGGAGGCCGAGGCCGGCGCCCGCCGCGAGCTTAAGGAGGAGACCGGCCTGGTCGTCCCGGGCGCGATCGACCCGCTGGGCTTCTTCGCGAAGGTCGGCCGCGACCCGCGCGGGAGGACGGTCACGCTGGCCTTCGCCGCGATCCTGCCGTCGGGCTCGCACCCAGTCCGCGGGGGCGACGACGCCGCCGAGGCCGAGTGGGTCCCGCTCGACCGCGCGAAGGGCCTGGCCTTCGATCACGACGAGATCCTCGCCGCGGCGACCGCCTGGCTCCGCAAGCGGATCTCGACCAAGACGCCCGACGCCCTCGCCATCCTGCCGCGGCCCGTCGAGCGGCCCACCGTCTTCGCCCTGTTCAAGGCCGTCGAGCTCCCCCCGCGCGGCGTGCCGCCCTGGCTTTTGGCGGCGGGGGGCTGAGCCGCGGGGGAATTCGACATCGTAACGGCCTTCCCCCCTGGCGGGGGAAGGTGGCCCGCAGGGCCGGATGAGGGGGAAGACGAGCGCGATGGCCGTCGGGATCCCGAGCCGGTCGGGCGGGCCTTCGAAATCTCGACGGCTCCCATGCTTCGCATCCCCCTCATCTGACCGCTTCGCGGTCTGTCTTCCCCCGCGAGGGGGGAAGACGTCGAGCACCGCGGTTCGACTTGCCCGGTCGGCCGGGGCGCGATAGAGTTCCGCGGCTTCTCGGGCGACGCAGGGACGGCGCCCGCCGCGACGTGGACGGAAGGGACGCCCGGATGAGCACGATCGGATCGACCAGGCGCAGGCGGGCCTCGCGCCCCGACGGGCCCGCCCCCGCCGACCACCGCGCCGAGGCCGCCCTGATCCGCGAACTCTGGGGACGCCAGCGCGAGGCCGACGGCTCGCTGAGCGACGACGAGCGGCGCTACCTCGACGCCCACTTCTCGATGCCGCTGACGCTCCGCCGCCGCCTCGCCATGGTCGACTGGCTGGCGGCCGGGATCCGCCCCGGCGACCGCGTCCTCGAATGGGGATGCCGCCACGGCGTCGACTCGTGCATCTACCGCCGCCGGTTCGGCCCCTCCCTCGAACTCCACGGCTGCGACTTCGTCGAGGCCGACGACTACCGGCCGTTCTTCGAATACAGCGGCCTGCGCTACACCCGCCTCGTCGACTACGTCCGGCTCGATTATCCCGACGCCTCGTTCGACGTCGTCACCAGCAACGGCGTCTGGGAGCACGTCTTCCACGAGGAAGCCTCGCTCCGCGAGGTCTTCCGGATCCTCCGCCCCGGCGGGTCATTCCTGGTAGCCTGCCTCCCCAACCGCTACAGCTACACCGAGGCCGTCCAGCGCAAGTTGGGGCACTCGGCCCACGATCGGCTGTACACGATCGACTCGGCCACGGCCCTGTTGAACACGACGGGGTTCGAAGTGCTCGCCTGGGAGCGCCGGCTGCTGCTGCCGACGATGCTCAACGGCTTCCCGAAGCCCCTCAAGGCGGCCTACAGCAAGCTCCACGGGCTCGTCTGGGCGTTCAACGCCGCCCTCGAACGCACCTGGCCCGTCGGCCTGCTGGCCAGCAACCTGAACCTCGTCGCCCGCCGGCCCGCCGAGGGCTGAGCGGGCCCCGACGTGGCCGGAATCCGGCCACCCGGGCGCGCGAGGTGCATGAAGGCCGCGGCGTCAGCTCGCCAGGTCGGCCTCGCAGAGGATTTCGAAGCCCATCTCGTGCAGCGAGCGGCTGGCCTGCTCGTTGTTGTCGACGTGCATGGCGACCGCCGGCCGGCCGTGGGGCTGGACGATCAGCGGGTAGGCGTAGTGGATGTTGATCTCGGCCCGCAGGAGCGCCAGGCACATGTCGGCCAGCGACGAGGACGAGATCGGCAGCTCGGCGGCGACCAGCTCGTTCTCGGCGAAGGCGTGCTTGTTCAGCGAGAGGATCTCGCGGCCCTGCTCCGGGTGGCTGAGGATCAGTCGGATGATCGAGCAGTCGGCCGAGTCGGAGATGGTCAGGCCGACGATCTTGACCTTGCTCCCCTGGAAGGAGCGGATGACTTCGAGCAATTGCCCGACGCGGTTCTCCAGGAAGACGGAAAACTGGGTGACGCTCGGCCAGTTCCGGCCGTGCAGGGTCTCGACGTCGATCTCGGCGCCGCCGTCCTCGCCCAAGCTCATAAAGTCCGTCCCTCGCGTTTAGCCAGGACCAAGGGGTCGCACGGTCGCGACTCTCACAAAGTAATGGGCCCCCTCCTCCCGGGTCAATGCAAACTCGCCCGGGGGGTGTTCCTTTGGAATTTGGTGGTCGATGTTTGACGTCTTCCCCCCTCGCGGGGGAAGACAGACCCCGCAGGGGTCAGATGAGGGGGATGCGAAGCATGGGGGCCGTCGGGATTTCGAAGGCCCGCCCGACCGGCCCGGGATCCCGACGGCCATCGCGCTCGTCTTCCCCCTCATCCGGCCCTGCGGGCCACCTTCCCCCGCCAGGGGGGAAGGCCGTCATGATGCCTCCTCAACCTCCGACGCGATCCGACGAATTCCAAAGGCGCCCCCCTCGCGCAGGTCTGCGACATCCTTCGATCGAACCCCGAGGCCCCGCCATGATCGCCCCGTCCTCCTTCGGCCTGGTCCTGCTCCTCGCGACCCTCGTCCCCGCCGACGAGCCCCCGGACGCGACGGCGCGCGACCTCCTCGCCGCCCACAACCGCGAGCGCGAGGCCGAGAAGCTGCCGCCGCTGACGCTCGACCCGAAGCTGACGGAGGCCGCCCGGCTCCACGCCGAGGACATGGCCGGGCGTCGCGAGATGACCCACGAAGGGGCCGACGGCTCGAAGCCATTCGAGCGCGTGAAGCGCGCGGGCTATCGCTTCGTGAAGACCGGCGAGAACGTCGCGCGGGGTCAGCGGGCCGTCGCGGAGGCGATGAAATCGTGGATGGAGAGCGAGGGGCACCGCAAGAACATCCTCGGCGACTTCGCCCAGATGGGCGGGGCGAGGGTCGAGGACGAGGACGGCGAGCCCTACTGGTGCGTCGTGTTCGGCACGCCGAGGACCCGGCTCGACCCCGACGCGGCCGAGAAGGCCGTCGCCGAGAAGGTCGCCGCGGCCCGCAAGGAGGCCGGCAAGGGGGAGCTGGAGGTCGACCCCAAGCTGGCGAAGGCCGCACGGGCGCTCGCGGCCGACATGGCGGAGTCGGCCGCGAAGCCCGAGAACGAGCGGAAGCCGCCCGACGTCGCGGCGCGGCTGAAGGAGGCCGGGGCGACGTACCGGAGCGTGGCGGTCGTCCTCGGCGGCGGGAATCCGACGGCCGACGATTTCGTCCGGGCGATGCTCGACGACCCCGCCCGCAAGGAGCCCCTGCTGGGGGATTCCGAGGCCGTCGGGATCGGTTACGCGACGGATGCCGAGGATGCACCCTTCTGGTGCGTCGTGTTGGTGGAACGGTGAGGCGCGGGGCGCGGAAAGTCCGCCGCCGCCGCCATTTCGCGCGAAGGTCGCGGGCCGGGCTGCCGAAGAATCAGACGTGACGAGTTCGAATAGCCGCGCGCCGGGGGGCGTCTCTAGTCCAGGGGCGTCGCGATGGCGTGATGCGCGAAGCTCGGTCGACGGTCTCCGGTCTCACGACGACGCACGAAGGGCCGGGAGGCGGGGAAGCCCCCCTCGTCCGCGGCCCGGTCCAACAATAAAGGTGACTACCCCCATGCCGTGGCGACGCCTCCACCCGGCCCGGGCCCTCTCGGCCGCGGGACTGGTCAGCAGCCTGATGTTCCTCAGCGGCCCGGCCGCGGCCGGCCGTCCCCTCGACGACGAGCCCTCCACCCTGCCGGCGGCGGCGGCGACCACCGAGACCGTCGACGTCCTGAAGGCGGCCGACGCCGGCGACCTCAAGGTCACGGCGCGGGGCCAGGGCCAGGACAAGGTCCGCCTGAGCATCGAGAACGTCTCCGGGAAGCGCCTGAACGTCGTCATCCCGCCGGGCCTGGTCGCCTCCAGCAACCTCGGCCAGGGGGGCCGCGGCGGCTTCCAGAGCATGGGCCTGGGCGCGATCAACAACCGCCCCGGCAGCTTCGGCCGGTTCGCGGGCTCCGCCGCCCCCGGCTTCCGCTCGATGCCCGTCACGGGGTCCGACTCCCCCGCCCTCACCGTCCCCGCGGGCGAGACCCTGGACGTCTCGGTCCCGGGCGTCTGCCTGAACTACGGCGTCGATGCCCCCGGCCCGCGCGACGTCTTCACGCTGATGGACGTCGACCGGTACACGGAGGACGCCCGCGTCCGCAAGGGCCTGCGCAGCCTGGCGCTGCTGGGGACCAGCCAGGGCGTCGCCCAGGCCGCGATGTGGCGGATCTGCAACGACGTCTCCTTCGATGAGATGGCCTCGCGCGACGGCAAGCTGCTGAACGACCAGGAGCTGGCCCTGGCCGCCCGGTTCGTCGAGGCGGTCGACGCCGCCGGCCCCGACGGGCTGGTCGACCCCGCCCTGCTGACCGAGGGCCGCGTCTTCGTGAGCGTCCAGGCCGAGGGCGCGTCCGCCCGCGGCGAGGCTGCTCGCCTGGCCGGCAAGCTCGACGGGCTCCGGCTGTTCGGCCTGCCCGTCAAGCTCGTGGAGGGGGATGACGTCCCGGTCGCCTCCGCCCCCGCCCTGTTGGTCAGGCTCGCCCTCAGCGAGACCGCGGAGGGCGAGGCCCTCGGCCGGATGCAGGTCGGCTCCTCGCCGTCCGGCGACCAGTGGCGTCCGCTCGGCAAGGTGACGTTCCGCGACCACTCGTCGCTGGCCGTCCTCGACGCCCAGAGCCTCGCCGCCCTGATGGAGCACGAGCTGGCGACCGCCTTCGTGACCGTCCGGGCCGCCAAGCGGACCGCGACCAGCACCACCCTGCGGGTCGACAACAAGCTGCCGTTCACGGTCTCCGGACTGAGCCTCCGCGCCGGGTCGTCCGCCGGCTCGCCGCTCGTCCCGTTCGACGCCGTCGGCATCGGCCCCGCCCGCTCGGCCATGCTGCCGATCCAGGCCGGGCAGGCCCAGGTCGCCGGGGTCGAGCTGAACGGCCTCTGAGCCGGCCTCCCGTCGACCGAGCCCCATCGCGGAGGGCGGCGTCCCCGGGGACCGCCGCCCTCCGCATTTCGAAGCGGCGAAATCCGCCCCGAGGCCGAACCGACCGGCACCGGCCGACGTAGCACGCACGGCCCTCGCCGCGCGGCGGGTCCCTTGTCGCTCCCCGTCGGGAGCGGCTAGGATAGGTGGATTGAGCAGTCTCCGCGACGCGGCGTCCGGCCGCGAGGTCTCCCCGGGGTCGCACGGCCGGCACATGGCGATCGAACGACGGCGGGTCATCTTCTCGGGGCGGGTCCAGGGCGTGGGCTTCCGGGCCTCGACGTCCTGGACGGCCCGCGGCTTCAACGTCGTCGGCTACGTCCGGAACCTCCCCGACGGGACGGTCGAGGTCGTCGCCGAGGCCGAGGCCGACGAGCTGGACCGCTTCGTCGCCGCGGTGCGGGAGCGGATGTCCGGGTTCATCCGGGGGGTCGACTCCGCGCCCCTGGCCGCCGGTCATCCGCCGCTGCTCGGCTTCCACGTCCGATCCTGACCCGACCCGCTCCCCGACCGGTCCGATATCCGTCCGATCCTTCCTCCGAATCAGAGCACCATGAAATCTTTCACGATCGCCCTCGCGACGGCCAAGGAAACGATCCGCCAGCCGTCCTTCTTCGTGATCGCCTTCTTCGCCGCGGCGCTGCTGGTCGGCACGATCTTCGTGCCGTACTTCACGTTCGGCGAGGACATCAAGATGTACAAGGACACCGGGCTGACGACGATCTCGTTCTTCAGCATGCTGCTGGCGCTGCTCACGTCCAGCTCGACGGTCGCGGAGGAGATCGAGGGGAAGACGGCCATCACCCTGCTGTCCAAGCCGATCAACCGCCGCCAGTTCATCGTCGGCAAGCTGATGGGGATCCTGATGGGGGTCCTGCTCCTCTACCTGATCCTGGGGAGCCTGTTCGCCGCCGGCGTCTGGTACAAGATCCCGTATGACCTGCGCGAGTCGGCCGGGACGCTGGAGAGCGGCATGCGGACGGGCCAGGTGCTCCAGGTGCTGCCGGGCCTGGTGCTGGGCTTCTTCGAAGTCACGATCCTGACGTCGATCAGCGTGGCCCTCTCCACCCGGCTGCCGATGCTGGTGAACCTGATCGTCTGCATCATGATCTTCTTCCTGGGCCACCTCAGCCCGGTCCTGGTGGACGCGACCCGGAACACCCAGCAGCTCATCCACTTCATGGCGCAGCTGTTCGCGTGGATCCTGCCGCCGCTGGAGCTGTTCAACGCCGGGCCGTCGATCGCCACGGGGGCCGTGATCCCCTGGGCCGGCTACGTTCTGCCGGCGCTGGGCTGCTGCGTGTTGTACAGTGGAGCGGCCCTCTTCTTCGCGTTCCTGCTCTTCGAGGATCGCGACCTGGCCTGATCCGGCCCGACCGAGGCCGCCGACGTCGCCCCGCACCGCCGCGGGGGCCGTCGGCGGTCGCCCGCCGCCCGGCCCCGGGACGGCCCGCGTCGAGAGGGTTCGCCGACACGAGAACCGGCCCTGGACCCCTTGGCGGGGAGCCCCCTGCATGCAAGCCGAAGCCTACTCCCGCGCGAAGAACCTCCTCGCCGCGGGCCGTTCCCCGCTGATCGCCCGCGTCCTGGGCGCGGTCGAGGCCCTGCTGGCCCTCGGCCTCCTGGTCCTCGCCGCCCTGTTCGCCGGCCTGATGGCCTCGCGCGGCGAGATCAGCATCGCGGAGAAAGCGACGGCGAGCCTCCCCGCCTGGTCCGCCGGGCGTCAGATCGGCAAGGCCGGCGACTACGTCGTCTACGAGAATTCGGGCCTGTTCCCGCTCGTCGGGGCCAACCTGAACAGCCCCAACCCGGTCCACCGCCTCGGCGCCCGGGCCCTGAACGGGCTGACCAACGTCCTGCCTACGCTGCGGAACAACGTCGGGGCGCTGGCCACGCTGCTGGCCCTGGGCCTGGCGCTGGCCCTCCTGCTCTCGCTGGCCGCCCGGCTGAGGCGGGCCGCCGTCGCCGCCGCCGTCGCCGACCTGGCCACGAACCTGCGGAATCAGATCCACCGCCAGATGTATCGCCTGGGCCAGTCGTCGCTCCCCACCGAGGGGGTCGGCCCCGTGGTCAACATCTGGACCCGCGAGGTCAACGACATCCGCGACGCCCTCGCGGCGGACTTCGAGGTCAAGCCCGGGATGATCGTCCTGGCCGCCGGCCTGGCCGCCCTGGCGCTCTCGGCCTCCCCCATGCTCACGCTCTTCCTGGCGTCGCTGGGCCTTCTGGTCTCCATGATCTCCCGGGCCATGAACCGCGAGGCCCGCGCCACCTACGACGCGGCCCTCCGCGACGCCTCGCTCCAGCTCTGCCTGCTCCACGAGGACCTCGGCCTGCTGCGGACCGTGCGCACCTACGGCGTGGAGGACTTCGACCGCCGCCGGTTCGACGAGCACCTCGACCGCTATCAGGACGCCGACGTCCGCCGGATGCTGGCCCAGGGGACGCTCACCACGTCCTCCGCCCTCCTCTTCGGCGCGGCGACCGCCACGGCGCTCGGCCTGCTCGGCTACAACGTCCTGGTGAAGGACCGGATCTCGATCGCGACGATGCTGGTCCTGGCGGCGTCGTTGGCCGGCCTGGCCTATCCCATCCTCCGCTGGGCCCGGATGCGGCAGGCGATCCGCCACGCCAACCGCTCGGCCGCGGAGATCTTCGAGTTCCTCGCCCGCTCGCCCGAGCTGCACCAGAACGTCGGCGCCGAGTTCCTCCCGCCCCTCCGCGACCGCATCGTCCTGGACGACGTCACGCTGGAGAGCCGCTCCGGACGCCTGCTGCTCGACCACGTCTCGCTGGAGATCCCCGCCGGCGGCCGCACGGCGCTCGTCGGGCTGGACGAGGACTCCAAGCTGGCCCTCGCCTGCCTGGTCCCCCGGCTCATCGACCCCCAGGCCGGCCGCGTCCTGATCGACGGCCGCGACCTCCGCGAGATGACCCTGGAATCCGTCCGGGCCCAGGCCGCGACCGTCCTCCAGGCCGACCTGGTCTTCACCGACTCGATCCTGGTCAACATCGGCCTGGGCGACCCGCGCAACACCCTCCAGCGCGTGATCGAGGCGGCCAAGCTGGCCCACGCCCACTACTTCATCCAGGACCTCCCCCACGGCTACGACACCGTGGTCGGCCCCCTCGGCCATTACCTCCGCCCCGACGAACAGCTCCGCATCGCCCTGGCCCGCGCGTACCTCCACGACCCCTCGATCCTGATCGTCGAGGAGCTTCCCACCCCCGTCGACGACGAGGTGAAGCTGCTGCTCGACGACACGCTCTCCCGGCTGGCGTCCGGGCGCACGGTCCTCGTCATCCCGCACCGGCTCTCGTCGATCCGATCGGCCGACAACGTGGCCCTGCTGCACAACGGCCGCCTGGAAGGCTTCGCCACCCCCTCCAAGCTCCAGGCCGAGAGCAAGCTGTTCCGCCACATCCTCTACACCGAGTTCAACGAGTACGCCACCGGCGAGATCGAGGCCGGCCAGGTCGGGGGCTGACGAAGTCGCCCGGCGGCCGTAAGCCGGGTCGTCCCTATCATCCCCTCTGCCGCCGGGAGAGGGCGGCCGCGCCGCGGCGGGTGAGGGTCGCCGGCGAGCGCAAGGTATGACGGGCTCGCGATCTCCGAGCCGGCCCACGCCAAGCATCCTTCTCCCCTCGTGGGAGAAGGTGCCCCGGAGGGGCGGATGAGGGGGGCGCGACCGGAAACCCTCGACTTCAAAGCCTACGCCGGTCGTGAGATGCGGAGGCGGTCGCCCCCTCATCCGGCCTGCGGCCACCTTCTCCTACGAGGGGAGAAGGATGCCTGTCATGAGGCTGCTTCGATGTTTTCGACGCAGCACCCTTGAGGGAGAAGGCCCCGATCGCCGCGGTCGTCCCGAGATCCGACGACCCTCACCCGGCCCTCCGGGCCGCCCTCTCCCGGCGGGAGAGGGGACGTCGATCATCGTCCCGACCCGCCGCCGGCGATGGCTCCGTCTCCCCCGCCTCGGGCCTCGTCTCAGCAGAAGTCGTCCACCGTCGGCGTGAGGACCAACTCCGGCACGCGGGCGCGGGGGTTCAGCTCGACGAGGAACTTGACCGCCGCGGCGACGTCCTCGGGCTGGAGCATGGCGAGCTTGCGCTCGGGGGGGACGGGGACCAGTCGGGCTTCGAGGATGGGCGTGTTGACCTCGCCGGGGTAGATCACGGTGGAGCGCACGCCGTCCTCGCGGGCCTCGCGGCCCAGGCAGAGGCCCAGCGCGGCCTGGCCGAACTTGGAGGCCGAGTAGCCCGCCCCGCCCAGCGTGCTCGCGCGGTAGCCGGACAGGGAGCAGACCTGGACCACCAGCCCGTCCTTGCGCGCCCGCATCCCCGGCAGGATCGCCTTCACGAGGTTGAACGGGCCGGTCAGGTTCGTCCGGATCATCAGGTCCCAGTCCTCGGGCGTCAGGACGTCGAGCGCCCGGTGGCGGACATTCGTCCCCGCGTTGCAGACCAGGACGTCGATCGACCCGAACTCGGCCTCGATCGCCACGGCCGTCGCGCTCACGGCCTCGCCGTCGGTGACGTCGCACGGGGCGACGAGCGCACGCTCGGCCCCGTCGCCGAGGAGGGCCTTGGTCGCCTCCAGCTTCTCGCGCCCCCGGCCCACCAGGGCCACCCGCAGGCCCATGCCGGCGAGCGCCTGCGCCACCCCCCGCCCGATCCCGCTCCCGGCCCCCGTGACGACCGCAGTCCCCGGCTTCCGACTCATGGCTGTCGCGTCTCCAAGCAAAAAACGAAAGGCCCCGCGCTCGGATGCCGGCGCGGGGCCTTCGAGGTCGTCACGGATTGTATCGCGGGGCCGGGCTCACTGCGACGTCGAGGCGCTCCAGGCCCGGACCTTGGAGCCGCTGGCCCACTTGCTCATCGCCCGCAGCAACTGGCCGACGTCCGCCTTCGCCAGCTTGGTCGTCGAGGCCGCCTGGTCCACGGCCGTCGAGGTCAAGTTCTGGACCGTCGTCCCGTTGAGCACCACCGGCACGTCCAGGGTGGTCGGCGTCGGCTCGACGTCCTCGTCATCGGTCGCGGGGGCCGTCGGCGTCGCGGGGACGGTCGGGGTGACCGGCGTGTAATCGACGGGAGTCGTCGGCGGCGTGAGAACCTGCTGGGCCGGCGGCGTCACGACGACGGGCTTGGTCGGAGTGGTCACGACCGGGGTCGTCGGCGTGGTCACGACCGGCGTCGTCGGGGTCGTGACGACGGGCTTGGTCGGCGTGGTGACCACCGGAGTCGTCGGGACGGCCGGGGCCCCGGGGATCAGCGAGGCCGACTTCAGGACGTCGAGCCGGCCCAGGTCGATGCCGGTCACGTCGTCGTGGATCGTCCGGGCACCCTGCTTCAGCCAGCCCTGGAGCTGGTCGACCGTGGGGAGCGAGCCGTAGCGCTGCTTGTAGATCGACTGGAGCAGGACGATCGAGCCGGAGACGAGCGGCGCGGCGAAGCTGGTCCCCTCGACGTTCGAGTAGCCGCCGCCGTCGATCAGGGCGCCGATCCCCGAGGCCGGGGCGGCGAGGTCGGTGGCCGTCGAGCCGCCGAGGGCCGAGCCCAGGCGCTGGGCGTTCGCGAGGATCTTGTCCGAGGTGTCCGTCCCCGTCACGCTGATGACGCCGTCGAGGACCGCGGTGAAGCCCTCGCCCTGGTTGCCGGCGAAGCTGTTCCCCGTGGCCGCGACCACCGGGATGTTCAGGTCCCTGAGCTTCTTGACCAGCTCGGTCATCCGCTGGCCGACGCCGCCGTCCTGGGCGAACCAGTTCTTGGCGTAGTTGCGGCCGTTGGACAGCGAGATGTTGACCACGCTGATGTTGTATTCGTCGTGGTGGTCGACGACCCACTGGAGGGCGTTGGCGATGTTGTTGGTGTCGGCCGTGTCGGAGCCGTTGGTGACCTTCAGGGCCACGACGTCCGCCCCGGGGGCGACGCCCAGGTGTCCGGCGTCGTCGCCGGCGATCAGGCCCGCGACGGCCGTGCCGTGCTGGGAGGACGAGGCGATCGGGTCGGAGTCGCCGTCGCCGAAGTCATAGCCGGCGACGACCTTGTTCCCGGCCCCGTAGCCGCCGCCCAAGGCCGAGTTGTTGTAGTTGACGCCGGTGTCGATCACGGCGACCGTCAGCCCGGCCCCGTCGACGCCGTAGGTCGACCGCGCCTGGGCGGAGCCGATGATCGGGTCGAAGGCCGTGGGCGTGCCGACGGCGACCGAGCCGGCCGGCTCGGCGACGGCCTCGGCGCGGGCGGCGCGGCGAAGGGCGGCGCGGGAGGCGAGGTCGCCGCCGGCCCGCGCGACGCGGGCGTTCTGCAAGGCTCCCATCGCATGGGGCCGGGGCGCGGCGGGCGCCTGGTCGACGGCCGACCGCAGCCGCTGCACGGCCTCGGCGCGGCGGGCGGACTGCTCGGCGGCGGCCCCCCCGATCCCCGTCGAGAGCAGCCGGCGGGCGTCGAGCTCCTCGATCGCGGGGCGATGCTTGCGACGAGAGTCTCGGCTGTTGCTGCCGGTCAGGGTCCATGCCATGGAACGAATCTCCCCAGACGGCCGCCATGCCTTTGGCTGGGCCGCCCCGCGGTTCGGTTGTGATCGCCCCCCGTCCATGGCGGGCCCGGCGTCCCCGCATCGTCCGGGGGCCTCCGGGCCCGGGGGGCCCCGCCCCGGGATTCCTCCCGGACGCGGCCCCGCAGAGCGCGTGACAAGGTTGTTCGGCACGAGAAAAGGCTTCGAGACGCGGGGGCGGCGCACCGCCCCCGGCGTCCCGGGCCCTTCAGCCCGAGCGCGGAGAATCGACGTCGGTCCTCGCGGCCGGCCGGGAGTCTGGGGACACCCTCGGCTCCGCTTGGGGCCGTCGATTCGGCTTCGTCGTCCTGACATCCGGCCGGTCGCATCCCGTACGACTCGGCCGTTCCGAACGGGCCCATCCCGGGCCCCTCGCCGACGCCGATCCTGTGGCACCGGGGCGGCGGGCCGACCCGACCGGCCTCAACGCCGGTCGCCGCCGCCCGCCCCCTCCCCCTCGACCTCGTTCCGCCTTGCGTCCCCGCCGGGGTCGCAATAGATTGAGGTCGCCTCGGGGGAGGCCCACCGGAGACTGGCGTCCCCGGCGGTGATTCAGGTATCGGAATCGAGGCGAACCGATGTCCGCAGGAAAAATGGAAAATGTCGCGGTGATCCCGGCGCGGTTCGCTTCCACCCGCCTCCCCGGCAAACCCCTCCTGTCCGACACCGGGAAGCCCCTCATCCAGCACGTCGTCGAGGCCGCGCGACGCGCGAAATCGCTGCGACGCGTGATCGTCGCCACGGACGACGAGCGCATCGCCGACGCCGTGCGCCGCTTCGGCGGCGAGGTCGCCATGACCCGCGCCGACCACCCGACGGGCACCGACCGCGTGGCCGAGGTGGTCGCGACGATCCCCGAGGCCGGCATCATCGTCAACGTCCAGGGCGATGAGCCCGAGATCGACGGATCGACGATCGATCGCCTGATCACACTATTAGAAGAAGACCCCGACGCCCCGATGGCCACGCTCGCCACGCCGATCCGCGACGAGGCCGTCTACCGCGACCCCTCGTGCGTGAAGGTCGTCGCCGCGCGCCACCGCGCCCTCTACTTCTCGCGCAGCCCCATCCCCCACCACCGCGACGGCTCGCCCGACTTCTCCGACCCCGCCGCCCCCGCGGCCTTCCTCCACCTGGGCCTCTACGCCTACCGCCGCGACTTCCTCCTCACCGTCGGCACCCTCCCCCGCTCGCCGCTGGAGGCCGCCGAGAAGCTGGAGCAGCTCCGCGTCCTGGAGGCCGGCCTCCCCATCGCCCTCGGATTCGTCGACGAGCCCTCCATCGGCGTCGACACCCCCGACGACTACCGCCGCTTCGTCGACCGCTGGCGCGCGCGAAATCCGGGGTGATCGAGCCGACGTCCATCCGACATCTAAGGTCGACCGATTACGCCCTGGGTTTCACGCCACATCCCAGGGTATACGTCCCTGTGTTGCGATCTCGATCACCAGCGGGTGAGGATCAATCGCTTTCACGCGCCTACGAAGGTCCATCTGTACTTTGGCCGGGTCGATCGCGCGCGGGAACAATTTCGACGGATTGTCTGGTTGCTCCAGGTGCAGGACCACCCGAAGGTTGTCGGCACGCAACGCGCGCCTGGCCGCTTCCCGCTCCTTCGGGTCGCTCGCACGGATCTGGGCCGCAGCCACCCCCGCCAGCGTGTTTCGGACCTTGTCGACGATCTCGACCGCCAGGTCGATCGCCTTGGTGCGGCGATGCCGACGATAGTCCTTCACCTCGACGAGCCAGCAGCATGAAGACGGAGACGGCGATATTGCGAGGATGTCGACCCCCTTGACGCCGTCCATCATCCTGACGAACTGCTGACGATAGTGGGCCCAATCGTCGTATTTCGAGGCATGCCATCCGTTATGAAATGTAAATCCCAGCTGCCCTTCACGGATCTTCGCCATCATCGGACGCCCTGGGCGAGGTAGCGGTCCGATTGGCTCAATTCTTCGCTGAGCGAGTCGATATCTCCCACATCATCGATGGACTCGCCCTGTTCGAGGGCCACGCCCCCGGGGGCTGGGTGCAAGCCGATGAACCGGGTCTCCACGTCGGCGAACTCCGCTCCACCGGCCAAGATGTCGAGCTCTCGCAGCAGGAACAGGCTATGGGTTGCGACGAAGACCTGAATCCCCGCCGCGCAAAGGCCCAGGATCGTCCGCGCGACGAGCTTGATCACCTTCGGATTGAGGTTGGCCTCCGGCTCGTCCCAGTAAAGCGACCCCGCGCCCACGAGCGATCTTGTCGCGATCAATCGTGCGATCATCGCCAGTTTTCGCAATCCCTCTGCGACCAGGTGCGCCTCCAGGTCGCCCGCGGGGGTCTCCACGTAGAATCGATCGTTCCTGCCCAGCACGACCTTGCCCCCTAACTCCTCCTCAAGAGGGGTCGCCAGCCCCTCCAAAGGGCGAGGTCGCACGCCCCTGGTGGCTGGGACTCCGAGCAGCAAGCAGGTATCTCGCCAGGTCTCTTCGATTTCGAGGTCGGTCGTCTCATAGAGCGAGACAAATCCCGGGTAAATGGATAGCAACTCGCGACTGGGAAGGAACACCGGGGGATGGTCGGCCCACCGTCTCGGGAGCGAGATGACGTTCACTTCCGACTTGCTGTTCGTATTGAAGTGGAACGACAACGGGTGCGATTTCGGCTCGAACACCGCCTCGACCTCGCATCGGCTTCGCCCCTTCCGCCGGCTCGCCAGGCGACCCAACTCCTCAGGGCGGAAGACGCGACGGAGTTTGCGGGCGATCTCTCCCTCCAGGTACTTCTTGGTGGGGGCGGGCGGGAGGGCGTCGCGCTTGAGCGGTGAGACGACCGATTGGACGCAATACGCCGCTTTCAAGGCATGCGACTTCCCTGCCCCGTTCTCTCCGATGACGACGTTCAAGCCGGAGCAGAGCCGGAAATCCGCATCGGCGAAGACGGTGAAGTTCCTCAGGGTCAGGCGAGATAGCATCACGTCCCCTTGGTGGTGCTCGATGTCTGGGAGTCGGGACGAGGCCGCCGCGACGCAGTTCCAGCCCATTGTAATCTCGAGCCCGCGCCCACGCGATGCGACGGGGTCGGGGGCCCGGCTGGCATAGCTGCGGGGAATTGGGGCCTCGACTCAGGGCCGTCCCGTGCCTTCCAGCGCCGCGACGATCGCGTCGGCGATGGCCTTCATGCCGTGGTCGCCGGGATGGCCGGCGACGCCTTCGTGCTTGTAGGGGCGTTCGGAGCGGGCGGCGTTGGCGGGGTCGCGGCCGAGGTGGGCGATGTCGAGGAAGACGGCGTCGGCCTCCTTCGCGGCGGCGCGGAGGCGGGCGTCCTTGGACTCGACGGGCCAGAAGCAGCTCCGGACGAGGACGATCGGCCGTCGGCCGTCGCGACGGACGCCTTCCAGGATCTTCGCCACGCCGGCCTGGAACTTCGCCGCGTCCTCGGGCGAGGCGAACTCGGGCGTGTTCTCGCCGATCGCCAGGACGACGAGGTCGGCGTCGAAGGCGAACAGGTCCTTCATCTTCTCGGCGACGTCGTAGTCGGCGTAGCCGCGTTCGAAGTCGGCGATGTTCCGGACGAGGGTCTCGGGCTCCTTCCCCGCACGCTTCGCCACGGCCGCCGTGACCAGGTGGACGTAATCCTTCTCGGGCGCGGTGGCCGCCATGCCCCAGTCGCCGTGCCAGTCGATGTGGGGCGCGGGGCCGTGGCGGGTGATGCTGTTCCCCAGGAACAGGATCTTGCGCACCTCCGACAGCTTCGGACCCTCCGCGCCCGCCGTCCCGATCACGCCCGCCGCCAGCACCGCCAGCCAGAGCCCGCGTCTCATCGATGTCCCTCCCGGATTTCGTCGTCGCCAGCGAGCGTTGTATCGCGAAGCCGGGACGTCCGCCACGGTGCGATTCCGGAGTTCCTCGCGGAATCCTGAAATCTCGACGCCCGCGATGCGGAACGTACGAGTGTTGGGTCGGTCTTTGACAACCCGTGCGGATCGAAACGAAGGGCGGGAACCGATTCCGGCGAACGTCCCTCTCCCGCCGGGAGAGGGCGGCCGCGCAGCGGCGGGTGAGGGTCGCCGGAGGCGCGGAGGGCATGACGGGCTCCAGGTCGCCGGACCGGAGCCATGCTTACAGTCCGGCGACCCTCACCCGGCCCTCCGGGCCACCCTCTCCCGGCGGGAGAGGGGACGGACGGATGCCGGCCGGGGGATGCGGGCCCACAATCGACTTCGACGAACGAAGCCGACCGCGTTCGCCGCAAGTTTCAATGCATCAAGAAGTTGCCGCGCCGCTCGCCGAAACCGTCGCCGCGAACGAAGCCATCGCGGGTCGGCTCAGTAGTTGAACAGGCGGCTGACGCTCTCGCGGCGGTGGATGGACATGATGGCGTCGGCGAAGAGGCCGGCGACGCTCACGACCTTGCAGCAGGGGGCCAGGGGCTCGAAGCGGTAGCCGATCGTGTCGGTCATCACCAGCTCCTTGATCGGCGAGGCGGCGAGCTTGGCGGCCGAGCCCTTCGAGAAGACGCCGTGGGAGACGCAGGCGTAGACGTCCTTCGCCCCGCGCTCCTTGCAGGCGACGGCCATCTCGATCAGGGTGCCGCCGGAGATGGTGAAGTCGTCCACGATCAGGACGTTGCGGTCCTTCACCTCGCCGACGATGTCCAGCATCTCGGCCTTCTCGTCGTGGCCGCGGCGGACCTTGTTGCCGAAGACCACCGGCGCGTGGATCATCTCGGCGAACTTGTACGCCTGCTTGCCGAAGCCCACGTCCGGCGACGCGACCACCAGGTCGGGGATCTCCTTCTTGCGGAAGTAGTCCACCAGGACCGGCATGGCGTACAGGTGGTCGACCGGGATGCGGAAGAAGCCCTGGATCTGCGGGCTGTGCAGGTCCATCGTCAGGACGCGGTCGGCCCCGGCGGCCTCGATGCAGTCGGCGCAGACGCGGGCGCGGATGGAGACGCGGGGCTCGTCCTTCTTGTCCCCCTTGGCGTAGCTGAAGAAGGGGATGACGGCCGTGACCTGGGTGGCGCTCGCCCGCTTGAAGGCGTCGATCCAGAACAGCAGCTCCATGAAGTTGTCGTTGACCGGGTATTCCGTCCCCTGGATGACGTACACGTCGCGCCCGCGCACGTTCTCCAGCACCCGGACGAAGACGCACCCCTCGCTGAACGTGCGCGTCTCGGCCTGCGCCACGTCCGTCCCCAGGCGCTCGCAGATCGCCCGGCCGAGCGAACCGCTGGCGCTGCCGGCGAAGACCTTCAGCTCGCCGTAGGGGTCGACCCGGTCGGTCGAGGAACAGATCAGGGGCATGTCCTTGCTCACGGCGTCCGCCCTGTCGTCGGGGGGAATGGGATGGAAGGACTCCGTGCGATCGCCCCCGCGGCCGCAATCGACGGGCCCCGCCCCCCGCGGCGGGCCGTCGACATCTGATCTTAACACCGGCCCCCGTCCCCGGCCACCCTCCCACGACCCACCCATCGGCGATCGTCGGCGCATCCCGCCGGATCCTCCTGTCGCGCCGGCCGATCGTTTACAATCGCGCGGTCCGTACGACGCCCTCCCCGCCACCGCCCACCAGGAGGCCCCGCCATGCCGCGACGGAGTTCCATCCTCGCCCCCCTGCTCCTCGCGACCGCCCTCGCACCGCTCGCCCCCGCGGCCCTCGCCCAGGCCGAGCCCGCGCCGGAAGCCCCCAGCTTCGACGGCGCCGTCGGCTGGATCAACTCCGGGCCGATCACGCTGGAGTCGCTCAAGGGGAAGGTGGTCCTCCTGGACTTCTGGACCTACTGCTGCATCAACTGCCACCACATCCTCCCCGACCTGGCGAAGCTGGAGGCCAAGTACAAGAACGAGCTGGTGGTGATCGGCGTCCACTCCGGCAAGTTCGACGCCGAGCGCAACACCGAGAACATCCGCCGCAAGGTGGCCGAGTACCGGATCAAGCACCCCGTCGTCAACGACGCCGAGATGGAGATCTGGACCCGGTTCGACGTCCACTCCTGGCCCTCGCGGGTCCTGATCGACCCCGAGGGGAACGTCGTCGTCTTCGGCCGCGACGAGAACGGGAACCCGGTCACGGCCGTCGGTGGCGAGGGCCGGTACGAGCTGTTCGACTTCGCCATCGGCAAGCTCGCGGCCGACGCCCGCAAGAAGGGGATCCTGGACGAGAAGCCCGTCGCCTTCCCCACCGAGGAGAGCCAGTACGCCGACAAGCCCATCCTCTTCCCGGGCAAGGTGCTGGCCGACGCGAAGTCGAACCGCCTGTTCATCTCCGACACCGGCCACAACCGGATCGTGGCGACCGACCTCGACGGCAAGGACCCCGTGGTCATCGGCGACGGCGGCGAGGGCCTCGTCGACGGCGACTTCGCGAAGGCCCGGTTCAACCGCCAGCAGGGGATGTGCCTGGACGGCGACGTCCTCTACGTCGCCGACACCGAGAACCACGCCATCCGCGCCGTCGACCTGAAGGCGAAGACCGTGGCCACCGTCGTCGGCGACGGCAAGCAGGCCGACCGCGACCCCCGCGAGCCGTTCGTCGGCCCCGGCAAGTCCTCATCCATCTCCAGCCCCTGGGACGTGATCCAGCTCGAAGGCTCGAAGCGGATCTACATCGCGATGGCCGGCACGCACCAGATCTACGCCTACGACCCCGAACCCGGGACCGTCCGCCGGTTCGCCGGCTCCGGCTACGAGAACATCCGCGACGGCCTCCCTGACGACGCCCGCTTCGCCCAGCCCAGCGGCCTGGCGACCGACGGCGAGGACCTGTTCATCGCCGACTCGGAGGTCTCCGGCGTCCGCGTCATCTCGAACATCGCCGCCGGCCTGCCGAAGGTCGGCCGGGTCGTCGGCAAGGGCCTGTTCGACTTCGGCGATCGCGACGGCGCCGGCCCGGAACAGGTCCGCCTCCAGCACTGCCTGGGCCTGGCCTTCGCCGACGGCAAGCTCTACATCGCCGACACCTACAACAACAAGGTGAAGGTCGCCGACCCCAAGACCGCCGAGGTCGCCACGTTCCTCGGCGACGCGAAGTCCGGCGACTCCGACGAGCCCGCCCGCTTCCACGAGCCCGGCGGCCTGAGCGTCGCCGCCGGCAAGCTGTACGTCGCCGACACCAACAACCACAAGATCAAGGTCGTCGACCTCGCCACCAAGACGGTGAAGACCCTGGAGATCCCCGGCCTCGCCCCGCCGGCACCGGCCCGATGAACGGGGACGCCCGGCACCGCTGGCGTGCGATCCGCCGGGGCGATACCATCCCCCTGATGGACGAGTCGGATTGGGCCCGATCGATTTCCCTCGGAGTCTCCTCGCATGCCGCCCGGCTCCCTCGGTCGCCTTGCTTGCGCCGCCGCGCTGATCCTGGCCCCCGTCGTCGCGCGTGCTCAAACCCGCCCGGGGGCGGCCGCGGGCAAGGCCGCGGCGAGCCGCGCCGCCCTGCCGACGCGCCCGCGGGCCGTGCTGAAAGGGCACGCCAAGGAGGTCCAGGCGCTCGCCTTCTCCCCCGACGGCAAGGCCCTGGTCTCGGGCTCGCACGACGGCACGGTCCGGCGGTGGGACCCGGCCACGGGCCGCGAAATCGCCCGCTACGCGATGGCCGGCGACGGCCCGATCCTGGACGCCGTCGCGGTCTCGCCCGACGGCAAGACCATCGCGGCCTGCGCGACCGACGGCGGGATCCAGACCTGGGACGTCGCCACCTCGAAGCCGGGCGCCACGCATGACCATGGCCAGGTGGTGGAAGTCCTCTTCATGCCCGACGGGGCCCGATTGGCGTCCAGCGATTTCACGGCCGTCCACATCTGGGACCTGGCGACCGGCGAGGAGACGGCCGAGATCGAGCCGCGCAGCCTGATCCACACGCTCGCGGCGTCCCCCGACGGCAGGCTGCTGGCCTGGGGCGCCTTCTACAACGACCAGCCCAACGAGGTCGCCGTGTGGGATGTCGCGGCCGATCGCCACGCCGTCCAGCTCAAGGACGCGGACATCCGCGCGTATCGGGTCGCCTTCTCCCCCGACGGCAAGACCCTCGCCGCCTGCGGGCTGCGGGACACCGGCCGGAAGATCGAGGGCGTCTCCGTCAACGTCACGTTGACCGTCGGGGTGATCAAGTTCTGGGACGCGGCCACCGGCGCGCTTCGGGCCGGGTACGACTCGGAGAAGGACCGGGGCGAAAACCGCACCTTCCACGACCTGTCCTACTCTCCCGACGGCTCCCTGATCGCCCTGGGTACGTCCGAGAACGTCGTCGAGATCTGGGAGACGTCGCCGCTCCGCAAGCGAGGGGAGCTGAAGGGGCATGGCGACACCGTGGAAGCCGTGGCCTTCTCTCCGGACGGGAAGACGCTCGCCTCGGCCTCCAACGACCGCACGATCCGGCTCTGGGACGTCCCGACCGCCCCCGCGAACCGTCCGGCGGCGCGGCCGAGCGTCGCCGGGCCGGGCGAGATCCGCCGCTTCGAGGGGCATCGCGGCGCCGTCGCGGCGGCGGCCCTCTCCCGCGACGGCCGCCTCGCCGTGTCGGGCGGGGAGGACGCCGAGCTCCGCGCCTGGGACGTCGCGACGGGGAAGCTCCTGCACGCGATGAAAGGCCACGACGGCCCGATCACAGGCGTCGCCTTCTCCCCCGACGGCAAGCGGGCCGTCTCCGCGGGCGCGGATCGCTCGGTGCGGCTCTGGGACGTCGCCGCCGGCCGGGAGCTGCGCGGACTTGAAGGGCACTCCTCGCCCGCCGCCTGCATCGCCTTCGTCCCGGACGGTCGCCATGCCGTCTCGGGCGGCGACGGGGAGATCATCCTGTGGGATCTCGACGCCGGCAAGGCGGCCCTCAAGTTCTCGGACGTCGGGGAGAAGGTCCGGGCCGTCGCCGTCGCGCCGGACGGCCGCGCGTTGACCGGCGGCGACGCCAAGGCGCTTCGGACCTGGGACATGAAGACGGGACGGCGGCTCCGGAGCCTCGACGGCCACGAGGAGCCGATCGCCGCCGTCGCCGCCGCCCCCGACGTCCAGATGGCCGCGACCGGGAGCGAGGACGACTCGGTGAGCCTGTGGAACCTCCAGACCGGCGAGGAATCCGTGAGCATCGCGGAGGAGCACGAAGGGGGCGTGACCGCGGTCGCCCTCGCCCGCGGCGGGCGACTCCTGACCGGCGCCGGCGACGGCAAGGTCCGGCTGTGGGACGGCCCGCGCGAGAAGCTCTTGCTGACGCTCGAAGGCCACGCGGGAGCGGTCGCGAGCCTCGCCTTCGGCCCGGACGGGCGCACCGCGCTCTCCGCCGGCGCCGACGGCACCGTGCGCCTCTGGGGCCTGGCGCCGGCCGGACGCTGACGGAGGGCGAGCCGAACCGTCGCGACGCCCGGTCGCGATCCGCCTCAGGTCGGATCTCCCTCGGCCCGCAGCCGCAGCCCGATCGGCAGCGAGTCGCCGAGGGCCTGGCCTTCCTGCGACGCTTCCAGCTCGTGGTATTCGCGGACGGGGCGCAGGGTCGCCTCGTCCGCGCCGAGGCTCACCAGCTTCTCCAGGGCCCGCGCGCGGACCGGCTCCGACAGGTCGCGGACGCGGTCGCCGGAGGCGCGGGCGAGCTGGGCCAGGGCGAAGATCGCGTCGGCCGCCTCGCGGCCGGGGGCGTAGTCGCGGGCGGCGAGGGCGTCGACCCAGCGCCCGGCGGCCTCGCGACGGACCGCCGTGTTCGCCGGGCCGTAGAGCGGGACGCGGGCCCCGAGCCGGCCCAGGCTCCAGAGGGCGTGGCCCGGGATCGTCGGCCGCGACAGCTCCGCGGCGAGGGCGTCGCCGAGCGGCTCCTTGACCTCCGCCCCCAGCCGTTCCAGGGCGGCGGCGCATCGCCACATCTCGGCGAGTTCGTGGGGCTCGGGCCTGGGGCGGCCGGCCTTCTTCGCGACGTTCGAGCCCTTCGGCGGGATGAGGAACGGGGCGAGCCGGCGGTGGATCTCGTCGTGGTGGGCCTTCGTCAGCCCGGCCGCGACGCGGCGCCAGAGGATCCACCACTCGGCCCAGCACTGGACGTCCTTGGCGTGCTTCACCCCCTGGTGGAACGCCGGCCAGAGGGCCTTGATGCGGACCTCGTCGAGCGGGAAGCCGCGGCCGGGCCGCAGGGCGTAGCCCGCCAGGTTGAACCAGCGCGACTCGTGCCGGGGGCTCTTGAGCCGGTGGTCGGCCAGGTCGCGGAGGGGATCCCACATGGCGCGCAGGGCGGATGGAGGCCAGCCGTCGCGGGGGACGTCCAGCACCTCCTCCAGCTTCTTGACCAGCCGCGCGGGGCCGCCGTCGGCGTTGGCGGCCGAGGCGGGGGCCTCGAACGCGGCGCGGATCGCCGCCGTCGCCGCGTCCAGCTCCCCTTGCTCGACGACGATCCGGTCGGCCTCCGCGCCGGCGACGGTCTCGCGCGGCCGGGGCTCGGCCGGGCCCCGGAGCTGGATCTGGAGCCGCCAGCGGCGGTCGTCGGACCGGGCCTGGCACCAAAGCTCGATGGTGCCGACCTCCGTCACCCGCGCCGCCAGGTTGACAGCCGCCCGCTCGGCCTTCGCCTTCCGGCCCACGCGCATGAGCCCCTGGAGGGGCGGCAGCTCGCGGATGGAGTCGGGATCGGCCGCGACGAGGTCGCCGGGCTTGTCGTCGGGGCGCACCGAGCTGCTGGCCAGGGGGAAGACGACCGGCTGGCCCATGAGCAGGTCGAAGTCGCGGCCGACGATGGCGATCTTGTCCCCCTCCTCGGCGTCGCGCGGGACGACGCAGAGCCAGGGCCGGTTGGGATCGCCCTCCAGGCCGACGTAGAACGACCGGGCCGTGCCGCCGCCGATCCGGATGCCGCCTCCGCGGCGGACGACCCCGTAATACGCCGCCCCGTGCGCCACGGCCAGGTCGAGCGAGGCGTTCGACAGCACTCGCGGGGCGTAGGGCGCGCCCGGATCGTCGCCGAACCACGAGGCGACGACCTCCACGACGCGGTCCCGGATCGTCTGCGGGGTCAGGGCCCCGCCGTTGAAGAGGATGGCGTCGGGCCGCGCGGGGCGGTCGGCCGGCGCGTCCCCCTCCTGCCCGATCGCGTGGGTCTGGTGCCGGCGCAGGAACGCGGAGAGGTGTTTCGGCACGGCGGGATCGGACACGAACGGCAGGCCGAATTCCTGGAGCCCCGCGCGCGAGCCCTTCGACGGCTCATCCCCCGCGGCGACCTTCGGGAAGAAGCCGTCCAGCGCGATCCGGCGGACCTCCTCGCGGGTCAGCTCCGACTGGATGCCGCCGCCGATGATCCGGGAGCCCCGCCCGGCGATCGTCACCGGCCAGCGCTCCAGCGCAGGGGACTGGTCGGCGAGGAGCTTCTCCTTGGCCGTGCGGCAGGCGAACCGCAGGGCCGACCACTGCTCGCCGTCGAGCCGCAGCCCGTTCAGCTTCTTCTCGACGTGGTGGGCGAGCGCCAGGTCGATGTTGTCGCCGCCGAGCATCAGGTGGTCGCCGACGGCGACGCGGCGGAAGCCCGGCCCGGTGGGGGTCTCGGCCACGGTGATGAGGCTGAAGTCCGTGGTGCCGCCGCCGACGTCGCAGACGAGGATCAGCTCGCCGGCCCGGACCTCGCGCTGCCAGCGGTCCTGGTGGGTGACGATCCAGCAGTAGAACGCGGCCTGCGGCTCCTCCAGCAGCGTGACCAGCTCCAGCCCCGCCCGCTTCGCCGCTTCGAGGGTCAGCTCGCGGGCGGCCTCGTCGAACGAGGCGGGGACGGTGAGGACGACTTCCTGCTTCTCCAGCCGCCGCGACGCCTCGCCGCCGGACATCGCGTGGTTCCAGGCGTCGCGGATGTGGACGAGGTAGTCGGCCGACGCGTCCACCGGCGAGACCTTCTTGACTTCCGGCGGCGCGCCCCACGGCAGGATGGCCGCCTCGCGGTCGACCCCCGCGTGGCACAGCCAGCTCTTGGCGCTGGCGACCAGCCGCGAGGGGACCTTCGCCCCCTGGAGCCGCGCGAACTCGCCGACGATCCGGTCGGAGCCCTCGTTCCAAGGCAGGAGCGCCGCCCCCGTGGGGAGTTCGGGGCCGGCGGGGAGGTAGACGAACGAGGGGAGCATCGCTCGGGGCGCGGTCTCCCCGGGCGCGACGAGCTGCGGGACCTCGAACGTCCGGATGTCGGCCGCCGGCCGCTCCTTCCCCTTCGTGTCGACGTACGACACGGCGCAGTTGGTGGTCCCCAGGTCGATCCCGACGATGTAGCGTGTTCGCGTCATCCCCAGCCCTTGCCCGTGGGGCGTGCCTTCGATATTCGGCGGTCGGCACCCGACGTCTTCCCCCCTGGCGGGGGAAGACAGACCCCGCAGGGGTCAGATGAGGGGGACGCGAAGCATGGGAGCCGTCGCGATTCCAGGGCCCGCCCGGGGCGGCCGTCGCGAATTCCAACGGCCTTCGTGCTTCGCGTCCCCCTCATCCGGCCCTGCGGGCCACCTTCCCCCGCCAGGGGGGAAGGCCGTCAGGATGCGGCCTCGACTTCCATCGAGATCCGCCGGATTCCAAAGGCAGACCCTTGCCCTTCGCGCGTTTATCCGGCCCCGTCGCAACGATCATAGCCCGGCGGCGGCCCCCGCACCAACGGGACGGCCCGGCCGGGCCCGCTCGCTCAGGCCGCCGATCCGACCGCCCGCGACAGCCTCGGCCGGACCGCGGCCCACACCCGATCCGGGCTGACTTCGGCGTGGCATTCCAGCCGATCGCAGGTCTTCACGAAGCTCGGGGCGCACCAGACGCAGCTCCTCACCACGGCCGCGTTGGGGCCGTAGGGGCCGGTCAGCTTCGGGTCGGTGCAAGTGTAGATCCCGACGACCGACGCCCCGGTCGCCGCCGCCAGGTGGAGCGGGCCGGTGTCGTTGGAGAGGTAGACGTCCGAGCGTCGCGCCAAGGCCCCCAGTTGCAGCAGCGTCGTCGCGCCGCAGAGGTCCAGGACGGGCGTCCGGCCCAGCGACGCGCGGAGGGCGTCGACCAGCGGCCGGTCCTCGGGCGCGCCGACGGCCGCGATCCCCGCGCCGAACTCCGCCACGGCCCGCCGCGCGACCTCGGCGAACTGGCCGACGGGCCAGCGCTTGGTGAGCCATCGCGAGCCGACGTTCAGGACCAGCCGAGGGGCCGGCAGGGCCGCCAGCGTCCGCTCGGCCCAGTCGTGGTCGTCGGGGCGGATCGGCAGGGAGAACTCGGGCGTCGAGGGATGGCCCCCCAGGGCCTCGGCCACGAGCATCACCCGGTCGACCGCGTGGACGCCGGCGCGGGGGGCGTCGACGCGGTGGGTGTAGAAGTAGCGGGCGCCCTCGCGGGCGTCGGCCAGGCCCACGCGGATCGGCGCGCGGGTCGCGGCCGTCATCAGCCCGGAGCGCAGCAGGCCTTGCAGGTCGATCGTCAGGTCGAACCGCTCGCGGGCCAGGGCGCGGCAGAGGTTCGTCAGCCCGCGCAGGCCCCGGGCGGAGACGCCGGACGGGCCCTTGTCGTAGGGGATGACGCGGTCGAGGTCGTCGCGGCCTTCCAGCAGCGACCGGAACGGGCCGGCGACGACCCAGCTCAGGTGGGCCTCGGGCCAGAGCCGGCGCAGCTCGGGGAGGATGGGGACGGAGTGGACCACGTCGCCGAGGGAACTCGGCTTGATGATGCAGACCTTCCCCGGCGGCCGGCGGCCGAGGATTTCCGACAGCGATGCCATGGCCGGGAGACTCCCTTTCCCGTAACGTGACGATGGGCCCGAAGCCTAGCCCGGACCGCGATTCCCGACAACCCGGCTTTCGCAGGGAGCACCGCCGATGTTCGTCGCTTCGTTGCTGTTAGGCTCGATCCTCGCCTCCCAGGGCGCGGAGCGGGGCGAGGTCGAGGTCCGGCCCGGCCCGCGCGAGTCGGCCGTCCCCGAGCGGTTCCGCCTGGAGCCGGCGGCCTTCGCCTACGAGCTGTCCGGCTTGATGGACGCCGATCGGTACGCGGTCAAGAAGCTGACGTTCCCCTCGCCGATCGTCACGCCCGACGAGGCCAACAACACCGTCCACGCCGAGTATTTTGAGCCCAGGGGCTTCCCCGGCAAGCGGCCGGCGACGGTCGTCCTGCACATCCTGGGGTCGGACTTCCCCCTCTCCCGCTACTACGCCGCCCGCCTGGCCGATCGGGGCGTCGCGGCCCTGTTCGTCAAGCTCCCCTACTACGGCGAGCGTCGCCCGACGGACGGCCCGGGGCCGGTGCCGAAGAAGTTCCTGTCGGACGACATCGAGCGGACGATGCGGTCGATGCGGCAGGGCGTCTGCGACGTCCGCCGCGCCGTGCGGTGGCTGGCGTCGCGGCCCGAGGTCGACCCGGACCGGTTGGGGGTGACGGGGATCAGCCTGGGGGGGATCGTCTCGTCGCTGGTCGTCTCGATCGACCCGGAAGTCCGCTCGGGCGCGCTGCTGCTCGCCGGCGGCGACCTGGCGAACGTCCTGTGGGAGATGCCCGAGACCGCGCCGTTCCGCAAGGCGTGGGCCGACGAGGGGAAGACCCTGGCCGACCTGAAGGCGCTGACCGGGCCCTACGACCCGCTCACCTACGCGGCCGGCATGAAGGGGAAGCGGGTCCTGATGATCGACGGGGCCGTCGACGAGGTCATCCCGCCGGCCTCCGCGCGGGCGCTCTGGGAGGCGGGGGGGCGGCCGCCGATCATCTGGTACGATTGCGGCCACTACTCGGCCGCGGGCTTCCTGCTCCCGGCGATCCGCCGCGCCGTGGAGTTCCTGGAGGACGACGGCCCGCGGTGAGGGCGTTCGCGATTGTCAGGACCCGGGGTTGGGGTTATCTTGCCGCCGATTTCGGGACGGTGCGGTGCTTCGGTCTCATGCGGAAAGGGTCTTGCCATGGCGGCCTCCGTCACGAGCGTCTTCCTCTATGTGAAGGACGTTCGGCGTTCGCTGGAGTTCTATAACGAGGTCGTCGGCGCGGAGATCCTCCAGGTCCACGCCGAGCAGGAGAACGGCCCGTATAGCCTGGCCATCCTGCGCATCGACGCGTTCGTCGTGATGCTCCACGCCCAGGAGGCGCACGCCGAGGAGTTCGCCGACGCCCGTCTCGGCGTGGGGATCCACCTGCAACTCCAGGTGGACGACGTCGACGCCTTCTACCAGCACTGCATCGACGAGGGGGCGATGCTCAGCGTCTCCGGCGAGCCGGCCGACCAGGAATGGGGCTGGCGCGAGTTCGCCCTGCGGGATCCGGACGGCTTCGTCTGGTCGATCTACCAGGACAAGTCCGAAGGTCAGTGGACCGGCTGAGCCCGGGCCAGGATCGCCGCGGCCCCCGCGACGACCGCCGTCTCGACGCGGAGGATCGCCGCGGCGAACCGCACCGGAGTCCAACCCGCCTCGCGGGCCCTCGCCGTTTCCTCGTCGGTCAGCCCCCCTTCGGGCCCCACGACGAGCCGCACCGTCGACCCGACGGCGATCGCCGGCCAGTCGTGCGGAAGCTCGCCCGCCGGGTCGGCGACGAGCCGGACGCCGTCGGACCGCGTCAGATATTCGGAGAGGTCTTCGGGCGGGGCCAGATCCATGAGCCGGCTTCGCCCGCACTGCTTCGACGTCTCGACGACCGTGCGCCGGAGCCGCTCCAGCTTCGAGCCTCGCGGATCCACGACCGAGCGCTCGGTCGTCAGCGGGACGACCCGCGCGACGCCCGACTCGACGGCCTTCTCGACCAGCCAGTCGAACCGATCCCCCTTCGGCGCGGCCGTCGCGATCTCGACCAGGCAGGCGGCCTCGCGACCGGGGAGCGGATCCCCTTCGGCCGCGAGCCGCGCCGCGTCCTTGCCGACCTCGACGATCCGCGCGAGCGTCGCGAAGCCGCGGCCGTCGAACAGCTCCACGACCTCCCCCACGGCCTTGCGGCAGACCCTCGTCAGGTGCCGCGCCTCGTCGGCGTTGAGTCGATACAGGCCGTCGACCGGCGGCGCGGGGCAGTAGAAGCGCTGAGACACGGGGGGCCTCCGGTGGGTATCGGGTGTCATTATAAAGTCCCCTCTCCCGACGGGAGAGGGGACTTCGGATGCCGCGTCCTCGCCCCAATGGGGCGATCCCTGCCGGACCGTCTCGCCTTGCGGCGCCACCGCCCCGAGCCGGTCTGGCCGGGAGGACGGCGGGCGTGCTAGAATCGGCGCAAGTGCATGCTCACGAACCCGCCGAACCCGGTCAGGCCCTCCCGAACATGACGGACACGTCGATACCGCTGCGCGAGCCCGCGAAGGCCGCATTCCTGGCCTGGCTGATCCCCGGGCTGGGGCACTTCTACCAGGGCCGCACCGGGAAGGGCTGGCTGTACGCGACGTGCATCCTGGGGCTGTACGCCGTCGGGTTCTACCTGGGCTCCGGCAAGAACGTGTACTGGCGCTGGGTCAGCCCGTTCAACACCGACAGGTTCATGCTCCATTACGTCGGCCAGTTCTTCGTCGGCCTCCCCGCCCTCCCGGCGCTGATCCAGGCCACGATCGAGCACTTCCGGCCCGGCTCGAACTTCCTCGGCGGCTTCATGGCCGAGCCCCCGGCCAACGTCCTCAACGGCCTGCTCCTCCGCGGCAAGCCTTATGAAATCGGCCTGATCTACACCACCGTCGCCGGCCTGCTGAACGTGCTGGCGATCTACGACGCCTACGAAGGCCCCGCCTACGGCCGCGGCGACGAGCCCGAGGCCGACGCCAAGGATGCCGAGGGCGCCAACACCGTCGTCACGGCCGGAGGCGCCGCCTGATGAACTCCGCGTCGAACATCTACTGGCTGATCCTGCCGCTGGTCGTCGCGATCAGCCTGGTCTACACGGCCTCGCGCTACGAGTCCTGGCCCGTCATCTGGGCCCGCTCGACGCGGCTCTGCCTCTGGATCCTCGCCGCCCTGATCGGCACCACGGCCGTCCTGCTGCTGGTCAACACGCAGAGTTGAGCGGTTCGGGTCGCCCCTTCGCCGCGACGACCAACGCCGCCGCGCCCGCCGCCTGGATCGCGACCAGCGGCAGGAACTGGACCCACGCCCACGCCGCGGGGAGGCCCGCGACGAACGACGGCGACGCCAGCGAGAACAGGTTCCGCGCGAACCGCTCGCCCGTCCACCACATCGGCACGGCGTCGCCCCTCCAGAGCGGCCAGGCGACCTCGACGAGCGGGTCGAGCACGTCCTGCGGCATCCTCGCGCCGACGGCCTGGAACAGCAGCGTCAGCGCCGCCCCGGCCAGGGCGAGGGCGACGGCCGTGGTCCCCGCAATCTGACCGATCCGGCCCGATTCGGCGAGCAGCGCCGCGACCGGGATCATCGCGAACGGCAAGAGCGGGACGAGGAGTCGGGGCCCCGTCGACCAGCCGCCGGTCCACTCGGGGTAGCTCAGGTTCACGCCGAACACCGCGACGCACGCCGCCATCGAAACCCCGGCGAGCGACCACCGCCGCCGGGCCATCATCGCGACCCATCCGGGGGCCGACAGCGCCAGGATCGGGGCGTAGAACAGCAGGCCGCGATGCCGCCCCCAGAGGAGCGGCACGAGCCGACTCCAGTCCGGCCCGCCGATCCCCAGCGGGTTCTCCCGGCTGTGGACCTTCGCGAACTGCGCCGTGGCGTGGTGGAAGTACCCCATGTCGAGCGGCCCGGCGAACGCCAGCGTGTTGTACAGCATCAGGAACAGCGCCGGGATCAGGGCCCCGAGCCCGAACGCCGGGATCGCGTCCCACCTCCGGAGCCTCGCCGCGACCTGGCCCAGCAGGTAGAAGCCCAGCACGGCCGACACCGGGCCGACCTGAAGCTCGACGACCGCCGCGTACGAGGCCAGCAGCCCCGCCAGGAAGGCGCGAAGGCCGTCGCGACCCGTGCCGGTCCGCATCAAGAGGGCCAGCGACGCCAGCAGCGCGAAGGCCGACGCCTGGTGCCCGTAGGCGAGCGTCGCGTAGATATAGGCGGGCGTGGCCAGCCCGTAGGCCAGGGCGACCAGCACGGCCGACCGCGCGGAGCAGCCCAGGGACCGGGCGATCCCCATCAGGACGACGGCCGTCGCCGCCGTCAGCACGCCGGACGTGGCCAGGGTCACCCCGTAGTCCGACGGCCAGTGCGCCAGCGCGGGGCCGTCCAGCGGGTGCGCCCGCGCGCCGAGGGCTCGCATGACGGCGTACGGGACGGCCGCCAGGAACGGGTAGCCCGGCAGCTTGTCGCAGAAGTACCGGCCGCGGTAGAACGCCTTGTCGCCGGTCTGGTCCTGGAGGCCGTCGATGGAGAGGCCGCCGCGGTCGACGAGCGAGTACGTCAGCATCAGCCGGCTGGCCGTGTTCCAGTCGCGCGAGTGCCAGAAGAACGCGTAGCTGGCCAGAAGGAGGGAGAAGACCCCGAGGCACAGGCCGGTCCAGGCTCGATCCATCAACTCGGCTCCATCCTGGGCTTCCATCCCGCGAACCTCGCGATCCCGTCCCACGCCCCGACGATCGCCCCGGCCGCCAGGAGGGAGAACGGGGCCTGGATCGGCAGTTGGTATCGGTCCCAGGCCATCGGCAGGTAGAGCGTCACCACCGCCAGCGAGACCAGCGCCCAGGCCGCGACGGCCCACGCGGCCGGGGGCTCGCGGCGTCGGAATTGAGCCCGGCCGTAGGCCAGGGCGTACCCCAGCGCGGCCAGGCCGAACGGGAACCAGGCGAACGCCCCCCAGTCCTGTTTCATGTCGTAGCGGATCGTCGAGTCCGACTTCGCCGGCCCGAAGGGCCCGAACCGGCCGAACCCCTGCACCACGACGACCTTCGCCCGCTCCGGGATCGTCTTCAGGGCGTTGTGCGGGAACGACTCCTGCTGGCCGGCCGACATGGACCGGCGGTGGTCGATCAGCAGCCGGAAGCGCCCCCAAGCGTCCATCGGGCCGATGCGCTCGCCATCGGCCGTCCGGTAGCCCGAAGGCTTGGCCGTCATGTAGGGGTTGAGGATCGTGAACCCGACGGCCGCCGCCACGGCCGCCAGCGCGGCCCCGTGGGCGAACCAGAGCCATCCCCATCCGGCCCCGCGAGGGATGGACCACGCCAGCGCGGCCCAGGCGGCGATCGTCATCAGGGCGAGCAGGCCGTTGAACTTCGCCAGGACCGACAGGGCCGCCGCCCCCCCCGCCGCGAGCATCAGCGCCAGGACCCGAGGGCCGGAGGGACGGCCGGAGAACGAGGACTTCCACGCCGCCAGCGCCAGGGCCAGGGCGATCATCAGGAAGGTCTCGCACGGCGCCTCGGACATCGCCCGGTGGGCGTGGAGCGCGTAGAGGGGGTTGAGCATCAGAAGGACGCCCGCCGCCAGGCCGACGCGGAGGTCGAAGGCCGCCGTACCGATCGCCGCCAGCGCCACGCAGCCCAGGGCCCCCATGAGGACGAACGGGATGCGCGCGGCCGTGAGCGTCCTCGGGGTGCCGTAGGTCGCGTGCGTGTTCGCGTACCACATCTGCGCCGCGACGCCGGTGGGGCGGGGCTCGCCCGCGATGCGCAGGGCCGCGCCGATGAGGTACTTGGGCAGGGGGACCAGGTCGAAGGCGGGGAAGTCGACCCAGGCGGGCTCGTCCCGGTCGCCGTCGAAGAAGAAGTCGGCGTAGTACGACTGGGTGATGTAGGCGTACTCGTCGACGAACGCGACGTCGTCGAGGCGGAAGGCGAAGCAGACCAGGGCCGCCAGGCCCAGGAGGCCGAACGCCGCGATGCGAAGCCTTGCCGGGGGCGCAAACCCTGCGGAGGGTGCGGGTCGTGGAGGGGTCATCGGGCGGCTTTCGGCGTCAAGCCTGGGAAACTTTACCGACTTAACGATCTGGACTTACGCGCCCATTGTAGGACCCCTCCGGAATCTTTGGCAACGGCGGGATCGTCGGCTAAGTTTCGGTGACGGCCTCGGAAGGCGGGGGCCGTCGGGACGGCTCCGGGACCGCCCGAGGCCGTCCGCGTCCGGGAAGCAGCGAACTCCACGATCCGGCACCCCCGAGAACTCCCGATGCGCGCCCACAGCATCCCCCCCGATCCGGCTGCGCCCGGCCCCCGGCGACGTCCCGCCGCGTCCCCCGACGCCGACGGTCGCGGTCGTTCGAACGGGCCCGGCTCCCGCCAGGTGCGGGGAGGACGACGAGGAGAACCCTCCGGCCGCGCTTCGACGAACGAGGGGCGGCCCGCGAGGGGCGTTCGCGCGTCGGCATCTAACGTAAGGGAGATTCTTGCGATGTTCAGCTTGAGCTGGTTGCGCGAGCGCGGCATCAGCCGGGGCCGGCCGTCGGGCCGGCGGCGCGCCGCGAAGGCCGTCGCCCTGGGGTTCATGGTCGCGACCACGTTCCTCCAGACCGGATGCCGCTCGGGCGGCTTCGGGAACGGTTGCGGGCTGTTCAGCCCCTGCGGCTTCCCCGCGCGGGCCACGACCCGGATCATGCAGCCGTTCCGCCGTATCGGCGGCGGCTTCGGCGGCTGCTCCGACGGGTGCGGCACGGGCGCCTGCGAGTCCGGCGTCGTCGAGTACGCGGCCCCGTCCGCGGTGATCGCCCCGGCGGTCCCGCTCGGCGCCCCGACCACCATCGGCCCCGGCTCGACGCTCCCCTCGACGGTCTCGCCGTCCGTGGAGAGCCCCACCGAGCTTGAGGCCCTCCCCTCCGCCGCCCCCGGCGCGGCCCCGACCCGGGGCGGACGCTCCGGTTCGAGCAGCGGGGTCCGGACGCCGTCCACCTACGATTCCCGCCGCCCGGTCCAGAACCCGGGCGTCGACCTGACGCAGTCCCTCACCTCGACGCCGACCGCGCGCCGCACCGCCGACGCCGGCCGGCCTCGGGCCCACGCCGACCTCGACACCGACGACGTGCTGGACTATCTCCCGCCGCTGGACCCGGCCGAGGTGACCAGTCGCGCCGACAAGGCGCTCGCCAATCCCCCGGCGGTGAAGACCCAGGCCCCCGCGGCCGTCAACGACCCCCCCGCGGGGCCGACGCCCACCACGACGTCGGCCCCGTCGCACGACCCCTCCGGTGGTCGTGCGGTCGGGGGGGCCGGGGCGGCCCCGGCCGTCGCCCTGAAGCCCGAAGCGACCGACCCCGCCCCGACCCCGGACGTCGACGCGACGAACGGGGCCGTGGGCATCGACCGCTTCTATCCCGTCGACCTCAAGCTCGCCGGCGGCTCCGCCCCCTCCACCGTCGGCCTGGGCTGGCTGGCCGAGAAGGGCTTCCGCACGGTCCTCGACCTCCGCGACGCCTCCCGGATCGACTCGGCGTTCATCGCCGAAGCCTCGCGCCGGGGGCTGCGATACGTCTCCTGCCCGACCGACCTGGCGAAGCTCGACGCCGGGCAGGTGGAACGGTTCTCGGCCGAGCTGGCGCTCGACGCCGCGCGGCCGCTCTACTTCTTCGACGACGACGGCCGAGCCGCCGGCGCGCTCTGGTACGTCCGCCGCGTCCTGACCGACAAGGTCGCGTGGGACCTCGCCCGCCGCGAGGCCGAGTCCGTCGGCCTGCTCGACGCCGCGTCCTGGAAGCTGGCTCGCGATTACGTCGATTCCCGGGTCGAGCCCAAGCCCGCCGAGCCCGCCCGTCCCGCCGCGCCCGCTCCCAAGCCGCCGATCCAGGCCCAGGCCGCGGAGCGAAGCGTCGCGTCCGCGCCCGCCGCGCCGCCGCAGGTCGCGTCCGCCCCGTCGCGCCCGGCCGCCCCCCAGTCCTCGGACGTCTGGAAGCCCTTCGCCGCCCTGCTCGTCACCGGCCTGAGCTTCCGCGCGGCGTTCATCGGCCGCTCGGCGATCCCCACCATCCTGTCGCGGTCTCGGGCCAGTCTGCCTGCACCGAAGCCTCGATCCTGACCTCGTCCCCCTTCGTGGGGTGCTTGAAGGTCAGCTCCCGCGCGTGAAGCGCGATCCTCGGCTCGCCGTCCAGCGCACGCACCCGCCGTCCCGAGCCGTACTTCCGATCGCCGACGATCGGCATCCCCCTCGCCGCGAGCTGCACCCGCAGCTGATGGCTCCTCCCCGTCGCGGGCCGGAGCGCCAGCTTGGTCATCCCCGCGCCGGCTTGCAGCACCTCGAACGCCACCCGCGCGATCTTCCCTTCTCCTTCGCGGGTCGTCCGCACCACGTTCGTCCGGTGGTCCTTCTCCAGGTGGTCTACCCACTCGCCCGCGTCCCGATCGGGCCGGCCCTCGACGATCGCCCAGTACAGTTTCGAGACGCCCCCGACCCGGAACTGGTCGGCCAGCCTCCCCGCGGCCTTGCTCGTGCGCGCGATCAGGACGACGCCGGACGTCGGCCGGTCCAGGCGATGCACCAGGCCGACGAACACGTTGCCGGGCTTGCTGTACTTGCGCCGCCAGTAGCCCTCGGTCCAGGAGACGAGGCTGGGCTCCCCCGTCTCGTCCCCCTGGGAGAGCATCCCGGCGGGCTTGTTCAGGACCAGGCAGTGGTTGTCTTCGAAGAGGATCTCGGGCTCGAACGTCATGCGTCGGCCCCGACGGCTTCGGTGATCCGCTTGACGAGCATCGTCGCGTACGCGCCCTTCGGCAGCGAGAACTCCAGGCGGACGGCCTGCTTCTTCTTGTGCAGCTCGTCGTCGAGAATCGTCGCGGCCACGTCCCCCAGCGGGATAAGAGGCTGGCGCGTCCCCTTGGAGAAGAACACGTCCTTCAGCTTCTTCACCCGCATGTCGGCCCAGGTCAGCCCGAAGGCCGAGAGGACGCCCGCCGCGATCTCGTCGAGCGGGCCGTCGGGGAGCGGCGTCCGCGACGACGGCAGCGGGATGGCCGCGCCGTCGATCAGCGCCCGCTGGTCGGGGTCGAGGCCGACCGGGAACGGCAGCGAGCCGACCTTGAGGTCGACCGAGACTCGCTGTTCGGGCGCCGTGTTCCGCTCGATCCAGCCGGCGAGGATCAGGTTCCACAGCCAGCTCTGGAAGGCCGAGAAGTACAGGCCGCGGAGGTCGCGCTTGAGCCGGGCGAAGGCCCCGGCGTGGTCGGTCGGATGATCGACGAGGTAGGTCACGATGCTGCGCTCGGACGAGCGGTCGAGCGCGGCCTTGGCGGCGGCCCAGTCGCCCCAGTGGTCGCGGAGGGCCGCCTTGCGAGCCTTGGTGTCGGGGCGGTCGAAGGGGTTGGGCTCGGCCATCGCCAGCCGCAGCGCCTTGTCGTAGTCGCCGACCAGCCAGGCGTGGCCGATGAACTCGCCGGAGAAGCCGACCGAGCCGAAGCGTTGGTCGTCGAAGTAGTTGGGCACGCCGTCGCGGCCCGCCGCTTCGAGCTGCTTCGCGGCCTCGGCCGCCGCGCCGGGGGTCATGTCGCGGAGCACGACGCCGAAGCGGTTGCCGGTGAAGTCGTTCGGCCCGTAGGCCCGTTCGAGCTTCCCCAGCGGCTCCAGCTTGAGGCTGGGCTCGTCGACCGGATGGGCGGGGCCGTCGAAGATGGTGAGGTACTGGATCGTCTCGGCGTGGCGGT
>Ga0209958_1000447_pt1 | contig 77735 bp, 62 predicted proteins | sample ThiBio_inoc_plan_FD_183942 | JGI IMG/M metagenome (GOLD analysis project Ga0209958, IMG submission 183942) | Wastewater bioreactor microbial communities from Cape Town, South Africa - Thiocy_inoc_plan (SPAdes) | ecosystem: Engineered > Bioremediation > Thiocyanate > Unclassified | place: South...
TGCGGCGAAGAACCTCGAATTCGAGAAAGCTGCGGAACTTCGCGACCAGTTGAAGGAACTCAAGCAGGTGTTATTTGGTGTGGAAGAACATGACTAAGGTACTGATGGTGTGCATGGGCAATATCTGAAGCCAGCGTGGTTATTGGCCTTGCAAATCCATTGCAAAGAATTCTCAAAACGAACCGCTATTTCTTAAGCGGAATGCCCGGCTTCGGCGGGGCGAAAATCTCCTTGCCTCTGACCCCTTTGTGGTACCTGTAGTAGAGTGTCCGGTATGGGATGCCGGTGGCATCGGCCCAGCCTTTTATCGTTCTGCGCACGCCGTCGATCTCGAGGAAGCAGTTGTTCCGCTTGTTTTCGCACTGGGTTTGCATGGACACCCAGCGGCAGTTGTCCGGTCCATAGCCCGCATTGTTGTTGGCCCGGTCCAGGGTGAGGCCGGGCCTGTATCCGTTCTCCAGCGCCCATATCTCGAAGGACAGGAAGGAGCTTTGCCATTCCTGGCAAACGCTTATCCCGCGCTCGCCGTAGTTGTGGAAGACCTCGGCCGTCTCGTTCATGCACCGGTACATCATCGAGCGCCAAACCCTGTAGAGGCTGCTCTCGGCGAGGTCTTGCCCGGTTGCACCGTGGCGCTCGTATCGGCGCTTCGTCATCCCACCTGCACCCTGACCCACTCCGCCCCGCGGGCGTCCTTGTAGATTGCGGTTGAACGGGGGTCTTTGTGGCCCAGCAGCAGCTGGGTATTGACGTTCCCTTGGTCGTTGTAGAGCCGTTCCGCCAGGGAGCGCAGTTCGTGGAAGCTGGGCGGGGTTTTGCCGGTTTCCCATAGGGGCGATTCGCTGCGGCTGGCGGCGAGGTCGCGGGCGTCGGCGAAGCGGCGGGTGATGGTATCTATCCACACCTGGTCGCCTGGATTGCAATTGCCGTAGGGACGTGTGTGGTGGACAGCGTAGCGGCTGACGACGGTGTCACGGCAGCGAGCGATGACTTCGCCGAGTTCAAGGCCGACGACGTCTAGACGCAGACTTAATGGGATGGCGACGCGGTTTCCGGTTTTTTGCTGGATGACGTAGATGGCGCCGGACTCGACCCAGGCCGAGGCGCCGGCGCGGGGACGGAATTCGATGCAGGCGATGTCTTCGCGGCGCTGGCCGGTGACGATAGCGAGCTCGATGCTGCGGGCGATCCACGGCGAGTCGAGTTCGAGGCTGGCAGCGTGGATCTGGCGGAAGCTGTCGAGCACCAGGCGGGCGCGCTGCACTTCGACTGACGGCGCGCGAGTCTTGGCGAATGGGTTGTCGGTGGCGAGGCCTTCGGCGATGGCGGTCTTGAAGATCTCGATTCCTTCGCTGCGCACGGCCAGCGCCATACGTTCGCGCGGTGGATCTGATTCGAGGTAGGCGGCGAGGATCTCTACGGCGTCGCGTACGCTGAAAGCGTCGATCGGCAGTTTGCCCTTGGCGCGGGTGATGGCGTTGCCGATGCTGCGCTTGGTCTTGAGCGTGTTGGCGGCGAGCTTGCCCTTGGCCTGCAACTTCTCGCAGTGCTCGATGTGCTTGAGGATGACGGCGCCGAGGGTAGGACCGCTGGGCCTGGCTGTGGCGATGGCATCGACGCGCGCGCCGGCGAGCTGGGCGAGGATGGCGGCGTTGAGCGCTTTGGCGTCGGCGATGGCGGAGACCTTGTCGCTGCCCATGCCGTGGAAGGTGCCGGTGCGGATGTCCTTGTAGCGGTAATAGGTGCGTCCGCTGGCGCGGTCTACAGTGGCATAGAGGTTGTCAGGCAGGTCGAGACTGCCCGGGCGGCGGCGGGGTGGCATGGCGGGCATAGTAAACCTTATGCGGCGATCCGGTCGAGCGGGCTGATCGCACCGGCGGCGCCGCGTTTGACGACGTGGGTATAGATCATGGTGGTAGAAACGTCAGAGTGACCGAGCAGTTCCTGTACGGTGCGGATGTCGCTACCTGTTTCGAGCAGATGCGTGGCGAAGCTGTGGCGGAGGGTATGGCAGCTTGCAGGCTTATGGATGCCGGCCGCGATTACGGCGGCGCGCATGGCGCGCTGGATGCCTTTTTCATGGATGTGGTGGCGGCGCACGACGCCGGTGCGTGGATCGGTGCTGTAGTCGGCCGCGGCGAATACGTATTGCCATGCCCATTCCTTCGGCGCGTTCGGATATTTCTTCCACAGCGCATGCGGTAGTTCGACGTCGACCATGCCGCGCGCGAGGTCGATGTCGTGCATCTTGCGGCGGACGGCGAGCTGATCGCGCAGCGGCTGCACCAGGCTGGCAGGTAGCGGGACGACGCGGTCCTTGTCGCCCTTGCCGCCGCGCACCAGGATGATGTTCGAGTCGAAGTCGATGTCCTTGACGCGCAGCCGCATGGCTTCCATGAGGCGCATGCCGGTTCCGTAGAGCAGCCTGATGATCAGCCCGCTCGTGCCCTTGGTATGGGCAAGCACTGCAGCCACCTCGGACTGGCTCAATACGACAGGAAGCCGGGCCGGTTTCTTGGCGCGCGTGATGTTGTCGAGCCATGGCAGGTCGATTCCGAGCACATGCTTGTATAGGAAAAGCAGCGCTGCGAGCGCCTGATTTTGCGTGCTGGCAGAAACGTCACGCTCATTTGCGAGCATCGACAGGAAGGCTTCTATCTCGGGCGCTCCCATGTCGGCAGGGTGGCGAAGGCCGCTCCAGTGGATGAAGTGCTTGACCCAGCTGATATAGGTGCGCTCAGTGCGCAAGCTGTAGTGCTTGACACGGATCGCCGCGCGCATCTGGTCTAGCAGCTTGGGCTTGGCGGACACGGATGCCTTGTCCTGCTGCTGTGTCTCGATATGATCGATAGTTTCAGTCATGGCGCTGGCTCCATGGTTGTCATTATCAGGTTATAAGACAGGTTGATAGATTCGCGGACATCAGGGTGTCGTAGAATTTAAGTTAGCGGTCACAGGCTGCACGTCCTGCATTTGTTGGCTGAAAACCCAAACAGGTCGCCAGTCAACTCAGTGCCGCGTGGTATCTCGCCGCGCTCAAAAACATCCCGCAGTTCCGCCAGCGAGGCGGGCCAAGTGTCGCGGCTCGGGCTTCTGAATGTGTGCCCTATCGCCTGCTCCTGTTCCACCGCGTCCTGGTAAATCTCCGGGTGCTCTTTCCACAACATCCACCATTCCGGTAGCGTCTGGAAAAAACACCTAGCACAGTCCGTTCTTTCTGGTATCTGCACATCCCGATCCATCAAATACCCAAGCACATCACCCAAACCCCAACCCCAATCCCTGAAAGGGAAGCGAACTTCGCAGTTCTCATAAATCCCGCCCTCGCGGCCTTCCTCATCTGCCCGCAGCCCGATATACAAAACCACCTTGTTTCCCTGCTCGGCCTGGCGGTTTATCCACTCCTGGCAAGTTTCAATTTTCAAAACCCTAGTGCAAAACCGCTTCTGCCAATTCGGCAGGCATTTTTCCCGTTCGCACAAACCCTTAAAATCTACCTCTGCGGTCAGCCGCGTCAGCCGCTTCCCGATCAGGCATTCCAGCCTATCCCAGTGCTCCAGCATCACCGGCAATTCATCGCCGGTGGGTGTGCACAAAAACACATAGTCCTGCGGCTCAATTTCGGCCAAGCGTAGCGCCAGCGCCGTGGAGTCTTTGCCGCCTGATAAACCAACTACGTGTAGTTCCATGTCATCCTCAAAGACCGCTAACACGGCGGTCAACAGCGACCGCGCGAAGCGCGGCGCGTTACCTTAGTCGTTGGCCGCCACCTTTGCGCGGTGGCGGGTTCCTACTCTTATGCCGTTTCGAGTGCGCTCTCGTTCCACCAGCTTTCCACGGCGCGGCCGTCGGCGGCTTTGTAGCGCAGCAGGTAGCTGTTCCCACCTACCGCGTATTCCGCTCTGGCGATAATGCTGCCCGTTTCACCGCTGGCCGAAATCTTCACGGTCTGGTTCATGCTGAAGGTAAATCCGTTCATTTGCTGCCCCTGTTCAAAATGCCGTGCCTTCGTTTGGGCGGCACGGCCAACCCGTTAATCAAGCGGGACCGGCGCTAAAGCGCCGGCCCCTTATTGCTGTCGTTGGGCACCTCATCATTCAGCTTTGCCAGCAGCTCCGGGTGAACAAACAGCGTGTTGCCGCTTCGGTACATTGCTGGCCTGTCGATCCGGTGCTTAACCACCAGCCAGTTGCGGCGGCGCTTCTTTATCGGGTTCCGCTCGATGCGCCACACAGTCCGCACTTCGCGGGCCATCGGTGCGCTCACAACGGTCAATCCGTAAATCGTTCGGTTCATGGTTTCCTCTCCGGGCCAGTGCCCAACAATCCGGTCGAGCCGAGGCCCGCCAGCGTCTTTAATCCTTGCCGTGTTCCGTAAGGCCCGGCTCACCGCAAGCGTTCGGCGTCAGCTTCACGAATCCTCGGGCGACCATGTACGGGTCGCGCTCTGGGTGATACCGCCGCGCTTCAATGTTCTTCGCCGGCTTCAGGCTCAACATCCGCCGCCAGTATTTTCCGCAGGCCAGCGCCCGCTCGTGGTTCGCGGCCGCCACGTAAACCGAGCTGCCGCACTGCTTGCCCTTGCGGTCTATCGGGTACACCTCCCACTGCAATCGTTCGGGGTTCGCGCCCCACTTTCTCGGGTCGTCGTAGCTCACAGGTCTTTCTCCATCACTCGGCACGGCCAGTGATGGCCGCAGTTTGCACAGGCGGCTGTGTCCAGCCGGGTTGTTTTCAGCGCGGCCGGCGATCCGTTGGCCATCAGCCAGTGGTAGGCGTGGCGTCCGCAGCGCGGGCACCGGCGCTCAATCTTGGCCGGCAGCCGCCGAACCCGTCGCTCCAGAGGGACGCCCTCCATGCCGCTTCGCGTCATTCCGGTCTCCCCTGATCTAGTGCGTTAGGCATCGTCATGCTCTTGTTCACGCATCGCCATATCAATCGCGTCCCGCAGGCTGTGCAGGTTCGCGGTCACGCAATGGGTCGGAAGTTGCACGTTGCCCACAGGGTTGTCCGGGTCGCTCAACCAGTCCAGCCGTGCCGCATCGGCACGCAGTCTTTTGTTCTCGCGCTCCAGTTCGCGCAGCTTGTTCGCCGCCTGCCTCATCGCCTCTGCCTTTACTGGCGTGGTCGCCCTATTGGCTTCGCGGTCCAGGTAGCCCGCATATCGTTGTGCCATGCTCATCTTCATCCTCTGCGCCTAACCCGGCGCTCAAGCGGGACCGCGCTAAAGCGCGGCCCCTTAGCTATGCGTTGGGCCACTCTGCAACCGTGGTCACGTCTTTCGATGCGCCGCACCTCTTGCAAAGGTAGCCGGTGGTTGTCCACTTCAGTCCGTCGCCGTCCGGGTCAAGGTCGAGCGATCCGCTTGTGATTGACCATCGGTGCAGCCCTAGCGCACAAAGCAGTGGTGTGTATCCAATTTTTGCGGCCAGCGTTTGCAGCCCAACCCGGCAGTCGAGCGGAGGCTCGGCAGCGGCTTTGTGGTCTTTGCTATCGTTCATTCTCGCCCTCGCTAACTTTTGCGTTGGGCACCTTGCATTTAGGAATCTCGGTTGCCATTGCGCGGCCCTCGTATGTGTCGCGCCGCCACCACCAGTATTCCGCGCCATCAAATCCGCAATGCACGCAGCATCCGTCATCGTCCCATTCGTGGCCGTTGTTCAGGGATCGCTTAGTCCGTTGCCCAACCCGGCAGTCGAGCGGAGGCTCGGCAGCGGCTTTGTGGTCTTTGCTATTTTCCATTCTCGCCCTCGCTCACTTTTGCGTTGGGCACCGGGTCATATTGATACTCAAACCCATCGCACTTGACCCCTTCGTCGCCTCGCATCATTTCCATAGTCAGGCCACACGCGCCCGTAATGATCTCGTGCGGGTAATCCGGTATGAAGTGCGTGCAGTTCTGGCATATGCGGTCGCAGTTACACAAACCGGGGAAACACTTTTCGCAAAACGCAAACGTAACCATTTCAGTGCCCAACAAGTTAATCGAGCGGGACCGTCGCAAGCGCCGGCCCCTCATTGCTGGCGTTCTGCGGAATTTCCGCGCTGTCATGCGGTAGCTTCCCAACTTGTCGCAAATAGCCGATATAGTTTTCGTCCGCCACTAATGAGACGCACATCAGTTCATATGGTCCTTTGTACGCCGTGCGCGGCACCTCGCCGGGCGCGGACTCCGGTTTTTCAAGGCACTTGAATCCGATGCTGAAAACAAACCCTGGAATCATCGGCAGCGCGTCGGCGCGAATCTTCAGTTCGCCAATCACCTTGTCATTTAGGAAACTCTCCAGAACCGGCACCGTTATAAATTCATCTTTCATTTTTTTGTCCTTTCTTCGTAGTTACCAAATTCCGCAGAACACAACGCTCGTGTGGGACCGCCGCTAAAGCGGCGTCCCCACAGCTAAGCGTTGGGCACCAGGCCATGCTGCGCAAACAGTGCAACGTCCTCGGCGTCCGCAAACTTTGTTCCGCCGCCTTGCGAGTACAGGCTGCGGACGGCTGGTGTCGCATGCCCTTCCTCGCGCAGCAATACGGCCACGGCGCAGTAGTAGCCGCGCGACCACTCGCGGCTTGCGATGTCGTCGATCACCTTGTTAATCCGGTCGGCAAATGCCATGTTCTGCTCCTGTTCGTGCCCAACCATTTATTCAACTCGGACGCGCTAAAGCGCGCCGGTTATGTCAAGCGTTAGGCACACAAACGCAGTGCATCAATGGCATTGATTGCGGCGGCCTTATCTGAGTCGGGTGCCGGTGTGGAGCGAATAGCGATCTCCATTGCGTCCAGCTCCTCTTTTGTGCTGGCTCCGATCAGTCCGGCCAGTGCATTACGCAGCCGCTCAATCTTTTGCTCTGCCTCGCGCATAGGATGTTTCTCGCAATTCTTTATGTGTTCAGTCAACAGTTCATGCTTTGCGGCTGGTGTTCCGTCTGGGTATTGGTGCCCGCAATAAACACAGGTTACAACATTGTTTTCACTCATAATTCAATTCTCCCAAAAGTGCCTAACAAGGCAAATTAACTGCGACCGTTCCGGTCGCTGCGCTCCCTACACGTCGCGTTATTTGCAACGTTAGCCGCCACGTGTGCCGCCCAATTCGCGCAGCTTGTCGCATACCCATTGTGGGTCTGTCACGCTACCGCCAGGCATCACTTCGATTGCCCGGTTTAGTGCGGCCTTCCACGCAGCGCGCGCAACCCATTCCTGTGCTTCTGGGTCGTATTTCATCCCTTCGCGTTCAAACCATTGTTCAAATTCGTCCACGTCTAACTCTCCATTCCAGGCGAGGCCGTGGAGCAGCCTTCACCCATAGTTGTGTTCTTTCGGCCCGCCTAAATTTCAGCGTTGGCCGTCACTACGCCGCCACCGGGAACGTGCGTTGCACTTGGATGTGCCGATCCTTCACGCGCTCATCCGTCATCACGGCTCGCGGGCCGCGCCGGTAGAACTGAAGCGCCAAGCTCAGCGCCGCGCCCCACTGCGCGCCCGAGAGACCGATGGCGCGGATGCGTGCGTTGGCAAAGCCCGCTGTCTCAATCTCTTCGCGGTCTCGCTCCCACGCTTCGCGGTCGTCCCACGTTTCCGGTTCGTACTTCCGCTCCAACAGGTGCCGCAGAATCTAGGCCGCCGTGATGTGAATGCACTGCTCGTAGCCGGGGCCAAAGCCTCCCATTTCAATGCTCCAGCAGGTTCCGCCGTCGTCCCACCGCTTCAGCCAGTCCGCAGCGTCAGCGCCGTAGGTGTCGATCTCGTGCTTTTCCTTGTCCTCGGCTTCGGTGCGATAGAACACCTTCTGGCCGTCGAGAAACAGGCCGCGCACCGTGAAGCCGATTCCCTTGCCGTAGAAGCGCGCCGTCATGCCCTCTGTCGGTACCACGGGAGAGGGCGCAGGAACGTAAAAGCTCCAGCCGTCAGCCCGCTCGATGCTCCAGCCTTTGCCCTCGTCGCGCACTTTGGCGACTGTGGTTTCTTCAAACTGCTCGTCATTCGGGTACATGGTTTTCCTTTCGTTGTAAGTTGCCGTGCCGGCCAACCATCCAAACAGGGGGCCGAAATGCCCCTCTGCAAATCCAGCGCCAGCAGAAATCCGGGAGGCCCGCGAAGCTGCTGGGATGTCGCAAACGGCGGCTGCATCCCTCATCCACTGCACCCTTCGCGGGTGGCAGGAGTGGGAGGCAGGCAACCGCAAAATGCACCCGGCGTTCTGGGAACTGTTCCGCATCAAATCAGCCCTCTAACATCACGCTGCCGCCCTGAATATCACGGCTGCCCGATCGGACAGATTCACGATTGCCCTGTCCGCTGGTGCAGCCTGCGCATGGGTATAGATGGCGTCGCGCTCGACATACCAGGTGCGGCCGGCTTTGATTGGGGCGGGCTGGATGTGGCCTGAGCGGGCCCAGGCGCGCAGGGTTGGCAGGGTCGGCTGGGGGTCGAAATGCAGGGCTGCCCAGGCTTCTAGGGTGATGCGTTTCATGTCGGCTTCCGGTTGAGGGCGTCGCCGCGGTCGACTCGGCGGCGCACTTCGAGCATGGCGGCGCGCGCGCCGTCGCGGGTGATGTTGGCCAGCTGCGCTTCGTGGATCTCGACTGCGTGCGCGAGGGCGGTGTAGCCGGGCCCGTGGAATGCCCATTTGCCGAGGCGGCGATGGCGTTCGAGGATTTCGATCAAAGCGTCCTGGGCGGTCTGGATGTCAGTAAGGTATTCGGCGCCGACACCGCGTTCGCACAGTACGAGGCTGACGTTGACCGCAGCAGCGAGGGCGTGCCAGTCAAGTTCGATGCCGTTGCCGGTGCGCATGCGCTCGATGCTGGTATGGATGGCCATGCCAAGATCGGTGAGCTGATCGTCTGTGAGCTGATGCTGCATGGCGATGGCATGCGACCAGGCGCTGCGGTCGGCGCGGTAGGGGCGGTATTTGGAGCGTTTTCTCATGCTTCGATCCTCCTAAATTCGACCACCCACAAGCTGCAATTCCAGCGCCATATCCGGAGCGCAATCAGGATTGCGCGGCCGGACAACGGCTGCCATCTTGTCGACGTTGAGGTCGCCCAAGAAACTCGCGATCTGTTCGGCGGTGACGCGCGGCCTTGCGATCATGTCCTCGAAGCGAAGGTCGAGGATGTGCTTGACGCCTGCCGTTCGCAGCGAGCGAACAGCTAATATCACATCTTCCTTGAAGGAACGGGCGAGGGTCGCACGATATTCCCGATTGACTGGAAGCCCCATCATTTCACGAAGGAATTTCGCGTGTGACTTGGCCTGCTCCATTGGATCGCGCCTGCACCATATCGCCTTCGTACTGATTCCATTGGGAAGTGTGTATGTCTGCGGATCAAGCAGTTTGAGTGCATGGCCGCTGATTCCGTGCAGACGTTCAGCATCAATGAATTCTGGTTTCACGATATCGGATGCCTCGAATGCTGGATATTCGCCTGTTACGGGCATGCCGCCTGCTTCCAGCATTTGCATGACAAGCGATGATCCACAGCGCCCGAAACCACATACGAGGGTGATGGATTCGTGTGTGTTCATGCTGCCATTCCCCCAAGGTCAAGCTCTTCATTGAACAGGATCGGGCGCTCTTTCATCCCGCTCTCCGCTTGAGAATCACCGGATGCGCCCACATCGCCGAGACAATTCCCGCTGGGCCGCCGGCCAGGGTGGCGAGTATTTCGCTCCATCCCGCCCCTGGAAGGGTGCGCCATAGATAGATCTGGCACGCGCCGATGACAAGGCTGGTGAGCGCGGCTGCCTTGAAGTGGCGGTGAATCACGTTCTGCTGCTGGAATCCGAGCGCAAATACAGTGAGGTATGCGCTGGTGAACAGGGCAAGTTCGGTCATGACGCACCCCGCTTCATCAATTCTCGGTCGACGTGGTCGTGCTCAATCGCTGGCATTGCACACCTCTGCGAGTTTGCGGATACGGCCGTCGCGCAGCAGCGCCACGATCTCTTCGCGGTATTTGATGAGGTCGTCGAGCCAGTCCGGCAGTAGGGGAAGCGGCCACGAACGGCGATGCGTGGCGATGATGCTGTCAAGCCGCTCGATGGCGTCGCGCTGCTGGGCAAGCGAATAGCATCGGCGGTCTTCGTCCGGGGAATGCAGGCGGGCAGTCATGCAACCACCTTTTCGGCGAGCTGCCACAGGACGATCAGCGCGAGGCCGATACAACAGGCCCAGCCGATGACGCTGTCGATGCGGCGATGGCAGGGGATGCCGCGCGAGGCGGCGCGGTTGGCGTCGCGGATCTGTTGGCGGGTGGAAAGTCCGTTCATGCGGCCTCCAGATCAAGCGCGAGGTTGAATGCGACGGCCGGGTCGGCGTCGTTGGCGCGCTCGCAAGCCACCAGGGCGAGCAGCAGGATGTCGTCGCGGATGCGGTGGTCCGGCTCGTCCCGTGCGTCGCGCAGCAGGTCGCTGGCCAGTTCGTCCCAGATGGCTGGGTCGGCCTGGTCGATGGCGTCCTGCCAGCGGCAGGCGGTGCCGGTGGGGAGAATGATCGTCATGTCTCGCTCCTGATAGGTTGGCTTCTGCGTTCGTTACGGCTTTCCGACACTCAGTTCTCCGACATAAACCCCTGCCAATGCGTCTCCAAGCTCGTCGCGCAGTGTTTGCTCGACCCACGCGCTGGTTTCCTCCTGCAGGCGTTCACGGCCGACGATGCGCAGTGCGATACCGGGTTTTCCATCGTTCTCGCGCACGCCGAGACGGATGACGATTTCGAGCAAGTTGGTGCCAACGTAAAGCGGGCTGTGAAGGATGAAATAGGCAGGCAGCGTTTCGGAATCGCCTCGCGCTTCGATACTTTCGAGTGCGGTGCGGTTGCGGGCGAGGTCTCCTTCCTCGTTGACTACGCTGGCCTTGGCTTCGATCTTGACGCGCCGCAAGGCGGTGATGGCTTTGCGTTGCTCGATCCCGGCGCCGTCCTGGGCATGCGCGGTGATGTGTTCGGGCCAGTCTTCGAGCCAGTCGATCACCTGCAGCTGGGTGCGCAGGTTTTTGGTCATGACGTCGGCGGCGGCCCATGCTGGTGCGGCGCGCAGATTGAGCACGGCGCGGTGATGGCCCCACTGCGGCGATTCGTCGTGGCCGTGGTCGAATACCGCCATTGCGGCACTGCCGTCGGGGCGAACGTAGGCGGTGGGGGCGAAATCTTCTCCTAGGTCGGCCGCTGACTGCTTGGCATAGGCGATGAAGTCGCCGATGCGCTCGGTGGTGTAGCGATGGCGCTGGAAGCGCGGCGCAGAAGCGAACTGCTCGGCATGCTGCAGCGTTGCGCCGGGCGGAATGTAGAGCGCATGCCCGACGGTTTCGGTGTTGATCAGCTCGGCGATCTTGTCGTTGATCGCGCTGATACGGTCGATGGCTGCGGCTTCCATTTATACCACCTCCCGCTGCTGTTTCTGGATGAGTTCGAGCTGCGTGTCGGGCGTTATGGTGAGCTTTCCGCCTCGGCCAACGTATAGCAGGGTCTGCGTGGTGTCGGTCTCCTGAATCTTGCCGCGCAGGGTGGGGCGGGCGTAGCTCAGCTTGTGGGTCATTTGTACTTGGGCGCCTTCGCCGATGCGGGTGATGTCGAGCTCGATGGTGATCTTGCCGGACTGTTTCTTGCTGTCTGCGTTGACCACCGCGCGGGCGGTTTCGGCCAGCGCGTGCGCTACCTTGCGTTCGAAGATCCCGGCGTCGAGCTCCTCGAGCACGGGAATGAAGCCGGGCACGTTCGTTGCGTCTGTCATGTTCTGCTCCTGGTTGATGGACTGTTTCCCCAACATCACCCTGCGTCTTCGTGAGGCTCCTAGCCGGTTGCCCGACCGTGGGATGGGTCTGTGCCCATCACGTCTGCCGCCTGGGGTGCGCCAACTTGGGCGCGCGGCTACGAGGTGACCTAATTATTCATACATGTATTAGATATGTCAATACATGCATGAATAATTCATGGCACAATGAAGCCACGCCCGAGGTTGGCGGGTTCAAAAGGGGGTCAGAAATGGAGATGCGTGACGGTGAAATTACGGTGGGCGATTGCCCGGAATTCACTGTGGGGTTCAGCTACTGCGGTATCGCTGTGACTATGAGCGTGAAAATCGAAGAGCGAGCTTTGCTAATGCCGCTTGACTACCCACGAGATAGTACCGAACGGTTGACTGCTGTTTGTGCTCAGGCAATCGGGAGCACAGCTCGTCAAATCGCTGCGCAAGCGCTGCAAGCTCACACTGAATTTGAGCAAACGCTACGTCAGGCGGATATTGATGATCATCGGTCATGGGTCAGTCCTGCCATGATCTGACCGATTCGACCGTGACGTCGAAGCGTTTGATGGCGGGGTCGTGTTCGAGCCAATGGTCCAGCGAAAACACATAGCGGCCGGGTGGAATGTTCTTGACGCTCGCCGGCCAGGCGGCGTGCGATGCGATCGGGGCGCCCGATTTGTCGTATCCGGTCATCCTTAGCTGAATGCCGACTGCCGCGCGGCAATTGTTGATCAGTTCGCCTGCGCCTTGCAGGTAGGCACAGGACATGGTGCGGCAGTTGTCTACCCAGCGGGCGCGGACGGATTTGATCACGATGTCGCCAGGGCGGCATTCCGTTTGGGATGCAACGGCAATCGATCCGGTGTGCCTGGGCGTATCGATCAGCGGGTAGAGGATTGCGGTGCCGATGGCTGATGCGATTAGGATTTTTCGCGTATTCATATTTCGGCTATTCCGAGCCAGATCCCGTAATTCATGCCATCTCCACCGCCAACAATCATGGCAGGGCATGTTGCGACAGGCGGCAGGCTTTTATTTTTTGCGAGTGTGCGATAGGCGCGCGCGGTAGCGCGCGAGAGATAGCCTACAGTTTGCCCGCCGATTTTTATGGCGACGGCTTTGTCGTCATGCGGGTTGTTGTCTTCAAGCTCGATGGTGGCCTGGACGATGTTGTGTCCGGCTGGCAGGGATTTCGCGACGACACGGATGGCTGGTTGATAACTGGCTTCACCGACGATTTCCTGATCGAACTCGCCATCTCCGCATAGCGTGTGATTATCGCTGATCGCTTCATCGCGGTCCTTGTAGTATTTGATGGTGACGCGATTTGATGGTTTTCCCGCGTCGCTTGTCTTGAACGAGTTAATCAGATACAGCGTAATTCCGCCAAGAACAAGTATCAATATGACGAAGGTTTCCACATTTTGCTCCTCCCTTTATTCGAATTGAAGCTCCAACTGTACCGCGAACTGCAGAATTTTGGCCGTGTTGGTGTTACCCGTGTTTTTGTTCTTCTGATTCAGCAAGTGTAAGTGCTGTGCTGACAAGCACGGCTTTCTTGTAGCTCGGTAGAACCTGCATTACATGCTGCAAGGTCTGCATCTGCTTATCGTCCTCAAGCGGAGTTTCGCCAAGTAGCTGTGAGGTTGTCACCCCGAAATAGGCCCCCAGCACCTTCAGCGTCGGTAGCGTCGGAGTGTAGTTCTGGACATTGAGGATGCGCCAAATCGTCGGCTGGAAATCCTTTTTTTGGTCGGGATTCGACGGATCAATCTCCGCAAGCTTGGCGGCCAATTGATGCGCATTGACTCCGTCCCGCTCCATCAATGATGCGAGCACCCCTTTAATCGTTGGTTCGGACATGCCGCCTATTGTCCAGTGCAGTTGTATCGCAGGGAAATACATTGGTGTATATTGCATATTATTCATCGATGTATTAATCTGGCGTTATGTTCAAGCGATTGATCGAAGACCTCATTGAAACCGGGATGACTGAAACAGCCATCGCGTTGCGTGTCGGCGCTTCCCAGGCGAGCATCAACAGGATCAAACGCACGAACCAGAACCCTAAGTACGAGCTCGGCGTAGCACTCGTCGCGCTTCATGGGCAGATCACACAAAAGCAGACGGTAACGGAACAGGCACCTGAATCGACCTTCGGCGATCTTGGCGAGCCGCGCGACAGCGAGCGCCGGGTGGAAGATCGCCGGACGACCTGTGCCGACGAGAAGGCCGCTTGATGGATTCGATGATGCTATTTATCAATGCGCGGCTTGCGTGCTGGGATGGTTGGCAGCGATCGCATCGCGCCAGCGCTGGATGTTTGTGCGCGCGCCTCGGGTCGGAATGTTTGATGTTTTTAAAACGTGTTCGAGTGTTGCTATGTACTCGGCGGTGATGTCTGGATGGTGCTTGAGCAATGCGTTGATGAGCGCGGATAGCGCGATTTCTTGCGCCATGACCGAATCGGCAAGAAATTGCATCTGTTTGTTGTCCATGTCCGTTCCTTTCGGTGTGTGGTTGGGTGAGACTTTCCATTCTACCGATCCCGGGACGGGCGCCCGATACTCCCTGGCAGGCGGGGTGCAGTGTGTGTCTGCCCATGCAGTTCTCCTCCGATCTTTCCCCGGCGCTGTCCTGGCCGGGGCTTTTTTTGGGCGGAATCAATATGCGCGGGAGGGCGTAATGGGTCGTCATGGCGTTGTGTCGAAAATGGGCATGCCTCGCAGCCTAATTTTTTTGCCGTCTCGGCTACAGGAAAGTACTGGAAAGAATCATGACGGTACGTTCCGGTAGCCAGTTGACGCTCGATTTCGAACCCGGTCTGGCGGAGCGCCATGAGACGCTGCTGGATTGCGTCCGGCAATGCGCCTATACGCATCGCAACCCGCTGAAGACGATCGCGGCGGATATGGATATGAGCCAGTCCGAATTGTCGCGGAAGCTGTCCGGAAACCCGGACGATCCGCGCCGGTTCTCGGTGGACGATCTGGAGCGTTTCGTAACAGAAACGGGCGATGTGAAGCCGATTCTGTATCTGGTCGAAAAATTCCTGACCGATGAGGATGCGAAGCAGCGCGCCGCGCATCAGCGACTGGCGCAGATGCTGCCGGATGTGCTGGCGCTGATTAAGACGGTTTCACAAGGGGTGCAAGAGTGAGCCTTCTCCATGACATTGAACGCTGCGCCGGTAATGGCGACCCGCAATGCATCGATTGCCAGCGTCGTGAGCCCGGCAGCCCAAATTCATCGAATGGCCTGCCGGTTCCAAGCGGAACCGAATGCAGCAAGCGGATCGTGACGCTTGAGGTGGCGATTCTTGAGACGCAGGGAAGGGGGGATTGATGGCACGCGCACGCAATCTGAAACCCGGATTTTTCCACAATGCAGATCTGGTCGAGCTGCCTGTCGAGACACGGTTGCTGTTCGCTGGGCTGTGGACGTTGGCTGATCGGGAGGGTCGGATCGTCGATCGGCCCAAGCAGATCAAGATGGAAATCTATCCGGCTGATTCATTCGATGTGGATAGTTTGTTGCAGCAGCTGCACGACTCGGGGTTCATCATCCGATACGAAGTCAATAAGATCAAATACATACAGGTGCTCAACTTCCTGAAGCACCAGAATCCTCATTATCAGGAAAAGGTCAGTGTGATTCCTCCACCGGATGATGGGGGGATCAATCCAGGGCAAGCCTCGGATAAAACTAGGAGTCCTCTCAGGCCAATCGGGCTGAATCCTGAATCCCTATTACTGAATCCTGAATCTCATAGCAGGCAGCAGCAAGGTGCTAGCTGTGTAGGGGCTCGGGATGCCTCGGGCTTGTCCGGGGCGAGTCTGGGGCTTTCACCGGATGAAACGCCTCCGGATGACGACGAAACCCCGCCTCCAAGGGAAAACCCGCAGGCTGCGGAGCCGATTGCCGACGCGGTGACGACGCGGGCGGTGGAAATCGCGGTGTTGCTGCGCAAGCGCGGTGCGGGGGTGGCCGCGGGTGATCCGCGATTGCGAACCTGGGCTGAACGCGGGGTGACGGACGCGGCGTTGTTGACGGCGCTGGAAACGGCGGAGAAGCGCCGCGAGGCGGCGGGGAATCTGAACCCGGTGAATGCGGGGCTGCTGGATGCGATTCTGGCGGATGCGCGTTCTCCGCCCAAGGGTGGCAGCGGGGCTGGGGTGCCGTGGTGGTCGACGGACCAGACGGTGCTGGCGAAGGGGCGTGAGCTTGGGCTGGAGGCGAGGCCGGGTGAGTCGATGGGGCAGTTCAAGGGCCGGGTAGCCGAGAAGATCGGGCAGGCAGAGGGGGCAGTGGCATGAGCGAGGACAGGGTGGTTTGCATGAGGGGGAGGTCTGGCAACGATGCGCTGTGGGATTGGTTCGGCTCGAGCCGGGCTTGTTGGCTAACGCTGCCCCGGGTGCTGATGCATTCGATGCCAGACGACTGGCAGGAACGCATGGCGGGGCTGCTGTGCGAGTTCGACCAGGAATTTCCAAACCAGCCTGAGCTGTGCACGCGAGTGAGCATCACCGATCACGGGGGGCGCCGTATGGGTTATCCATCGTGGCTGGTGGACTACCGTCATCCGGACCGTAGCGCGGTCAATCGCATGCGCGGGCCTTCGATGGTGGAGGTGTCGAATGGCAAAAAATGACCGTCTGGTGAAGGCGTGGAAGATGCGGCGCGATGTTCATGCCTGGATCGAGGCCAACCCGGATTGTTCGATGCCCGAGATCAAGCGGAATTTCAGCAAGATTAACCCGGAGACGGTGCGCTGGGTGGTGAAGCGTCTCGTGCTGGCCAAGCTGGTGCAGGCGGAATCCCATTGCTATCGGGCGCTGCGTGAGTTCGACCAGCCCATGGAAGCGGCGCGCGACAGGTTGCGTGAGGGTGGGCGTGCGTCGGGCAGGGTGCAAGGCTTGACGAATGCATCCCGCACCAGGAATCCGGACGGCACTTTCGCAGCAGTTCATGCCGGGACAAATCGTGTGAAATATATAAACCGCCCGGCAGTCAAGCGAGCGATCCCGAATCAGGGCGGGCAGGGTGCAGGCGGCGCGTGGCGCGGCGGACGGTCGTCGCTGATGATGGTTGGATAAGGGTGAATAAATGATTTCGCATATCAACGACAAGCTGAATATCTGGGCCAGATGGGTGGTTGGCGGCCGCAAAGTTGGGGGCCTGGGCTATCCGAGTCAGTGCGCCTTCACCCGGGTTGGCATGCCAAGCGCACCGCGCGACCCGACCATGAACGAGCAGGCTTGGGAAATCGAACAGGCCGTGCATCGATTGGATGCAAGTCTGCGTGATGTGATCGAGCAATTCTATCTGCGTGCAGGGACGGCGGAGTCGCATGCCAGGGATCTGCATATCTGCCGCGACACGCTATACGTCCGCCTGCATATGGCACATACGCGCATCATGGAGTGGATGCAGGTGGGTGATGATGAAATAGAGTGCTTGACACGCTCCGACACATTTGGTACAAAGCAGCTAAGCTGAGATTAGCTGTCACTACACAACCCGCGAAAGCGGGTTTTTTCATGCCCGCAAACAACGCCAGGCCAAGCTCTACGCAGCGTGGATACGGCTACAAGTGGCAGAAGGCGAGTGCCGGTTATCTCAGATCGCATCCGCTGTGTGCAGAGCACATGAAGCGCGGCCAGGTTGTTGCCGCAACCGTTGTCGATCACATCATTCCGCACCGTGGAGACCAGGCATTGTTCTGGGACAAATCGAACTGGCAGTCGCTATGCAAGCGTTGCCACGATAGCCATAAGCAGCGGATTGAGAAGTCTGGACGCGAGGCTGGATGCGATGTATCCGGAATTCCGATAGACAAGACACATCATTGGAACAGGTAGGGGAGGGCGGGTAAAAACTCCGCCCCCCACCCGTTCTAGACCGTGCCCCTACCTTTTCTTGCAGGCCCGCAGGTTGCATGGGGGTAGGGGTTGATCAGGAGTAGCACAATGTCAGGACCAGCACCGAAACCGACCGCGCTGAAACTGGTAGAAGGGAACAAAGGAAAGCGCAAGATCAATGCTCAGGAGCCGGATCCGGCATACCTGAATGACCTCACGCCGCCGGCCTGGCTTCCTCAAGCGGCCGCCGAAGTATGGAACGAAACGGCACCGAAGCTGCGTGCCGCCAAGGTGTTGACCGAGCTTGACGTACACGCTCTGGCAATGGGCTGCGTAGCCATCGCGCAGTACCGCGCCAGCGTCCGCCGCATCGGCGACGATCTGGTGAAGTCGAAGCATGCCACCAACGACGAAGGCAAGCCGATCGAGGTTGGCGAGCACGTCAATCCGTGGCTCATCGTGCAGAGCATGACCTACAAGCAGGCCATGGGCATCTTCGCGCAGTTTGGCCTCACGCCGGCCGCGCGCTCGCGCATCGCCATCAACCCGCAGGACGATTTGTTTGGCCATGGCCAAGCGCCGGCTAGTAAAAACTACTTCTCGTGATCCAGTCACCCGCTACGCGCGGGCTGTAGTCAACGGCAAAATCACCGCCGGACCGCATGTGCGGGATGCCTGCAAGAGGCACCTGGCGGATCTGGAGCAAGCCCCATCGCGGGGCTTTTTTTTCGACCTCGAAAAGGTCGAGCGCGCCATCGGCTTCTACCGCGATGTCCTGCGGCTGAATGGCGGCGAGTACGAAGGCGTCGCCTACGAGCTCCTGCTGTGGCAGTGCTTCGTCGTCGGCAGTGTGTTCGGCTGGGTCGATGCCGACGGCTACCGGCGCTTCCGCCTGGCCTACGTCGAGACCGCCAAGGGATCAGGCAAGTCTCCGTTGGCCGCCGGCGTCGGGCTGTACGGCCTGGTGGCAGACGGCGAGTCCCGCGCCGAGATCTACGCCGCCGCTACGAAAAAAGACCAGGCCATGATCCTGTTCCGCGATGCCGTCGCCATGCGCGATCAGTCGCCCGAGCTGGCCAAGCGCCTGACCAAAAGCGGTGTCGGCGAAAACGCATGGAACCTGGCCTACCACCAGACCGGCAGTTTTTTCCGGCCGATCAGCGCCGACGATGGACAATCCGGCCCGCGCCCGCATATCAGCCTGCTCGACGAAATCCACGAGCACAAAACCGGTTATGTCGTCGAAATGCTCAAGGCCGGCCAGAAATCGCGGCGCCAGCCGCTGCTATTCGGCATCACCAACAGCGGAACCGACAAGCGCACCGTCTGCTGGGACTACCACGATTATGGCGCCAAGGTAGCGGCCGGCCAGATAGATCCTGGTGATGACAGCTTCTTCGCCTACATCTGCGCACTCGACGAAGGCGACGACCCGTTCAAGGACGAATCCTGCTGGGAAAAGGCCAACCCCAGCCTCAAGCACGGCCTGCCGGGTATCAAGTACCTGCGCGAACAGGTCACCCAGGCGCGCGGCATGCCCGGCAAGGAATCCATCGTCCGCCGGCTCAACTTCTGCCAGTGGGTCGAGGCCGAAGCGCCGTGGATAGGCGGGGACATCTGGTTCGATGCTGCGCCTGAGCTGGAATTCGACGAAGCCAGCCTGTATGGCAGGCGCTGCTGGGGCGGCCTCGACCTCTCCAGCACCCAGGATTTGACCGCCCTGGTGCTGCTGTTCGAGCCCACCGCAGCCGATCCGCACTGGCGTCTCAAGCCGTGGTTCTGGCTTCCTGGAGACGGCCTGCACGACAAGGCAGACAAAGACCGCGTGCCCTATATCGCCTGGCGAGACGCTGGCCACCTGGCCGCGCTGCCGGGCCGGGCCATCGACAAGCTGGCCGTCCTGCATAAGCTCGCGCAGATCGCCAGCCTGTACGACGTCCATGAGATCGCCTACGACGAATGGCGCATCGCCGACCTGCTCATGCTCATCCAGCAGGAAGGGCTATCCATGCCGCCGCTGGCGCCGTTCCGCCAGGGATTCAAAAGCATGGCCCCAGCGGTCGACGAATTCGAGCGCCTGCTGCTCGGTCGCCACATGAAACACGACGGCAACCCGGTCATGACCTGGAACGCCGCAAACGCCGTCGTCGTCAGTGACCCGGCGGGTAATCGCAAGATCGCAAAAGAGCGCGCCACCGGCCGCGTCGATGGAATCGTCGCCGCCGTCATGGCCGCAGGCCGGGCCATGACCAAGGAAGAGCGGCCCGACATCAACCAATTTCTGGAAGACCCCATCAGCGCATGATCAACCCTATCGCCTGGATCGCCGGCTGGTTCCGCTTCGGCGGTTTCGCCCTTGGAGACCGCAGCGGCACCCAGGTTGGCGCTCCGGCCAGCGCGCTCGTCGACGGCACGCGAACCGTCGGCGCCGACAGTGCCCTGCAGATCAGCACCGTATGGGGATGCGTGCAGACGCTTTCCGGCATCATCGCCAGCCTGCCGCTATTCGTCTACCAGGAGCGCGGAAAAGGCCTGCGCGACCTCGCCCGCGACAACGGCCTGTGGAACCTGCTGCACGACTCGCCGAACGCCCGCATGACCCCGGTCGAATTCTGGACCGCCATGCTGCTCAACCTCCTGCTGCGCGGCAATGCCTATGCCCGCATCGAGCGATCGGCAAACGGCGAAGCCTACGCCCTCTGGCCCATGAGCGCAGACCAGGTCGAACAGCAGGTGCTGCCGGACGGCAGCGTGATCTACCTCTACCGCATCGGCAGCGACATTGCCGTACTGGCATCAGACAACGTGCTTCACCTAAAGGGCATGGGAAACGGCACCATCGGCCTGTCCCGCCTCGACTACATGCGCGCCAGCGTCGACGAAGCCGCCAACGCCCAGACCGCCGCCAACCGCGTCTTCGCTAACGGCGGCAAGCCCACCGGCGTCCTCATGATCGATCAGGTGCTCACCCCCGAACAGCGCACCCGCATCAAGGCCAACTTCGAGGAAATGGCCACATCCAGCACCAGCCGCCTGTTCGTCCTCGAAGCCAACATGAAATACCAGCAGGTCAGCCTGTCGCCCAACGACATGCAGCTGCTCACCACGCGTCAGTTCGGCGTCGAGGAGATCTGCCGCTGGTTCGGCGTCCCGCCCGTCATGGTCGGCCATGCCAACGTCACCGCCTGGGGCACCGGCATCGAGCAGATCATCGACGGCTTCTTCAAGGTCACCGTCCGTCCCGCCCTCGTCAACATCGAGCAGGCCCTGAAAAAGCGCGTCCTCACCACCGCGCAGCGCGCGCGCTACACCGTCGAATGGAACTTCGACGGCCTCCTGCGCAGCAACATCAAGGACCGCTTCGAGGTATACGCCAAGGCCGTGCAGAACGGCCTCAAAACCCGCAACGAATGCCGCCAGCTCGAAAACGACCCGCCCATCACCGGCGGCGACGAACTGACGGCGCAAAGCAACCTGCTGCCGCTCGACAAGCTCGGCACAACCCAACCAGGAGCCTCCAATGCTGGCACACAAAACACTGTCGCTCAGTGATTGCGACATCAAGATGGACGGCGGAGAAGGCCGCTTTTCGGGATATGCGTCCGTCTTCGGCGGCGTCGACTCATACGGCGACACTATCGTCAAAGGCGCCTACGAATACACCCTCAAGAAAAACGGCAAGCCCAAGATGTTCCTCCAGCACGAAAGCTGGAGCCTTCCAATCGGAAAATATCTCGTCGCCAAGGAAGACGACCACGGCCTGTTCGTCGAAGGCGAGCTGACCCCCGGTCTCAGCAAGGCCCAGGATACCTACGCCGCGCTCAAGCACGGCACCCTCGACGGCCTCTCCATCGGCTACATGCTCAAGGCTGGAGACTACGAAGAACTCGCCGACGGCACCCGCCTCATCAAGCGCGTCAGCAACCTGGTCGAGGTATCGCCCGTCGTCTTCCCGGCAGACAGCGCCGCCCGGGTCGATCTGGCCAGCGTCAAGACCGCTGTCGACACAATCGAAACCATCCGAGATTTTGAGCGCTTCCTGCGGGATGCAGGCGGCCTCAGCAAAGGGCTGACCGAAGCGCTCGTCAGCCGCGCCAAGATCGTCTTCGGTCAGGGGGATCCTGATCTGCAGCCAGTCGAAGCGAAAGCCATGGCCGAGCTGATGGAACGCATCAACAGAGCCGCAGCGCGCATCCCGCAGTAGAAAATCCGTTCGGGCTGATCGTGAGCTAGTCGAACGATCGAAGCCCTGTTCGCATCACCCAATCCAAACCCGCTTCGGCGGGTTTTTATTTTCAGGAGAAACACCATGTCCGACCTGTCCCAAATCATGAAGGCCGTCGAAGGCCTCGAAACCAAACTGGCTGCCTATGCCGAAAAAGCCGAACAGGAAGCCAAGGCCGCCGGCAGCGTATCCAAAGACACCCAGGCCGCCATCGAAGGCCTCGGCCTCAAGCAGCGCGAGCTCGCCGACGAAATCCTGCAGCTCAAGCAGCGCGGCGTCCACATGCCCGGCGACGATCCCAAGATCAGCTCCTGGGGCAAGCAGTTCATCGAATGCGACGGCTACAAGGCATTTGCCGCCGGAAACGCCAACAAAGTGCGTCTGGAGATCAAGAACACCCTCACCGGATCTGACACCACCGTCGCACCCGATCGCAAGCCAGGCGTCGTCCCTGGCGCGTTCCAGCCGCTCACGATGGAATCCCTGTTCCCCTCGCTGCCAACCAGCTCCAATGCCATCGAGTTCACCAAGGAAAACGTCTTCACCAACAGCGCCGCCGAAGCGTCAGAAGGCGCGCAGAAAGCGGAATCCGCGCTCACCTGGACGTTGGTCAACATGCCGATCTCCACCGTAGCCCACTGGATCAAGATCAGCCGCCAACTCGCCGCCGACAACCAGGCACTTGCCGCCTACGTCGACACCCGCATGCGCTACGGCGTCAACCGCAAGGTCGAGACCCAACTCGTCTCCGGCGATGGCGTCGCGCCCAACATCAGCGGCATTCTGGGCGCCGGCAACTACACCGCCCACGGCTATGCAGACGCCAACCTCGGTGCCACGCTGAAAAAGCTGGTGCTGATCCGCAAGATCATCGGCGATCTCGAGGCCGCCGGCTACAACCCGGATGGCATCGTCCTCAACCCCGCCGACTGGGCGCAGGTCGAAATCGACATTTTCACCGCCAACACCAACCTCGTCGCGTTCCGCTACGACGCCGAAGGCAACCCGGTGCTGTTCGGCCGGCGCGTCGTCACCAGCGTCGGCATGACCGCCGACAACGTCGCCGTCGGCGCATTCCAGCAGGCCGGCACCATCCACAACCGCGAAGGCGTTACCGTCGACATGAGCGAGTCCGACAGCGACAACTTCACCAAGAACCTCATCACCATCCGCGCCGAGCGCCGCCTCGCGCTGGCCACCGAAGTCCCGGCAGCCATCCGTGCCGGCGACCTCACCCCGGCCTGATGATCGAGGCGTAATGGCCCTGGCCATTCCTTTTGGAGTGGCCTTTCCCATTGCGTGACAAACCCATGAACCTCGTCGAACTCCGCATCAAACGAACCCTGGATACCAGCCGCTACGGCGCCCTGTCGGATGGTGACATCCTGCGCACCGACGCCGCCTATGCGCGCCATCTGGTCGATGATCTCGCTGCGGCCGTGTACATCCAGAAACCTGCGGCGCAGCCCGCCCGCACCCGCAAACCGAAGACCCGCAAGGAAAAGCCATGACCATCAGATTTGTAAAATATTGGAACGGATATTCTCCCGATGCGATCGTTTATAACCTGGGCAGTACGGAAGAAGCGCGTCTGGTATCGCTCGGATATGCCACGACTGACCTGGATGGACCTGATGGTAGTGGCGAACTCAGCCGCTGGAACCAGACCCGCAGCGGGCTGGTTGATCCAGTGACGGGCCTGTCAATAACGCCCGGATATACCAAAAAAGTCCACTCGGTCAAAGGAAAGCAAATCCTCGACTTTGCTGATCCGACCTTCCTCGCATCCGGCGCCTCGTTCTCCGGCGCAGGCTCCTACCTGAGCGCCGGACGCGTTGCCGTCCAGTCAACTGGAACTCTGGTAAATAATCCGACCGGCTGGCATGACGGTACACCATGCCTTGAATTTACGCCGAATGCGGATACTGCCGAATTCCGCTTCTATTTCGATGGAGCGCTAGGCGCAGGGCTGCCGAACTCTCCGATGAACTTCAACGATGTGAACGGCATCGCAATGGACTTCGACATCACTGGTGTCGATACCACCAAGTCGAACTTCAGCATCGGGATGGAGTTCTCGACCGACGCGACCAGCCTTTTCCCATCAAATAAGGCAGGATTCAGCTGGTTCATCAACAACTCAGCCTCAACTGCAACCTATAAGGAATTCAAGGGTCGCAAGTATTACCGCTTTCGATTCGACAGCACGACTACTGACGCAAAATGCAGTCAATTCCCAGGATACGGTCTTAGTGCGGTTTTGTCTGGTACTGGCGCCGACTATACCGCCCCGATCAAGTTCATTCGGATGACGCTCACCAAGTTCTCAGGCAAGACCATCAAGTTCAAGCGTCTGCTGCGTGGCGGGTACTCCACGCCTTGCATCATCATGGGTACGGATAACGCAGGGCCGTTGTCTCTGGATACGCTGGTCGCTCCGCTGGTTGCAAAGAATGCAGTCGGGTTTTATGCCAATCAGTATTGGGCTGAACTCGACGCAAGTAGCGGCGCAGCGCTTGAACGCTTCAACCGCCTTTACGACGCTGGATGGGAGCTGAACGGAAACGATGTGATTGATCGCCCGCTTGGTGCAACTGTGCTGGACCAGCCGACGATGGCTTCTGCCATTCAGACCACCCGCACCCGGCAGATTGCGGAAGGCTGGCAGGAGGGATGCCGAGTCTGGGTAGCGAACAACAACAGCACCAGCTACCTGATGATTCAGGAATTGCAGGCAGCCGGATATGTGGCAAACCGCAATGGAACTGAAGAGGGGCGTTATGTTTTCCCCGAAGGCGGTGTGCCTGACGCATTCCGCATGCCTTCGCCTTCATGTGACGGGAAGTTTCTGGCAGACATCCAGCCGATGATTGATCGCTGCGTCGAGTATGGCGCGACGATGTGGCTGTATTTCCATAACACCTGGTCCAAGGCGCAGATCGACTCCGACCGCACCAACAACGTCACTGGAACAGTGGGTGCCCCCATTGCCGTGAATGCCGGAGAAACCCCCGCCGCCTATCGTGCACGGGCAGTTGCGCTCGGCACGGCGGTAGGCACCGCCACAGTGACGTACCTTGACAGCAAGATTGGCAGCTCCGGGGCGGCATTGGCGATTTTCTACGAAGACCTGCAACCGATCATCGAGTACATCGGCACACAGGAACGCGCTGGTGTGCTGGTATCACGTCGGCCTTCGGATTGGTGCCGGGATGTCGGGTTGCTGTAATACCACCTAATACCAACTACCCAGCCGCCTTCGGGCGGCGTTTTTCATTCCACCAGCATCAAGGCCAATCAATGAACGAAAGCATTGACGGAATCAAGCAGGCCGCGTCCTGCGCAGGGGGATGGCATCACTGGATCCCATTTGCGGCGCTCATGGCAAAGGATGCCGTCCCGCAAAACAGACCGATGGCGACGAGGCTGGTTGAGCAGGCCTTCGTCGCGATCATCGCCGGCGGCGGCTCGGCCTACACGGTAAACGATGCCGTCCAGGCCCGCCATGACGAGCAGATCAAGGCGCTCAAGGAACAGGTGCGCGACAGCGAAGTGCGGCTCACTGCCCAGATCATGGAACTGCGCGCGCGGCAACTCAAATGACCGCGCCGCGCAAGGTGACTGTCCAGGTATCCGTCTGGTTCGAGGATATGGCCATGGAAGACACCGACGCGGCGATGGACATCATCAAAAGCATTCTGGCCACGACCAGCCATGAATGCCAGGACGAAATAAAACGGGCGCTGGCCGCTGCCGGTGCCCGTGACATCAGCATCAGCATGCTGGCCTACTGAAAGGATCTCCCATGAAAACCCTCATCTCCGCCGCGCTCGCCGTGGCGCTGTCCGGTTGCGCCCAATATGGCGTGGTCAAGACCGCCGTTGCTGTCGAAGGCGCCAAGGCAGCAGACGAAGTGCGCGCCACCGCAGAATGGACACTGTGCGACGCCATCAGCGTCGGCGCCTGGCGTCGCGCCTATGCCGGCGATCCGGTGAAGGCCGATGGCTGGAAATCGCTGTGCACGGCGCCTGCTGGAGCCCCGCAGTGAGCGAACTCATCCGCCTCGACCGCATGGGCTCCACGCCCTGGGGCACGCTCGGCACCCTGCGCCTGCCGGATGGGACTGCATTCCCCACGCTGGAACCGCAGTGGCGCGGCAACATGAGCAGCATCAGCTGCATCCCGGCCGGCGAATACGCACTGGCCATGCGCAGCTCGCCCATCGTTGCCAAGACCAGCGGCTTCGAGTTCGGCCGCGGCTGGGAGATCGACGGCGTGCCAGGGCGCGATCTGATCATGATCCACCCGGGAAACTGGGAAAAGAACACCGAAGGCTGCATCCTGGTGGGCCGTGCCCACGCCGTCATCCAGGGTACGCCCGGCGTCACCGCCAGCCGCGCCGCATTCAAAGACCTGATGGCGCGTCTCGCCAAGCGCGCTGACTGGCGCATCGCCATCGCCTGGCTGGTGCCGCAATGATCATCGCGCCCGACGATCCCTGCCTCGTCGAAGCCCTGCTCGATCCACGCTTCATCCGGCGCTACCTTGCCGAGGGCGACTCCTGGTTCTCGCTCGGCGGATGGACCGGAAACCAACTCATGGCGCTCGACGACGACAACACCCTGATCGTCAATTGCGCATATCCAGGCGACACCCTGAAAGACATGGGGCGCAGCCAGTTCGCCGCCGCGCTGTCGGCGACGGATGGGATCAAGCCATGGACAGCCGTGCTGCTCTCCGGCGGCGGCAACGATCTGCTGAAACGCTGCACGCAATACATCGTGCCAGATCCATCCGGCCCGATTGATTTCGATTCGCTCTCCGCCATCCTGGCTGAGATCGAACGTCATCTCGTACGCATCCTGGATCTATGCCGCACCGCTCAGCCGGGCGTGCCTGTGTACATGCACACATACGACCATCCGCCGGTCAGCCGGCGCTGGTGGTGGTGGCAGCTTGGGCCATGGGTATCGCCGGCGCTCAGAGCCGCAAGCATCGATCGCTCAAGATGGGACGGCCTCGCCGCCATGCTGATCGATAACTTCGCCGAACTGCTACACAAACTGTCCGCATCCTGGCCCAGCCTCACCGTCGTCGAAACGCGCGGCAATTTGCTGGCCAGCGACTGGCAGAACGAAATCCACCCGAAAACCATCGGGTACCACGAGCTCGCCCGCCCCTGGCGACGAGCGCTCAACCACTGAAAGGAGCAGCACCATGCAATATCAAAGCAAAGCCGCCATCCAAAGCCTGGGCGTTACCGGCCCGCTCATCTCCATCATTGTCATCGCCCTCGGCATGTTCGGCATCGATGTGTCGAAAGACCTGGCCGGATTCGCCGACACCATCGCTGCCATGATCGACAACGGCATCGTCATCGTCGGCATCGTCGTCGGCATCTACGGCCGCATCCGCGCCTCCGCCCAGATCACCGGCCTGTTCCGCGCCAAGTAAACCGATGCGCATCAAGCTCATCAGCGGCCCGGCAGCCGAGCCGATCACCGCAGCCGACATCGTCGGCCGCATCGGCGTCAACGTCGGCGACATCGCCAGCGCCGACCTTACCGCCATGATCGCCAGCGCCCGCCGCTGGGTGGAGGACTACACCAGCCGCGCGCTGATCGACCAGACGCTCGAGCTCGCGCTCGATGCGTTCGACAGCGCGCCCATCGAGCTGCCGCGCTCGCCGGTGTCGGCCATTACCTCGGTCAAATACACCGACACCGCCGGCGCCGAGCAGACCGTCAACGCGGCAGGCTATGTGCTAGACGACTACGACAGCGTGCACCGCCTGCTGCTCGCCTACGGCTATGCATGGCCCAGCCCGCGCGTCCAGCCCAACGCCGTGCGCATCCGCTACGTCGCCGGCTACGGCGCCGACGGCACCGCCGTGCCGGAACCCATCGTCCAGGCCATCGTCCTCATCGTCGGCCAGGCCTACCGCGCCCAGCCCGGCCGCGAATCCGGCCTTTACCCGGCGATGATCCCCAACGCCGCCAAGGAACTGCTGGCGCCGTTCCGCCTGCTGGCCTTCTGACATGCATGCCCGCCAGCAGATCCTCGCCGCCGTCGCCGGCCTGCTCGACGCTGCCGTATCGCCGTCATGGAAGGGCGTCTACGTCTCATCGGTCGCGCCCGGGATCAACTCGCTGCCGTGCGCGCTGGTCAGCCAGGTCAGCGAGCCCGCCGGGCCGGTGCCGAATTCCGGTTTCATCGACGGCAGCCGCCAGTGGCGCACCCTTACCCTGTCAGTGCTCTACGTCGAGCGCGCGCGCGCCAAGCCGGAGGACACCACCGCCGCGCTCAATGCTGCCGCTGCCGAAATCGAAACCGCCGTCACCCTGACTGCGCTGCAAGGCGTGCTAGCCAACGTCAAGGCAGGCGCGCTGCAGGGAACCGAAATCGACGAAGAGCCGGACGAATCCGGCTTCGTCGGCATCTCGGTCAGCTTCAGCTTCGAATACATGACCGAAGAAGGCGCCCCCGAAACCCTGATTGCCTGATCAATCTGTCAAGGAATCCTTGACAGCTCGTTCCACCAACCAGCCCGCCACCAGGCGGGTTTTTTTTTGGAGAAAACCATGTCCGTCTACCTGCCCAACGGCTCCAAGTTCTACATCGGCTCCACCTATGGCGCCGACAAAACCTACACCACCGCCAGCAACGCCAGCGAATGCGTGTTGTCGTTTGCAGCCGATCCCGCGCTCGCCACCGGCGACTACTTCCAGATCAACTGCGGCTGGGAAGAGATCGACGGCAACGTCTACCGCGTCAAGACCGCGTCAGGAACCGGGCCTTACCTGGTGACCATCGAAGGCCTCGATACCTCCAGCACCACCACGTTCCCCGCTGGCGGAGGTGACGCAGGCACCGTGCGCGAGGTCAGTACCTGGACCGAAATCACCCAGGTCGAAACCCCAAACACCAGCGGCGGAGAACAACAGTTCATCAATTACCAGCTGCTGTCATCGACCCGCGAGCGCCGCCTACCCAGCTATCGCAACGCCCAGGGCATCCAGCTTACGTTCTTCGACGACCCCACGCTGGCCTGGTATGCCTCCGTCCTGGCCGCCAGCAACGACAGCGCCAACGACTATGCCATCAAGGTTGATCTCAAGTCCGGCGCCAAGATCGTCTCCGCCGGCTACTGGTCGCTGCAGAAAATGCCGCAGATGGCAGCCAACACGCCGATGAAAGCCAACATCGACGTTGCCATCGTCAACGACACCGTCCGCTACGCATCGTAAAAATACCGTTCGGGCTGAGCTTGTCGAAGCCTGAACGGCTTAAATGGAAAACAACAAGGAATCCGCATGCCCACAACGTTTCAGGTCAACCCGCAGCCAACTTTTCTCGCCACAGTCGACATCCCGGTCGCTGGCAGGGATCCGCAGCCGCTTGAGCTCCAATTCGTCCACCGCACCGTCGACGAGCTGAAATCCTTGTTCGAAACCTTCGAAGGCCGCAAGGACATCGACTGTGTCATGGATTTCGTGTCCGGCTGGAACAACGTCAGCAATGAACAAGGCGAGAAGACCGAATTCAGCCGAGAAGCCATGGATGCGCTGCTGCAGGACTACGGCCGCGCCAGCCTCGCCATCCGCAACGCCTACGTCTTCGAACTCACTGGCGCCCGCCTGGGAAACTGAAAGCGGCGGCTGCCGCCTGGTACGCCCAGCCGCCGCGATTCGATGAGGAAGAGGCCGCCCGATTCGGCCTCACCGCTGCCGACTACGCCGAAGACGAAACCCTCTTCGAGCTGTGGCCTGACAACGCCGAATCGTTCTCCGTATTCATCGCCCTGCAAACCCAGTGGCGAATTGGCGGCATGGGTGCGAGCGGGCTGGATTACTGCGCAATCGAACCGGTGCTGCGCCTGAAGGCTATCGCCTGCGAGCGCTGGCCGGCGCTGTTCGAAGACCTGCGCGTCATGGAGCGCGCCGCGCTCAACGTAATCAACAAAAAGGACTGACATGCCTCTGGTGGGGATCGACGACTTCAACAAGGCGCTGGCCGAGTTGAAGGCCGACCTGCGCAAGCGCGTCGTGCGCTCGGCGCTGCGGGCCGGCCTCAAGCCCATGCTCGAACAGGCCAGGCGCAATGCACCCGAGCTGCAAAAACCGCATCCCTACCGTATCAAGGGGCTGGTCAAATCACGCATCGTCATCACCGCCAGCCGCATCGCCACCCGCCGTGGCGAAATCGGCGTCTACCTCAAGCCGCGCGCCGCGCCTGGCGTCACCAAGGGCGCGAAGTCTCCGCTCGATCCGTTTTATTACCGATTCGTCGCTGGTGGCTTCCATGCTGTAGGCGGTCGACGCATCAAGGGTGGCCGGGTTACCCGCAAAGCCAACCTCGCCGCGCGCGTCAAGGCTGGCAAGGCACGATTTGTGCCTGGCGTCGACTTCATCGGCAATGCCTTCCGCGCCACCGCAAGCCAGGCGCTGGAGATTTTTCAGCAAAAGCTCAAGGCGCGCATCGACGCGGCCAACCGGAGAAAATAAATGGCATTTTCAACGCTTGCCGTCGACTTCACCGCCCGCATGGCGGGGTTCGAAGAGGGCATCAACAAGGCATCGCGCGGGGTCGACCAGCTGAACAACAGGGTCAGCGCTGCGGCCGCCGGGATCAAATCGACATTTGGAACCCTTGGTATAGGCCTCGGCGTAGGTGCCTTCGCTGCCTTGGCCAAATCCGGCATCGACGCCGCCGATTCCATGAACGACCTCAGCGCGCGCACCGGCGTTGCCGTGCAGACGCTGGCCGGCTACAAGCTCGCCGCCGACCAGAGCGGCACCAGCCTAGATGCGCTGGGACTTGGCATCCAGAAGCTGACCCTGTCCATCGGTCAGGCTGAATCCGGCAGCAAGGAGCAGGCGGCCGCGCTGAAAAACCTCGGCATCACCGCGCGCGATCCGCAGCAGGCCTTCGAGCAGCTCGCCGACGCCGTCGCCCACAGCAACGACCCGATCAAGACCAACGCCAACCTGCAGAAGCTTCTTGGCAAGAATTATGCCGAACTGCTGCCACTGTTGCAGGGGGGGGCGCAGGGTCTGCGCGATTCGGCCGCTGCGTCGAAGACCTTCGCCGAGCAGATGGCCAAGCTTGCGCCGGATGCGGACAAGTTCAACGACAACCTGGCCAAGATGAAGACCAACGCGGCCGGCGTGGCGGCGACCATGATCAATGCCCTGGTGCCTGCGCTGAATAATGTGTTTGATCGATTCGATCGGTTATCGAAACTCGACAGCGCGACCTTCTTCGAAAAACTCACCGGCCAGATCAGCGCCGACCTGCCGTCCAGCATCGCCAACGTCAACGGAAAGATCAAGGATCTGGAAGCCGACATCGAGCGCCTCACCCGCAACTCGACTGGACAGGATTCGTCCATCCTGCCGCTGAAACAGGAACTGGCACGCCTCAAGCAACTGAAGGCAGAACTGCGCAGCGTATCGCTGGGCGAAGCGATGAAGCTCGCCGATGCGCAGTACAAGAAACCGCCGGCCGGCTATGGGGTACCTGGCACGATTCAGGCGGCCCCGGACAAGGCCGGAAAAACCCGGTCGGTATCCGACCCGCTCGCACCGTATCTGAGCCAGACCGACACCGCGCGCGCGGCTGAATACGAAAAACTGCTCGGCCTGCTCGAGGCGCGCTTCAGTTCAGGAAAGATCAAGGCTGGTCAGTACCAGGAAACCATGGCTGCGCTGAACAAGCAGTTCGGGCGTGAAATGCTCGATCCGCTCGGCTCTGGCTCATTCAAGACGACCAACAAGGATGTTGCCGCATTCATCAAGGATCAGCAGAACTCGATCAATGAATTAAATGGCGACATCTCCAAAGAGCAGCGCGACGCGGCACAGGGCGAACTCGACCGGCTAAACGCCATGATCGCCAATTCTGACTTTGGAAAGCTTAAGAAAGATCAGGAAGACATGATCTTTCTCACCCGTGCCTTTACTGACGGGATCAAGGATGCCGACGGAAATCTGCGCAAGCTTTCCGAATCGGAATACATCCAGATCACAACAAGTCGACTCGGTCTGGCCAAAGACAAAGTAGGCGAGCTCGATGTCTTCGCCAAAAAGGCTGCCGAGAATATCCAGCAATCGTTTTCCGATTTCCTGTTCGATCCCTTCGATAAGGGGATGAGCGGCATGCTCAAGAGCTTTGGCCAGACGATCCAGCGCATGATCGCCGACGCCGTGGCGGCCGACCTCACCAAGCGGCTATTTGGCGACCTGGTCCAGGGCGGAAGCGGATCCGGGGTGGCGGGCGGTTTGCTGAAGTCGGCTGGGGGCCTGTTCGACAACGGCGTCGGAAACGGACAAAACCTGTTCGGAGACATCGCCAGCCTGTTTGGCTTCGCCACGGGCGGCGCCTTCACGGTCGGCGGCGGCGGCGGAACCGATTCCCAGCTGGTGGCGTTTCGCGCCACGCCTGGCGAGCGGGTCGACATCCGCACGCCAGGCCAGATGAAGGATTCCGGCGGCCACACCATCATCGTCAACGTCAATGGCGGCAACGCACCCGACGTGCGCCGCGCAGCTGCCCAGGGCGCGCGCGAGGCGCTTGGTTTCATGAGCGGAGCGCAGCGCTATGCCTGAGTTTCTCGAAGAGCGCCTGCCCGTCGGCGTGCGCATGGGCGCGAGCTACGCCGACCAGTACAACGTCGAGATCACGCAAACCGCAGCCGGCAGCGAATATCGCCGGCTGGTGCATCCGTACCCGGTGCGTGTGTTCAACGTCGCCTACACGCAGCTCACGGCCGACATGTGGAACCAGGTGTTGGCGCTGTATCACCGCGCCTACGGCATGTTCTCCGGCTTTCGCGTCAAGGCGATTGACGACTACACCACCAACGCGCGCACCGCGGCGCCCACGGCCACCGACCAAACGCTGGAAGTGATCACCGCCGGCACGGTATACCAGCTGCAGACCAAGTACGGCACCGGCGGCACGCCGCTATCGATCGGTGAACCGGTGCGCACCATCTTCAAGCCCGTGGCAGGCACCACGCGCGTGGCGATCGGCACGCTGGAGCAGGGCGCGCTGATGTGGAGCGTGTCGACCACCACCGGCCGCGTCACCTTCGCCGCCAACAAGACGCGCGCGATCACCGGCATCAGCAAGGCCGCAAGCGCCGTCGTCACCGTGGGCGCGCATACCTTCGTCGTCGGCGAATCGGTGCACTTTTCCGGCGTATCCGGCATGACGCAGATCAATGGCCTGCGCGGCACCATCACGGCTATAGGCGCGACGGACATCACCGTGGCGATTGATTCCAGCGCGTTTTCCACCTGGACCAGCGGCGGCAACGTCAACACCAATCCGCAAACTGGCGAGACCGTCTACGGCGGCTGCGAATTCGATATTCCCTGCCGCTTCAACAGCCGCATCGACGTCACCGCGCTGGCGCCCGGCGTGCGCGAGACCACGCAGATCGAGATCATGGAGCTGCTTAATCCATGAAATCCGCCGTCGCCGACCGCCAATACAAGATCCATTGCCTGCGCATCGTGCCCAATTGGGGCAGCACGATCTACCTCACCGACCACCCGCGCGACCTGGTCATGGGCGCACATACCTATCGCACCGACAGCGGCTACCAGTTCTCCGGCTACGCGAGCGAGGCCGGTATGGCGCCCGGGGTCATGGACCTCGACGGCATCGCCGGGCTGGCCGGCATCGGGCGCGACCAGATCGTCTCCGGCGTATTCGACGGCGCGCGCGTGTACTGTTTCGCCACCACATGGGTGACGCCGACCGAGGACGAGGAACCGCTGAGCGTGGCGATCATGGGCAAGACCACGATCAAGGACGACCGCTATACCACCGAACTGATGATGCTGATCGACTCCCTCAACCAGAGCGTCGGCAAGGTCTACACCCCGGCCTGCCCCAAGACGTTCGGCGGCCAGGAATACGCCGGCTGCGGGGTAGACCTCGGCCCGCTCACGGTCACCGGCACGATCACCGCGGTCACCAGCAACAGCGTCTTCCGTGACGACACCCGCAGCGAGGATCCTGACTGGTTCGGCGAGGGCACGATCGCGTTCACGACGGGCGCCAATGCGGGCCTGAAGCCGCTGGAAATCAAGGAATACATCGGCGTCAACAGCAAGAGCATCACCGGCATCAGCAAGGCCGCCAGTGCGGTCGTCACCGTTGGCACGCATACTTTCGTCGTCGGCGACGTGGTCGAGTTCGCGGGCGTCTCCGGCATGGTCGAGATCAATGGCCTGACCGGCACCGTCACCGCCATCGGCGCAACCACGATCACGGTCAACATCAACAGCACCGGGTTTTCCACCTGGACCAGCGGCGGCACTGCGGCGCTGCTGGCCGGCGGCATCACCACGCATGAGGCGTTCCATTACCCGGTGGTAGTGGGCGACGCCTACACACTGATTCCTGGCTGCCGCAAGCGCCAGGAAGACTGCCGCGACAAGTGGGAGCCTATCTTGCTGACCGGAAAAGGCAACATCGACAACTTCGGCGGGTTCTCCTGGGTGCCCACGCAGAGCACCTACAGCAAGGTGGGCGGCACATGATCACCGCGTCCGCGATCATCGCCGCGGCGCGCGAGTGCATCGGCACGCCGTTCATGCACCAGGGCCGCATTCTCGGCCGCGCGCTCGATTGCGCCGGCGTCGCCGTGCACGCCGCGCGCAGTTGCGGGCAGGACGTGAATGAGCCCGCCGCCTACGGCCGCCTGCCCAATAACGCCATGCTCGAATGGTGGCTCGACCAGCAGCCATTCCTTGAACGCGCGGCCCAGCCCGCAGCCGGCGACCTGCTGTTGATGCGCTTTACCGGCGAGCCGCAGCACCTGGCTGTCTACACCGGGGGGAACATCATCCACGCTTACCAGGCCGTCGGCCGCGTGGTCGAGCATATCCTCGACGACAAGTGGCGCCGCCGCATCGTGCGTGCCTACCGTTTCAAAGGAATCACAAGTGAGTAGCGTAGGGCAGGGCGTCGGCGGCCTCGTTGGGGGTGTAATCGGGTTCTTCATCGGCGGGCCAACCGGCGCCTATTACGGCGCACAGGCAGGCATGATGATCGGCGGCGCGATCGATCCGCCCAAGGGGCCGACGATCAATGGCCCTCGGCTCAACGATCTCAGTGTCCAGACCAGCACCTACGGCGCGCCCATCCCGCGCAACTACGGCACCATCGCGCAGACCGGCAACGTCTTCTGGCTGCAGGGCGACAAGCTGACCGAAGTCCAGACCGTCACCGAAAGCGGCGGCAAGGGCGGCCCGGTCACCACGACCAAGACCTGGAGCTACTACGCCACCTTTGCGGTCGGCCTGTGCCAGGGTCCGATCGATGGCGTGCGGCGCATCTGGATCGGCGGGCAGTTGTGGTACGACGCCGGCAGCGACGACATCGCCACCATCATCGCCAGCAACCAGAAATCCGACCTGTTCACGCTCTACCTTGGCACCGACACCCAGACCGCCGATCCCCTGATCCAGGCCGACAAGGGCGTGGCCAATGTACCAGCCTATCGCGGGCTCGCCTACATTGTGTTCGACGCGCTGCCGCTGGAAAAATACAGCAACAGCCTGATGGGAGCGCAGGTCAAGGCGGAAATCATCAAGATTGGATCCCGTTCCTATGTGTCGACATCCAAGATAATCAATAATGCGGCATGGCCGCTCAATCAATGGGCCGCAGCGGCAACGCTCGACACTACCGTGGTGGCCGTTTCCCTGTCATCGAATCTGTGCGCCTATTCGCTGGACGGAAACAACTGGACAACGACATATCTTCCCAGTACGGGAGACTGGGCATGTGTCGCATCCAAGCCCGGGCTTTTTGTCGCCGTCCAGCGAAACACAAACCAGACGGCAACCTCGCCCGATGGTATCAGATGGACGGCGGGTACTACGCTTCCTGGATTGCCGCTTGATGCGCGCAAACTGATCTGGACCGGATCGTTTTTTTGTTTGATTTCGTTTTCAACGACACGCGTATTTATCTCTGCCGATGGCTTTAACTGGGTTGAGGGCGCGCTTCCGACGACGACATATTCATATTGGATCGATGTTGCCTGGAATGGCAGTACGCTCTGCGCGATCCAGAAAAATTCCGACGTTGCGGCCGTCAGTACGAATGGATTGACCTGGACCCAGACAACGCTGCCTGTTTCTGATTACTGGACCGCCATTGCAAGCGATGGGGAAACCTTTGTCGCGGTCACGGGAACCAAGCTGGATGCAAAGTCCGTGGATGGCGTTACATGGACAGGCGGTTCAACCATGGTGATCACCAATGGAACGGTGTCTGGCGTTGGAACGGAGTGGAAACTGGCCTTCAATGGAAGCGCTTTTATTGTAGCGACAGGATCAAGCACAAAATATCTTATTTCCGAAGACGCCGGTGCAACGTGGACGATATTCACGGCGCAGCATACCATGTCGAGTTTCCCGGCGATCACCTCGTACAACGGAATATTCTTGTCCGTCATCGTCAACGGCGACGCAGAATTTATCTACAAGGACATGACATCGCAATCTGCGGTCCTTGGGGATATTGTCCAGACGGAATGCCTGACCAGCAATATTCTTACCGCCGGCGACCTCGACGTCACCGAACTCACGGACACCGTACGCGGTTATCGCATCAGCCAGCTTGGCGCGATCCGCGGGGCGCTCGACCCGCTACGTGCTGCGTTCCCGTTCGATGTGGTGCAGCATGGCTACCAGATAAAGTTTGTGCGCCGTGGCGGTGCCAGCGTGGCAAGCATTCCAACATCGTCTCTCGATGCCCGCGCGGCTGGCGCGGAGCCTGGCGTTCAGGTCACCGATGCGCGCGAAATGGATTTGATGCTGCCGCGCAAGGTGTCGGTGAACTATGTCGACGTCACGCGCGAATACGAAACCAACCAGCAGTCCTATGAGCGCATCAACACCGATGCCATAGGCGAGCGCGCAGTCGAGATGCCCATCGTGTTCAGCGCCGCAGAGGCCGCGCAGATAGCCGAGATGCTCACCTATCTCTACTGGATGGAACGCCACGACGTCGCCTTCGTGCTGCCGCCGGAATATGACAACCTTGAGCCGGCTGACGTGATCACCCTCACCGGTACCGATGCCACCTGGGAACTGCGCCTGCTCTCCACCAACACGCTGCCAGACGGCCGCATCGAGTCTCGGGCCAAATACAACAAGGCCGCAATCTACACCCCAGTCGCGCGAGGCGAGGAAGGCCAGTCCACGGGTGGACTTTTAACGCTGGCCGGACCGTGCGTCTATAGTCTGCTCGACATTCCGCTGATGCGCGACGACGACGACACCGCCGGCTTTCCGGTCGCCATGGCCGGCTACCTCAGCGGCTGGCCAGGCGGCATCCTCTATCGCAGCGACGACAGCGGTCAGACCTGGACCGACCTGCGCGCATTCGCGCCCGGCGCGGTGATCGGCTACGCCACCACCAGCCTCGCGGCTCACGGCGGAACCGTCTATGACTTCGCGTCCACGCTCGCGGTAATACTGCATTCCGGAACGCTGTCGAGCGTGACCGAAGCGCAGCTGTTCGCCGGGCAGAACTGGTTCGCCTACGGCGCCGACGGGCGCTGGGAGATCATCGCCGCGCGCACTGCCACGCTGCAGGGAGACGGCAGCTACGTACTGCAGGATTTTCTTCGCGGCCAGCACGGAACCGAGTGGGCTACCGGCCTGCATGCAGTCAATGACACGCTGGTCCTGCTGTCCGCCACCGCGCTGTCGTTAATCAGTGTCAACGCCAGCAGCATTGGCAGCGCCAGGACCTACCGCGCCATCACCACCGGCAAGTCGCTCGACAGCGACACCGACCTGTCGTTCACCTATACCGGCGTCAACCTCGAATGCCTGAGCCCAGTGGCGCTCACCGGAAACCGCCATCCGAGCACCAATGATTGGACGCTGACCTGGACCCGCCGCAGCCGCTATGCCGATTGGCGCGACTATATCGACGCGCCGCTGGGCGAGACCAGCGAATCCTACGAAATCGACATTTTCAGCAGCGGTACCTACACCACGCTCAAGCGCACGCTCACTGCCAGCAGCCCCACCGCGGCTTACACCAGCGCGCAGCAGGTCACCGATTTCGGCAGCAACCAGGCCACGCTCTACGTCAAGGTCTACCAGCTTTCCGCCACCGTCGGCCGCGGCTACGCGCTGACCCAATCGATCACGAGGTAAACCATGGCCGACTCCACCGCCAAACTCACCCAGCTCACCACCGCCCAGGCCGGTAAGGAAACCACCGTCAACGAACTCATGGCCGCGCTGTCGATCGGCAGCCCGCTCGCGCGCCGGCAGTCGTCATCCGGATTGAGCTGGGATTACTACGGCGTCGACCGCTGGTATATCAACGCCACCGCCACCACCAAGGCCAACACCACGCTCACGCTCACCGCCAGCAGCACGCGCTATGTCGCCGCCGACCGCGCGCTCGCCGTCACCGACAACGCCACTGCGTTCCCGGCCAACAAGCTCGCGCTGTACAAGGTTGTCACCGGCACCGCTACCGTCACCAGCTACGAAGACCACCGCGACCTCCACCACATCAACCGCTTTCTCTACGGCCGCTTCACCCTGGCCATGGCCGACGCCAACAAGACGCTGACCTACGAGCAGGCCATGGCCGAATCGATGGAACTCACCGGCGCACTCACCGCACTGCGCGACGTCGTCGTCCCGCTTGTCCCACGCGCCTGGACTATCTACGCCAACACCAGCGGCGGATTCGGCGTCCGCGTCATTGGCGCCAGCGGCACCGGCATTACCATAGCCGACGGCAAGCGCGCCATCGTCGAGAGCGACGGCGCCAACGTTGTGCGCGTGACGGCGGACATCTAATAAGGAGACCCCCGAGAGCGAGGCTGCACCAAAATCACTTGCAAAACGATTGCGTAAGTATTTGATTTTATTAAGTCGCAAATAGCTGTTTTTGGCTGTAAAATTGATCCTTAAAAATAGCGTAAGGCATTGAATTAAATGGATAAAATAAGAGTTCTAATGATCTGCATGGGCAATATCTGAAGCCAGCGTGGTTATTGGCCTTGCAAATCCATTGCAAAGAATTCTCAAAACGAACCGCTATTTCTTAAGCGGAATGCCCGGCTTCGGCGGGGCGAAAATCTCCTTGCCTCTGACCCCTTTGTGGTACCTGTAGTAGAGTGTCCGGTATGGGATGCCGGTGGCATCGGCCCAGCCTTTTATCGTTCTGCGCACGCCGTCGATCTCGAGGAAGCAGTTGTTCCGCTTGTTTTCGCACTGGGTTTGCATGGACACCCAGCGGCAGTTGTCCGGTCCATAGCCCGCATTGTTGTTGGCCCGGTCCAGGGTGAGGCCGGGCCTGTATCCGTTCTCCAGCGCCCATATCTCGAAGGACAGGAAGGAGCTTTGCCATTCCTGGCAAACGCTTATCCCGCGCTCGCCGTAGTTGTGGAAGACCTCGGCCGTCTCGTTCATGCACCGGTACATCATCGAGCGCCAAACCCTGTAGAGGCTGCTCTCGGCGAGGTCTTGCCCGGTTGCACCGTGGCGCTCGTATCGGCGCTTCGTCATCCCACCTGCACCCTGACCCACTCCGCCCCGCGGGCGTCCTTGTAGATTGCGGTTGAACGGGGGTCTTTGTGGCCCAGCAGCAGCTGGGTATTGACGTTCCCTTGGTCGTTGTAGAGCCGTTCCGCCAGGGAGCGCAGTTCGTGGAAGCTGGGCGGGGTTTTGCCGGTTTCCCATAGGGGCGATTCGCTGCGGCTGGCGGCGAGGTCGCGGGCGTCGGCGAAGCGGCGGGTGATGGTATCTATCCACACCTGGTCGCCTGGATTGCAATTGCCGTAGGGACGTGTGTGGTGGACAGCGTAGCGGCTGACGACGGTGTCACGGCAGCGAGCGATGACTTCGCCGAGTTCAAGGCCGACGACGTCTAGACGCAGACTTAATGGGATGGCGACGCGGTTTCCGGTTTTTTGCTGGATGACGTAGATGGCGCCGGACTCGACCCAGGCCGAGGCGCCGGCGCGGGGACGGAATTCGATGCAGGCGATGTCTTCGCGGCGCTGGCCGGTGACGATAGCGAGCTCGATGCTGCGGGCGATCCACGGCGAGTCGAGTTCGAGGCTGGCAGCGTGGATCTGGCGGAAGCTGTCGAGCACCAGGCGGGCGCGCTGCACTTCGACTGACGGCGCGCGAGTCTTGGCGAATGGGTTGTCGGTGGCGAGGCCTTCGGCGATGGCGGTCTTGAAGATCTCGATTCCTTCGCTGCGCACGGCCAGCGCCATACGTTCGCGCGGTGGATCTGATTCGAGGTAGGCGGCGAGGATCTCTACGGCGTCGCGTACGCTGAAAGCGTCGATCGGCAGTTTGCCCTTGGCGCGGGTGATGGCGTTGCCGATGCTGCGCTTGGTCTTGAGCGTGTTGGCGGCGAGCTTGCCCTTGGCCTGCAACTTCTCGCAGTGCTCGATGTGCTTGAGGATGACGGCGCCGAGGGTAGGACCGCTGGGCCTGGCTGTGGCGATGGCATCGACGCGCGCGCCGGCGAGCTGGGCGAGGATGGCGGCGTTGAGCGCTTTGGCGTCGGCGATGGCGGAGACCTTGTCGCTGCCCATGCCGTGGAAGGTGCCGGTGCGGATGTCCTTGTAGCGGTAATAGGTGCGTCCGCTGGCGCGGTCTACAGTGGCATAGAGGTTGTCAGGCAGGTCGAGACTGCCCGGGCGGCGGCGGGGTGGCATGGCGGGCATAGTAAACCTTATGCGGCGATCCGGTCGAGCGGGCTGATCGCACCGGCGGCGCCGCGTTTGACGACGTGGGTATAGATCATGGTGGTAGAAACGTCAGAGTGACCGAGCAGTTCCTGTACGGTGCGGATGTCGCTACCTGTTTCGAGCAGATGCGTGGCGAAGCTGTGGCGGAGGGTATGGCAGCTTGCAGGCTTATGGATGCCGGCCGCGATTACGGCGGCGCGCATGGCGCGCTGGATGCCTTTTTCATGGATGTGGTGGCGGCGCACGACGCCGGTGCGTGGATCGGTGCTGTAGTCGGCCGCGGCGAATACGTATTGCCATGCCCATTCCTTCGGCGCGTTCGGATATTTCTTCCACAGCGCATGCGGTAGTTCGACGTCGACCATGCCGCGCGCGAGGTCGATGTCGTGCATCTTGCGGCGGACGGCGAGCTGATCGCGCAGCGGCTGCACCAGGCTGGCAGGTAGCGGGACGACGCGGTCCTTGTCGCCCTTGCCGCCGCGCACCAGGATGATGTTCGAGTCGAAGTCGATGTCCTTGACGCGCAGCCGCATGGCTTCCATGAGGCGCATGCCGGTTCCGTAGAGCAGCCTGATGATCAGCCCGCTCGTGCCCTTGGTATGGGCAAGCACTGCAGCCACCTCGGACTGGCTCAATACGACAGGAAGCCGGGCCGGTTTCTTGGCGCGCGTGATGTTGTCGAGCCATGGCAGGTCGATTCCGAGCACATGCTTGTATAGGAAAAGCAGCGCTGCGAGCGCCTGATTTTGCGTGCTGGCAGAAACGTCACGCTCATTTGCGAGCATCGACAGGAAGGCTTCTATCTCGGGCGCTCCCATGTCGGCAGGGTGGCGAAGGCCGCTCCAGTGGATGAAGTGCTTGACCCAGCTGATATAGGTGCGCTCAGTGCGCAAGCTGTAGTGCTTGACACGGATCGCCGCGCGCATCTGGTCTAGCAGCTTGGGCTTGGCGGACACGGATGCCTTGTCCTGCTGCTGTGTCTCGATATGATCGATAGTTTCAGTCATGGCGCTGGCTCCATGGTTGTCATTATCAGGTTATAAGACAGGTTGATAGATTCGCGGACATCAGGGTGTCGTAGAATTTAAGTTAGCGGTCACAGGCTGCACGTCCTGCATTTGTTGGCTGAAAACCCAAACAGGTCGCCAGTCAACTCAGTGCCGCGTGGTATCTCGCCGCGCTCAAAAACATCCCGCAGTTCCGCCAGCGAGGCGGGCCAAGTGTCGCGGCTCGGGCTTCTGAATGTGTGCCCTATCGCCTGCTCCTGTTCCACCGCGTCCTGGTAAATCTCCGGGTGCTCTTTCCACAACATCCACCATTCCGGTAGCGTCTGGAAAAAACACCTAGCACAGTCCGTTCTTTCTGGTATCTGCACATCCCGATCCATCAAATACCCAAGCACATCACCCAAACCCCAACCCCAATCCCTGAAAGGGAAGCGAACTTCGCAGTTCTCATAAATCCCGCCCTCGCGGCCTTCCTCATCTGCCCGCAGCCCGATATACAAAACCACCTTGTTTCCCTGCTCGGCCTGGCGGTTTATCCACTCCTGGCAAGTTTCAATTTTCAAAACCCTAGTGCAAAACCGCTTCTGCCAATTCGGCAGGCATTTTTCCCGTTCGCACAAACCCTTAAAATCTACCTCTGCGGTCAGCCGCGTCAGCCGCTTCCCGATCAGGCATTCCAGCCTATCCCAGTGCTCCAGCATCACCGGCAATTCATCGCCGGTGGGTGTGCACAAAAACACATAGTCCTGCGGCTCAATTTCGGCCAAGCGTAGCGCCAGCGCCGTGGAGTCTTTGCCGCCTGATAAACCAACTACGTGTAGTTCCATGTCATCCTCAAAGACCGCTAACACGGCGGTCAACAGCGACCGCGCGAAGCGCGGCGCGTTACCTTAGTCGTTGGCCGCCACCTTTGCGCGGTGGCGGGTTCCTACTCTTATGCCGTTTCGAGTGCGCTCTCGTTCCACCAGCTTTCCACGGCGCGGCCGTCGGCGGCTTTGTAGCGCAGCAGGTAGCTGTTCCCACCTACCGCGTATTCCGCTCTGGCGATAATGCTGCCCGTTTCACCGCTGGCCGAAATCTTCACGGTCTGGTTCATGCTGAAGGTAAATCCGTTCATTTGCTGCCCCTGTTCAAAATGCCGTGCCTTCGTTTGGGCGGCACGGCCAACCCGTTAATCAAGCGGGACCGGCGCTAAAGCGCCGGCCCCTTATTGCTGTCGTTGGGCACCTCATCATTCAGCTTTGCCAGCAGCTCCGGGTGAACAAACAGCGTGTTGCCGCTTCGGTACATTGCTGGCCTGTCGATCCGGTGCTTAACCACCAGCCAGTTGCGGCGGCGCTTCTTTATCGGGTTCCGCTCGATGCGCCACACAGTCCGCACTTCGCGGGCCATCGGTGCGCTCACAACGGTCAATCCGTAAATCGTTCGGTTCATGGTTTCCTCTCCGGGCCAGTGCCCAACAATCCGGTCGAGCCGAGGCCCGCCAGCGTCTTTAATCCTTGCCGTGTTCCGTAAGGCCCGGCTCACCGCAAGCGTTCGGCGTCAGCTTCACGAATCCTCGGGCGACCATGTACGGGTCGCGCTCTGGGTGATACCGCCGCGCTTCAATGTTCTTCGCCGGCTTCAGGCTCAACATCCGCCGCCAGTATTTTCCGCAGGCCAGCGCCCGCTCGTGGTTCGCGGCCGCCACGTAAACCGAGCTGCCGCACTGCTTGCCCTTGCGGTCTATCGGGTACACCTCCCACTGCAATCGTTCGGGGTTCGCGCCCCACTTTCTCGGGTCGTCGTAGCTCACAGGTCTTTCTCCATCACTCGGCACGGCCAGTGATGGCCGCAGTTTGCACAGGCGGCTGTGTCCAGCCGGGTTGTTTTCAGCGCGGCCGGCGATCCGTTGGCCATCAGCCAGTGGTAGGCGTGGCGTCCGCAGCGCGGGCACCGGCGCTCAATCTTGGCCGGCAGCCGCCGAACCCGTCGCTCCAGAGGGACGCCCTCCATGCCGCTTCGCGTCATTCCGGTCTCCCCTGATCTAGTGCGTTAGGCATCGTCATGCTCTTGTTCACGCATCGCCATATCAATCGCGTCCCGCAGGCTGTGCAGGTTCGCGGTCACGCAATGGGTCGGAAGTTGCACGTTGCCCACAGGGTTGTCCGGGTCGCTCAACCAGTCCAGCCGTGCCGCATCGGCACGCAGTCTTTTGTTCTCGCGCTCCAGTTCGCGCAGCTTGTTCGCCGCCTGCCTCATCGCCTCTGCCTTTACTGGCGTGGTCGCCCTATTGGCTTCGCGGTCCAGGTAGCCCGCATATCGTTGTGCCATGCTCATCTTCATCCTCTGCGCCTAACCCGGCGCTCAAGCGGGACCGCGCTAAAGCGCGGCCCCTTAGCTATGCGTTGGGCCACTCTGCAACCGTGGTCACGTCTTTCGATGCGCCGCACCTCTTGCAAAGGTAGCCGGTGGTTGTCCACTTCAGTCCGTCGCCGTCCGGGTCAAGGTCGAGCGATCCGCTTGTGATTGACCATCGGTGCAGCCCTAGCGCACAAAGCAGTGGTGTGTATCCAATTTTTGCGGCCAGCGTTTGCAGCCCAACCCGGCAGTCGAGCGGAGGCTCGGCAGCGGCTTTGTGGTCTTTGCTATCGTTCATTCTCGCCCTCGCTAACTTTTGCGTTGGGCACCTTGCATTTAGGAATCTCGGTTGCCATTGCGCGGCCCTCGTATGTGTCGCGCCGCCACCACCAGTATTCCGCGCCATCAAATCCGCAATGCACGCAGCATCCGTCATCGTCCCATTCGTGGCCGTTGTTCAGGGATCGCTTAGTCCGTTGCCCAACCCGGCAGTCGAGCGGAGGCTCGGCAGCGGCTTTGTGGTCTTTGCTATTTTCCATTCTCGCCCTCGCTCACTTTTGCGTTGGGCACCGGGTCATATTGATACTCAAACCCATCGCACTTGACCCCTTCGTCGCCTCGCATCATTTCCATAGTCAGGCCACACGCGCCCGTAATGATCTCGTGCGGGTAATCCGGTATGAAGTGCGTGCAGTTCTGGCATATGCGGTCGCAGTTACACAAACCGGGGAAACACTTTTCGCAAAACGCAAACGTAACCATTTCAGTGCCCAACAAGTTAATCGAGCGGGACCGTCGCAAGCGCCGGCCCCTCATTGCTGGCGTTCTGCGGAATTTCCGCGCTGTCATGCGGTAGCTTCCCAACTTGTCGCAAATAGCCGATATAGTTTTCGTCCGCCACTAATGAGACGCACATCAGTTCATATGGTCCTTTGTACGCCGTGCGCGGCACCTCGCCGGGCGCGGACTCCGGTTTTTCAAGGCACTTGAATCCGATGCTGAAAACAAACCCTGGAATCATCGGCAGCGCGTCGGCGCGAATCTTCAGTTCGCCAATCACCTTGTCATTTAGGAAACTCTCCAGAACCGGCACCGTTATAAATTCATCTTTCATTTTTTTGTCCTTTCTTCGTAGTTACCAAATTCCGCAGAACACAACGCTCGTGTGGGACCGCCGCTAAAGCGGCGTCCCCACAGCTAAGCGTTGGGCACCAGGCCATGCTGCGCAAACAGTGCAACGTCCTCGGCGTCCGCAAACTTTGTTCCGCCGCCTTGCGAGTACAGGCTGCGGACGGCTGGTGTCGCATGCCCTTCCTCGCGCAGCAATACGGCCACGGCGCAGTAGTAGCCGCGCGACCACTCGCGGCTTGCGATGTCGTCGATCACCTTGTTAATCCGGTCGGCAAATGCCATGTTCTGCTCCTGTTCGTGCCCAACCATTTATTCAACTCGGACGCGCTAAAGCGCGCCGGTTATGTCAAGCGTTAGGCACACAAACGCAGTGCATCAATGGCATTGATTGCGGCGGCCTTATCTGAGTCGGGTGCCGGTGTGGAGCGAATAGCGATCTCCATTGCGTCCAGCTCCTCTTTTGTGCTGGCTCCGATCAGTCCGGCCAGTGCATTACGCAGCCGCTCAATCTTTTGCTCTGCCTCGCGCATAGGATGTTTCTCGCAATTCTTTATGTGTTCAGTCAACAGTTCATGCTTTGCGGCTGGTGTTCCGTCTGGGTATTGGTGCCCGCAATAAACACAGGTTACAACATTGTTTTCACTCATAATTCAATTCTCCCAAAAGTGCCTAACAAGGCAAATTAACTGCGACCGTTCCGGTCGCTGCGCTCCCTACACGTCGCGTTATTTGCAACGTTAGCCGCCACGTGTGCCGCCCAATTCGCGCAGCTTGTCGCATACCCATTGTGGGTCTGTCACGCTACCGCCAGGCATCACTTCGATTGCCCGGTTTAGTGCGGCCTTCCACGCAGCGCGCGCAACCCATTCCTGTGCTTCTGGGTCGTATTTCATCCCTTCGCGTTCAAACCATTGTTCAAATTCGTCCACGTCTAACTCTCCATTCCAGGCGAGGCCGTGGAGCAGCCTTCACCCATAGTTGTGTTCTTTCGGCCCGCCTAAATTTCAGCGTTGGCCGTCACTACGCCGCCACCGGGAACGTGCGTTGCACTTGGATGTGCCGATCCTTCACGCGCTCATCCGTCATCACGGCTCGCGGGCCGCGCCGGTAGAACTGAAGCGCCAAGCTCAGCGCCGCGCCCCACTGCGCGCCCGAGAGACCGATGGCGCGGATGCGTGCGTTGGCAAAGCCCGCTGTCTCAATCTCTTCGCGGTCTCGCTCCCACGCTTCGCGGTCGTCCCACGTTTCCGGTTCGTACTTCCGCTCCAACAGGTGCCGCAGAATCTAGGCCGCCGTGATGTGAATGCACTGCTCGTAGCCGGGGCCAAAGCCTCCCATTTCAATGCTCCAGCAGGTTCCGCCGTCGTCCCACCGCTTCAGCCAGTCCGCAGCGTCAGCGCCGTAGGTGTCGATCTCGTGCTTTTCCTTGTCCTCGGCTTCGGTGCGATAGAACACCTTCTGGCCGTCGAGAAACAGGCCGCGCACCGTGAAGCCGATTCCCTTGCCGTAGAAGCGCGCCGTCATGCCCTCTGTCGGTACCACGGGAGAGGGCGCAGGAACGTAAAAGCTCCAGCCGTCAGCCCGCTCGATGCTCCAGCCTTTGCCCTCGTCGCGCACTTTGGCGACTGTGGTTTCTTCAAACTGCTCGTCATTCGGGTACATGGTTTTCCTTTCGTTGTAAGTTGCCGTGCCGGCCAACCATCCAAACAGGGGGCCGAAATGCCCCTCTGCAAATCCAGCGCCAGCAGAAATCCGGGAGGCCCGCGAAGCTGCTGGGATGTCGCAAACGGCGGCTGCATCCCTCATCCACTGCACCCTTCGCGGGTGGCAGGAGTGGGAGGCAGGCAACCGCAAAATGCACCCGGCGTTCTGGGAACTGTTCCGCATCAAATCAGCCCTCTAACATCACGCTGCCGCCCTGAATATCACGGCTGCCCGATCGGACAGATTCACGATTGCCCTGTCCGCTGGTGCAGCCTGCGCATGGGTATAGATGGCGTCGCGCTCGACATACCAGGTGCGGCCGGCTTTGATTGGGGCGGGCTGGATGTGGCCTGAGCGGGCCCAGGCGCGCAGGGTTGGCAGGGTCGGCTGGGGGTCGAAATGCAGGGCTGCCCAGGCTTCTAGGGTGATGCGTTTCATGTCGGCTTCCGGTTGAGGGCGTCGCCGCGGTCGACTCGGCGGCGCACTTCGAGCATGGCGGCGCGCGCGCCGTCGCGGGTGATGTTGGCCAGCTGCGCTTCGTGGATCTCGACTGCGTGCGCGAGGGCGGTGTAGCCGGGCCCGTGGAATGCCCATTTGCCGAGGCGGCGATGGCGTTCGAGGATTTCGATCAAAGCGTCCTGGGCGGTCTGGATGTCAGTAAGGTATTCGGCGCCGACACCGCGTTCGCACAGTACGAGGCTGACGTTGACCGCAGCAGCGAGGGCGTGCCAGTCAAGTTCGATGCCGTTGCCGGTGCGCATGCGCTCGATGCTGGTATGGATGGCCATGCCAAGATCGGTGAGCTGATCGTCTGTGAGCTGATGCTGCATGGCGATGGCATGCGACCAGGCGCTGCGGTCGGCGCGGTAGGGGCGGTATTTGGAGCGTTTTCTCATGCTTCGATCCTCCTAAATTCGACCACCCACAAGCTGCAATTCCAGCGCCATATCCGGAGCGCAATCAGGATTGCGCGGCCGGACAACGGCTGCCATCTTGTCGACGTTGAGGTCGCCCAAGAAACTCGCGATCTGTTCGGCGGTGACGCGCGGCCTTGCGATCATGTCCTCGAAGCGAAGGTCGAGGATGTGCTTGACGCCTGCCGTTCGCAGCGAGCGAACAGCTAATATCACATCTTCCTTGAAGGAACGGGCGAGGGTCGCACGATATTCCCGATTGACTGGAAGCCCCATCATTTCACGAAGGAATTTCGCGTGTGACTTGGCCTGCTCCATTGGATCGCGCCTGCACCATATCGCCTTCGTACTGATTCCATTGGGAAGTGTGTATGTCTGCGGATCAAGCAGTTTGAGTGCATGGCCGCTGATTCCGTGCAGACGTTCAGCATCAATGAATTCTGGTTTCACGATATCGGATGCCTCGAATGCTGGATATTCGCCTGTTACGGGCATGCCGCCTGCTTCCAGCATTTGCATGACAAGCGATGATCCACAGCGCCCGAAACCACATACGAGGGTGATGGATTCGTGTGTGTTCATGCTGCCATTCCCCCAAGGTCAAGCTCTTCATTGAACAGGATCGGGCGCTCTTTCATCCCGCTCTCCGCTTGAGAATCACCGGATGCGCCCACATCGCCGAGACAATTCCCGCTGGGCCGCCGGCCAGGGTGGCGAGTATTTCGCTCCATCCCGCCCCTGGAAGGGTGCGCCATAGATAGATCTGGCACGCGCCGATGACAAGGCTGGTGAGCGCGGCTGCCTTGAAGTGGCGGTGAATCACGTTCTGCTGCTGGAATCCGAGCGCAAATACAGTGAGGTATGCGCTGGTGAACAGGGCAAGTTCGGTCATGACGCACCCCGCTTCATCAATTCTCGGTCGACGTGGTCGTGCTCAATCGCTGGCATTGCACACCTCTGCGAGTTTGCGGATACGGCCGTCGCGCAGCAGCGCCACGATCTCTTCGCGGTATTTGATGAGGTCGTCGAGCCAGTCCGGCAGTAGGGGAAGCGGCCACGAACGGCGATGCGTGGCGATGATGCTGTCAAGCCGCTCGATGGCGTCGCGCTGCTGGGCAAGCGAATAGCATCGGCGGTCTTCGTCCGGGGAATGCAGGCGGGCAGTCATGCAACCACCTTTTCGGCGAGCTGCCACAGGACGATCAGCGCGAGGCCGATACAACAGGCCCAGCCGATGACGCTGTCGATGCGGCGATGGCAGGGGATGCCGCGCGAGGCGGCGCGGTTGGCGTCGCGGATCTGTTGGCGGGTGGAAAGTCCGTTCATGCGGCCTCCAGATCAAGCGCGAGGTTGAATGCGACGGCCGGGTCGGCGTCGTTGGCGCGCTCGCAAGCCACCAGGGCGAGCAGCAGGATGTCGTCGCGGATGCGGTGGTCCGGCTCGTCCCGTGCGTCGCGCAGCAGGTCGCTGGCCAGTTCGTCCCAGATGGCTGGGTCGGCCTGGTCGATGGCGTCCTGCCAGCGGCAGGCGGTGCCGGTGGGGAGAATGATCGTCATGTCTCGCTCCTGATAGGTTGGCTTCTGCGTTCGTTACGGCTTTCCGACACTCAGTTCTCCGACATAAACCCCTGCCAATGCGTCTCCAAGCTCGTCGCGCAGTGTTTGCTCGACCCACGCGCTGGTTTCCTCCTGCAGGCGTTCACGGCCGACGATGCGCAGTGCGATACCGGGTTTTCCATCGTTCTCGCGCACGCCGAGACGGATGACGATTTCGAGCAAGTTGGTGCCAACGTAAAGCGGGCTGTGAAGGATGAAATAGGCAGGCAGCGTTTCGGAATCGCCTCGCGCTTCGATACTTTCGAGTGCGGTGCGGTTGCGGGCGAGGTCTCCTTCCTCGTTGACTACGCTGGCCTTGGCTTCGATCTTGACGCGCCGCAAGGCGGTGATGGCTTTGCGTTGCTCGATCCCGGCGCCGTCCTGGGCATGCGCGGTGATGTGTTCGGGCCAGTCTTCGAGCCAGTCGATCACCTGCAGCTGGGTGCGCAGGTTTTTGGTCATGACGTCGGCGGCGGCCCATGCTGGTGCGGCGCGCAGATTGAGCACGGCGCGGTGATGGCCCCACTGCGGCGATTCGTCGTGGCCGTGGTCGAATACCGCCATTGCGGCACTGCCGTCGGGGCGAACGTAGGCGGTGGGGGCGAAATCTTCTCCTAGGTCGGCCGCTGACTGCTTGGCATAGGCGATGAAGTCGCCGATGCGCTCGGTGGTGTAGCGATGGCGCTGGAAGCGCGGCGCAGAAGCGAACTGCTCGGCATGCTGCAGCGTTGCGCCGGGCGGAATGTAGAGCGCATGCCCGACGGTTTCGGTGTTGATCAGCTCGGCGATCTTGTCGTTGATCGCGCTGATACGGTCGATGGCTGCGGCTTCCATTTATACCACCTCCCGCTGCTGTTTCTGGATGAGTTCGAGCTGCGTGTCGGGCGTTATGGTGAGCTTTCCGCCTCGGCCAACGTATAGCAGGGTCTGCGTGGTGTCGGTCTCCTGAATCTTGCCGCGCAGGGTGGGGCGGGCGTAGCTCAGCTTGTGGGTCATTTGTACTTGGGCGCCTTCGCCGATGCGGGTGATGTCGAGCTCGATGGTGATCTTGCCGGACTGTTTCTTGCTGTCTGCGTTGACCACCGCGCGGGCGGTTTCGGCCAGCGCGTGCGCTACCTTGCGTTCGAAGATCCCGGCGTCGAGCTCCTCGAGCACGGGAATGAAGCCGGGCACGTTCGTTGCGTCTGTCATGTTCTGCTCCTGGTTGATGGACTGTTTCCCCAACATCACCCTGCGTCTTCGTGAGGCTCCTAGCCGGTTGCCCGACCGTGGGATGGGTCTGTGCCCATCACGTCTGCCGCCTGGGGTGCGCCAACTTGGGCGCGCGGCTACGAGGTGACCTAATTATTCATACATGTATTAGATATGTCAATACATGCATGAATAATTCATGGCACAATGAAGCCACGCCCGAGGTTGGCGGGTTCAAAAGGGGGTCAGAAATGGAGATGCGTGACGGTGAAATTACGGTGGGCGATTGCCCGGAATTCACTGTGGGGTTCAGCTACTGCGGTATCGCTGTGACTATGAGCGTGAAAATCGAAGAGCGAGCTTTGCTAATGCCGCTTGACTACCCACGAGATAGTACCGAACGGTTGACTGCTGTTTGTGCTCAGGCAATCGGGAGCACAGCTCGTCAAATCGCTGCGCAAGCGCTGCAAGCTCACACTGAATTTGAGCAAACGCTACGTCAGGCGGATATTGATGATCATCGGTCATGGGTCAGTCCTGCCATGATCTGACCGATTCGACCGTGACGTCGAAGCGTTTGATGGCGGGGTCGTGTTCGAGCCAATGGTCCAGCGAAAACACATAGCGGCCGGGTGGAATGTTCTTGACGCTCGCCGGCCAGGCGGCGTGCGATGCGATCGGGGCGCCCGATTTGTCGTATCCGGTCATCCTTAGCTGAATGCCGACTGCCGCGCGGCAATTGTTGATCAGTTCGCCTGCGCCTTGCAGGTAGGCACAGGACATGGTGCGGCAGTTGTCTACCCAGCGGGCGCGGACGGATTTGATCACGATGTCGCCAGGGCGGCATTCCGTTTGGGATGCAACGGCAATCGATCCGGTGTGCCTGGGCGTATCGATCAGCGGGTAGAGGATTGCGGTGCCGATGGCTGATGCGATTAGGATTTTTCGCGTATTCATATTTCGGCTATTCCGAGCCAGATCCCGTAATTCATGCCATCTCCACCGCCAACAATCATGGCAGGGCATGTTGCGACAGGCGGCAGGCTTTTATTTTTTGCGAGTGTGCGATAGGCGCGCGCGGTAGCGCGCGAGAGATAGCCTACAGTTTGCCCGCCGATTTTTATGGCGACGGCTTTGTCGTCATGCGGGTTGTTGTCTTCAAGCTCGATGGTGGCCTGGACGATGTTGTGTCCGGCTGGCAGGGATTTCGCGACGACACGGATGGCTGGTTGATAACTGGCTTCACCGACGATTTCCTGATCGAACTCGCCATCTCCGCATAGCGTGTGATTATCGCTGATCGCTTCATCGCGGTCCTTGTAGTATTTGATGGTGACGCGATTTGATGGTTTTCCCGCGTCGCTTGTCTTGAACGAGTTAATCAGATACAGCGTAATTCCGCCAAGAACAAGTATCAATATGACGAAGGTTTCCACATTTTGCTCCTCCCTTTATTCGAATTGAAGCTCCAACTGTACCGCGAACTGCAGAATTTTGGCCGTGTTGGTGTTACCCGTGTTTTTGTTCTTCTGATTCAGCAAGTGTAAGTGCTGTGCTGACAAGCACGGCTTTCTTGTAGCTCGGTAGAACCTGCATTACATGCTGCAAGGTCTGCATCTGCTTATCGTCCTCAAGCGGAGTTTCGCCAAGTAGCTGTGAGGTTGTCACCCCGAAATAGGCCCCCAGCACCTTCAGCGTCGGTAGCGTCGGAGTGTAGTTCTGGACATTGAGGATGCGCCAAATCGTCGGCTGGAAATCCTTTTTTTGGTCGGGATTCGACGGATCAATCTCCGCAAGCTTGGCGGCCAATTGATGCGCATTGACTCCGTCCCGCTCCATCAATGATGCGAGCACCCCTTTAATCGTTGGTTCGGACATGCCGCCTATTGTCCAGTGCAGTTGTATCGCAGGGAAATACATTGGTGTATATTGCATATTATTCATCGATGTATTAATCTGGCGTTATGTTCAAGCGATTGATCGAAGACCTCATTGAAACCGGGATGACTGAAACAGCCATCGCGTTGCGTGTCGGCGCTTCCCAGGCGAGCATCAACAGGATCAAACGCACGAACCAGAACCCTAAGTACGAGCTCGGCGTAGCACTCGTCGCGCTTCATGGGCAGATCACACAAAAGCAGACGGTAACGGAACAGGCACCTGAATCGACCTTCGGCGATCTTGGCGAGCCGCGCGACAGCGAGCGCCGGGTGGAAGATCGCCGGACGACCTGTGCCGACGAGAAGGCCGCTTGATGGATTCGATGATGCTATTTATCAATGCGCGGCTTGCGTGCTGGGATGGTTGGCAGCGATCGCATCGCGCCAGCGCTGGATGTTTGTGCGCGCGCCTCGGGTCGGAATGTTTGATGTTTTTAAAACGTGTTCGAGTGTTGCTATGTACTCGGCGGTGATGTCTGGATGGTGCTTGAGCAATGCGTTGATGAGCGCGGATAGCGCGATTTCTTGCGCCATGACCGAATCGGCAAGAAATTGCATCTGTTTGTTGTCCATGTCCGTTCCTTTCGGTGTGTGGTTGGGTGAGACTTTCCATTCTACCGATCCCGGGACGGGCGCCCGATACTCCCTGGCAGGCGGGGTGCAGTGTGTGTCTGCCCATGCAGTTCTCCTCCGATCTTTCCCCGGCGCTGTCCTGGCCGGGGCTTTTTTTGGGCGGAATCAATATGCGCGGGAGGGCGTAATGGGTCGTCATGGCGTTGTGTCGAAAATGGGCATGCCTCGCAGCCTAATTTTTTTGCCGTCTCGGCTACAGGAAAGTACTGGAAAGAATCATGACGGTACGTTCCGGTAGCCAGTTGACGCTCGATTTCGAACCCGGTCTGGCGGAGCGCCATGAGACGCTGCTGGATTGCGTCCGGCAATGCGCCTATACGCATCGCAACCCGCTGAAGACGATCGCGGCGGATATGGATATGAGCCAGTCCGAATTGTCGCGGAAGCTGTCCGGAAACCCGGACGATCCGCGCCGGTTCTCGGTGGACGATCTGGAGCGTTTCGTAACAGAAACGGGCGATGTGAAGCCGATTCTGTATCTGGTCGAAAAATTCCTGACCGATGAGGATGCGAAGCAGCGCGCCGCGCATCAGCGACTGGCGCAGATGCTGCCGGATGTGCTGGCGCTGATTAAGACGGTTTCACAAGGGGTGCAAGAGTGAGCCTTCTCCATGACATTGAACGCTGCGCCGGTAATGGCGACCCGCAATGCATCGATTGCCAGCGTCGTGAGCCCGGCAGCCCAAATTCATCGAATGGCCTGCCGGTTCCAAGCGGAACCGAATGCAGCAAGCGGATCGTGACGCTTGAGGTGGCGATTCTTGAGACGCAGGGAAGGGGGGATTGATGGCACGCGCACGCAATCTGAAACCCGGATTTTTCCACAATGCAGATCTGGTCGAGCTGCCTGTCGAGACACGGTTGCTGTTCGCTGGGCTGTGGACGTTGGCTGATCGGGAGGGTCGGATCGTCGATCGGCCCAAGCAGATCAAGATGGAAATCTATCCGGCTGATTCATTCGATGTGGATAGTTTGTTGCAGCAGCTGCACGACTCGGGGTTCATCATCCGATACGAAGTCAATAAGATCAAATACATACAGGTGCTCAACTTCCTGAAGCACCAGAATCCTCATTATCAGGAAAAGGTCAGTGTGATTCCTCCACCGGATGATGGGGGGATCAATCCAGGGCAAGCCTCGGATAAAACTAGGAGTCCTCTCAGGCCAATCGGGCTGAATCCTGAATCCCTATTACTGAATCCTGAATCTCATAGCAGGCAGCAGCAAGGTGCTAGCTGTGTAGGGGCTCGGGATGCCTCGGGCTTGTCCGGGGCGAGTCTGGGGCTTTCACCGGATGAAACGCCTCCGGATGACGACGAAACCCCGCCTCCAAGGGAAAACCCGCAGGCTGCGGAGCCGATTGCCGACGCGGTGACGACGCGGGCGGTGGAAATCGCGGTGTTGCTGCGCAAGCGCGGTGCGGGGGTGGCCGCGGGTGATCCGCGATTGCGAACCTGGGCTGAACGCGGGGTGACGGACGCGGCGTTGTTGACGGCGCTGGAAACGGCGGAGAAGCGCCGCGAGGCGGCGGGGAATCTGAACCCGGTGAATGCGGGGCTGCTGGATGCGATTCTGGCGGATGCGCGTTCTCCGCCCAAGGGTGGCAGCGGGGCTGGGGTGCCGTGGTGGTCGACGGACCAGACGGTGCTGGCGAAGGGGCGTGAGCTTGGGCTGGAGGCGAGGCCGGGTGAGTCGATGGGGCAGTTCAAGGGCCGGGTAGCCGAGAAGATCGGGCAGGCAGAGGGGGCAGTGGCATGAGCGAGGACAGGGTGGTTTGCATGAGGGGGAGGTCTGGCAACGATGCGCTGTGGGATTGGTTCGGCTCGAGCCGGGCTTGTTGGCTAACGCTGCCCCGGGTGCTGATGCATTCGATGCCAGACGACTGGCAGGAACGCATGGCGGGGCTGCTGTGCGAGTTCGACCAGGAATTTCCAAACCAGCCTGAGCTGTGCACGCGAGTGAGCATCACCGATCACGGGGGGCGCCGTATGGGTTATCCATCGTGGCTGGTGGACTACCGTCATCCGGACCGTAGCGCGGTCAATCGCATGCGCGGGCCTTCGATGGTGGAGGTGTCGAATGGCAAAAAATGACCGTCTGGTGAAGGCGTGGAAGATGCGGCGCGATGTTCATGCCTGGATCGAGGCCAACCCGGATTGTTCGATGCCCGAGATCAAGCGGAATTTCAGCAAGATTAACCCGGAGACGGTGCGCTGGGTGGTGAAGCGTCTCGTGCTGGCCAAGCTGGTGCAGGCGGAATCCCATTGCTATCGGGCGCTGCGTGAGTTCGACCAGCCCATGGAAGCGGCGCGCGACAGGTTGCGTGAGGGTGGGCGTGCGTCGGGCAGGGTGCAAGGCTTGACGAATGCATCCCGCACCAGGAATCCGGACGGCACTTTCGCAGCAGTTCATGCCGGGACAAATCGTGTGAAATATATAAACCGCCCGGCAGTCAAGCGAGCGATCCCGAATCAGGGCGGGCAGGGTGCAGGCGGCGCGTGGCGCGGCGGACGGTCGTCGCTGATGATGGTTGGATAAGGGTGAATAAATGATTTCGCATATCAACGACAAGCTGAATATCTGGGCCAGATGGGTGGTTGGCGGCCGCAAAGTTGGGGGCCTGGGCTATCCGAGTCAGTGCGCCTTCACCCGGGTTGGCATGCCAAGCGCACCGCGCGACCCGACCATGAACGAGCAGGCTTGGGAAATCGAACAGGCCGTGCATCGATTGGATGCAAGTCTGCGTGATGTGATCGAGCAATTCTATCTGCGTGCAGGGACGGCGGAGTCGCATGCCAGGGATCTGCATATCTGCCGCGACACGCTATACGTCCGCCTGCATATGGCACATACGCGCATCATGGAGTGGATGCAGGTGGGTGATGATGAAATAGAGTGCTTGACACGCTCCGACACATTTGGTACAAAGCAGCTAAGCTGAGATTAGCTGTCACTACACAACCCGCGAAAGCGGGTTTTTTCATGCCCGCAAACAACGCCAGGCCAAGCTCTACGCAGCGTGGATACGGCTACAAGTGGCAGAAGGCGAGTGCCGGTTATCTCAGATCGCATCCGCTGTGTGCAGAGCACATGAAGCGCGGCCAGGTTGTTGCCGCAACCGTTGTCGATCACATCATTCCGCACCGTGGAGACCAGGCATTGTTCTGGGACAAATCGAACTGGCAGTCGCTATGCAAGCGTTGCCACGATAGCCATAAGCAGCGGATTGAGAAGTCTGGACGCGAGGCTGGATGCGATGTATCCGGAATTCCGATAGACAAGACACATCATTGGAACAGGTAGGGGAGGGCGGGTAAAAACTCCGCCCCCCACCCGTTCTAGACCGTGCCCCTACCTTTTCTTGCAGGCCCGCAGGTTGCATGGGGGTAGGGGTTGATCAGGAGTAGCACAATGTCAGGACCAGCACCGAAACCGACCGCGCTGAAACTGGTAGAAGGGAACAAAGGAAAGCGCAAGATCAATGCTCAGGAGCCGGATCCGGCATACCTGAATGACCTCACGCCGCCGGCCTGGCTTCCTCAAGCGGCCGCCGAAGTATGGAACGAAACGGCACCGAAGCTGCGTGCCGCCAAGGTGTTGACCGAGCTTGACGTACACGCTCTGGCAATGGGCTGCGTAGCCATCGCGCAGTACCGCGCCAGCGTCCGCCGCATCGGCGACGATCTGGTGAAGTCGAAGCATGCCACCAACGACGAAGGCAAGCCGATCGAGGTTGGCGAGCACGTCAATCCGTGGCTCATCGTGCAGAGCATGACCTACAAGCAGGCCATGGGCATCTTCGCGCAGTTTGGCCTCACGCCGGCCGCGCGCTCGCGCATCGCCATCAACCCGCAGGACGATTTGTTTGGCCATGGCCAAGCGCCGGCTAGTAAAAACTACTTCTCGTGATCCAGTCACCCGCTACGCGCGGGCTGTAGTCAACGGCAAAATCACCGCCGGACCGCATGTGCGGGATGCCTGCAAGAGGCACCTGGCGGATCTGGAGCAAGCCCCATCGCGGGGCTTTTTTTTCGACCTCGAAAAGGTCGAGCGCGCCATCGGCTTCTACCGCGATGTCCTGCGGCTGAATGGCGGCGAGTACGAAGGCGTCGCCTACGAGCTCCTGCTGTGGCAGTGCTTCGTCGTCGGCAGTGTGTTCGGCTGGGTCGATGCCGACGGCTACCGGCGCTTCCGCCTGGCCTACGTCGAGACCGCCAAGGGATCAGGCAAGTCTCCGTTGGCCGCCGGCGTCGGGCTGTACGGCCTGGTGGCAGACGGCGAGTCCCGCGCCGAGATCTACGCCGCCGCTACGAAAAAAGACCAGGCCATGATCCTGTTCCGCGATGCCGTCGCCATGCGCGATCAGTCGCCCGAGCTGGCCAAGCGCCTGACCAAAAGCGGTGTCGGCGAAAACGCATGGAACCTGGCCTACCACCAGACCGGCAGTTTTTTCCGGCCGATCAGCGCCGACGATGGACAATCCGGCCCGCGCCCGCATATCAGCCTGCTCGACGAAATCCACGAGCACAAAACCGGTTATGTCGTCGAAATGCTCAAGGCCGGCCAGAAATCGCGGCGCCAGCCGCTGCTATTCGGCATCACCAACAGCGGAACCGACAAGCGCACCGTCTGCTGGGACTACCACGATTATGGCGCCAAGGTAGCGGCCGGCCAGATAGATCCTGGTGATGACAGCTTCTTCGCCTACATCTGCGCACTCGACGAAGGCGACGACCCGTTCAAGGACGAATCCTGCTGGGAAAAGGCCAACCCCAGCCTCAAGCACGGCCTGCCGGGTATCAAGTACCTGCGCGAACAGGTCACCCAGGCGCGCGGCATGCCCGGCAAGGAATCCATCGTCCGCCGGCTCAACTTCTGCCAGTGGGTCGAGGCCGAAGCGCCGTGGATAGGCGGGGACATCTGGTTCGATGCTGCGCCTGAGCTGGAATTCGACGAAGCCAGCCTGTATGGCAGGCGCTGCTGGGGCGGCCTCGACCTCTCCAGCACCCAGGATTTGACCGCCCTGGTGCTGCTGTTCGAGCCCACCGCAGCCGATCCGCACTGGCGTCTCAAGCCGTGGTTCTGGCTTCCTGGAGACGGCCTGCACGACAAGGCAGACAAAGACCGCGTGCCCTATATCGCCTGGCGAGACGCTGGCCACCTGGCCGCGCTGCCGGGCCGGGCCATCGACAAGCTGGCCGTCCTGCATAAGCTCGCGCAGATCGCCAGCCTGTACGACGTCCATGAGATCGCCTACGACGAATGGCGCATCGCCGACCTGCTCATGCTCATCCAGCAGGAAGGGCTATCCATGCCGCCGCTGGCGCCGTTCCGCCAGGGATTCAAAAGCATGGCCCCAGCGGTCGACGAATTCGAGCGCCTGCTGCTCGGTCGCCACATGAAACACGACGGCAACCCGGTCATGACCTGGAACGCCGCAAACGCCGTCGTCGTCAGTGACCCGGCGGGTAATCGCAAGATCGCAAAAGAGCGCGCCACCGGCCGCGTCGATGGAATCGTCGCCGCCGTCATGGCCGCAGGCCGGGCCATGACCAAGGAAGAGCGGCCCGACATCAACCAATTTCTGGAAGACCCCATCAGCGCATGATCAACCCTATCGCCTGGATCGCCGGCTGGTTCCGCTTCGGCGGTTTCGCCCTTGGAGACCGCAGCGGCACCCAGGTTGGCGCTCCGGCCAGCGCGCTCGTCGACGGCACGCGAACCGTCGGCGCCGACAGTGCCCTGCAGATCAGCACCGTATGGGGATGCGTGCAGACGCTTTCCGGCATCATCGCCAGCCTGCCGCTATTCGTCTACCAGGAGCGCGGAAAAGGCCTGCGCGACCTCGCCCGCGACAACGGCCTGTGGAACCTGCTGCACGACTCGCCGAACGCCCGCATGACCCCGGTCGAATTCTGGACCGCCATGCTGCTCAACCTCCTGCTGCGCGGCAATGCCTATGCCCGCATCGAGCGATCGGCAAACGGCGAAGCCTACGCCCTCTGGCCCATGAGCGCAGACCAGGTCGAACAGCAGGTGCTGCCGGACGGCAGCGTGATCTACCTCTACCGCATCGGCAGCGACATTGCCGTACTGGCATCAGACAACGTGCTTCACCTAAAGGGCATGGGAAACGGCACCATCGGCCTGTCCCGCCTCGACTACATGCGCGCCAGCGTCGACGAAGCCGCCAACGCCCAGACCGCCGCCAACCGCGTCTTCGCTAACGGCGGCAAGCCCACCGGCGTCCTCATGATCGATCAGGTGCTCACCCCCGAACAGCGCACCCGCATCAAGGCCAACTTCGAGGAAATGGCCACATCCAGCACCAGCCGCCTGTTCGTCCTCGAAGCCAACATGAAATACCAGCAGGTCAGCCTGTCGCCCAACGACATGCAGCTGCTCACCACGCGTCAGTTCGGCGTCGAGGAGATCTGCCGCTGGTTCGGCGTCCCGCCCGTCATGGTCGGCCATGCCAACGTCACCGCCTGGGGCACCGGCATCGAGCAGATCATCGACGGCTTCTTCAAGGTCACCGTCCGTCCCGCCCTCGTCAACATCGAGCAGGCCCTGAAAAAGCGCGTCCTCACCACCGCGCAGCGCGCGCGCTACACCGTCGAATGGAACTTCGACGGCCTCCTGCGCAGCAACATCAAGGACCGCTTCGAGGTATACGCCAAGGCCGTGCAGAACGGCCTCAAAACCCGCAACGAATGCCGCCAGCTCGAAAACGACCCGCCCATCACCGGCGGCGACGAACTGACGGCGCAAAGCAACCTGCTGCCGCTCGACAAGCTCGGCACAACCCAACCAGGAGCCTCCAATGCTGGCACACAAAACACTGTCGCTCAGTGATTGCGACATCAAGATGGACGGCGGAGAAGGCCGCTTTTCGGGATATGCGTCCGTCTTCGGCGGCGTCGACTCATACGGCGACACTATCGTCAAAGGCGCCTACGAATACACCCTCAAGAAAAACGGCAAGCCCAAGATGTTCCTCCAGCACGAAAGCTGGAGCCTTCCAATCGGAAAATATCTCGTCGCCAAGGAAGACGACCACGGCCTGTTCGTCGAAGGCGAGCTGACCCCCGGTCTCAGCAAGGCCCAGGATACCTACGCCGCGCTCAAGCACGGCACCCTCGACGGCCTCTCCATCGGCTACATGCTCAAGGCTGGAGACTACGAAGAACTCGCCGACGGCACCCGCCTCATCAAGCGCGTCAGCAACCTGGTCGAGGTATCGCCCGTCGTCTTCCCGGCAGACAGCGCCGCCCGGGTCGATCTGGCCAGCGTCAAGACCGCTGTCGACACAATCGAAACCATCCGAGATTTTGAGCGCTTCCTGCGGGATGCAGGCGGCCTCAGCAAAGGGCTGACCGAAGCGCTCGTCAGCCGCGCCAAGATCGTCTTCGGTCAGGGGGATCCTGATCTGCAGCCAGTCGAAGCGAAAGCCATGGCCGAGCTGATGGAACGCATCAACAGAGCCGCAGCGCGCATCCCGCAGTAGAAAATCCGTTCGGGCTGATCGTGAGCTAGTCGAACGATCGAAGCCCTGTTCGCATCACCCAATCCAAACCCGCTTCGGCGGGTTTTTATTTTCAGGAGAAACACCATGTCCGACCTGTCCCAAATCATGAAGGCCGTCGAAGGCCTCGAAACCAAACTGGCTGCCTATGCCGAAAAAGCCGAACAGGAAGCCAAGGCCGCCGGCAGCGTATCCAAAGACACCCAGGCCGCCATCGAAGGCCTCGGCCTCAAGCAGCGCGAGCTCGCCGACGAAATCCTGCAGCTCAAGCAGCGCGGCGTCCACATGCCCGGCGACGATCCCAAGATCAGCTCCTGGGGCAAGCAGTTCATCGAATGCGACGGCTACAAGGCATTTGCCGCCGGAAACGCCAACAAAGTGCGTCTGGAGATCAAGAACACCCTCACCGGATCTGACACCACCGTCGCACCCGATCGCAAGCCAGGCGTCGTCCCTGGCGCGTTCCAGCCGCTCACGATGGAATCCCTGTTCCCCTCGCTGCCAACCAGCTCCAATGCCATCGAGTTCACCAAGGAAAACGTCTTCACCAACAGCGCCGCCGAAGCGTCAGAAGGCGCGCAGAAAGCGGAATCCGCGCTCACCTGGACGTTGGTCAACATGCCGATCTCCACCGTAGCCCACTGGATCAAGATCAGCCGCCAACTCGCCGCCGACAACCAGGCACTTGCCGCCTACGTCGACACCCGCATGCGCTACGGCGTCAACCGCAAGGTCGAGACCCAACTCGTCTCCGGCGATGGCGTCGCGCCCAACATCAGCGGCATTCTGGGCGCCGGCAACTACACCGCCCACGGCTATGCAGACGCCAACCTCGGTGCCACGCTGAAAAAGCTGGTGCTGATCCGCAAGATCATCGGCGATCTCGAGGCCGCCGGCTACAACCCGGATGGCATCGTCCTCAACCCCGCCGACTGGGCGCAGGTCGAAATCGACATTTTCACCGCCAACACCAACCTCGTCGCGTTCCGCTACGACGCCGAAGGCAACCCGGTGCTGTTCGGCCGGCGCGTCGTCACCAGCGTCGGCATGACCGCCGACAACGTCGCCGTCGGCGCATTCCAGCAGGCCGGCACCATCCACAACCGCGAAGGCGTTACCGTCGACATGAGCGAGTCCGACAGCGACAACTTCACCAAGAACCTCATCACCATCCGCGCCGAGCGCCGCCTCGCGCTGGCCACCGAAGTCCCGGCAGCCATCCGTGCCGGCGACCTCACCCCGGCCTGATGATCGAGGCGTAATGGCCCTGGCCATTCCTTTTGGAGTGGCCTTTCCCATTGCGTGACAAACCCATGAACCTCGTCGAACTCCGCATCAAACGAACCCTGGATACCAGCCGCTACGGCGCCCTGTCGGATGGTGACATCCTGCGCACCGACGCCGCCTATGCGCGCCATCTGGTCGATGATCTCGCTGCGGCCGTGTACATCCAGAAACCTGCGGCGCAGCCCGCCCGCACCCGCAAACCGAAGACCCGCAAGGAAAAGCCATGACCATCAGATTTGTAAAATATTGGAACGGATATTCTCCCGATGCGATCGTTTATAACCTGGGCAGTACGGAAGAAGCGCGTCTGGTATCGCTCGGATATGCCACGACTGACCTGGATGGACCTGATGGTAGTGGCGAACTCAGCCGCTGGAACCAGACCCGCAGCGGGCTGGTTGATCCAGTGACGGGCCTGTCAATAACGCCCGGATATACCAAAAAAGTCCACTCGGTCAAAGGAAAGCAAATCCTCGACTTTGCTGATCCGACCTTCCTCGCATCCGGCGCCTCGTTCTCCGGCGCAGGCTCCTACCTGAGCGCCGGACGCGTTGCCGTCCAGTCAACTGGAACTCTGGTAAATAATCCGACCGGCTGGCATGACGGTACACCATGCCTTGAATTTACGCCGAATGCGGATACTGCCGAATTCCGCTTCTATTTCGATGGAGCGCTAGGCGCAGGGCTGCCGAACTCTCCGATGAACTTCAACGATGTGAACGGCATCGCAATGGACTTCGACATCACTGGTGTCGATACCACCAAGTCGAACTTCAGCATCGGGATGGAGTTCTCGACCGACGCGACCAGCCTTTTCCCATCAAATAAGGCAGGATTCAGCTGGTTCATCAACAACTCAGCCTCAACTGCAACCTATAAGGAATTCAAGGGTCGCAAGTATTACCGCTTTCGATTCGACAGCACGACTACTGACGCAAAATGCAGTCAATTCCCAGGATACGGTCTTAGTGCGGTTTTGTCTGGTACTGGCGCCGACTATACCGCCCCGATCAAGTTCATTCGGATGACGCTCACCAAGTTCTCAGGCAAGACCATCAAGTTCAAGCGTCTGCTGCGTGGCGGGTACTCCACGCCTTGCATCATCATGGGTACGGATAACGCAGGGCCGTTGTCTCTGGATACGCTGGTCGCTCCGCTGGTTGCAAAGAATGCAGTCGGGTTTTATGCCAATCAGTATTGGGCTGAACTCGACGCAAGTAGCGGCGCAGCGCTTGAACGCTTCAACCGCCTTTACGACGCTGGATGGGAGCTGAACGGAAACGATGTGATTGATCGCCCGCTTGGTGCAACTGTGCTGGACCAGCCGACGATGGCTTCTGCCATTCAGACCACCCGCACCCGGCAGATTGCGGAAGGCTGGCAGGAGGGATGCCGAGTCTGGGTAGCGAACAACAACAGCACCAGCTACCTGATGATTCAGGAATTGCAGGCAGCCGGATATGTGGCAAACCGCAATGGAACTGAAGAGGGGCGTTATGTTTTCCCCGAAGGCGGTGTGCCTGACGCATTCCGCATGCCTTCGCCTTCATGTGACGGGAAGTTTCTGGCAGACATCCAGCCGATGATTGATCGCTGCGTCGAGTATGGCGCGACGATGTGGCTGTATTTCCATAACACCTGGTCCAAGGCGCAGATCGACTCCGACCGCACCAACAACGTCACTGGAACAGTGGGTGCCCCCATTGCCGTGAATGCCGGAGAAACCCCCGCCGCCTATCGTGCACGGGCAGTTGCGCTCGGCACGGCGGTAGGCACCGCCACAGTGACGTACCTTGACAGCAAGATTGGCAGCTCCGGGGCGGCATTGGCGATTTTCTACGAAGACCTGCAACCGATCATCGAGTACATCGGCACACAGGAACGCGCTGGTGTGCTGGTATCACGTCGGCCTTCGGATTGGTGCCGGGATGTCGGGTTGCTGTAATACCACCTAATACCAACTACCCAGCCGCCTTCGGGCGGCGTTTTTCATTCCACCAGCATCAAGGCCAATCAATGAACGAAAGCATTGACGGAATCAAGCAGGCCGCGTCCTGCGCAGGGGGATGGCATCACTGGATCCCATTTGCGGCGCTCATGGCAAAGGATGCCGTCCCGCAAAACAGACCGATGGCGACGAGGCTGGTTGAGCAGGCCTTCGTCGCGATCATCGCCGGCGGCGGCTCGGCCTACACGGTAAACGATGCCGTCCAGGCCCGCCATGACGAGCAGATCAAGGCGCTCAAGGAACAGGTGCGCGACAGCGAAGTGCGGCTCACTGCCCAGATCATGGAACTGCGCGCGCGGCAACTCAAATGACCGCGCCGCGCAAGGTGACTGTCCAGGTATCCGTCTGGTTCGAGGATATGGCCATGGAAGACACCGACGCGGCGATGGACATCATCAAAAGCATTCTGGCCACGACCAGCCATGAATGCCAGGACGAAATAAAACGGGCGCTGGCCGCTGCCGGTGCCCGTGACATCAGCATCAGCATGCTGGCCTACTGAAAGGATCTCCCATGAAAACCCTCATCTCCGCCGCGCTCGCCGTGGCGCTGTCCGGTTGCGCCCAATATGGCGTGGTCAAGACCGCCGTTGCTGTCGAAGGCGCCAAGGCAGCAGACGAAGTGCGCGCCACCGCAGAATGGACACTGTGCGACGCCATCAGCGTCGGCGCCTGGCGTCGCGCCTATGCCGGCGATCCGGTGAAGGCCGATGGCTGGAAATCGCTGTGCACGGCGCCTGCTGGAGCCCCGCAGTGAGCGAACTCATCCGCCTCGACCGCATGGGCTCCACGCCCTGGGGCACGCTCGGCACCCTGCGCCTGCCGGATGGGACTGCATTCCCCACGCTGGAACCGCAGTGGCGCGGCAACATGAGCAGCATCAGCTGCATCCCGGCCGGCGAATACGCACTGGCCATGCGCAGCTCGCCCATCGTTGCCAAGACCAGCGGCTTCGAGTTCGGCCGCGGCTGGGAGATCGACGGCGTGCCAGGGCGCGATCTGATCATGATCCACCCGGGAAACTGGGAAAAGAACACCGAAGGCTGCATCCTGGTGGGCCGTGCCCACGCCGTCATCCAGGGTACGCCCGGCGTCACCGCCAGCCGCGCCGCATTCAAAGACCTGATGGCGCGTCTCGCCAAGCGCGCTGACTGGCGCATCGCCATCGCCTGGCTGGTGCCGCAATGATCATCGCGCCCGACGATCCCTGCCTCGTCGAAGCCCTGCTCGATCCACGCTTCATCCGGCGCTACCTTGCCGAGGGCGACTCCTGGTTCTCGCTCGGCGGATGGACCGGAAACCAACTCATGGCGCTCGACGACGACAACACCCTGATCGTCAATTGCGCATATCCAGGCGACACCCTGAAAGACATGGGGCGCAGCCAGTTCGCCGCCGCGCTGTCGGCGACGGATGGGATCAAGCCATGGACAGCCGTGCTGCTCTCCGGCGGCGGCAACGATCTGCTGAAACGCTGCACGCAATACATCGTGCCAGATCCATCCGGCCCGATTGATTTCGATTCGCTCTCCGCCATCCTGGCTGAGATCGAACGTCATCTCGTACGCATCCTGGATCTATGCCGCACCGCTCAGCCGGGCGTGCCTGTGTACATGCACACATACGACCATCCGCCGGTCAGCCGGCGCTGGTGGTGGTGGCAGCTTGGGCCATGGGTATCGCCGGCGCTCAGAGCCGCAAGCATCGATCGCTCAAGATGGGACGGCCTCGCCGCCATGCTGATCGATAACTTCGCCGAACTGCTACACAAACTGTCCGCATCCTGGCCCAGCCTCACCGTCGTCGAAACGCGCGGCAATTTGCTGGCCAGCGACTGGCAGAACGAAATCCACCCGAAAACCATCGGGTACCACGAGCTCGCCCGCCCCTGGCGACGAGCGCTCAACCACTGAAAGGAGCAGCACCATGCAATATCAAAGCAAAGCCGCCATCCAAAGCCTGGGCGTTACCGGCCCGCTCATCTCCATCATTGTCATCGCCCTCGGCATGTTCGGCATCGATGTGTCGAAAGACCTGGCCGGATTCGCCGACACCATCGCTGCCATGATCGACAACGGCATCGTCATCGTCGGCATCGTCGTCGGCATCTACGGCCGCATCCGCGCCTCCGCCCAGATCACCGGCCTGTTCCGCGCCAAGTAAACCGATGCGCATCAAGCTCATCAGCGGCCCGGCAGCCGAGCCGATCACCGCAGCCGACATCGTCGGCCGCATCGGCGTCAACGTCGGCGACATCGCCAGCGCCGACCTTACCGCCATGATCGCCAGCGCCCGCCGCTGGGTGGAGGACTACACCAGCCGCGCGCTGATCGACCAGACGCTCGAGCTCGCGCTCGATGCGTTCGACAGCGCGCCCATCGAGCTGCCGCGCTCGCCGGTGTCGGCCATTACCTCGGTCAAATACACCGACACCGCCGGCGCCGAGCAGACCGTCAACGCGGCAGGCTATGTGCTAGACGACTACGACAGCGTGCACCGCCTGCTGCTCGCCTACGGCTATGCATGGCCCAGCCCGCGCGTCCAGCCCAACGCCGTGCGCATCCGCTACGTCGCCGGCTACGGCGCCGACGGCACCGCCGTGCCGGAACCCATCGTCCAGGCCATCGTCCTCATCGTCGGCCAGGCCTACCGCGCCCAGCCCGGCCGCGAATCCGGCCTTTACCCGGCGATGATCCCCAACGCCGCCAAGGAACTGCTGGCGCCGTTCCGCCTGCTGGCCTTCTGACATGCATGCCCGCCAGCAGATCCTCGCCGCCGTCGCCGGCCTGCTCGACGCTGCCGTATCGCCGTCATGGAAGGGCGTCTACGTCTCATCGGTCGCGCCCGGGATCAACTCGCTGCCGTGCGCGCTGGTCAGCCAGGTCAGCGAGCCCGCCGGGCCGGTGCCGAATTCCGGTTTCATCGACGGCAGCCGCCAGTGGCGCACCCTTACCCTGTCAGTGCTCTACGTCGAGCGCGCGCGCGCCAAGCCGGAGGACACCACCGCCGCGCTCAATGCTGCCGCTGCCGAAATCGAAACCGCCGTCACCCTGACTGCGCTGCAAGGCGTGCTAGCCAACGTCAAGGCAGGCGCGCTGCAGGGAACCGAAATCGACGAAGAGCCGGACGAATCCGGCTTCGTCGGCATCTCGGTCAGCTTCAGCTTCGAATACATGACCGAAGAAGGCGCCCCCGAAACCCTGATTGCCTGATCAATCTGTCAAGGAATCCTTGACAGCTCGTTCCACCAACCAGCCCGCCACCAGGCGGGTTTTTTTTTGGAGAAAACCATGTCCGTCTACCTGCCCAACGGCTCCAAGTTCTACATCGGCTCCACCTATGGCGCCGACAAAACCTACACCACCGCCAGCAACGCCAGCGAATGCGTGTTGTCGTTTGCAGCCGATCCCGCGCTCGCCACCGGCGACTACTTCCAGATCAACTGCGGCTGGGAAGAGATCGACGGCAACGTCTACCGCGTCAAGACCGCGTCAGGAACCGGGCCTTACCTGGTGACCATCGAAGGCCTCGATACCTCCAGCACCACCACGTTCCCCGCTGGCGGAGGTGACGCAGGCACCGTGCGCGAGGTCAGTACCTGGACCGAAATCACCCAGGTCGAAACCCCAAACACCAGCGGCGGAGAACAACAGTTCATCAATTACCAGCTGCTGTCATCGACCCGCGAGCGCCGCCTACCCAGCTATCGCAACGCCCAGGGCATCCAGCTTACGTTCTTCGACGACCCCACGCTGGCCTGGTATGCCTCCGTCCTGGCCGCCAGCAACGACAGCGCCAACGACTATGCCATCAAGGTTGATCTCAAGTCCGGCGCCAAGATCGTCTCCGCCGGCTACTGGTCGCTGCAGAAAATGCCGCAGATGGCAGCCAACACGCCGATGAAAGCCAACATCGACGTTGCCATCGTCAACGACACCGTCCGCTACGCATCGTAAAAATACCGTTCGGGCTGAGCTTGTCGAAGCCTGAACGGCTTAAATGGAAAACAACAAGGAATCCGCATGCCCACAACGTTTCAGGTCAACCCGCAGCCAACTTTTCTCGCCACAGTCGACATCCCGGTCGCTGGCAGGGATCCGCAGCCGCTTGAGCTCCAATTCGTCCACCGCACCGTCGACGAGCTGAAATCCTTGTTCGAAACCTTCGAAGGCCGCAAGGACATCGACTGTGTCATGGATTTCGTGTCCGGCTGGAACAACGTCAGCAATGAACAAGGCGAGAAGACCGAATTCAGCCGAGAAGCCATGGATGCGCTGCTGCAGGACTACGGCCGCGCCAGCCTCGCCATCCGCAACGCCTACGTCTTCGAACTCACTGGCGCCCGCCTGGGAAACTGAAAGCGGCGGCTGCCGCCTGGTACGCCCAGCCGCCGCGATTCGATGAGGAAGAGGCCGCCCGATTCGGCCTCACCGCTGCCGACTACGCCGAAGACGAAACCCTCTTCGAGCTGTGGCCTGACAACGCCGAATCGTTCTCCGTATTCATCGCCCTGCAAACCCAGTGGCGAATTGGCGGCATGGGTGCGAGCGGGCTGGATTACTGCGCAATCGAACCGGTGCTGCGCCTGAAGGCTATCGCCTGCGAGCGCTGGCCGGCGCTGTTCGAAGACCTGCGCGTCATGGAGCGCGCCGCGCTCAACGTAATCAACAAAAAGGACTGACATGCCTCTGGTGGGGATCGACGACTTCAACAAGGCGCTGGCCGAGTTGAAGGCCGACCTGCGCAAGCGCGTCGTGCGCTCGGCGCTGCGGGCCGGCCTCAAGCCCATGCTCGAACAGGCCAGGCGCAATGCACCCGAGCTGCAAAAACCGCATCCCTACCGTATCAAGGGGCTGGTCAAATCACGCATCGTCATCACCGCCAGCCGCATCGCCACCCGCCGTGGCGAAATCGGCGTCTACCTCAAGCCGCGCGCCGCGCCTGGCGTCACCAAGGGCGCGAAGTCTCCGCTCGATCCGTTTTATTACCGATTCGTCGCTGGTGGCTTCCATGCTGTAGGCGGTCGACGCATCAAGGGTGGCCGGGTTACCCGCAAAGCCAACCTCGCCGCGCGCGTCAAGGCTGGCAAGGCACGATTTGTGCCTGGCGTCGACTTCATCGGCAATGCCTTCCGCGCCACCGCAAGCCAGGCGCTGGAGATTTTTCAGCAAAAGCTCAAGGCGCGCATCGACGCGGCCAACCGGAGAAAATAAATGGCATTTTCAACGCTTGCCGTCGACTTCACCGCCCGCATGGCGGGGTTCGAAGAGGGCATCAACAAGGCATCGCGCGGGGTCGACCAGCTGAACAACAGGGTCAGCGCTGCGGCCGCCGGGATCAAATCGACATTTGGAACCCTTGGTATAGGCCTCGGCGTAGGTGCCTTCGCTGCCTTGGCCAAATCCGGCATCGACGCCGCCGATTCCATGAACGACCTCAGCGCGCGCACCGGCGTTGCCGTGCAGACGCTGGCCGGCTACAAGCTCGCCGCCGACCAGAGCGGCACCAGCCTAGATGCGCTGGGACTTGGCATCCAGAAGCTGACCCTGTCCATCGGTCAGGCTGAATCCGGCAGCAAGGAGCAGGCGGCCGCGCTGAAAAACCTCGGCATCACCGCGCGCGATCCGCAGCAGGCCTTCGAGCAGCTCGCCGACGCCGTCGCCCACAGCAACGACCCGATCAAGACCAACGCCAACCTGCAGAAGCTTCTTGGCAAGAATTATGCCGAACTGCTGCCACTGTTGCAGGGGGGGGCGCAGGGTCTGCGCGATTCGGCCGCTGCGTCGAAGACCTTCGCCGAGCAGATGGCCAAGCTTGCGCCGGATGCGGACAAGTTCAACGACAACCTGGCCAAGATGAAGACCAACGCGGCCGGCGTGGCGGCGACCATGATCAATGCCCTGGTGCCTGCGCTGAATAATGTGTTTGATCGATTCGATCGGTTATCGAAACTCGACAGCGCGACCTTCTTCGAAAAACTCACCGGCCAGATCAGCGCCGACCTGCCGTCCAGCATCGCCAACGTCAACGGAAAGATCAAGGATCTGGAAGCCGACATCGAGCGCCTCACCCGCAACTCGACTGGACAGGATTCGTCCATCCTGCCGCTGAAACAGGAACTGGCACGCCTCAAGCAACTGAAGGCAGAACTGCGCAGCGTATCGCTGGGCGAAGCGATGAAGCTCGCCGATGCGCAGTACAAGAAACCGCCGGCCGGCTATGGGGTACCTGGCACGATTCAGGCGGCCCCGGACAAGGCCGGAAAAACCCGGTCGGTATCCGACCCGCTCGCACCGTATCTGAGCCAGACCGACACCGCGCGCGCGGCTGAATACGAAAAACTGCTCGGCCTGCTCGAGGCGCGCTTCAGTTCAGGAAAGATCAAGGCTGGTCAGTACCAGGAAACCATGGCTGCGCTGAACAAGCAGTTCGGGCGTGAAATGCTCGATCCGCTCGGCTCTGGCTCATTCAAGACGACCAACAAGGATGTTGCCGCATTCATCAAGGATCAGCAGAACTCGATCAATGAATTAAATGGCGACATCTCCAAAGAGCAGCGCGACGCGGCACAGGGCGAACTCGACCGGCTAAACGCCATGATCGCCAATTCTGACTTTGGAAAGCTTAAGAAAGATCAGGAAGACATGATCTTTCTCACCCGTGCCTTTACTGACGGGATCAAGGATGCCGACGGAAATCTGCGCAAGCTTTCCGAATCGGAATACATCCAGATCACAACAAGTCGACTCGGTCTGGCCAAAGACAAAGTAGGCGAGCTCGATGTCTTCGCCAAAAAGGCTGCCGAGAATATCCAGCAATCGTTTTCCGATTTCCTGTTCGATCCCTTCGATAAGGGGATGAGCGGCATGCTCAAGAGCTTTGGCCAGACGATCCAGCGCATGATCGCCGACGCCGTGGCGGCCGACCTCACCAAGCGGCTATTTGGCGACCTGGTCCAGGGCGGAAGCGGATCCGGGGTGGCGGGCGGTTTGCTGAAGTCGGCTGGGGGCCTGTTCGACAACGGCGTCGGAAACGGACAAAACCTGTTCGGAGACATCGCCAGCCTGTTTGGCTTCGCCACGGGCGGCGCCTTCACGGTCGGCGGCGGCGGCGGAACCGATTCCCAGCTGGTGGCGTTTCGCGCCACGCCTGGCGAGCGGGTCGACATCCGCACGCCAGGCCAGATGAAGGATTCCGGCGGCCACACCATCATCGTCAACGTCAATGGCGGCAACGCACCCGACGTGCGCCGCGCAGCTGCCCAGGGCGCGCGCGAGGCGCTTGGTTTCATGAGCGGAGCGCAGCGCTATGCCTGAGTTTCTCGAAGAGCGCCTGCCCGTCGGCGTGCGCATGGGCGCGAGCTACGCCGACCAGTACAACGTCGAGATCACGCAAACCGCAGCCGGCAGCGAATATCGCCGGCTGGTGCATCCGTACCCGGTGCGTGTGTTCAACGTCGCCTACACGCAGCTCACGGCCGACATGTGGAACCAGGTGTTGGCGCTGTATCACCGCGCCTACGGCATGTTCTCCGGCTTTCGCGTCAAGGCGATTGACGACTACACCACCAACGCGCGCACCGCGGCGCCCACGGCCACCGACCAAACGCTGGAAGTGATCACCGCCGGCACGGTATACCAGCTGCAGACCAAGTACGGCACCGGCGGCACGCCGCTATCGATCGGTGAACCGGTGCGCACCATCTTCAAGCCCGTGGCAGGCACCACGCGCGTGGCGATCGGCACGCTGGAGCAGGGCGCGCTGATGTGGAGCGTGTCGACCACCACCGGCCGCGTCACCTTCGCCGCCAACAAGACGCGCGCGATCACCGGCATCAGCAAGGCCGCAAGCGCCGTCGTCACCGTGGGCGCGCATACCTTCGTCGTCGGCGAATCGGTGCACTTTTCCGGCGTATCCGGCATGACGCAGATCAATGGCCTGCGCGGCACCATCACGGCTATAGGCGCGACGGACATCACCGTGGCGATTGATTCCAGCGCGTTTTCCACCTGGACCAGCGGCGGCAACGTCAACACCAATCCGCAAACTGGCGAGACCGTCTACGGCGGCTGCGAATTCGATATTCCCTGCCGCTTCAACAGCCGCATCGACGTCACCGCGCTGGCGCCCGGCGTGCGCGAGACCACGCAGATCGAGATCATGGAGCTGCTTAATCCATGAAATCCGCCGTCGCCGACCGCCAATACAAGATCCATTGCCTGCGCATCGTGCCCAATTGGGGCAGCACGATCTACCTCACCGACCACCCGCGCGACCTGGTCATGGGCGCACATACCTATCGCACCGACAGCGGCTACCAGTTCTCCGGCTACGCGAGCGAGGCCGGTATGGCGCCCGGGGTCATGGACCTCGACGGCATCGCCGGGCTGGCCGGCATCGGGCGCGACCAGATCGTCTCCGGCGTATTCGACGGCGCGCGCGTGTACTGTTTCGCCACCACATGGGTGACGCCGACCGAGGACGAGGAACCGCTGAGCGTGGCGATCATGGGCAAGACCACGATCAAGGACGACCGCTATACCACCGAACTGATGATGCTGATCGACTCCCTCAACCAGAGCGTCGGCAAGGTCTACACCCCGGCCTGCCCCAAGACGTTCGGCGGCCAGGAATACGCCGGCTGCGGGGTAGACCTCGGCCCGCTCACGGTCACCGGCACGATCACCGCGGTCACCAGCAACAGCGTCTTCCGTGACGACACCCGCAGCGAGGATCCTGACTGGTTCGGCGAGGGCACGATCGCGTTCACGACGGGCGCCAATGCGGGCCTGAAGCCGCTGGAAATCAAGGAATACATCGGCGTCAACAGCAAGAGCATCACCGGCATCAGCAAGGCCGCCAGTGCGGTCGTCACCGTTGGCACGCATACTTTCGTCGTCGGCGACGTGGTCGAGTTCGCGGGCGTCTCCGGCATGGTCGAGATCAATGGCCTGACCGGCACCGTCACCGCCATCGGCGCAACCACGATCACGGTCAACATCAACAGCACCGGGTTTTCCACCTGGACCAGCGGCGGCACTGCGGCGCTGCTGGCCGGCGGCATCACCACGCATGAGGCGTTCCATTACCCGGTGGTAGTGGGCGACGCCTACACACTGATTCCTGGCTGCCGCAAGCGCCAGGAAGACTGCCGCGACAAGTGGGAGCCTATCTTGCTGACCGGAAAAGGCAACATCGACAACTTCGGCGGGTTCTCCTGGGTGCCCACGCAGAGCACCTACAGCAAGGTGGGCGGCACATGATCACCGCGTCCGCGATCATCGCCGCGGCGCGCGAGTGCATCGGCACGCCGTTCATGCACCAGGGCCGCATTCTCGGCCGCGCGCTCGATTGCGCCGGCGTCGCCGTGCACGCCGCGCGCAGTTGCGGGCAGGACGTGAATGAGCCCGCCGCCTACGGCCGCCTGCCCAATAACGCCATGCTCGAATGGTGGCTCGACCAGCAGCCATTCCTTGAACGCGCGGCCCAGCCCGCAGCCGGCGACCTGCTGTTGATGCGCTTTACCGGCGAGCCGCAGCACCTGGCTGTCTACACCGGGGGGAACATCATCCACGCTTACCAGGCCGTCGGCCGCGTGGTCGAGCATATCCTCGACGACAAGTGGCGCCGCCGCATCGTGCGTGCCTACCGTTTCAAAGGAATCACAAGTGAGTAGCGTAGGGCAGGGCGTCGGCGGCCTCGTTGGGGGTGTAATCGGGTTCTTCATCGGCGGGCCAACCGGCGCCTATTACGGCGCACAGGCAGGCATGATGATCGGCGGCGCGATCGATCCGCCCAAGGGGCCGACGATCAATGGCCCTCGGCTCAACGATCTCAGTGTCCAGACCAGCACCTACGGCGCGCCCATCCCGCGCAACTACGGCACCATCGCGCAGACCGGCAACGTCTTCTGGCTGCAGGGCGACAAGCTGACCGAAGTCCAGACCGTCACCGAAAGCGGCGGCAAGGGCGGCCCGGTCACCACGACCAAGACCTGGAGCTACTACGCCACCTTTGCGGTCGGCCTGTGCCAGGGTCCGATCGATGGCGTGCGGCGCATCTGGATCGGCGGGCAGTTGTGGTACGACGCCGGCAGCGACGACATCGCCACCATCATCGCCAGCAACCAGAAATCCGACCTGTTCACGCTCTACCTTGGCACCGACACCCAGACCGCCGATCCCCTGATCCAGGCCGACAAGGGCGTGGCCAATGTACCAGCCTATCGCGGGCTCGCCTACATTGTGTTCGACGCGCTGCCGCTGGAAAAATACAGCAACAGCCTGATGGGAGCGCAGGTCAAGGCGGAAATCATCAAGATTGGATCCCGTTCCTATGTGTCGACATCCAAGATAATCAATAATGCGGCATGGCCGCTCAATCAATGGGCCGCAGCGGCAACGCTCGACACTACCGTGGTGGCCGTTTCCCTGTCATCGAATCTGTGCGCCTATTCGCTGGACGGAAACAACTGGACAACGACATATCTTCCCAGTACGGGAGACTGGGCATGTGTCGCATCCAAGCCCGGGCTTTTTGTCGCCGTCCAGCGAAACACAAACCAGACGGCAACCTCGCCCGATGGTATCAGATGGACGGCGGGTACTACGCTTCCTGGATTGCCGCTTGATGCGCGCAAACTGATCTGGACCGGATCGTTTTTTTGTTTGATTTCGTTTTCAACGACACGCGTATTTATCTCTGCCGATGGCTTTAACTGGGTTGAGGGCGCGCTTCCGACGACGACATATTCATATTGGATCGATGTTGCCTGGAATGGCAGTACGCTCTGCGCGATCCAGAAAAATTCCGACGTTGCGGCCGTCAGTACGAATGGATTGACCTGGACCCAGACAACGCTGCCTGTTTCTGATTACTGGACCGCCATTGCAAGCGATGGGGAAACCTTTGTCGCGGTCACGGGAACCAAGCTGGATGCAAAGTCCGTGGATGGCGTTACATGGACAGGCGGTTCAACCATGGTGATCACCAATGGAACGGTGTCTGGCGTTGGAACGGAGTGGAAACTGGCCTTCAATGGAAGCGCTTTTATTGTAGCGACAGGATCAAGCACAAAATATCTTATTTCCGAAGACGCCGGTGCAACGTGGACGATATTCACGGCGCAGCATACCATGTCGAGTTTCCCGGCGATCACCTCGTACAACGGAATATTCTTGTCCGTCATCGTCAACGGCGACGCAGAATTTATCTACAAGGACATGACATCGCAATCTGCGGTCCTTGGGGATATTGTCCAGACGGAATGCCTGACCAGCAATATTCTTACCGCCGGCGACCTCGACGTCACCGAACTCACGGACACCGTACGCGGTTATCGCATCAGCCAGCTTGGCGCGATCCGCGGGGCGCTCGACCCGCTACGTGCTGCGTTCCCGTTCGATGTGGTGCAGCATGGCTACCAGATAAAGTTTGTGCGCCGTGGCGGTGCCAGCGTGGCAAGCATTCCAACATCGTCTCTCGATGCCCGCGCGGCTGGCGCGGAGCCTGGCGTTCAGGTCACCGATGCGCGCGAAATGGATTTGATGCTGCCGCGCAAGGTGTCGGTGAACTATGTCGACGTCACGCGCGAATACGAAACCAACCAGCAGTCCTATGAGCGCATCAACACCGATGCCATAGGCGAGCGCGCAGTCGAGATGCCCATCGTGTTCAGCGCCGCAGAGGCCGCGCAGATAGCCGAGATGCTCACCTATCTCTACTGGATGGAACGCCACGACGTCGCCTTCGTGCTGCCGCCGGAATATGACAACCTTGAGCCGGCTGACGTGATCACCCTCACCGGTACCGATGCCACCTGGGAACTGCGCCTGCTCTCCACCAACACGCTGCCAGACGGCCGCATCGAGTCTCGGGCCAAATACAACAAGGCCGCAATCTACACCCCAGTCGCGCGAGGCGAGGAAGGCCAGTCCACGGGTGGACTTTTAACGCTGGCCGGACCGTGCGTCTATAGTCTGCTCGACATTCCGCTGATGCGCGACGACGACGACACCGCCGGCTTTCCGGTCGCCATGGCCGGCTACCTCAGCGGCTGGCCAGGCGGCATCCTCTATCGCAGCGACGACAGCGGTCAGACCTGGACCGACCTGCGCGCATTCGCGCCCGGCGCGGTGATCGGCTACGCCACCACCAGCCTCGCGGCTCACGGCGGAACCGTCTATGACTTCGCGTCCACGCTCGCGGTAATACTGCATTCCGGAACGCTGTCGAGCGTGACCGAAGCGCAGCTGTTCGCCGGGCAGAACTGGTTCGCCTACGGCGCCGACGGGCGCTGGGAGATCATCGCCGCGCGCACTGCCACGCTGCAGGGAGACGGCAGCTACGTACTGCAGGATTTTCTTCGCGGCCAGCACGGAACCGAGTGGGCTACCGGCCTGCATGCAGTCAATGACACGCTGGTCCTGCTGTCCGCCACCGCGCTGTCGTTAATCAGTGTCAACGCCAGCAGCATTGGCAGCGCCAGGACCTACCGCGCCATCACCACCGGCAAGTCGCTCGACAGCGACACCGACCTGTCGTTCACCTATACCGGCGTCAACCTCGAATGCCTGAGCCCAGTGGCGCTCACCGGAAACCGCCATCCGAGCACCAATGATTGGACGCTGACCTGGACCCGCCGCAGCCGCTATGCCGATTGGCGCGACTATATCGACGCGCCGCTGGGCGAGACCAGCGAATCCTACGAAATCGACATTTTCAGCAGCGGTACCTACACCACGCTCAAGCGCACGCTCACTGCCAGCAGCCCCACCGCGGCTTACACCAGCGCGCAGCAGGTCACCGATTTCGGCAGCAACCAGGCCACGCTCTACGTCAAGGTCTACCAGCTTTCCGCCACCGTCGGCCGCGGCTACGCGCTGACCCAATCGATCACGAGGTAAACCATGGCCGACTCCACCGCCAAACTCACCCAGCTCACCACCGCCCAGGCCGGTAAGGAAACCACCGTCAACGAACTCATGGCCGCGCTGTCGATCGGCAGCCCGCTCGCGCGCCGGCAGTCGTCATCCGGATTGAGCTGGGATTACTACGGCGTCGACCGCTGGTATATCAACGCCACCGCCACCACCAAGGCCAACACCACGCTCACGCTCACCGCCAGCAGCACGCGCTATGTCGCCGCCGACCGCGCGCTCGCCGTCACCGACAACGCCACTGCGTTCCCGGCCAACAAGCTCGCGCTGTACAAGGTTGTCACCGGCACCGCTACCGTCACCAGCTACGAAGACCACCGCGACCTCCACCACATCAACCGCTTTCTCTACGGCCGCTTCACCCTGGCCATGGCCGACGCCAACAAGACGCTGACCTACGAGCAGGCCATGGCCGAATCGATGGAACTCACCGGCGCACTCACCGCACTGCGCGACGTCGTCGTCCCGCTTGTCCCACGCGCCTGGACTATCTACGCCAACACCAGCGGCGGATTCGGCGTCCGCGTCATTGGCGCCAGCGGCACCGGCATTACCATAGCCGACGGCAAGCGCGCCATCGTCGAGAGCGACGGCGCCAACGTTGTGCGCGTGACGGCGGACATCTAATAAGGAGACCCCCGAGAGCGAGGCTGCACCAAAATCACTTGCAAAACGATTGCGTAAGTATTTGATTTTATTAAGTCGCAAATAGCTGTTTTTGGCTGTAAAATTGATCCTTAAAAATAGCGTAAGGCATTGAATTAAATGGATAAAATAAGAGTTCTAATGATCTGCATGGGCAATATCTGCAGGTCTCCGATGGCGGAGGGCATGCTTCGCCAGGCTGTCTTGGACGCCGGTCTGGACCGGCATGTCGAGGTGGATTCGGCCGGCACGCATGCCTACCACATCGGCTCGG
>Ga0209958_1000449_pt1 | contig 77528 bp, 61 predicted proteins | sample ThiBio_inoc_plan_FD_183942 | JGI IMG/M metagenome (GOLD analysis project Ga0209958, IMG submission 183942) | Wastewater bioreactor microbial communities from Cape Town, South Africa - Thiocy_inoc_plan (SPAdes) | ecosystem: Engineered > Bioremediation > Thiocyanate > Unclassified | place: South...
GGTCGGATCCCGACCTGCCCGGGGGCCCCGCCGCGCGACCGGGCTCCCGGCGGGCGTTGGGGTCGGCGCTGGCCGTCGTGGCGGGCGGGGTGCTGTTCGCCTGGGCGGTGCACGGCTCGCTCTGGATGCTGACGGCGGCTCATGGGGCGAATCCGGCATGGCGGTCATACCCCCGTCACGTCCTGTTGATGGTGGGGGCCCTCCCGGCGCTCCCCGGTGCCTACGTGGCCTGGCGAGAACGTCGGCGCGAGGCCGCGGGCCTGCGCCCGACGCGCGAGCTGCTGGCGTGCCCGACGCTCCTGGTGACCCTGGAATTGATGGGGCTCGGGCCGGCGGGGAACTCCGACGTGATCGGGAGCGTGGCGATCCTGGGCGTCCTCGCGGGCGGGGCCCTCGCCGCGCTGTTCGCGCCCGTCGAGCGGTTCGTCCCGGCCCCGGTCCGTGGGCTGGCGATGCTCCTGACCGCGCTCGGCATGCTCACGCTGGCCTGGCGCAGCTAGCCGCACGAGGCGCTCGCCCGCGGCCGGGGATGACTTCGTCGGATGCGCGGCCCGGGGCTGCTACGGCTTGCTCAACGAGTCGACGGCCAGGGCCGCGATCCGTTCCGCGGCCCGCTGGAGGCGTTCGGCGGCCTCGGCGAGGGGCGTCGGGGCGGCGTCGTCCTGGGCGAGCATGACGACGTAGACGATCGCCGGCGCGCCGGGACGGTCGTACCAGCCGGTGACGACCCGGATGACGGGGAGCGAATCCAGCGCCCCGTCCTTGAAATGGCGACGGCCGCGGGCGGGGTCGTCGGAGACCTCGACGACCGTGCGGCAGGCTTCGACGGTCGCCGGGTCGAGCCCGGGGAGGGAGCGATCGGCCAGGCGTCGGAGGACGGCGGCCAGGGCGGCGGGGGTGGACTCGTTGTCGCCCCGGGCCTTGCGGTCGGTCAGCATGTAGCGCCGGACCATGATCGCGGCGAACTCGGGATCGCGGGCGTGGATCAGGCGGGTCGTCTCGTCCGGCCCGCCCAGGGCGGCGATGGCCACGTTGGAGGCGGCGTTGTAGACGAGGTTCGTCGCCCCCTCCGAGCCCAGCATCACGCGGCCGATCCGCCGGACCGTCGCGCCCGCGAGCCCGGCGCGGATCTCGTCGCGCTGTTTCGGCTCGAAGTGGGCGATCGCCGGGTGGTCGTCCTTCAGGATCGCGTCGAGGCCCGGGACGGGCTCGTCGAGCTTGCCGGCGAACTTCGCGAACATCTCGATCATGATCGCGACCTTGATCGAGCTGGCCGTCGGCAGGACGGCGTCGGCGTCCTTGCGGGACGACGTCTCCGGGGCGCCCTCGGCCGCGAGCCGGCGGACGTCGATCCCGCATCGCACGCCGGGGCCGAGCCTCGCGACCTCCGCGTCGATCTCCGCCGGCCCCTGGGCCCTGGCCGCGGTCGCCGCGAGCGACATCACGACGACCGCCGTCAACTTCAGATTCGACACCGAACGACTCCCTCGAAACAATTGGCATGGAAGCTGTTGCGTGCGTCCCCGGGCGACCGCCATCATCGGGGGGAGGCGCCCTCGCACGCAAGGCCGCGCCGGGAGACGTCGCATGTCCGGGAATTCGCCGATCGGTCCGATCCTCATGCTGGCGGGCCTCGCGATGCTGATCGTGGGGGCCCTGGCGTGGACGGGGGTGCTGTCGTGGTTCGGGAGGCTGCCGGGGGACGTCCGGGTGGAGCGGCCGGGATTCAGCCTGTACGCGCCGATCGCGTCGATGATCGTCGTCTCGCTGGCGCTCTCGGGCCTGGTGGCGCTGGTGCGATGGTTCGGGAAGGGTTGAGGTTTCCCGGCGATTCGCGCGGCGTAACTTGAGGCAATCGTTATAATCCGGAAAATCGGCCGGCTCGACGTATCGCCGGCCGCAGGCCGAGGACGCCCGACAGGGAGGTCGTCCAGACCGAGCGTCGATCGGCCCGTCGCCTCCGCTTTGCCAGGGAGATCCCTTGATGCGCAGGTTCGTGCTCGCCAGCCTCGTCGCCGCCTCGGCCGCCTTCGGATGGAGCCTCGCCGCGGGGCGGGCCGTCGCCCAGGCCCCCGCCGCCCAGCCCAAGGCCGCCGCGCCGGCCGGCCCGACGGTGTCCAACCCGGAGGAGGTCGTCGCGACGGTGGACGCCAACGGGGCGACCGAGAAGGTCGTCAAGGGCGAGGTCTTCAACGTCATCACCCGCTACCCGATCCCCCCCACCGAGGACCGCGAGCAGGTCTACCGCGACGCCGTGGACACGCTCGTCAACACCAAGCTGGTGACGCAGTTCCTGGCCCGGCAGAACATCGCCGTCAAGCCCGAGCAGGTCCAGGAGGAGATCGGCAAGCTGGAGCAGGGGCTCAAGGCCGAGGGGAAGGACCTCGCCACGTCGCTGCTGGAGAACGGCTTCTCGCTCGACGAGATCAAGAAGGAGATCGGCGACCGCCTGCGCTGGATCGAGTTCGTGAAGTCCAAGGCGACCGACGCGGAGCTGAAGAAGTTCCTCGCCGCCCACAACGACCTGTTCAGCGGCACCCAGGTCCGCGCCAGCCACATCCTCCTGAAGACCGAGCCCAACGCGACCGACGCCGACAAGAAGAAGGTCCGGGGCCAGCTCCTGGCGGTCAAGAAGCTGGTCGACGACGGCAAGCTGACGTTCGCCCAGGCGGCCAACAAGTACTCGCAGGACCCGGCGAACGAGGGGAAGGCCGGCGGCGACCTGGACTACTTCAACCTGAACAGCGGGTTCATCCCCGAGTTCACCGACGTCGCCTTCAAGCTCAAGAAGGGCTCCATCTCCGAGCCGGTCGAGACCCCTTACGGCTATCACCTGATCCAGGTGACCGACCGCAAGGAAGGCCAGCCGGTCGACTTCGAGAAGGCCAAGCCGTACATCACCTCGGCCTACGCCGCCGACCTCCAGCGCATCCTGCTGACCGAGGCCCGCAAGTCGGCCAAGATCGACGTCAAGCCGATGCCCAAGGACCTGTTCCCGAACCTGCCGGCGCAGGCCCCCGAGGCCGCCCCGGCCCCGGCCCCCAAGGCCGAGGCCAAGGGCGCCGCCAAGTAACCGCCGCTCCGCGGCATCGAGAGGCCCCGCGTCGATATCGCGGCCTTCCCCCCTCGCGGGGGAAGGTGGCCCGAAGGGCCGGATGAGGGGGACGACGAGCGAGAAAGCCGTCGGGATTCGCGACGGCCCGGCCGTGCGGGGCTTCGGATCCCGACGGCCCGTATGCTTCGCGTCCCCCTCATCTGACCGCTTCGCGGTCTGTCTTCCCCCGCGAGGGGGGAAGACCGCGGGAGGCATGCCTTACGACGCCGACGCGCCCCGGGACGCCCGCCGTCCCGGGGCGCCGTCGCGCGCGGGCCGCGCCGGGCGGGAGTCGCGTCGGCCCGCGACTCCGAGTATGCTGGGGGCGGGCGCGGGCCGGGGCGAACCGGCCGCGCCGGAGAATCGATGCAGAGGGACATGATGATGCGACGCCGCGAAATTGGATCGCGCCGGGGTTTCCTGAAGTCGGCCGCGGCGGCCTCGGCCGCCGTGACCATGCTGGCCCGCAACCCGGAGACGGAGGCGGCCGTGGAGGCCCTCGCCGCCGCCGACGGGCCGAACGACAAGGTGCGGATCGCGACGATCGGCATGGGGATCATCGGCTTCGAGGACACCACCTGCGCCCTGAAGGTCCCGGGGGTCGAGCTGGTCGCCGCCGCCGACCTGTACTCCGGCCGCCGCGAGCGGGTCAAGGAGAAGTACGGCGACCACGTCGACGTCTGCGCCGACTACCGCGAGATCCTCGCCCGCAAGGACGTGGACGCGGTCCTCCTCTGCGTCCCCGACCACTGGCACGCCGCGATGTCGATCGAGGCGATGAAGGCCGGCAAGCCGGTCTACTGCGAGAAGCCGATGGTCCAGACGCTGGACGAGGGCCCGGCGGTCATCGCGGCCCAGAAGGAGACGAAGACCGTCTTCCAGGTCGGCAGCCAGTACGCCAGCTCGATCGTCATGGACAAGCTCCGCGACATGATCGCGGCCGGGGCGATCGGCAAGGTGAACGTCGTCGAGGCGCGGTACAACCGCAACTCCTCCCTGGGCGCCTGGCAGTACACCCTGCCGCTCGACGCCTCGCCCGAGACGGTCGACTGGGACCGCTTCCTGGGCAAGGCCCCGAGGCGCCCGTTCGACGCGACCCGCTTCTTCCGCTGGCGGAACTACCAGGACTACGGCACGGCCGTCGCGGGGGACCTGTTCGTCCACCTGCTCACCGGCATCCACCACGCGACCGGCGCCAAGGGCCCGAACAAGGTCGCCGCGATGGGCGGCCTGCGCTACTGGGACGACGGCCGCGACGTCTACGACGTCATCCTCAGCCTGCTCGACTACCCGAAGACCGAGGCCCATCCCGCCTTCACCGTCTCGCTCCAGTGCGACTTCGAGGACGGCGGCGGCGACGCCACCTCGTTCCGCTTCGTCGGCGACGAGGGGGTCGTCTCCACCGACCTCTTCTCGCTGAAGCTCGACCGCGGCGGCATCTCGTGGCCAACCCCGGAACAGGAGCTGAAGGGCTACAACTCTGTCCAGACCTTCTCCAAGGCCCAGCGCGAGGCCATCGCCGCCAAGCTGGAGAAGGAGCCGAGGAAGGGCCCGGCGAAGACCTCGTACGACGGCCCGACGACCTTCAAGCCCCCCGCGGGCTACGATCCCCGCTTCGACCACTTCGTGAAGTTCTTCACGTCGGTCCGCAAGGGCGACCCGGTCTACGAGGACGCCGTCTTCGGCTTCCGCGCCGCCGCCCCGGCGTTGCTGTGCAACACCAGCCTGTATGAGAGCAAGCTGATCGGCTGGGACCCCGTCGCGATGAAGGTCACGAGCTGACTCGTCGATTCCGCGCCCCCCTCTCCCGCCGGGGGGGGCGGCCGCGCAGCGGCGGGTGAGGGTCGCCGGATTTCGGAGGGCATGCCGGTCGCGCGAAGGTCGAGCAAGCCCACGGCATACGTCCTTCTCTCCTTGAGGTGCTGCGTCAAAACATCGGAAAAGCGTTGCAACGAGCACCCTACTCCTCTCGTGGGAGAAGGGAGCATCCATGCTTGCATTCTCATGTTTTCGACGGAGCACCCTTGAGGGAGAAGGTGGCCCGGAGGGGCGGATGAGGGGTGGCGCGACCGGCTGCTTCGGATTTCACAGGCTTCGTAGGCTGGATTGCAGGCCGCGGGATGCGACGGCGGTCGCCCCCCCATCCGTCCTGCGGCCACCTCCTCCCACGAGGGGGGAAGGATGCTTGTCGTCGACCTGTTTCGCAGATCGCCTTCCCCGCACGCCCGCCGCTCAACGGACCCGTTTCAGTTCGTTTCGGAAGCCTCGCCATGCCCGCCCATGCCGGTCAGTACCTGCGGCTCCTCGGCCTCGTGATGGAGATGTTCGGGCTGTCGTCGGTCGCGCTCGCCTCGCGCGACGGCTCGCGGCACTGGTTCGGGATGACGTCGAACCAGGTGTGGGCGATCGTCATCGTCGGCTTCGTGTTCTGGGCCGTCGGGACCGTCCTCAACCTCAACGAGGCGGCCCGACGACGACGCGAGGACGACGAGCCGTGATCCCGAATCCTGGGTCGCCGGGTCTTTGGCCGATGTCAGATCGACCCTCGGCCGATCCCAGGCCGGTCGTCACTCCGCCATCCCCGAGCCGGTAGGCTGACGGTGCCGATGGAATATTTCACCCGATCATGGGCATGGGGCGATCTGACGCCCGAGGAGTCCGAGGAGGTGCGTCGCGCCTACTGGTCTCACGTGGAGAGCATCGCCGGGCGATTGCCGCGCGAGGTCGCGGAACTCGCGACGAGGGTCAATCTCCACGACGCGATCATCCGATGCGTCCGCGTCGACCGCCGAGCCGCGCGGCTGTGGATCGAGTTGCGATGCGGCGATTGTCAGGCCGGCTACTTCGACGCCGTCCTGCGGTATTCGGGGGTGCCGCTCGACGAGACGGACCTCGCCTCGTTGGGAGAGCGGGCCCGCGATCCCGAGACCGAGGTCCTTTACGACGAGGTGGACGTCGACGGCGATGGTCGCCTATGCCATCGATTCCTCTTCGGCCCGGAGGGCGAATTGGAGATCCGATTCACGTCGTTCGCCCTGAGCCGACGGAAGAAGGACGGGCGTATCGAGCCTCGGCCGGAGGATGTGTACTCGGAAGGCCCGATCGACGATTGGTGACTCGGCAACCTCTTGCGATCCCGATCAGCCCCGGGCCTGCTTCGCCCAGGGGCTGTTGGGGTATTCCTGCTTGAGCCGCTGGCCGTACTCGTCGGCGCGGGGGAGCTGGCCCATCTTGCGGAACAGCTCCTCGATGTGTCGCAGGGCGCGGGGGTGCTCCTCCTTGTCCTTGGCGTAGAGCAGGTCGACGTGGAGGTACGCCAGGAGGGCGTCCTTCGGCTTCGCCGCGGCGGAGAGGCAGTCGCCCAGGGTGTTGTACGCCTTGGATTGCACCGCGAAGTCCTCGGCGGGCGCCGCGGCGATGACCTGCCGCACGAGCGATTCGGACTCGTCGTACTTGCTGGCGGCGATCAGGGCCTCGGCCTTGACCAGCTTCAATTCGACCTGCTTGGGCGACCCCTCGGGCGCGGCGGCGACGAGGCGGTCGAGGTCGGCGGCGGCGGCCTGGGCGTCGCCCGTCTTCACCAGGAGGCGGGCCTTGAGGACGGCCGCGCGGTCGGCGCCGGGGGAGAGCTTGGCCAGCTCGGCGATGTTGGCCTCGGCCCCCTTGAAGTCCTGGGCGTGGAGCTGCACCCGCGCCAGGGCGTCGCGCGCGGCGACGACGTGCCGGCCCTTGGGGTACGCCTGGAGGAAGGCGTTGAGCTTGGCGACGGCGTCCTTCACGCGCTCGGGCTCGGTCAGGGACGCCTCGGCCGTGAGCCGGGCCTCGCCGAACTTCGCGGCCTCGACGACGAACGGCTTGCCGCCGGCCTCGGTCGCCGCCTTCTGATACTGCGCGATCGCCTCGGCCGCGCGGCCGGCGTCGGCGTTGGTCTGGCCGAGCTGCATCGACGCCGGCTGGCCCTGGTACTCGATCGACTCGATCTGGTCCGTCGGCACGGCGATCGTCGAGTTCCCGAGCGAGACCGTGACTTCCGAGGGCGATTCCGCCGTGACCTGGCCGCGCACGGCCCCGCCCTGGGCCTGCTTGAACGTGGACCCGGGGATCAGGTGGACGACGTCGGCCCGCGCCGATGCGACGGCGAGCAGCCCGGCCAGCGCGATCGCGGCGCGGCGCGTGTGGATCGGAGACATGGGCCCCACCTCACTTCAGGGTCGCGAGCAGGTCTTCATACTTCTTCTTCATCGCCGGGCCCCCGACGGTCGGGTTCAGCCGCATGACGGCGGTCAGGGTCTGCCGCGCCTTGGCGGCCTGCTTCTGCTTCGAATAGGCGACCGCGGCGCGATACCAGGCGTCGAAGTACGCCTCGGGCTTCGGCCGGGCGCGGCCCAGCTTCTGGGCGACGTCCTGCCAGTGCGCGCACGACGCCGCCCAGTTCTCCTGGGCGTCCAGCAGCTCGCCCTTCTCGATCTGCGGGTCGATGTAGCGCTTGAACCGGGCGTCGGACGTCAGCTCGTCGATCGCCGAGGACGCCTGGTCGAACTTCTTCTGGATCCGCAGGGCCGTAGCGAGCTTGACCCGGGCGCGGAGCATCCGCTCGGTCGCGCCGGGCTGGCCCTGGAACGCCTGGTCCTTCTCGGAGTCGTCGATCAGCTTGCGGAGGACGGCCTCGGCCTCGGCCCCGGCACCCAGCGAGAGGAGGCCGCCGGCCGCCCAGCTCAGCGAGTCGAAGGTCTGGCCGTCCTTGCTGTCGGCCAGGGCGAGGAGGAACGAGCGGAACGACTCCTTCATCTGGACGAGCTTCTGTGGCTGGTTGGCCTTCGCGAGCCGGTCCAGCTCCCCCTCCAGCAGCCGGCCGAGCTTGAAGTAGAGCTGCGCCCGCCGGGAGCCCTCGCCGGCCTGCTCCACCGCCCGCATCGAGGCGATGGCCGGCTCGACCTGGCCGGCGTTCACCTGCGCCAGCAGGTAGGATTCCATCAGCCGGCCGAAGGCGGGGCCGGTCTTCGCGGCCTGGGCCTCGACGATCGGCCTGAGGGTCGCGATGGCCTCCTCGGCCTTGCCCGACTCGGTGAGCGCCGCGCCGAGGTCGGCGGCGTTGCCCAGGAAGCCGACGTCGCTCATCGCGGCCCCGGCGGCCTTGCGGTCGTCGAGCGCCTTCTCCAGGATCGCGACGGCCTCCGCGGCCTCGGCGTCGGCCTCGGATTTCTTGTCGTCGCCGGCGCGGGCGAGCGCCCGGCTCCTGGCCCAGTGGGCCCCGCCGAGGCGCGTCTGCGCCTCCAGGCGGCGCGGGGACCGCTCGCCGACCGAGGCGAAATCGGCGACGGCCTGGTCGTACTCGCCCCGGCCCTGGTGGATCTGGCCCAGCACGATCCGGGCGTCGTCCGCCTCCTCGCGGTCGGGCCAGGTCTCGGCGGTGAACTTCGCCAGGTCGATGTACCGTTCCAGGTCGCCGGCGCGGTCGAGGGCCTGCGGCGCGTTGTACTGGTCGAGGATCGCCTGCATGGCCAGCGCGGCCGACGCCGGCGCGTGCTCCCATCGCGCATGCCGGCGAGCCAGGTGGCCGGCCAGGACCTCGGCCTCGGGATACGCCTTGTTCATGTAGCAGGCGTACGCCAGGTTGTAGCGCAGGAGGTCCACCCGGTCGGCCTGGCGAGGGCCGGCCTTGGCGAGCGCCGCGCGGAGCAAGGCCCCGGCGCGGTCCCACTCCCGCGAGGCGATGGCCTCCTCGCCCTGCGCGGACGCCTCGTCGAAGCTCAGGCGGGCGATCTCGGACGCCTGGACGGCGGCGTTGGGCTTGTACTTCTTGAGCAGGGCCAGGGCGTCGTTCTTGAACCGGGTCGGCGTGCGGACGACGGGCGAGAGGGCCTCCACGATCTTCTTCGCGGCCTGGTCCTTCTCGGCCTTCGGGGTCTCGGGCGTGATCTGGGCGTCGAGGGCGCGGGCCAGCTCATAGTAGACGCCCAGGCCCTCGATCGAGCGGCGTTCGTCGCGACGATCGTAGATCTGGAGCCACTTCACGGCTTCGTCGGCGGCCAGGGCGGACTGCTTGCGCTTGGTGAGCGCGACGATGTAGAAGTAGTGCGCGTGCCGCTTGATGTCGCGCAGGAGTTCGCTGGGCTGATCCATCAGGGCGCGATAGACGCCGATCGCCTCGCCGATCTTCCCCTGTTCTTCGAAGCACTTGGCCCGGAACATCTGGGCCATCATGCCGGCCGTCGTCCCCCGGTAGTCCTTCTCCAGGCCGTCGAACAGGGTGACGGCCCGTTCGAGGATCGGCCCCCGGTCCGGGGAGTCGGCCGTGAAGCCCAGGACTTCCTCATACATGGCGATGCCGCATTTGAGCCGGGCGTCGAGCATCGAGTTGCGGAGCCGGGTCCGCTCGGCGACGCGCGGGTCGTCCCGCTCCTTGAAGCCGGCGAGGGCCTGGTAGGCGGCGTCAAGCTGGTCGGCGGCGCGGGCGTAAGCCTCGACGGCTTGGTGGAACATGGAGCGGGCCTCGTCCAGCTTGGCTTGCTTCTTCTCGGCCTCCTGGGCGTCCTCGCCGACGAGCCGGGCGAGGTGGCCGCGCTCGGAGAGGCTGCGGGCGATCTCGACGAGCGCCTCCATCGTGTTCGCGTCCTGGGGCCGGCCCTTCACGAAGGCGTCGAGCTTCGCCGCGGCGCGGTCGAGCAGCTCGCGACGCCGCGCCAGGTCGACGGTCCGCGACGCCTCGTCGACGAGCGCCCGCCCCTCGTGGTAGTCGAGCAGCCCCTTCAGCGGCTCGCCCAGCCCGGGGTCGCTCCGCAGCCGCTCGATGTATTCCGACGCCAGGTCGAAGTACCCGCGCTCGCGCAGGGTCAGCAGGAACGTCTCGGCCGTGCGGGGGTCCTCGCCGGCGCGGGCCGGGGCGAGGATCCCGAGGGCCAGGCAGGCGACGACCAGGCCGGCGGTTCGGCGACGGGGCATGGCAGACTCCCGCACGACTTCGGAAGGGAGGCGGAATCGACAGGACGGGCCGGACGGATCCACTCTAGGACGAGGGATTTCGTCGAGTCAAGCGGGCCGGGATCGGGGAACGACTTCATCCTTTCGCGTTCAGGCGATGACTTCCTTGATGAAGTCGCGAGCGTCTTCGGGGCGGACCAGCCTTGGACTGCGGACGTGAAGGCGGGTCGGTCCCGGGTCGGCGTCGGGCGCGATGATATAGACTCGGGCGTGCTCGGGCAGACTCGCGGTCCCCAAGATTTTCACCTGACCGTTCTCGATGGTCGCCTCGTATGCGGTGACTTTCATGATCCGGCCTCCGATCTCCCTCCGATGGATCGAACCGCCCGGCGACGCTTGCGCCTCAGCCGTGCGATTTCAGGTATTCCTCGACCTTCCCCCGCAGCGGCGGGTCGAGCGCCAGGCCGATCGCGCGGCCCTTGTCGACGGCCTCGTCGGCCTTCCAGCCGTTGGCGCGGGCCTGCTGGATCAGGGTGATCGCGGCGGCGCGGCCCCCCTTACGGCAGTGGACCAGCACCTTCCCCTTCGCGGCCTCGCGGTCGATGAAGTCGCACGCCTCCGCGACGCCCGGGTCGGAGAGCGGCGGCTGGCCGACGGCGAGGTGATGGTAGGCCAGGCCCCGGTCGGTCGCCTCGCGGCCCTCCGCGGCGACGTCCAGCGGCTGCTCGGGCTCGCCGTCGTGGCGGAGATTCACCACAGCGACGTAGCCCTCGCCGCGCAGGCGGTCGAAGTCGGCCTCCGTCGGCTGGTCGGCGATCGTGATCCGGTCGGTGATCGGCTTCTCGAAGTTCATGGCGACGTCCGCGAGGAGAGGGATGAGGCGCGACCCGCCCGCCGGGCCCGACCCTCCATTCTACGCCCTCGGTCGACCCGGCGAGAGCCCCGGCGTCAACTCGGCCTTGACGCGATCGGCATCATTGGGCAGGATACCTACCGGTCGGTAGGCTTCCCGTCTCGCCCAATCGGAATCGCCGAGGTCGCATGGCGTCTCCCGCAAAGCCCGAGGACAACGAGGCCGCGGCCCAGATCGCGAGGGCTGCGGCGCGGCTGTTCGCGCGGCGGGGCTTCGAGGCCACGTCGACGCGGGAGATCGTCGAGGAGGCGAAGGTCGCGAAGCCGACGCTCTACTACCATTTCGGCAGCAAGGAAGGGCTGGCGAAGTCCCTGCTGGTCGACCCGCTGGCGAAGCTGGTGGGCCGCCTGGGGGAGATCGTCGCGGAGGGGGCCGCCCCGGCGCTCACGCTGGAGCGGATCCTGGAGGCGCATTTCGACTACTGCCGGGAGGATCCGGACCGATCGCGGTTCTTCTTCGGGGCGGCGTTCGGCCCGCCCGAGGGCCCCTCGGGTACGCTGATGAGCTGCTCCAAGGAGGAGCTTCAGAACCCGACGGACGTCGCCCTGCGGGGCTGCGTCGAGGCCGGCATGGTGGCCCCCGGCGACCTCGACGCGTTCGCGACGATGTTCCGGGGGATGCTGCTGATCTCGGTCATCGATTTCCTGTACCACGACAAACCGCTCGGGGAGGACCGCGCCGGCGTGCTCGTCGCGGCGCTGCTCCGGGCCTTCGAGGGCCGCGCCGACGACGCCGGCCGGGATGATCGCCCATGAGACTCCGGGTGTTGGCGTCGACGACGGTGGCGGGCCTGGCGGTCGCGCTGGCGGGGTGCGGCGCGCGCGAGAAGCCGGCCGAGGAGCACGCGGCGGACGCCCCGCCGCCCCCCGTGCCGGTGACGGTCGCGGCGATCGAGCGCCGGCCGGTCGAGCGGACCATCGAGGCCGTGGGCTCGCTGCGCGGCTGGGAGCAGGTGACGGTCGGGTCCAAGCGATCGGGCCGCATCCTGAAGGTCTTCCACGACATGGGCGACCGCGTCCGACCCGACGAGCCGCTGGTGCAGATCGACCCGGTCGACGCGAAGCTCGCGTACAACGTGGCCGAGTCGAAGTACCTGGCCGAGCTGGTGAAGCTCGGCGTCACGTCCGAGATGGCCGAGGACTTCATCCGACGCTACGGGATCACCGAGACCCTCGTCACCGGGCCGCAGACCGAGGAGGTCATCGAGAAGGTGCCGGCCGTGGTCCAGTATCGCGTGGCGATGGAGAAGGCGGTGCAGAACCTGGCCAGGCAGCGGAAGCTCAGCCAGAAGGGCGCCGGCACCGCCCAGGAGCTGGAGGACCAGGAGAGCGACTACCGCTCGTCGATCGCCGCCTACGACAACGCCAAGTCGACCGCCCGCAACGTCATCGCGATGGCCCTGGCGAACCGCGTGGCGCGCGACCAGGCGGACCAGCAGCTCAAGGACCTGACCATCACGGCCCCTCGCCCGCAAGAGCCGCCGCCGACGAAGGCCGACGCCGGCCAGGTGGCCTACGCCATCGCGCTGCGGTCGGTCTCCGAGGGGCAGATGATCCGCGAGGGGGACCCGGTCTTCAGCCTGGTGATCGAGAACCCGCTGCGGCTCTGGGCCAACGTGCCGGAGCGCTACAGCGACCGGATCAAGGTCGGCCAGCCGGTGCGGATCTCGGTCGCCTCGCACCCCGGGAAGTCGTTCGAAGGGAAGGTGTCGCGGATCAACCCGACCGTCGACGCCGACAGCCGGACGTTCCAGGTCGAGGCGACGGCCCCGAACGAGGAAGGGCTGCTCCGCCCCGGCGGCTTCGCCAAGGCCGTCGTCGTCACCGAGGCCGAGGCCGAAGCGACCGTCGTCCCCATCGAGGCGATCGTCCAGTACGCCGGCGTCACCAAGCTGTTCGTCCTGGACGGCGACCACGTCCGCTCCGTCGACGGCCTGGCGCTGGGCAAGGAAGGCTCCGGATGGGTGGAGGTCTCCTCCGAGAAGATGCCCACCTCCGGGAGCGTGATCGTCACCGGCCACTCCAAGCTCGCCGACGGCTCCCAGGTCGTCGTCCGCGAGCCCGAGAAGGAGGCCGAGCCCGCCCTCCAGGCCGAGGCCGCGAAGGGCGGGGCCAAGAAGTAACCCGACCCCACGTCGCCCCTTCTCCCCTTGAAGTGCTCCGTCGAAGACATCGGAGCGGGAGCATGAATCCCTCCCTTCTCCCCTCGTGGGAGAAGGTGCCCCGGAGGGGCGGATGAGGGGGGCGCGACCGGCAGCCGTCGGATTCGAAGTCTTGACCCGACGGCGCATGGGGCCCCCGTCGCCCCCCTCATCCGGCCTGCGGCCACCTTCTCCCACGAGGGGAGAAGGATGCTTGGCGTCGGCCCGCCCAGGTGTTCGCCCAGTCACACGCCCCCCTGGACCCCGCCCATGACGCTGTCCGACGTCTGCATCAACCGCCCGGTCTTCACCTGGGTCCTGGTGATCGTCCCGCTGGTGCTGGGGGCGGTCTCGTACTCGGAGCTGGGGGTCGACCTCTTCCCGGACGTCGACTTCCCGGTCTGCACGGTGACGACCGTGCTCCAGGGGGCGAGCGTCGAGGAGATGGAGTCCACGGTCACGAAGCCGATCGAGGACATCATCAACACCGTCTCCGGCATCGACGAGCTGCGGTCGACCACCCAGGAGGGCGTCTCGGTCGTCACGGTGCAGTTCCTGCTCTCGAAGAACGGGGACGTCGGCACGCAGGAGGTCCGCGACAAGGTCAACACGATCCTCGCCGAGCTTCCCGAGGGGACCGACGCGCCGATCATCGACAAGTTCGACACCGGCTCCATGCCCGTGATGACCATCGCCGTCTCCGGCCGTCGCGACTTCCGCGAGGTCACGGAGCTGGCCCGCAAGCAGATCAAGGAGCGGCTGGAGACCGTGCCGGGCGTCGGCTCGATCACGCTGGTCGGCGGCCGGACGCGGGCGATGAACATCGTCGTCGACACCGACCGCCTCGCCGGCTACAACCTCTCGGTCGAGGACGTACGCCTGGCCCTGCTGCGGCAGAACCTGGAGGTCCCCGGCGGCCGCGTCGACCAGGGCCCGCGCGAGCTGGTGCTGCGGACGCTCGGCCGGCTGAAGACCGAGAAGGAGTTCGGCGACCTGATCGTCGCCAACCGCAACGGCTACCCGATCCGCGTCCGCGACGTCGGCCGCGCCGAGGACTCGTACGAGGAGCCCCGCAGCCTCGCCCGCCTCGACGGCGACTCGGCCGTCAGCCTGGTCGTCCAGAAGCAGTCGGGCGTCAACACGGTCCAGCTCGTCCACGACGTCAAGGAGCGGCTCGCCGAGCTGAAGGCCACCCTCCCCCCCGACATCGCCACCGAGATCATCCGCGACCAGTCCCGGTTCATCGAGAAGTCCATCGAGGAGGTGAAGTTCCACCTCCTGCTGGCCGCCGTGCTGGTCTCGCTGACGATCCTCCTGTTCATCCGCGACTGGCGCACCACCCTGATCGCCACCCTGGCCATCCCGACGTCGATCATCCCGACGTTCATGTTCATGCGCTACATGGGCTTCACGCTCAACAACATCACGATGCTGGCGCTCATCCTGGCGATCGGCATCGTGATCGACGACGCGGTGGTCGTCCACGAGAACATCTTCCGCCACATGGAGGAGGATGGGCTCGACGCGATGACGGCCTCGCGGAAGGGGACGAAGGAGATCGCCCTGGCGGTCATGGCGACGAGCCTGTCGCTGATCGTCATCTTCCTGCCGATCGCGTTCATGGGGGGGATCGTCGGCCGCTTCTTCTCCAGCTTCGGCGGGACGGTGGCGTTCGCCGTGGCGATGAGCCTGTTCGTCTCGTTCACGCTCACGCCGATGCTCTGCTCGCGGTTCCTCAAGCTGGAGCCGGCGCACGAGGGCCGCGAGGCCAAGTCGAAGTCGGGGTTCTTCTGGCGGCTCGTCGACGGCGGCTACGGGGCGCTGCTCCGCGGGGCGCTCCGGTTCAAGATCGTGGTCGTCATCATCGCGATCGCGACGATCATCTCGACGGGCCCGATCGGCAAGGCAGTCGGCTTCTCGCTGATCCCGCGCGACGACCAGAGCGAATACGAGCTGAGCGTCACCACGCCCGAGGGCTACAGCCTGGAGCGGACGTCCGACCTCATGCGGGAGCTTGAGGGGCGGGTGCGGAAGCTGAAGGGGACGGAGCACGTCTTCACGTCCGTCGGCTCGACCGGCGGGCGGGCCGTGAAGGGTGCCGGCGACGTCACCCGCGCGACGATCTACGTCCGGATGACCGAGCTGGAGGAGCGCGACTACACGCAGTTCCAGATCCAGCAGGAGGCCCGCGAGTTCCTGGCCGACTACCCCGACCTCCGGGCCAGCGTCAACGACGTCTCGGCCTTCCAGGGGGGGCGTCGGCCGCAGACCTTCCAGATCAACCTGGGCGGTCCGGAGCTGGGCCGGCTGGCCGAGTACGCCGACCAGCTCGTCGCCGGGCTGAGGAAGGACGGCCGGGTCGTCGACCTGGACACGACGCTGTCGCTCCGCAAGCCCGAGGTCCAGGTGGTGGTCGACCGCGAGGCGGCGAGCGACCTGGGCGTGCCGGTCGGGACGATCGCCGACAGCCTCCGCGTCCTCGTCGGCGGCCTGCCGATCACCCGGTTCCGCGACGGCGAGGAGCAGTACGACGTCTGGCTCCGCGCCGAGGCCGAGGCGCGGGCGTCGGTCGACCACATCTACCAACTGACGCTGCCGTCCCCCACCGCCGGCCTGGTCAAGCTCTCCAGCCTGGCGAAGCTCGTCGACGAGCGCGGGCCGACGGAGATCGAGCGGCTCAACCGCGAGCGGATCGTCACCGTGCTGGGCAACCCGGAGGGGATCGCGCTGGGCGACGCGGTCTCGCTGGCCCAGGGGATCATCAAGGACATGGAACTGCCGCCGGGCTACTCCTACGTCCTGACCGGCCAGGCGAAGACGCTGGCCGAGACGGCGTACTACTTCGCGATCGCGTTCGGGCTGTCGATCATGTTCATGTACCTGATCCTCGCCGCCCAGTTCGAGAGCTGGATGCAGCCGATCGCGATCCTGATGGCCCTGCCGGTCACGGTGCCGTTCGGGATCCTGTCGCTCTACTTCTTCGGGACGCCGCTGGACCTCTACGCCCTGTTCGGGCTGTTCATGCTGGTGGGCATCGTGAAGAAGAACGGCATCCTCCAGGTGGACGCCACGAACCAGCTCCGCGCCGCGGGGGCCTCGCGGCACGACGCGATCCTGGAGGCGAACCACACCCGGCTGCGGCCGATCCTGATGACGACGGTCATGCTCGTCGCGGCGATGGTGCCGATGGCCCTGGGGCGGGGCCCGGGGGCGGGCTCGCGGGCGAGCATGGCCAAGGTCATCATCGGCGGCCAGATGCTCTCGCTGCTCCTGGCCCTGCTGGTCACGCCCGTCTTCTACGCCATGCTCGACCAGTTCGTAAACCTGATGCGACGCATGGGGATCCGCTTCTCCGTCGAGCAGGCCCCCGCCCGCGAGCCGGCGCTGGAGGCCGTCGAGGGGGCGTGAAGTTCGATCGGCTTCGCCGTCGCGCAAGAACAAGGCCGCCGCCCTTCAAGGAGGGCGGCGGCCTTTCGCGTTCGCTCGCGCGAGGCTCGATCAGTTCGCCTCGACCATGGGGGGCACGGCGGCGAGCCGATTCACGATGTTGGCGGCGTCCTCGGCCCGCCTGGGGTCGGAATATTTGGCGAGGGGGGCGGACGTGGACTCGTCCGAATAGACGCCGACGACCGTGAACAGACCGTGGGACAACCTCGTCTCGGCTCGGAGGAACAGGCCCGAGCGGATCAGGGAGATCAGGTTGTGCTGCCAGAGCTGGGTTTCGGCCAGTTTCGCGGTCATGGCGATCCTCGTTTCTATGTCTTAGGTTCGATCGACCTCTGTCATGACGCAGCCGTCGGCGTCCACCCTTCAACCTTCCGTCGTGATGCGAGCTTCATTATTGAGGGGATCTCTCTCGAAGATCCGGAAGTTCGGAACGCGACGATCGACGGCTCCTTGCCGGTCTCCTCCTCTGGGACCCTCTAACCATCAGACGCCGCAGGGCCGGGTTGTGTTCGCGACATCTCACCATGCGGGCGGGGCGGAACCCCTAGTCCAACTGTAACCCACTTCCCTCGCGAGCCAAGTCGCCCGTCCCGCGATTCTCCAAGATTCCGCGGGTCGACGATTTTGCCTAGAGCAAAACCGGGACCGATCCGCATCGGACTTGACGGGACGCGCCCGGGACCTCGCCGCCACCTCGTCGGCCGGTCTCGTTCCTCCCTCACGGGGGAGGCCGCGGGGGCATATCGGACGCACTCTCCGCTTCCCAAGAGATGACGGATTCAGGGGTTGGGCGTGACGCGGCGATGCCGATCCGCCACGTCGCGTCGACCCGGCGCCCCGAGCGTCCGCGTTCGGGGACGGCCCCGGCCGCGGCGGGACGTTGCAAATCCTGCAACGACAACGGGCAGCCTTGCCCCGGGACTGCTCGTCGCGCGGGCCGATTTGGCCTCGCACCCCGGGGCGTCGCCGGGTAAGACGTGGCTCGCGCGAGGGTCGCAACGTCCGGAGGAGAGCGAGGAGGCTCATGAACTTCAAGATCGCCCTGGCGGCGCTGATCGCGACGTCGACGTCGCTCCGCCTGGTGGCCGCCGGCCTGCTCGGGCCGGGGAACGACGAGGCGTATCATTTCCTCTATGCGGTCCACCCCGCGGCCAGCTACTTCGACCACCCGCCCATGGTCGCCTGGGTCGAGCAGCCGGGCCTGGCCCTGCTCGGGACGTTCTCGGTGCTTGGGTTGCGGCTGGGGTTCGTCGCCCTGGCCGCCGGCTCGACGTGGCTCATGGCCCGGATCGCCCGCCGGTGGTACGGCGAGGCCGCGGGGTTCTTCGCGGCGCTGGCCCTGAACCTCTCGGGCTACTACGGCCTGGCGGTCGGGACGTTCGCCCTGCCCGACGGCCCCCTCCTCTTCTTCTGGCTGCTGACCCTCGACCGGATCGACCTGGCGCTGGAGCGGCCGGAACGGCTGCGGAACTGGGCGGCCCTGGGCTTGGCCTGGGGCCTGGCGATGTGCAGCAAGTATCACGCGATCTTCCTCCCCGCGGGGACCGTCCTCTATTCATTGTTGCGACCGGGTCGCCGTCGGCTGCTGATCGGGCCCGGCCCGTACCTGGCGGTGGCGCTGGGGCTGCTCGTCTTCAGCCCGGTGATCGCCTGGAACGCCGGCAACGGCTGGGCGTCGTTCGCGTTCCAGGGGGGGCGGGCGATCGGAGGGCTGACGCCCAGGCCCGACTATCTTCTGACCGCGATCGGGGCCCAGGCGGCCTACCTGTTCCCCTGGATCTGGCTGCCGCTGATGGTCGTCGGCTGGCGGCTGGCCCGGGGATGGAACGATCGCGACGACGAGCGTGGGCGGCTGGCGCTCTGCCTGTCCGTCGCGCCTCTGGCCGCGTTCACGGCCGTCGCCTGCTTCCGGCCGGTGTTGCCGCACTGGGGGCTGGTGGGCGTGCTCCCCCTCTTCCCGGCCCTCGGCCGCGGGCTGGCCGATCGGTGGCGGGCCGACCTCTCCCGGACGCGCCGGCGGGTCGCGTTCGCGTCGGCCTTCTCCGTCCTGCTGCTGGCGTTGACGGTCGCCGAATATCGATGGGGCTGGCTCCAGCGCGGGCCGGCGGGGGGCCTCGGCTTCCTCACCGCCAAGACCGACCCGACGGCCGACTCCTACGGCTGGGACCAGGTCGCCGACCGGCTCGACCGCCTGGGCCTGCTCGACGACCCGCGGACGTTCCTGTTCACCCGCAACTGGTATCAGAGCGCCCACATCGCCCACGCGACGAGGCTCCGGAGGCCGGTCGCCTGCTACAACCTCTGGGACGCCCGCGGTTTCGCGTTCTGGAGCGAGCCCGAGGATTGGCTCGGTCGCGACGGCGTGCTCGTCATGATCAACGAGGACTACACCCCCTTCAACTTCTATGAGCACTGGTTCTGCGGCTTCCAGGCCCTCGACGACTTCGAGGTCACGCGCGCCGGCAAGCCGATCCGGCGGGTGCGGATCTACCGGATGAACGACCAGGCGATCGCCTTCCCGTTCCGGTATAGGCCCGGCCAGATGCTCCCGAACGAGCGGGTGTGGTCGTTCGCCTTCTCCCCCCCGCCGGAAGTCGGCGAGCATCGCGGGGTCGTCCGCCGCTAAGCGGGTCGGCGTGACACGGGGCGGGTCGATCCCTTATCCTCGGGATTTCGCGGCGATCCCCGCGCGCCGGGCCGTCTCATGATGGATGGCGACGACGACGGACCCGATCCACCAGGAGGCGACCCCCGTGAAGTGGCATGCGACGACGATCCTCTCGGTCCGCAAGGGGGGGAAGGTCGCGATCGGCGGCGACGGCCAGGTGACGCTGGGGGCCCAGGTCATGAAGGCCGACGCCGTGAAGATCCGCAAGCTCCTGGACGGCCGGGTGATCGTCGGCTTCGCGGGATCGGCGGCCGACGGCTTCGCGCTGCTGGAGCGGTTCGAAGGCAAGCTGAAGGACCACCCCGAGAACGTCCCCCGCGCCGCCATCGAGCTGGCCAAGCTCTGGCGGACCGACCGCGCCCTGCGGCGGCTGGAGGCCGTCCTCCTGATCGTCGACGCCCGCCACAGCCTGATGCTCACCGGCTCCGGCGACGTCATCCAGCCCACCGACGGCCTCCTCGCCACCGGCTCCGGCGGCGGCTACGCGCTGGCCGCGGCGCGGGCGCTCGTCGCCCATTCGGGCCTGTCGGCCGCCGAGATCGTCCGCGAGTCGCTGGCCATCGCCGGGGGGATCGACATCTACACGAACACCAACCTGACGGTGGAGGAACTCCCGTGCCCGAACCCGAGCTGACGCCGCGGCGGATCGTCGCCGAGCTGGACCGCGACATCGTCGGCCAGGCCGACGCCAAGCGCGCCGTGGCGATCGCGCTGCGCAACCGCTGGCGGCGTCGGCAGCTCCCGGACGAGCTTCGCGCCCAGGTGACGCCCAAGAACATCCTGCTGATCGGCCCGACGGGCGTCGGCAAGACTGAGATCGCCCGCCGCCTGGCGACCCTCGTCGGCGCGCCGTTCGTGAAGACCGAGGCGACCAAGTACACCGAGGTCGGCTACTACGGCCGCGACGTGGAGAGCCTGATCCGAGACCTCGTCGAGGCGGCCATCCTCCTCGTCCGCGAATCCGAGCGGAAGCGGGTCCAGGAGCAGGCCGAGGCCCGCGTCGAGGACCGGCTGCTCGACCTCCTCCTGCCGCCGGCCCCGCACGCCCCCGCCCCGCCGCCGGGCGCGGTCGACGAGGCCGCCGAGCGCCGGGCCCGCTCGCGCGAGAAGCTGCGGGCCCGCCTCGCCGCCGGCGAGTTGGAGGACCGCGAGGTCGAGGTCACCGTCCCCGGCCGGGCCGCCGCCCCGGTCTCGATCCTGGGCGCGGGGAACATGGAGCAGATGGAGATGGACATCCAGGGCATGTTCGAGAAGATCATGCCCAAGCCCTCCCAGGCGCGTCGCGTCGCCGTCCGCGAGGCCCGGCCGATCCTGCTCCAGCAGGAGGTCGACTCCCTGCTCGACCCCGAGAAGGTGAACCAGGCGGCCGTCGAGCTGGCCCAGGAGTCGGGCATCGTCTTCATCGACGAGATCGACAAGGTGGCCGGCGACGACGGCGGCGGCTCGCGCGGGCCCGACGTTTCCCGCCAGGGCGTCCAGCGCGACCTGCTGCCGATCGTCGAGGGGACGACCGTCAACACCAAGCACGGCCCGGTGAAGACCGACCACGTCCTGTTCATCGCCGCCGGCGCCTTCCACCGCACCAAGCCCTCGGACCTGATGCCCGAGCTTCAGGGCCGGTTCCCGATCCGCGTCGAGATGCACGACCTGGCCCGCGACGACTTCGCCCGCATCCTCCGCGAGCCCCGCGCCTCGCTGCTCCGCCAGTACGAGGCCCTCCTCTCCACCGAAGGCGTGCAGGTCGAGTTCTCCGACGACGCCATCGAGGCGATGGCCGACCTGGCGTTCCAGGTCAACCGCTCCACCCAGAACATCGGCGCCCGCCGCCTCCACACCATCCTGGAGCGCGTGCTCGACGAGATCAGCTTCGACGCCCCCGAGAAGAAGGGCGAACGCCTCCTCGTCGACGCCCCCCTCGTCCGCCGTCGCCTCGAAGACGTGGCCAAGGATGAGGACCTGAGCCGCTACATCCTCTGAGCCGCGCGGCCGCTTCGTTCGGCCTCGCGCGTCGCCGGGCGACGCTCGCCCGTGATAGCGTAAAGAATCCGACCGTCCCGGATTTCGGGCCGGGTGTCCCGACGGCTTTCCCATCGAGTCGGGGCTGCGGGATCGTCCCATCTCCCGCCGTGAGAGGGCAGGCGAGCAGCGGCCGGTGAGGGTCGTCAGCCCGGCGGGAGTGGGGACGTTCCCAGGCCGATCGAGTCTCGTGCCGGACAGCACAGGCCGCGCGATCGGCGGCGACGTCGGCCGTCGTCGCCTCACTCCACCGTGAACGCGAATCCCCCGTCCTCGCCCACGGCGACGTGGACCCGCGAGACCGCCTGGGCCTGGGCCATGCGGGCCAGGACCTGCTGGGAGATGTCGGGGAGGACGGACCGCGTCAGGATGTGGTCGACGTTCCGGCCGCCCGTCATGACCTCCTTGCAACGGCCGCCGATGCACTCGACGACGGCGTCGTCGTAGGTGAAGCTCGCGCCGTGGTTCTCGCGCATGCGGTCGGCGATCCGGCCGAGTTGCAGGCGGATGATCCGCCGCATGACCTCGTCGGAGATCGGATAGTACGGGACCACGATCAGGCGGCCCAGGAACGCCTGCTTGAAGACCTGCACCCCGCGCTCGGTGGTGGCCGCCAGCAGATCGGGCTGGACGGCCTCCGTGATCTCCTCGGGCGTCGGCAGGTTGGCGGAATCGCGGCAGAGTTCCAGGATGGTGTCGGTGCCGACGTTCGAGGTCAGCAGGATGATCGTGTTCTTGAAGTCGATCTCCCGCCCCTCGCCGTCCTCCAGCGTCCCCTTGTCGAAGACCTGGAAGAACAGCTCCAGGACGTCGGGGTGGGCCTTCTCCACCTCGTCCAGCAGGACCACGCTGTACGGCCGCCGGCGGACGGCCTCGGTGAGGACGCCCCCCTCGCCGTAGCCGACGTAGCCCGGCGGCGAGCCCTTCAGGCCCGAGACCGTGTGCGACTCCTGATATTCCGACATGTTGATCGTGATCAGGTTCCGCTCGCCGCCGTACAGGGCCTCGGCCAGGGCCAGGGCCGTCTCGGTCTTGCCGACGCCGCTGGAGCCGACGAGGAGGAACACGCCGATCGGCCGCCGGGGGTCGGTGAGGTTGGCGCGGGCGGTCCGGATCCGCTGGCTGATCGCCTCCAGGGCGTGCGACTGGCCGATCACGCGCTGCTCCAGCCGCTCGCGCAGGTTCAGCACGGTCTGGATCTCGTTGGCGAGCATCCGGCCGACGGGGATGCCCGTCCAGCCGGCGACGACCTCGCCCACGGTCTGGGCGTCGACGAGCGCCTGCATCAGCGGCTCCTCGCCCTGGATCTCGCGGAGGGCGGCGGCCTTCGCGTTGAGGTCGGCCTGCATCGCGGCCAGGTCGGCCGAGGGGGCGAACGCGGCGTCGCCGTTCGATGCGGCCTCGGCGGCGTGGCGGGCGTATTCCTCGCGATAGCGCCCCTCGACGACGCCGGCCGATTCGCGGATCTCGGCGACGCGGGCCTTCTCGTCCTCCCAGCGGGCTTCGAGCCCGGCGAGCCGGTCCTTGGCCGCGGCGAGGTCCGCCTTCAGGGCCTTCACGTCGTCGGCGTGGGCGGCCCCGGTGGCCATCTCGCGTTCGAGGATCTGGATCTCCAGCTCCAGGTGCTCGATCTCGCGTCGGGAGTCCTCCACGGCCGGCGGGATGGCGTTCTGGCCGATGGCCACGCGGGCGCAGGCGGTGTCGAGCAGGCTCACGGCCTTGTCCGGGAGCTGCCGCGCGGGGATGTAGCGGTGCGAGAGCTTCACCGCGGCCTCCACCGCCTCGTCCAGGATCCGGACGCCGTGGTGCTTCTCCAGGATGTCGGTCAGCCCGCGCATCATCCGTACGGCGACGTCCTCCCTCGGCTCCTCCACCTTCACGACCTGGAAACGGCGGGCGAGGGCGGCGTCCTTCTCGAAGTATTTCTTGTACTCGGCCCAGGTGGTGGCGGCGATGGTGCGCAGCTCGCCGCGGGCGAGGGCCGGCTTGAGGAGGTTGGCCGCGTCCCCCTGGCCCGCCGAGCCGCCGGCGCCGATGAGCGTGTGGGCCTCGTCGATGAAGACGATGATCGGGACGGCCGACGCCTTGACCTCGGCGATGACCGACTTGAGCCGGTTCTCGAACTCCCCCTTCACGCTGGCGCCCGCCTGGAGCAGCCCCAGGTCGAGCGTGCGCAGGACGACGTTCTTGAGCGCCGGCGGGACGTCCCCCAGGGCGATGCGGCGGGCCAGGCCCTCGACGACGGCCGTCTTGCCGACCCCCGCCTCGCCGGTGAGGATCGGGTTGTTCTGTCGGCGCCGGATCAGGATGTCGACCATCTGGCGGACCTCGGCCTCGCGGCCGACGACCGGGTCGATCTCCCCCTTCTTCGCCCGCTCGGTCAGGTTCACCGTGTACTGGTCGAGCGCCGGCGTCCGGCTCACCGCGGCCGTCCCGGCCGACGCGGGCGACTCCCCGGCCGAGGCGGCACCTGACGTCGCGGCGGGCCCCTCGTCCTCGACCGAGCCGGCGACGATCTTCATCAGGCTCGGCTGGAGCTGCTCCGGCTTGATCTTGATCAGCTCTCGCGAGGCGTTGCGGGCGATCCGCCCCAGCTCCTCGTGGTCCAGCAGGGCCAGCAGCAGGACGCCCGACCGGACCTCCGGCGCGTGGTACTGGAGCGAGGCCGTCACCCACGCCGACTGGATCAGCCGCACGATCGACAGCGAGATTTCCGGGTTCCTCTGCACCCCGCGCCGGAAGCCGTCGAGCGTCTTCGTCAGGTCGCGGAGCACGACCGCGGGATCGACCTCGAACTGGCGGAAGATCCGGAGGACGTCCGAGTTCGGCGTCTCGACCAGCTTGACCAGCCAGTGCTCGACCTCGATGCTGGGGTTCGTGCGCGTGAGGGCCAGTCCGGCGGCGCCCTGGAGGGCGTTCAAGCAGGTCTTGTTCAGGACCTTGATCAGCGCTGCGGATTCCACGGCCATCGCGACGGCTCCCTGAGACGCTTTCCAACGCATTCGCGCACGGGTCGGCTCCGGTCGCCTGGATCGTAACGACGGCCCGATTTCGGTGCCAACAACAAAAGCTACGGAACCGTCGGGATTCGTGTCCGCCCGACTTCCGAACGTCCGGAACGTGTACGATCCCTCCCGACGGACCTTACGAGGTGCATCGATGAACTCGCGACGAGCCTGCTTCGGCCTCGCCTCCCTCCTCCTGATCCTCGGCCTCTCCGCCCGCGGCGACGAGCCCGGGTACGACCGCAAATCCGACGTCGTGTACGGCCGGAAGTACGGCACCGCGCTGACGATGGACGTGATCGCGCCGAAGACTGGGGCGAAGGGCGTCGGCGTCCTCCTGATGGCGAGCGGCGGCTTCGTCTCCTCGCACGACATGATCCAGCCGCCGATCTTCAAGCCGCTGGTCGACCGCGGGTACACCGTCTTCGCCGTCGTCCACGGCTGCCAGCCGCGGTTCCAGGTCGACGAGATCGTCGGCGACGTCAACCGCGCCGTGCGGTTCGTCCGGCATCATGCGAAGGATTACGGCGTCGACCCGGACCGGCTGGGCGTCTACGGCGCGTCGGCGGGGGGCCACCTGTCGCTGATGCTCGGCACCGCCGGCACGCCGGGCGACCCCTCGGCCGCCGACCCCGTCGACCGCGAGTCCAGCCGCGTGCAGGCCGTCGCCTGCTTCTTCCCGCCGACCGACTTCCTGGGCTGGGGCGGCCCGGGGATGGAGCGCATCCACCCGACCGACCACCTGCCCCCCTTCCGCGCCGCGTTCGACTACCGCGAGCTGGACCCGAAGACCATGCTCTGGGTCCCGATCGCCGACGACGCCCGCCTCCGCGAGAAGGCCCGCGCGATCTCCCCCATCGCCCAGGTCTCGCCCGACGACGCCCCCACCTTCATCATCCACGGCGACGCCGACGAGCTCGTCCCGCTCCAGCAGTCGCAGACCTTCGCCGCCAGGCTCGACCAGGCCGGCGTGAAGCACAAGCTGGAGGTCCGCCCCGGCCTCGGCCACGCCATGCCGACGCTCGACAAGGACCTCTCGCTGTTCGCCGACTGGTTCGACGAGCAGTTGAGGCCGGCGAAGTGAGAGTGAACGGTGAGAAAATGTGGCGTTACAGCCCAGGGGAAGGAGACGGCTTTTGTGACACTCCTCGCCGAACACCACCGGGATCGATCGGGGACAGTGGCCGGGCCGGTGTCGCCCGACACGGGGTTTAGCCGGGAGATGCGACATCCCCTTTCGCCGGCGGCGGGGGTGGTGGAGGCTGGGGGCGTGGCGCAGCGTCCCCCTGAGTCCATCGATCGAGGGCCTCCCATGCCGGCCGCCGTCCCGCTTGAACCGGCCGGTGAGGACAGGTCGCAATCCCCGGCTCAACCCCCCGTCGCGTGACACCGCCCGGACCACCCCCCTCGCACCTCCTGAAACCTGGCGGCTCTCGCCGGCGGGAGAGAGAGGAAGGCCGCCCGCGTCAGGTCGCCCGGGCGGCCGTGGCGAGGATCTGGGCCCAGGGTCGGGCGCGGGTCCAGGCGTGGTCGGCGGCGCGACGGACGAAGGTGAGCCATCGGGGGAGGCGGTCGGGATGCGCCCGCAGGCAGCGGGCGTAGGCCGACACCACGCCGACCTCGGCGGCGAAGTCGTCGCGAGACCACGAGGCGGCCTGTTCCAGGTCGACCAGCGCCGGGCCGTAGAGCGGCTCCGGACGGTCGAGGCAGCTGCGGGCGCGGCCGATGTAGGCGTGGGGCGACTCGGGGTCGCGACGGATGGCCTGCGACCACTCGCGGATGGCCGAGTCGAGGTCCCCGAGGGCCCGGAGGGTCGCGGCCCGCGCGGCGTGGGCGGAGGCCGAGTCGGAGCGGGCCGACGCCAGGTCCAGGTCGCCCAGCGCGGAGGCCGGGTCGCCCGCCTCGGACCGCAACGAGCCGCGGAGTTCCAGCAGGGCGGGGTCGTCGGGGTCGAGCCTCAGGCCGGCCTCGGCCTGCCGCATGGCCTCGCGCGGCTCGGAGGCGCGGCGGGCGATGCGGGCGGCGACCAGGTGGGCGTCGGCGGAGCTGCCGTTCGATGCGGCCAGGGCGCCGCGGACGGCCTTCGTCGCCCCGGCGTGCCGCCCCAGCGCCGAGAGGATCGCCGCCCGCGTCAGCCGGGCGCGATAGGCGGACTCGGGGCCGTCCGGCGCGGCCGCGGCGAGCTTGCGCTCGGCGGCGGCCAGGTCGGCCCGCAGCCGCGGGCCGCCCAGGGGGAACAGGTCCGCCTGGCCCGGGTCGTCGAGCTGGAGTTCTTCGACGCGGCCGGCGGCCAGGAGCGCCCGGGCGACGAGGCGGTCGCGGGCCGGCGTGGGGTCGATCCGGCGGGCGGCCCGGGCGTCCTCGACCGCCTCGTCGGCGCGGCCCAGCATCATCCGGACCACGGCCCGGGTCGCCAGCAGGTCGCCCCGCTCCACGTCGCGACGCACGCGATCGACCAGGATGTCGAGCGACGAGGACGCCGAGGCGGCCCGGCCCAGCCGCAGGTCGAGCAGGGCGCGGCTGAGCCGCGCGGGGGCGTCGCCCGGGTCGGTCTCCAGGAGTTCGTCGAACCCGGCCAGCGCCCCGGCGACGTCGCCCGACTCGGCGGCGATGTTCGCCAGGTTCAGGCGCGCGGCGCGGGCGAACGGGCCGTCGGGGGCGGCGGACAGGACCTCTGCATAGCGGGCGCGGGCGCGGGGGAAGTCGCCCATCGCCTGGTGGACGTAGCCCAGCTCCAGGCGGATCCGGATCGACTCGGGCCGCCCCCCCAGCATCGCCAGGGCCCGCTCCATGTCCTCGCGGGCCTGATCCCAGGCCCCTTTCTTGTGGAACAGGCGGGCGCGGCTGAAGAGGACCCAGGGGGAGTCGGGCTTCACGGCGGCGGCCACGTCGTACTGGACGAGCGCCTCGGCCTCCAGGCCGAAGTCGTCCTCCAGGAAGCCCAGGTAGAACTGATACCAGTAGTTGGACCAATCGATGCGGACCGCCCGCTGGAGCCATTCGATGGCGCCCTCGGAGTCGCGGCTCGCGGAGTGGAGCAGGCCCCACTGGAAGCAGGCCAGGGCGGAGCGCTCGTCGCGGGGGGCGGGCCGGGCGGGCCCGACGGCCGCCTCGGCGCCCCCCTTGCGCAGGAGGCGGGCCCGCAGCTCGAGCCAGGGGCCGTCGCGGCCGGCGAACTTGAGGGCCTTGTCGCAGACGTCGACGGCCGCGGCGATCCGCGCCGCGGCCTCCGGGTGCGCCGGGTCGACGGCCCGCTCGACGCCGACGGTCCAGAGGAACATCAGCTCGTCGACCTCGGCCCGGAGCCGGGCGCGCTCGTCGGCGTCGAGCATGCTCAGGTTGTGGTCGAGCCTGGTCCAGTCCTGGGGGCCCAGGACGTAGAACGGCTTCAGCAGGCCGAGGAGCGTCTCGACGGCGGCGGACCGGCCCTCGACGAGCCCGATGAACCGCATGCGCAGCCCCTCGGACTCGCGGTGGATCCGCTCGGCGTGCTCGCGCATGGCGGCCGAGCGGCGGGCGAGCCGCACCTTCTCCTTGGCGGTCTCCTCCTGTCGCTCCAGGTCGGAGTGGGCGTCGGGCTCGGCCAGGCCGACGCGCACGCGCTCCGCCAGGTCGCGGAGGTTGCGCCAGTCGAAGATCCGGCCGAGGAACCCCTCGGGCGGCCCCTCGGCGAACTTCAAGGCGGCCTCGAACTGGACGAGCGCCTTGTCGAACTCGCGCTTGCGCATCAGCTCGTCGCCGCGCTGGAGGCGCTGCTCGGCCTCGGTGCGACGGCCGGCTCGCTCGATGTTCAGGTTGATCGCGGCGGCACCGGCGGCGGCGCAAGAGACCAGGACGACGGCGGCGGTGGCGAAGCGCAGGCGGTTCCTGCGCGCGCGACGGGCCAGGCGACTCCAGAGCGGCTCGCGGGCGAAGGCCAGCGGCAGGTCGTCGGCGACGGCCTGGAGGTCCTCGGCCAGGTCGGCGGCCGTGCGGTAGCGGTCGGCCGGGTCGGGGGCGAGGCAGCGCAGCAGGACGGCACGGAGGGGCGCGGGGAGGTCGGCCGACGGGGGGAACAGGGCGCGGGGGTCGCCGCGGCGGGCGTCGGCCGCGTCCAGGAGCGATTCCAAGACGGAGGCCGCCTTCGGGGGGGGCTCGAACGGCTTGACGCCCAGCAGGCCCTCATACAGCAGGACGCCCATCGAGAAGACGTCGGAGCGGGCGTCGACCAGGTCGCCGCGGGCGTCGGCCAGGGCCTCCAGGTGCTCCGGGGCCATGTAGTCGACCGTCCCCCCCAGGCTCGCCCCGCCGCCCGTCTCGTCGGCGGCGATCTGCTCGTGCGCGAGGTTGAAGTCGAGGAGCATGGGGGTGCCGTCGGCGGCGATCAGGACGTTCGACGGCTTGACGTCGCGGTGGAGGACGCCTCGCCGGTGGGCGTGGGCCAGGGCCTCGGCCAGCCGGGCGCCCCACCAGGCCAGGGCGCGGGCGAAGGGGCGGGCGGCCAGCTCCTGGCGGTTGGGCGAGGGGGCCGAGGCCGCGCCGTCGGCCGGCTCCAGGCGGTCGAGGGCGGCGACGAGGTCGGCCCCGGTCGGCGGCGAGTCGGCCCCCTCGCGCGCCACCTCGGACAGCAGGCGGCCGAGCGTGACGCGGCCGAAGTAGGGCATGCAGAGGACGTGCATCCCGGTCGCCGGGTCGACGCTGTGGGAGTGGACCGGGACGATGTGGGTGTGCTGGAGCCGCGCCAGGGTCTGGGGCTCGCGCGAGCCCCGGAGGCTCACCTTCAGGGCGACGGCGCGGTCGCCTAGCTGGGTCTCGCGGGCGAGGAAGACGCGGGCGAACGAGCCGCGGCCCAGCTCCTCGACGAGCTGGAACCCGGCGACGGCGTCGCCCGCCTCGGGGAACTTCGGGCGGTCGTCGCGCGGGAGGGGGCCGAGCGAGGTGGACTCGCCGGGGAGGTCGGAGGTGGAGGCGGTCCCCACCAGGTTGTGGATGTCGAGCACGCGCCGCAGCGGCTCGGCGAAGGCGGAGTAGCGGGCGAGGAAGGCGTCGACGCCGGGGGCCTCGCCGGCCTCTTCGAGCAGGCAGAATTCCTCGTAGATCAGCGCGACGACGGTGTCCTCGCCCAGCTCGGGGAAGCGGCCGGCGTACCACTCGGCCGAGGCGCGCTGGCCGGACTCCCAGCGGAGCGACATGTCGGTGCGCAGGAGGGCCAGGCGGGCGCCGGGGAACCCCCCGGGCTCGGGCCAGCCGGCGAGGAACGAGCGAGGGTCCGGGCGCGAGCCCGTGGCCTCGGCCTCGCGCCAGGCCTGCTCGTATCGTCGTGTGAGGCGCGCCGCGGAGGGGGTCGAGGCGTCCTCCCACGTGCGCCCCCAGGCGCCAACGCTCATCCGGCCGGCTCCCACTCCGACTCCACGCGCCGCCTCAGGTCTTCCAGCACCCTCTGGACCGTCCGCTCGCTGACGCCCAGGCGATCGCCGATGTCCTTGCTCGACAGCCCCTGCGCCTTCAATTCCAGCATGTTCCGGCGCTCGAGGGGCAGCAGCGCATGCAGGCGGTCGTACGCCTCGTGGGCCTGGGCCACCTCGCTGGGCGAGTCAATCGGGTCGGCGACCTCCCGGGGCCGATTGCCGTCGGCCCAGAGGGGCTCCTCGCGATGCATGTCGTTCTTCAGGCTGGCGGCGCGACGGTACTCGTCGATCACCTTGTTCTTCGCAGCCCGCGCCAGGAAGGCGACAAGGTGCCGCGAATCTTCGAAGTCGGTGGGCGCGTCGCGCATCCGGCGGAAGAAGCTCCCCCAGACGCTCTGGAGGAAGTCCAGCGAGTCGAACCGCGAGCGGAGCAGCCGGGGGAGTTGCCGGCGCACGACCAGCCGGACCTCCGGCTCATACCGCTGGAGCAGCTCGCGGGCCGCCCCCTCGTCCCCCTGCTGGATCCGCCGCAGGAAGTCGGCCAGCTGGCTCTCTCCCCGGACCGAAGGGTCGCCGACCGACATGTTTCGCCTCCTGAGCCAGCCGGGCCGTCGCCCGGCATCCGTCCCGAATCCTGCTCGCCGCCTCGACACGGCGCGGGACCACCCCAGGCTAACCGGCGGCCGTCGCCGTTGGCAAGCCGTCCGGCCGCGGGGGTGCCCCTTTAGAATTTGGCGGGATTGCGGGATGATGGCGAAGGAGTCGCCGTCGTTCGCAACAGGGAGGGGCCGCCATGCCAACACTGACGATCGAGTACGAGGACGAGTCGGAACGGCTGCTGATCGAGCAGGCGTTGGCGATGGTCTCGGACCTGAAGCGGACGGCGTTGGAGGCCCCGCACGGGACGGTCCTGGCGGCGTGCGAGGCCGAGGCCGTGGCGAAGGGGCGGAAGCTGACCGCTTCGGCGTTGGAGGAGGCCTTGCGGCGTCGCGTCGCCGAGGTCGACGCCCCCCAAAACGGCCGGCCGGGGCCAGGTCGAAGGGGCGGCGGTCGCGGCGGCTCCTGACGGCCGCCGGGCCGATCCGGCTGGAGCGGGCCTACGTCGCGACCGCCGGCGGCGGCTCGTTCCCGGCCGACGAGGCGCTCGGCGTGACGGGCCTGCTGAGCCCCGGCGGCGAGCGGATGGCCGTCCTGGCCGGCGTCCACGACTCGTTCGCGCGGGCCCAGCGGCTGATGGGCGAAATGCTCGGCTGGGCCCCCGACGACGACGTGATCCGCCGCGCGACCCACGCCGCGGCCCGTCGCGCCGCCGAGGCCCGCCCGTCGCGTCGCGACGCCGGCCGGTTCGCCGTGGCGGCCGGGGCCGTCGAGTTGGAGGTCGACGCCGGCAAGGTCCCGACCACCGGCGGCTGGCGCGACGTCAAGGTCGCGATCCTCGCCCGCCGCGAATCCGGCGGGCCGACGCCGGTCGAGGAGTGGGCCGATCGCGAGCTCCCCGAGCCCTCGTTCCACGCGGTGGTCGCGGCCGTCGAGGAGGCCGAGGAGTTCGCGAAGCGGGTCCGCCGCGAGGCCGACCGCCTGGAGGCGACGACCATCGCCGACGCGACCGTGCTCGGCGATGGCACCGAATGGATCTGGAACCTCGCCGACGAGGTCCTGCCGCAGGCCGAAGGCGTGCTCGACGTCTTCCACGCCGTCGAGCACATAGGCGGCGCGATCAAGGCGACCTGGGCCGACCCGGCCGCCGCGGCGACGCATCGCGAGGCGGGCGTCGCCGTCCTGCCGGCCGCGGGGAAGCGCGGCCTCGACCGCTGGATCGCCGGCCTGTTCGCCGAGCTGCCCGAGGGCTCCGACGGCGAACCGCTGCGCGGACTGTCGGCCTATCTGGCGTCGCACCCGACCCGCCTCGACTACGCCGCCCGACTCTCCCGAGGCCGCTCGATCGGCAGTGGCATGGTCGAAGGGGCGATCAAGCAGCTGGTCAACCGCCGAATGAAACGGACCGGAGCCCGCTGGCGTGTGGAACACGTCGGCCCCCTCGTCGAGCTCGTCGCCCTCGCCGACCAACCCGAGTGGCATCACCTCTGGGCCGCTTGACAACTGCCAAGTTCTAAAGGGGCACCCGGCCGCGGGCGCGGGCCGGGCGGCCGGCACGCCCTCGAACGCGGGCCGCGGATGCCGTAGAACGGGGGCGGCCCCCTGCGAAGGCGGCCTCCGACGTCACGTCCGACCGATCCCACGGGTTGAGAGGGGCAGGGGGATGAATCGAATCCTCGCGACGACGATCCTGGCATTCGCGGCGTCGCTGGCCGCGCGGGCCGAGCCGCCCGAGGCGGTCGAGGTCGGCTCGCGGCGCGAGCTGTTCCTCGACCGGCATCTGGTCGACTCGCTCTCGCACCTCGAACTGCGGCAGCATCGCCCCGTGGACCGCGGGCCCGTGCTCGCCTTCGACGAGCCCTGGGAGGGGCCCTTCAGCGGCTACGCGACGATCGTCCATTCCGGGGGGAGATACCGGGCCTACTATCGGGGGACGGGAGGCGGCGGGGCGAAGAAGGACGACGATCCCGGGCAGGTCGTCTGCTGCGCCGAGTCCGAGGACGGCGTCGCCTGGACCAGGCCGTCGCTGGACCTCCACCCCCGAGCGGGCCGGCCCGCGACCAACATCGTGCTGGCCGACGCGGCGGCCGTCACGCACAACTTCGCGCCGTTCCTGGACGACCGCCCGGGAGTCGATCCCGCCGAGCGGTACAAGGCCGTCGGCGGCGTCCACGAGCAGGGGCTGAGCGCCTACGCCTCCCCCGACGGCCTCCGCTGGAAGCGACTCCGCGACGGCCCCATCCTCACGAAACGGGACGTGCAGACCCGCGAGGGGGGCGATTCCTACGTCTTCGACTCCCAGAACGTCGCGTTCTGGTCGGCCGCCGAGGGGAAGTATCTCCTCTACTACCGCATCTACGAGGGGGGCAAGCGGCGGATCGCGCGGGTCGAGAGCGACGACTTCCTCGAATGGCGCAACCCCACGCTGATGGAGTACCGGCGCGGCGACGGGGCGGCGCCCGTCGAGCAGCTCTACACCAGCCAGACCCATCCGTATTTCCGGGCGCCTCACATCTCCATCGCGACGGCCGCCCGGTTCATGCAGGGCCGTCGCGCGCTCACCGAGGCGCAGGCGAAGGCGATCGGGGTCGACCCGGGGTACTTCCATGACGTCTCGGACGCGGTCCTGATGAGCAGCCGGGGCGGGGGCGTCTACGATCGCACGTTCATGGAGGCGTTCGTCGCGCCGGGGGTCGGGGCCGAGAACTGGACATCGCGGACGAACTACCCCGCCCGCAACATCGTGCAGACGGGCCCGTCCGAGATGTCGCTCTACGTCAATCAGAACTACGGCCAGCCGACGGCCCACCTCAGGCGCTACAGCCTGCGGCTCGACGGCTTCGCCTCCGTCCACGCCGACTACGACGGCGGGGAGATGACGACCCGGCCGCTGACGTTCCGGGGCTCGAGGCTGATGCTGAACTTCTCGACCTCGGCCGCGGGCGGCGTGCGGGTGGAGGTCCAGGGCCCGGACGGGACGCCGATCCCCGGCTTCGCGCTGGCCGATTGCACCGAGCTGATCGGCAACGAGATCGAGCGCGCCGTGGCCTTCGCCGGGGGCGACCTCGGCGGGCTGGCCGGCCGGCCCGTCCGCCTTCGCTTCGTGATGAAAGACGCCGACCTCTTCGCCCTCCGCTTCGAAGACGGGTCGAAGTCCGATTGAGTCGAGCCGCCGGGGTCGGGCCGCGATTGCCCGGGGTCGCCCCGACGGCGATAATCGGATCCTGAGCCGCCGTCCCGGCAAGGCGGCCGGGGAGGACGCCGATGATGGTTGCGCTGCAGCGGACGTGCACGACGATTCTGGCCCTGGCGAGCCTCGCCCCGGCGGTCGCGATCCCGGCCCGCGCCGAGGAGCAGGCCGTCCATCCCACGGCCGACCGCCTCCGAACGCTCCTCGCCGCCGAGATGGCCCGCTGGTATCCCGCGGCCGTCGACGACCGAGGCGGGTTCCATCAGGAGATCGCCCGCGACTGGACGGTCCGGCCCGACCGCTCGAAATCGCTGGTGTACCAGTCGCGCATGACCTGGACGGCCGCCGCCTACGCCGAGTTCGACCCCGCCCGCCGCGACGAATACCTGAAGTACGCCCGCCACGGCCTGGCGTTCCTCGACGAGACGATGCGCGACGCGGAGCAGGGGGGCTTCCACTGGATCCTCGGCCCCGACGGGAAGGTCGACCCGAAGCTCGGGGACGAGAAGCACGTCTACGGGACGGCATTCGTCATCTACGCCGCGGCGAAGGTCCGGGCCGTCGGCGGCGACGACCTCGCCCTGAAGGTCGCCCGCGACGCCTTCGACTGGCTCGAAGCGAAGGCCCACGACCGCGAGCACGGCGGCTGGTTCGAGGGGATCCGCCGCGACGGGACGGCGATCACGTCCCACGACCCCGCCACCCCCGTCTCCGCCCGCAAGGACCGCCTGGGCGTGTACTACGGCTGCAAGACGATGAACAGCCACATCCACATCCTGGAGGCGCTGGCCGAGCTGGCGAAGGTCGACCACCGGCCGATCGTCCGGGAGCGTCTAACCGAGGCGTTCCACCTGGTCCGCGACCGGATCGCCGTGGAGCCCGGGGCGCTGAACCTCTACCTCACGCGCGACTGGCGGCCGATCCCCGCCCACGACTCGTTCGGCCACGACGTCGAGACGGCGTACCTCCTGATCGAGGCCGCCGAAGCCCAGCACACGCCCGACGACGCGAGGACGTGGGAGGTCGCCCGCAGCCTCGTCGACCACGCGCTCGACTGGGGCTGGGACGAGCGATTCGGCGGATTCAACGACAAGGGGGACGCCTTCGCCGCCGGCTCGTACGACTTCACCAAGGTCTGGTGGACCCAGGCCGAGGGCCTGAACGCCCTGGCCGTGATGGACCATCGGTTCGGCCGCGAGACCGACCGCTACGCGCGGGCCCTGGCCGACCAGTGGGGGTTCATCGAGCGGCACATGCTCGACCCCGAACACGACGGCTGGTACGCCGAGACCGAACGCGACGGCCGCCTGAAGGGCGACGGCGCGAAGGCCAACGAATGGAAGGCGAATTACCACACCGCGCGGGCGATGATGAACGTCGCCCGCCTCCTCTCGCGAGCCCCCGAGCCTCCCGGAAAGTGACGAGACGATGAGCCTCCCCGACATCCGCCGCGACTACGCCCGACACGCCCTCGACGAGAAGGACGTCGACCCGGACCCGATCCGCCAGTTCGAACGCTGGTTCGCCGACGCCCTGGCGATCGACGCCCTGGAGGCCAACGCCGCCACGCTCGCGACCGCCACGCCCGACGGCCGGCCCTCGGCCCGGATCGTCCTGCTCAAGGGCTGCGACCCGCGAGGCTTCACCTTCTTCACCAACTACGAGAGCCGCAAGGGCCGCGAATTGGCCGCCAACCCCCGCGCCTCGATGCTGTTCTTCTGGAAGGACCTGGAGCGGCAGGTGGCGGTCGAGGGCCCCGTGGAGAGGGTCTCGGCCGAGGAGTCCGAGGAGTACTTCCGCGTCCGTCCGGAGGCGTCGCAGGTCGGCGCGTGGGCGTCGAAGCAGTCGCGGGCGATCCCCGACCGCGAGCACCTGGAGGCGCTGTTCCGCGAGTATGAGGCGAAGTTCGCCGGCGCGCCGATCCCCCGCCCGGCCCACTGGGGCGGCTTCCGCATCCTGCCCGAGACGGTCGAGTTCTGGCAGGGCCGCCCCAGCCGGCTGCACGACCGGCTGCGCTACCGCAAGGACGGCGGCGCCTGGACCATCGAGAGGCTCTCGCCGTGACCTCCTGCCCGACCTGCGCCGCACCACTCCCGGCCGAGGCCCCCGACGGCGTCTGCTCCCGCTGCGGCCGGGGCGACTGGTTCACCTGGGACGACGAGGACGGCCCCGTCATGAGGCCGAAGGGCGACCTGATGTTCGCCCACACCTTCGACGGGTTTCTGGCGTCTTATCCCTTCAGCCCGGGGGGCCGTCTCGTGCTGGACCTCTCCGACGTCCACTACATCGCCAGCGAGGCCATCGGCCGTCTGATGACCCTGCGCAAGCGCCTGCTCGCCGCCCAGGGCCGCCTCATCCTCCGCCGCCTCCACCCCGACCTCGTGGAGATCTTCCGCGTCACCCGCATCGCGCCGTTCTTCGAGATCGAGCCGTGACGGTAGAGGGGCGGCCCCTACAATAGCGATGGAGGTTTACCCCGGCCGACACAAGGAGCAAGCCATGAGCACCGAAGTCGAAACCCGGATCGATGCTCCGAACGCCCAGTCCCCTCAAATCCTCGACCTCACCGGCCTCCCTGCGCCGGTGGTCGAGGGGCTGCGGACGATCGTGGCGAGCTTGCGAGTGCAACATCCGACGACGCCGACGAGACCCGTCGAAGAAACGGCCGAGGAGTGGATCGCGCGGCTGGACGCCTGGATCGCCTCAAATGGGGTCCGCGTGGGCGGGGTGCGCGACGATCGGGAGTCCATCTACGAGGGACGGGGGGAATGAGCACCCTCGTCGACACGAACATCCTCCTCCGATTGATCGACCTCACGGCCCCGTCCCACCACACGACCCGCCTGGCGATCGCGAGATTACGCTCCGATTCGGAGGAGTTGTTCATCGTTCCGCAGAATCTTTTCGAGTTCTGGGCCGTCGCGACTCGTCCGGTCGCGGTGAACGGCCTGGGCAAATCCGTCGTCGAGGCCGCGGCGGACTTGAGGCTGTGCAAGAAGCTGTTCACGCTCCTCGACGACACGCCGGCCGTCTATCCGACCTGGGAGCATCTGGTCGCGACCGCCGGCGTCGTCGGCAAGAAGGCGCACGACGCCCGCCTCGTGGCGGCGATGATGGTCCACGGCGTCGACCGGCTCCTGACGTTCAACGTCCAGGATTTCCGCCCCTACACCGGCGTACGGGCCCAGTCGCCCGACGAGATCCTCGCGAACTGACGGCGCGGGTCACGGGGCCGGGACGGGACGGCCCAGGAGCTTGATGAGGCCGTCGGCCAGGGTGTAGCGCCAGTAGGCGTAGCCGTGGCCGCCGCCGAAGTCGGCGTAGCTCGCGATGCAGCCCTTGGCCTCCAGGACGTCGCGCAGGTGTTGCGACGTCTGCCGGATGCCGGCCGAGCCGCCTCGGCCGACCTCGAACGTCCCGGCCTGGAAGTGGAAGACGACCCGGACCGCCGGGGCCTTCGCGACCTGCCGCGCGAGCCATTCGGGCTCGTCGGGCTCGGCCGCGGGGGACGAGCCCGGGGCCCACCAGAACGACCCGGACTGGCTCAGCACCTTGCCGAAAATCTCCGGGTGCGCGAACCCGGCGTAGGCCGCGGCGAGCCCGCCGTAGCTCGCCCCCGCGACGACCGTCGCCGACGCCGGCGCGTGGACGCCCCGCTCGCGGGCCCAGGGCGTCAGCTCCTCGGCCAGGAACCGCGCGAACTTCGGGTTCGGCGGCAGTTCGGCCGACCGGCTCTCGCTCGTCGGGTTGCCGACCAGCACCGCGGCCGTCGGCGGGATGGCCCCGGCGGCGATCAGGTTGTCGAGGATCCGCGGCGTCGGCACCTCGTCCATGTATCGCTCGCCGTCGAACAGGACGAGCAGAGCGTTCCCGTCCGCGCCGGGCGTGTAGCCGTGGGGGCGGTAGACCCAGACGTCGCGCGTGTTCCCCAGGATCGTGCTCGCCAACGGCAGCCGCTCCACGGAGCCTGTGGGGACGCCGTCCTTGCGATCCAGCCAGGGGCAGGGGGGGGCGTCGGGGAGTTCCAGGAGCGACTCGCCCGCGTACTTGTCGGTGGGCTCCCCCTCGGGGAGATGTTTGGGGTTGAACGGGTCGCGCTGGGCGGTGGCGAGGATCGCCCGGCGGCGGACCATCGGCGAGGCGTCCAGCTCGGGGACGTCGGGCGCATACTTGTACGTCACCCGGGCCGTCCTCGGCACGCGGTACGAGCCGAACCAGACGTCGGAATCGCCCAGCCGCTTGAGGTCGTCGAAGTCGTTCGACGGCGCCCCGAACAGCCGCACGCCGCGCCTCGCCCCGCGCCAGACGAACGTGACGAGCGCCTGGCCGTCGGCGAGCGGCGGCTCGACCTCCTCCGTCTCGATGACCGGCCCCCGGCCGCGTTCGACCTCGCCCCAGAATTCGTCGGTCCCGCCGCCCGCCGCCAGGGTCTCCTGGAGCCGCCGCAGCCGCGGGCTCTCCAGGACTTCCTTCGGCTTCACCTGCGCCGCGAGGGGGACGATGCGCTCGACCTTCAGGACGAACGGGCCGGCCTCGCCCGCCCGGAGTTCCAGCGAGTACGGCCCGCGATCGCCCGAGACGAACAGGAACTCCCGACGGCCGTCTTCCTCGACGAGCACCCGCTCGCGCCCGCCGGCCGCGTCGATCAAGGCGAGCCGACCGCGACCCTTCTCAAGATTCCCCTGGACGAAGTCGCCGGGGGCGGCCTCCAGCGGGAACGGCCGAACCTCGCCCGCGGCGAGGGTCGCTTCGACCCGGTCGCCCGCGCGCAAGGGGGCGTCGGAGGCCGTGGCGGCCCGTTCGGTCACGGCGAAGGTCAGCACGGCGAGGATGGCGAGCGAGCGGGTCGATTTCATGGGAGTCGGGTCGCGGAGAGGTTCGAGCGGGATCGAGCCTGGGAGTTTAGGCGACTTCCAGTCAATAAGCAACGATCCATCCGACGACGCTCGGCTCGTCCCCGCCCCCCCTTGACGTTGGCATCCGGCCGGCGGTCGGGTACGCTTGTGAGCTTGGAAGCGGGTGCGGAGGACGGCCTCGGGGGTCGAAGGACTGCGCCGGGGGACGGAGAAAGCGGCCGAAGATGCTCCAGATCAAGCTGCCGGACGGGTCGGTCAAGGAATATCCCGAGGGGACCAGCGCCCGCGACGTCGCGGCCGGGATCGGCAAGCGGCTGGCGGACGCCGCCGTGGCCGCCGTCGTCGACGGGACGATCGTCGACCTGGATCGCCCGATCGAGAACGGCGACGGCCCGGCCGAGCTGCGGCTGCTGACGTCGCGCGACCGCGAGGCCCTGGACGTCCTGCGACACAGCACCGCCCACATCATGGCCCGCGCCGTGATGCGGCTGTTCCCCGGCGTCCGGCTCGCCTTCGGGCCGACCACCGGCAACGGCTTCTATTACGATATGGAAGTCGATGGCCGCTCCATCTCCGAGGACGACTTCCCGGCGATCGAGGCCGAGATGGCCAGGATCACCAAGGAGGCCGAGCCCTTCGAACGGTTCTCCCTCCCCGTCGACCAGGCCCGCGCGTTCGTCGGCGACCTGGGGCAGACCTTGAAGGTGGAGCACATCGACGAGGAGCTGGCGAAGTACGGCGTCCTCAGCTTCTACCGCCAGGGCGAGTTCGTCGACCTCTGCCGCGGGCCCCACATCCCGCACGCGGGGAAGGTGGGGGCGTTCAAGCTCCTCTCCATCGCCGGGTCGTACTGGAAGGGCCGCACCGACCGCCCCATGCTCCAGCGGCTCTACGGCACCGCCTTCTTCGACAAGAAGGAGCTGGACGCCTACATCGCCCAGGTCGAGGAGGCCCGCAAGCGCGACCACCGCCGGCTGGGCAAGGAGTTGGGGCTGTTCACCATCTCGCCGCTCGTCGGCCCCGGGCTCATCCTGTGGATGCCCAAGGGGGCGATCGTCCGCGGCCAGCTGGAGAACTTCCTCAAGGCCGAGCTGACCAAGCGCGGGTATCAGCCGGTCTACACGCCGCACATCGGCAAGGTCGACCTCTACAAGACCAGCGGCCACTATCCTTATTACAAGGACTCCCAGTTCCCGACCCTGAAGATGCCCGCCGACGCCTCCGCCAAGGAGCTGCTCGACGGCCTCATCGCCGGGAACCTCGACGACGACGCCCAGCGCGTGCTGCTGGGCAAGGCCGGCATCCCCGAGCGCCTGCCCGACCCGTCGTCGGAGACGAAGTACACCCGGCCGTACTTCGAGATGGGCGTCGCGGAGCGGATCGGCTACCTCGAACAGACCTGCGAGTTCGAGGAATACCTCCTCAAGCCGATGAACTGCCCGCACCACATCCAGATCTTCGCCGCCCAGCCGAGGAGTTACCGCGACCTCCCGCTGCGCCTGGCCGAGTTCGGCACCGTCTATCGCTACGAGCAGTCGGGCGAGCTGTCGGGCATGACCCGCGTCCGCGGCTTCACCCAGGACGACGCCCACCTGTTCTGTACCCACGAGCAGGTCCGCGACGAGTTCCGCTCGACGATGGAGCTGACCCAGTTCGTCCTGAATTCGCTGGGACTGACCGACTACAAGCTCCGCCTCTCCAAGCACGATCCCGAGGATCCCAAGTATCAGGGCGCCGAGGGCGACACCTGGCGGCGGGCCGAGGACGACATCCGCTCCGTGCTCGACGAGATGAAGCTCCCCTACGAGGAGGCGGCCGGCGAGGCGGCCTTCTACGGCCCCAAGGCGGATTTCATCGTCCGCGACTGCATCGGCCGCCAGTGGCAACTGGGGACGGTGCAGCTCGACTACGTCCTGCCGCAGCGGTTCGGCCTGGAGTACGTCGGGGCCGACAACCAGCCGCACACGCCGGTCATGATCCACCGCGCCCCGTTCGGGAGCATGGAGCGGTTCATGGGGATCCTGATCGAGCACTTCGCCGGGGCCTTCCCGCTCTGGCTGGCGCCCGAGCAGGTCCGCGTCCTGCCGATCTCCGACAAGGCCGCCGACTACGCTGAGACCGTCCTGAAGCGGCTGGCCGACGCCGGCCTCCGCGCCACGATGGACCACCGGCCGGAGAAGATCGGCGCCAAGATCCGCGACGCCCAGCTCCAGAAGGTGCCGGTGATGTTCGTCGTCGGCGCCAAGGAGGCCGAGGCCGACAGCGTCGCCTACCGCGACCGCCACGCCGGCGATCTCGGCGTCATGACCGTCGCCGACGCCATCGCCCGCGTCCGGAAGGAGGACGCCGAGCGCGCCTTCCACCAGGCCGCCCCGCTCGCCCCGCCGGCCGCGACGGATGAATCCGGTGAGAAGCATGAGTATTGATCCGAATGCGATCCCGATCGGCGAACGCCAGGTCCGCGAGGCCGTCGAGCGCCTGAAGCCCTGGGCCCACGTCACGCCCGTCATGACCTCGCGGACGCTGGACGAGCGATCGGGGTCGACGGTCTTCCTCAAGTGCGAGAACCTCCAGCGCGTGGGGGCGTTCAAGTTCCGGGGGGCGATGAACGCCCTGCTGCAACTGGACGAGGCGGCCCGGGGCCGGGGCGTCGTGACCCACTCGTCCGGGAACCACGGCCAGGCGCTGGCGCTGGCGGGGTCGCTGCTGGGCGTGCCGGTGACGGTGGTGGTCCCGCACACCGCGCCGGCGATCAAGCAGTCGGCGATGAACGCCTACGGCGCGACGATCCGCCTCTGCGAGCCGACCCTCGCCGCCCGCGAGGCCGCCGTCGCCGACGAGGTCGCCCGCAAGGGGCTGATCGTAATCCACCCGTTCGACAACTGGAACGTCATCGCAGGCCAGGCCACGGCCGCCTGGGAACTGCTCAACCAGGCCGGCTCGCTCGACGCCGTGGTCGTCCCGGTGGGCGGGGGCGGGCTGATCTCGGGGACGGCGGTCGCGGTCAAGGCCCGCTCGCCGCAGACCCTCGTGATCGGCGTCGAGCCCGAGCGCGCCGACGACGCCCGGCGCTCGCTGGCCTCGGGCAAGATCGAGCCCTCCGGCGACCCCCGCACCATCGCCGACGGCCTCCGGACCAGCCTGGGCGAACGCCCCTTCGCCGTCGTCTCCCGCCTCGTCGACCGGATCGATACCGCGAGCGAGCCCGGGATCGTCGACGCCCTCCGCTTCCTCTGGGAACGCCTCAAGATCGTCGTCGAGCCCTCCAGCGCCGTCGTCGTCGCGCCGCTCCTGGAGCGTCGCATCGGCCTCGAAGGCCGCCGCGTCGGGGCCGTCCTCAGCGGCGGCAACGTGGACCTGGGCCCGTTCTTCGACGCGCTGGCGTCGCGGTGGCTGTAGAATCGAACGAGGCTTGTGCGGGCACGCGAACGTCCTGGGAGGGTCGCACATGACGGTCAGCTTCGAATTGCCCCGGGCGATCACCGACCAGGCCGCGGGGAGCGACCTGGCGGCCATGGCCAAGGAGGCGCTGCTGGTCGAGCTGTATCGCGAAGGTAAAATCACAAAGCATCAATTCGGCGTTGCGCTCGGCATGGACTCATACGAGGCCGACGGCACCCTGAAGCGATATGGGGTGGATGGCGACACGTCGATCGAGGAGTTTGAGGAGCAACGGGACTTCCTGCGTCGAGGACGGTGATGCAGGTCGTCTGCGACGCCTCGCCCCTGCGCTACCTGATCCTGGTGGGGTGCATCGACGCCCTGCACGATCTCTTCCCCCGGGTGGCCGTGCCTCCCGCCGTGCTCGCCGAATTGGGCACGCCTCGCACTCCCGAAGCGGTACGCCGATGGCTCGCGGCACGGCCGGCCTGGCTTGAGCCGGCGGCACCGACATCCACGATCGAGGCCGCCGGGCTGGGCCTCGGCGAGCGCGAGGCGATCTCGCTCGCGGAGGAATTGAGAGTCGACGCCGTCCTGATCGATGATCGCGACGCGGCCAGGCACGCTCGCCGCCGTGGGTTGATCGTCCTCGGCACGCTCGCCGTCCTTGATGAAGCGGCCCATCGAGGATTCATCACCGATCTCGCGGGCGTGCTCGACCGCCTGGTGACGACGACCAATTTCCGCACAGGTCCGGCGGTCGATGCCATCCTGGGCGGCATGCTCAGGCGCGACGCCGAACGACGGCACCCGACTCCCGAATCTGGGCCGGCTTGAAGAGGATGCTTCGAGTTTCCGATCGATCACCGATCGGCTCGATCGGGAGTCGACGGCGAGCCGCAAAGCCGAGCCGACCTCAATGGGCGGCCCCTTGCTTTGGCCTCGACGACGCCGCAAGATCGTGGGCTCCGAAATCCCCCGAGTCGTGCGATCGAGCCCCCCCATGACGTCCCTCGCCTGGCTGGCCGTGCTGGATCTCGTCGCGGTCGTCGTCCTGACCGCGATGCGGGTCGACGTGCGGCTGACGCTGCTGCTGGGGGCCGCGGCGTTGTTCGCGGCGGACGGCGGGGCGGGGATGGCGGAGATGCTGGCGAAGGTCGTCGCCGAGATGTCCAACGCGGCGACCATCGTGCCGATCGGCTCGGCGATGGGGTTCGCCTTCGTCCTGCGCGTCACCGGCTGCGACCGCGAGATGGTCCGGCTGCTGCTCCGTCCGCTCCGCTCGGCCCCGGCGTTGCTGGTGCCGGGGGGGGTGGCGGCGGGCTATCTGGTCAACACGACCATCGTCAGCCAGTCCGGGACGGCGGCCGTCCTCGGCCCGATCTTGATCCCCCTGCTGCGGGCCGGGGGACTCGACGCCGCGACCGCCGGCGCGACGCTGCTCCTCGGGGCCTCGATGGGGGGCGAACTGTTCAACCCCGGCGCGGTGGAGATGCGGAAGCTCTCGGACCTGACGGGGCTCGACGGCCATACGGTCGTCTCGCGCCAGGCCCCGCTGAACTTCCTGGCCTGCGGCGCGGCCCTGCTGACGTTCTGGCTCCTGGCCTGGCGACGATCGAAGTCCGTCGAACCGAATCGGGCGGCCGAGGACGAGGACGGCGAGGCCCGCATCAACCCGTTCAAGGCGTCTATCCCCGTCGTGCCGCTGGCGATCCTGTTCATGGACGGGGCGCTCGGGTCGGCGTCGCCGCTGGCGGCGTTCGTGGGACCTTCGAAGATCCTGGCGGCGATGCTCGTGGGCCTGATGATGGCGTGGCTGGCTGTCCCGAGATGCGGGTCGCGGCTGGCCCCCGAGTTCTTCGAGGGGGCCGGCTTCGCGTACACCCACGTCATCTCCCTGATCGTCGCGGCTTCGACCTTCGCCGAGGGTGTCCGCAAGAGCGGCCTGATCCAGGTGACGGTGAGGATGCTGGCCGACCGCCCCGCGCTCGCGCCGTTCGCGTCGGCCATCCTCCCCTGGGGCCTGGGCGTGATCGGCGGCAGCGGCATCGCGCCGGCCGTGGCGATCATGGAATTCTTCGTCCCCGCCGCCGACGTCCTCGGCCTGGACCCGGTCCGGATCGGCACGCTGGCCTCGCTCGGCGCCCACTTCGGCCGCACGATGAGCCCCGCCGCCGCCGTCGTCGTCATGTGCGCCCGCCTGACCGACGAGTCGGGCCTGCGACTGATCGCCCGCGTCGCCCCGCCGTTGCTGGTGGGCATGGCGGTGATGGTCGGCGCGACGGTGCTGGGGATGGTCTGAGCGTCGGCTCATCTTGCCGACGGCCACGGCGGCTGGTATCGGTTAAGGTTTCCCCTCGCGCGCGAGGGGAGCACGACCGACATCAGGGAGCGGATCGCCGTGGCCGACAATCATTCGTTCGACGTGGTCAGCGAGATCAACCAGGTCGAGATGCACAACGCCGTCACCCAGGCCCAGCACGAGTGCGCCGTGAGGTACGACTTCAAGGGGACCAAGGCGGCCATCGAGTACAACAAGAAGGACGACAAGCTCACGTTCACGGCCGACCACAACGCCCAGTTGGAGACCGTCATCCAGGTGCTCAAGGAGAAGATGGCCAAGCGCGGGGTGGCCGTGAACGCCCTGGTCCGGGGCAAGATCGAGGAGGCGTCGCACGACTCGGTGCGCGAGGTCGTCACGATCCACTCCGGGATCGACACCGACGACGCGCGCCAGATCGTCAAGGACGTCAAGCAGATGAAGATCAAGGTGCAGGCCCAGATCATGGACGACAAGGTCCGGATCACGGCCAAGAAGATCGACGACCTCCAGGCGGTCATGGCCCACCTGAAGGAGAATGGGCCGAAATATCCTATCCAGTTTACCAATCTCACCTGACGGGACCGACTACGCCGCGCCGTCAAGGTCGACGGCCGCGGCGGGCCCCCCGGGGTGAAGCGTCCTCCTCATGCGTCCGATCACTAGGGAACCCGGCGGCGATCGATCCGGGTTCGCGGTCGGGCGGGTCCGCCCGGACGGACAATCCAGGAGGAGGACGACGGATGGGCTTCCTGAACGGACGTATGACCTTCACCCGCTTCCGCGTCGGCGGCCCGTCGCCGCTGCCGTTCTCGGAAGAGGCGCTGACGCTGCTGGAAAATCACAAGATCGGCAAGCACAGCGCCGCGGATCCGGTCGACGGCGTCAGCACCGGCTGGGCCGGCGGCGGGCACGTCCTGGACGTCACGTTCGACTTCGCGAAGAACTTCATCAACGACGCGCTCCACGCCGCCATCCGGGTCGACACCGACAAGATCCCCGGCTCCCTGTTGCGGGCCTACACGCAGATCGAGTTGGATGCCCGCGCCGCGATGAACCCCAGCGGCCGGCCGAACAAGGCCCAGAAGACCGAGGCGAAGGAGGCCGCCAAGGCCCGCGCCGAGAGCGAGGCCGCCGACGGCCGCTTCCGCCGCTGCAACCACTACCCGATCCTCTGGGACGCCCGCGACGAGATCCTCTACGTCGGGTCGAACAGCTCGACCGTCGTCGAGCGTGCCACGGCGCTGTTCCGCGAGACGTTCGACCGGCCGCTGGAGCCGATCACGGCCGGGTCGCTGGCCGTCGGCGAGCACGAGTCGATCGCCGAGTCCGACCGCGTCGTCGCCAGGCTGGGCGAGGGCTCGCTCAACCTCTACGGCGGCGACAGCGGCGACCAGCTCTCCACCGTCGCCTGGGCCGAGAAGGCCCCGAACATGCTGGACCACCTGGGCAACGAGTTCCTGGTCTGGCTCTGGCACCAGCTCCAGAACGAGAGCGACACCATCCCGCTGGCCGACGGCTCGGACGTCGCCGTGATGGTCGCCAAGACCCTGACGCTGGACTGCCCCCGCGGCGAGACCGGCCGCGACAGCCTCACCGACGACTCGCCGACCCGCCTCCCGGAAGCCTTCCGCGCCCTCCAGTCGGGCAAGCTCCCGCGCAAGGCCGGCCTGATCCTCGTCCGCCACGGGGCCCAGTACGAGCTGACCATCCAGGCCGAGAGCCTCGCCGTCTCCGGCGCGGCCCTCCCCAAGCCGGAGGAGCGCCTGGAGCCCTATGAGGCCAAGTGCGCCCGCATCGACGGCCTGCGGCACCTCAGCCAGACGCTCGACCTCCTCTTCGACGCCTACCGCTCCCGCAAGACGGGCCAGTCCTGGGCCGAGGAAGTCGGCCGCATCAAGAAGTGGATCACCGCCGCCTGACCTGAAGCTCCCCGACCGAACACGACCGAACGCGACCCCCCGCCGGGCCCGACATCCTCCGGCCTCGCCCTCGCAAGAGGGCGAGGCCGGGGGCCCGGCGGGGCCTTTTCGCGCGCCGACGAGTCGACGGTTCTGGCTCCAAATAGTACCCGCGGCCCATCCACCGCTCGGGTTTCTGATTCGGCGCCCTCGTCGCAGGCTATTCCGCATCTCGCTCCTGCGATTCGGGTTGTTCCTGCTCCAATCGCAACTTTCGTTCGAGAGCGGCCTCCAACTTTTCGGCGTCTGCGAGATCGATGTATCGACCGGAGGCTCGCTTGGCGGCGAGCAATTCGGGCAATCCGAGGTAGTTGGCTTCGAGGCCCTCGCCGAGATCGAAGGTCTGCCTCTTCTCCCAGCAATCGTCGAACTCGACGCCCGGAATGTCCTTGAGTATGTCGATGCGATTCGGAGGCACGCCGATGAAGAGGAAATCGTCCTTGCGGACGAAGCTCTCCTCGGTCGCTCCGAAAAGCGGCGCACCGAACTCCTTGAGAGCGGCGTAGATCCGCCTTGCGTTATCCGGCGTCGGGTTCGTCCAGATGTCGAGGTCTTTCGTACCCCTGGCTTCCGTGTAGGCGTTGACCGCCCTTCCACCCACGATGAGGTACTGGACCTGCCATCGATTCAGGATCTCGAGCAGGTCGAGCATGTCGCGGCTGTAGGGCAGTTCCACGAGTTTGGCCTCTTCACATCTCGCCTTGCTTCGCCCAAGGCACGGGGAGGGTGCCGCTCACATCCTTCTCTACCCGCTGAGTCGATGGATCGACGCCGCGCAGCAAGAACCACTCGGCCGTCAGCTCGCTGGTAGCATCCCAGATGGCCCTCGGACCGGCTTGCTCCCAGTAGGCGAACGTCTCTTCAAGCTGTCGCCTCTGATCTTCGGGCGAGAAGGAAGACGTCCCGACGACCATGCGACTCCTGTCGGTCCTCGTCCGACTCATCTCATCGCTCCTCCCCGAATGAGTCGCCAACGATCCGGCCGCCCGGACTCCTCTTCGAGAGAGGCCGGGCGGCCGGTCGGTCAGATCGCCGTCGGATCAAAGCTCGCGCGAGTCGATCCTCGCGTCGAGGATCTTGGCGATCTTCTCCTTGCTCTCCTCCAAGTGGGCCTTCGTGGTGTCGTCGAGCTGCGCGCCCTTGGCGTCGAGTTCCTTCGCGATGCGGGCGGAGACGTCCTTGAGGTGGAGGCGGGCCAGCGAGCGGGCGTCGGCCGGGACCGAGTTCCCGCCGCGGCCGAGGAGGACGACGAACGTCGAGCCGTCGCCCAGGCCGGCGTTGCCGCCCGAGCCGACGACCAGCGTGCCGAGGCGCCGCAGGTGCTCGCGCTGGAGGTTGCGACGGATGGTGGAGAGGCCCGGCTTCGGGTCCTTCTCGTCCTTGGTCGGGAGCTTGTCCAGGTCGGCCCAGACGCCGTCGGTCAGGGCGCGGAAGACCTCCTCCATGCGGAGCGGCGACGAGCCGGCGTTGGCCTGCAACTCCTGGTTCTGGAGCCGCGAGAGGGTCGACCCGCTCAGGCAGTGGCCCAGGACGATCCGCTGGATGCCCAGGATCCGCTCGTACACCGAGATGTCGGCGTTGGGGCCGGAGAACAGGCCGTCGTTGCCCCAGTGCATCCAGCGCTCGTTGCCGAGGCGCCGCATGACGGCCGGCGAGAACGTGAAGTCCTTGTCGGTCAGGACGTGCTCGGCCAGGAACTTCAGGCACTCGCGCTGCTTGTCGCCCGGGATGGGGTCGATGGGGTCGTGGGCGTCCTTGTCGGCCTTGTGGTCGCGGCTGACCGACTGGCCGCCGACGTACTGCGAGGCCAGCGTCGCCGCGTTGCCCCACTGGTTCAGCAGCACGCTGAACGCGCGCCGCATGCGGGCCCAGGGCTCGCCGTCCTTCACGACGCGCGAGTCGAGGTCCTGCATCAGCTCGCGGGCCAGCTCGATCCGGTCGCGGGCGAACTGGCAGGGGTCGGAGCCCAGGTCCCAGCGGTTGACGTAGGGGTCGTCATTCAGGACGACGTCCTCGTCGGTGGCGTAGGCCAGGTCCTTCTCGGCGGCCCGCGCGGCGATCTTCTTCAGCTCGCCCGCCTCGTCGCCGTCGGCCTGCTTGTAGCCGTACTCGATGGCCCAGTAGTCGTAGGGGCCGAGGGTCGTCGAGTAGTAGTCCCCCTGCTTCTTGCCGCGGGGGGCGATGTTCACCGGGTTGTAGTCCATCACGCTGCCGCCGAGGCCCTTCTCGTGCGTGACGGCGGTGTCGTTGAGCTGGTCGGCGCTCAGCATGGTGCTGGACTTGAAGTTGTGCCGAAGGCCGAGCGAGTGGCCGACCTCGTGCATCACGACGTCCTTGATCGCCTGGGCGAGGAACTCCTCGGGGAGCTCGTCCTTGGGCTCGATCTTCTTCTTCTCGTCGGGCTTGGGGGCGTCCTTCTTCTCGCCCTCCTTGGGGGCGTCGGCGGGAGGCGTGGGGGCCTGGCCGGACAGGCTGATGGCGGCCAGGCTGAGGTCCTGGGTGAAACCCTGCTGGCGCTGGCAGAAGCCCCGGGCGTTGCGGGCGAGGTTCTGCGCCAGCCGCCACTGGAAGAGGCCCTGGTCGGCGGGGATCAGCTCGGGGACCATCTGGCCGGGGATGCGCGAGAGCGGTTCGAGGCCGGGCATGCTCAGCGCCTGCGGGACGCCGTAGCCCATCTTGGAGGCGAGGATCGGGCTGACGACCTCGCCGAGGGCCAGCGGGGTCGACTCGGGCTGGCCGCCGGCGGCCGTGGTGGTCCCCAGCAGCAGGGCGTATTCCTGCTTCCAGTGGCGGATCCAGCTCGAATCGAAGATGACGTCGCCGTCGATGATCTCGCCGGTCAGGGGGTTGGCCCGGACGCACGACATGGCCGAGCCGCTCTCGCTGGCGACCCAGCGGAAGGTGCAGTAGTTGGCGTCCTCGGGGTCGAAGTCGTCGCGGCCGGCCTCCTGCCAGCGGACGGCCAGGGCGTTCTTGAAGCCGATCTTCTCGAACGCCTTGTTCCATTCGAGGATCCCCTCCTCGACGTACGGCCGGTACTCCTGCGGGACGGTGTCCTCGACGTACCACACGATCTGCTTCTTGGGGGGCGAGAGCTTGGCGCGGGAGTCGGACTTCTCCAGCCGCCAGCGGTAGATGTAGCGGACGAAGTTGCCGTCCTGGCCGCTCACGCCGAAGTCCTTCGCGGCCGAGAGGAAGTACCCCACGCGGTCGTCGGCCTGGCGGGGCCGGTAGCCCATGTCGGGGGTCTTCATGAGGCTGTAGTGGACGACGATCGTGTTGCCGCGAGCGTCGGCGACGCCGCCGTCGCCCCCACGGCCCCGGCCGCCGGCGTAGGTCGTCTCCAGCTCCAGCTCCATGTTGTTCGGGAAGCCCTTCACCTTCTGCCACGAGCTGCGCGAGCGGTCGATGGGCCCCAGGCCGAGCTGGGCGAAGTCGGTCATGAAGACGTCCGACAGGTCGACCAGCGGCGCGCCCCCGCGCATCATGTTGAGGGTCACGATGGGGAGGGCCATGAGGATCGAGTCGGTGTAGTTCTGCTTCACCGCCTTCTCGATCGGCGTGCCGCCCGGGGCCTTGTAGAAGATGTTGCGCCGGATCACCTGGATCCGGTCGCCGACCCGCTTGAATACGATGACGAGGTCGTCGTCGCCGACGGGCATGCCGGCGTTGGCCATGCCGCGGGCGATCGTCACCGGGACCAGCAACGTTTGGTTGAACTGGTCGGGGCGGATCTCGGCGTACAGGTGGTCCCCGGTCTTGTAGAGTGTGAACAGGCCCTCGACCTTCTCGGCGTCCTTCACGACCTCGTTGAAGTCGCGGAATTTGCTCGCCGGGCTCGTCAGCCCGGAGGCCGGGACGCCGCGGTTCGCCATGATCTGGCCGATGTCGAGCTTCGCGGCGTCCTGCGGGACGTTCTGCGCCGGCGAGGCGGCCGGTGGCTGGGCTTCCTGGGCCTTGGCCGCGGGGATCGCCCCCAGCGCCAGCGAGGCCAATACGCCGAATCGACCGATGCGAGTCATGGAGCCCTCCTCGAACCGTGGATGACCGAAGCCGAGATGCCGCGTCGAATGATCGCGAGAGAGCCGCGCGCCGACGATCCGCGAGGGGAGGGGCCGGATCGTCGCCGGCCGGAGAGCCGAGACGGGCGAGCGCCGTCCCATCTCCCCCAGGACGTGCGACCCTTCAATCCTGCCGAAGCGTTTCGGAGTTTGCAACTCCGGCAGGCAGTCCGATCGCGTGGGGCCACGCGGCCCGTCCGACTGTTACGGATGCAGGGGATTCAAGGTTCGCAAGGGCTCGCCGACAACATGAACACGTGCTCATTGCAAGCCTCTCGGGATGGACTCGCCAGCCCCGGCACAACGCGGGGTCAAATCGACAAGATTCCCAGCAGTGCGACGGATCGAGCCAGCACGGCGACGATCCACGCGACGCCGAGGATGTTCCCGAATCGATCGACCCAGTCCGTTCGGGGCCGACGTCGCGCCGATAGCGCATAGGTCGACCACGCCCCGATGATCGCATAGGGGGCCACGTCGCCGAAGGACTCGAAGAAGAACCTTGGAACCCTGAGCCAACCCTTGCCGACCGGGTCGACGACCCCGATGAACACGCTCAGCAACCACATGGAATGGATCGCGACGGCCAGGATCGCCGCGATGCAGGCCGCGGTCCCGGGCTGGCGACCGAGCCGCCGGAGCCTCGGCCGCGGCGGTATGAGACGAAGCCCGAAAAACGCCAGGGTCCATGACGTCAGGAAGGGCATCGCCATCGAGGCCTCGTGCCGCGCCAGCGCGGCGTATTTCGCCCTCGGGTGGTCGAAGGTCGGCTCCAGGAAGGACAGGCCCGTGGCCCGAATGAAGGTCAGCGCCGCGGCGGTGGCCGCGATCAGGACCATCGCGTCGAGGAGCGTGAATCGTCGCTCGGGAGTCGGCGTCATGATCTCCCCCTCGATTAGGCGAACCCGAGGCGCTGGCGAGGCGAGGCCCGAAGCCCGAGCATGGCAGATGTCCCATGATCCTTTCAGCGTCGCCGGGGCTTCGGCCGGGCGGAGTTTGTTGCGACACGGGAAGCGGATGGACGCTCGACCTCTAGATCGCCTGCACCGGGTCGTCCAGTTCCAGCGTCCCCTCGTCCTGGAGGTGCTGGGCCATCGCCACCAGCTTGCGACGGCCTTCGGCCAGGTTGGCGGGGAGGTCGGAGACGGGGAGGCGTTCCAGGATCCGCAGGCCGGCGACGGGGCGCTCCAGGCGGCGGATGAGGACCTCGGCGAGCTTCAGGCGGATCTTGGGGGCGGGGAGGCGGGACTCGTCCAGGTACGCCTGCATCACGCCGGCGGCGTCCTCCCACTGCTGGACGGCGACGAGGGCCTTGATGAGGTCGACGCGCTCGGGGTCGGGGGGACGCCACGAGGGGCGCTTCCGGCGCATGGCTCGGTAGAAGCCCATGGCGGCCTCGGTCTCGTCGGCGTCGAGGTGCGCGCGGAGCGTCCGCAGGGCGACGACGTCCGGGTCCTCGCCGGCCGCCCGCGCCTTCTTGGCCTTCGTCACCTTCTTCTGCACGCGCTCGACCAGCGAGCGCTGGGGGCGCTTCTTCGTCGGCCGGTGCATCGTGCCCGTTTTGCCGTGCTTCATCCGCGAGAGCAGGTCCCAGCCCTCGCAGTCGACGAGGTCCAGCTTGAGGAGCAGCAGGCCGAGGATCACCCCGCCGAGCGCCCCCGTCGCGTGGGCCAGCGACGACGAGGCCGACAGCGACAGCAGCCCCGCGATCATCACCTCCCACGCGATGTAGAACACCGAGAACCAGAGGATCGGGATCTCGGGCTGGAAGACCAGCAGCCGCATGAAGCCCGAGAGGATCACCAGGCAGTACAGGTCGTTCCGCGGGGCCCAGATCATGCAGAGGGCCATCAGCCCGTAGATCGACCCCGACGCCCCCAGCATGTACCGCGAGTGGCCGGGGTCGGCGAACATCTGGATCAAGGCGCTCTGGAACGTCCCCATCGCCACGAACACGGCCAGGAAGCCGATCGCCCCCAGCTTCCCCTCCACGATGATGCCGAACGCCCAGAGGAACAGCAGGTTCCCCAGCAGGTGCATGACGTCGCCGTGGAGGAAGATATTCGTCACCCACTGGAGCGGGTGGACGCCGTCCCCCAGCGCCAGCAGGTATTCCGTGTGCTCGTGCCTCGGGTCGACCGCGAACGCCGCGACGCACGCGATCATCACGCCGATCGTGGCGATCGGCCGGTGGTAGATCGGGGCGTCGGTCCCCCAGGGGATGATCAAGCAGGGCCTCCGATCACCAGAACTTCCAGTGCCCGGTCGCGATCACATAGACGCCCAGCGCCAGGTTGGCGACGACGTGGCTGACCACGCACGCCGAGACCGACTTCGTATACCACAGCAGCCCGGCCCAGATCAGCCCCGTCAGCAGCGCCGGCAGCCATTCCGGGTGCGCCAGCGCGAACAGCACGGAGACGACCCCGGCCGACAGCCAGGTCACGCGGCCGATGGGGACCTTCCAGAACTCCTGGTCGATCACGAAGCGATTGAGGAACGACCGCCAGAACAGCTCCTCGAAGACCGGCACCAGCAGCACGAGGCCGACCATCCGGACGGCGATGAACGCCCACTTGCCGCCCGGGCCCAGGACGTTGGGGTCGAACGCCTGCCGCGCCCCGCCCATGAACGGCAGGTCGGGATACAGGCCGTCGAGGCCGATCCAGAGGGCGATGACCACCAGGCCCGTCGCCGCGGCCAGGATCAGGTCCAGGATCCCGGGCCTCGGCCGGAGGTCCTGCCAGGTCGATCGGTAATGCCACATGATCGCCGCGACGACCACTGCCTTCGCCGCGTAGGCCGCGGGATACCAGCCGGGGGAGGGGAGGTAGCCCTCCAGGCTGGAGAGCGCGATGTAGGCGAACATGGGGGCGACGTAGGGGAGGAAGTCGCGGGTGACGGTGGGCAGGGCGTCGGAGGTGTCGGGCGAGGTCGCGACGGGGGAGGACATCGGCGGTCTCCGGTTCGGGTCAGAGGCCCAGCCGCGCCAGCAGCGCGGGGGCGTCGAGGCGGGGGACGATCAGGTCGGCCGGCGCCAGGCCCGCCGCCGTGCTGTGCTCGTGCGGGACGGCGACGACGAACGCCCCGGCGGCCTTCGCGGCGGCGACCCCGGCCGGGCTGTCCTCCAACACCATAAGCCGTTCGGCCGACACGCCGAAACCTTCCGCCGCCTTCCGGTAGATTTCCGGATCCGGCTTGCCGCGTTCCACATCCTCCGACCCCAGCACGAACGCGAACCGATCGCGGATCGCGTGCCCACCCAGCAGCCGTTCCGCGTGGGCCCGCCGCGACGACGTGGCGACGGCCTTCGGGATCGACCTCCGCTCCAGCTCGTCCAGGAGCGTCGCCAGGCCGGGCGTGGGGGCTGCGTCGGTGTCGAGCACGGCGAGGTAGCGTTCGCGGACGTCGCCCAGCAATTCCTCCGGCTCGGCGGCGATGCCGCTCATCGTCTGGAGGACGTGCCCGGCCTCGACGGCCCGCCGGCCGATCATGGCGGCCATCATCTCGGCCGTGAACCGCCCGCCGCGGGCCTCCAGGGCCTCGCACGCGACGCGGAAGAACAGGGCCTCCGTGTCGAACATCAGGCCGTCCAGGTCGAACGCCACGGCCTCGATCGTCGCTTGCATCGTCGCGGGGATCCTTCGGGTCGGCTTCGCGGCCCCTCCATCCCGGGCCGGTCGTCCCGAGAGCTTACCCATTTCCGCCCGCCGCATCCATCGCGCCGGGCGTCCACGCGACCCGCGGCGGGTTTACGCCCGCGCTACAATGCGGCGAGGCCCCGGACCGGAGCGCGTCCGGACGCCGTGACGAGTCACCGCTTGGAGGGTCTTCGCGATGCAGAAGCGGCAGATCGGCCGGTCGGAATTGAACGTCGCCCCGCTGTGCCTGGGCGGGAACGTATTCGGGTGGACCATCGACGAGGCGGCCTCGTTCCGGATCCTCGACGCCTTCGTCGCCGCGGGGCTCGACTTCATCGACACGGCCGACGTCTACTCCCGCTGGGCCCCGGGGAACGTCGGCGGCGAGTCGGAGACGATCCTGGGCAAGTGGTTCAAGGCGTCCGGCAAGCGGGATCGGGTCGTCCTGGCGACCAAGGTCGGCATGGACATGGGCGACGGCAAGGTCGGCCTGAGCAAGCCCTACATCCTCCGTGCGGTGGAGGACTCGCTCAGGCGGCTCCAGACCGATCGCATCGACCTCTACCAGACCCACAAGGACGAGGATCCGAAGACGCCCCAGGAGGAGACCCTGGCGGCCTACGACCAGCTCATCAAGCAGGGGAAGGTCCGCGTCATCGGCGCCTCCAACTTCACCGCCGCTCGGCTGGCCGAGGCGCTGAAGATCAGCGCCGAGAAGGGCCTCGCCCGCTACGAATGCCTCCAGCCGCACTACAACCTGGTGGAGCGCGGCTTCGAGGACGAGCTTGAGCCGCTATGCCTGAAAGAGCAGGTCGGCGTCATCCCGTACTACTCGCTGGCCAGCGGCTTCCTGACCGGCAAGTACCGCTCCGAGGCCGACCTCTCCCAGAGCGCCGCGCGGAGCGGGAACGTGAAGAAGTACCTGAACGCGAAGGGCCTGAAGGTCGTGAAGGCGCTGGACGAGGTGGCGGCCGGCCTGGGCGTGAAGCCGGCGAGCGTGGCCCTCGCCTGGCTCATCGCCCGCCCGAGCGTCACCGCCCCCATCGCCAGCGCCACCAGCGTCGAGCAGCTCGACGACCTGGTGAAGGCCGTCTCGATCACGCTCGACGCCGAGGCGATCCGGCGCCTGGATGAAGCGAGCGCCTGACCGCCTCACCACCCCCGGCGGATCAGCCGGCCGGCCGCCTGCAGGAAGCCGGCGGCCCGGCCGCCGAGGCCGCGGACGACGTCCGTCGCCGAGAGGTCGGGGAGGCGGATCTGGAGGCCGCGGGGGAGGCGGCCCACGACGCGGACGACGTCGCGGCCCCCGCCGGTGTAGACGTCCACGAAGGCCGTCCGCCGGCCGGCGGTGTACGTCCGCACGGTCCGTTGCCGCAGCGAGGCGCCCGAGCGGACGATCACGCGGATCCGGTTGCCGACGGCCATGATCGTGACCTGCTCGTCCGCGTCGGTCCCGCCGACCGCCATCCCGATCCTCCCCTGCGCGTCGACGACCTCGGCCCGACCCAGAGCGACGTCCACCGTCGCGACGTCCGACCCGCCCGGCAGCGTCGCCGCGTCGCCGAGGTAGCGGGCCGTCAGCGCGTGGACCCCGAGCCCCAGCGTCGCGGTGTAGCTCGCCTCGCCCCCTTGCAGGGTCAGCACCGCGACGACCTGATCGCCGTCGAGGACCTGGACTTGCCCGCTCGCCGCCGCGCCGGCGGCCGTCACGCGGACCGTCAGGGTCACCGCCTGGCCGCCCACCGCCGTCGACGTGGAAGCGGTCAGCGTCGTCGTCGAGGCCGCGCGTTCCGCCGTCGGCGTGGTGGGCGTGGTCGGCGTGGTGGGGGTGGTCGGCGTCGTCGGGTCCGTGGGAGTCGTCGGCGTCGTCGGGTCCGTGGGAGTCGTCGGCGTGGAGGGGTTCGAAGCGTCGACGACCACCGGCGCATCGTAGGCGAACGTCCGGACGGAGGGGGTCTCCTGGGACGAGCCGTAACGGTCGAAGGCGCGGCTCTCGACGGTGTAGCCGTGGCCGTGGGTCAGGGCGGAGGCCGGCAGCTCGACCGACCACGTCGCCGTCCCGCGGGCCGTGATCGCGACCGGGGACGCGGAGGCGAACGCGGAGCCGTCCCAGTAGAGGCCCGTCGTCGCGTCTCGGATCGTCACCGAGACGTAGGCCAGGTCCGCCTTGCCGTCCGGGTCGTCGGCCCGGCCGCTCACCGAGCCCAGGTACGTCAGCCGGCCGACGGTCGCCTTCGTCGGGCTCGTCACGGTCGAATCGGGCCGGTGGTTCGCCCGGGAGAAGTCGAAGTCGACCCCCGCGACGTGGTCGTGGTCGTGGTCGTCGGCCGTCGTCACCGCCCGGGAGAGCGTCGCGTTGGCCGAATGGCCGTCGGGCGCGATCACCACGACCTTGTACGACCCGACGCCCACGTCGCGGAACCGATATCGCCCGCGCGAGTCGGTCACGACCGAGCGCTCGCCCTCGTCCAGCTCGCCGTCGTCGTCGAGGTCGAGGAAGACCCGCACGCCGGCCAGCGGATTCGCCGCCGTCGAGCCGACGGGCTTCTCGGCCACCGTGCCGGAGATCATCGCCGGCGTGAGGATGGAGAACTGAACGGCGGCGGGATGGATCCCGTCGTAGTCGACGGCCACGGACGTCGGCGAGTCGACTTCGGCCCCATTCGGCAGGACGATCGAGACGACGCCGGAGAAGGACGCCCCGACGGCGCCGATCGAGTAGTACCCGTCCGCGTCGGTCGCGGTGGTCGTCACGCCCCCGCCGGGGACGGCGAGCCGGACCGTCACCCCCGCCACGCCCTCGCCAGCGGCGTCGACCACGCGCCCGGCGACCGCCGCCGTCGAGAACGAGTCGGAAGACGTCGCGGAGAAGGCGTGCGGGTTCGCGCCGTCGCGGAGCGCCGCATAGACGTAGTAGCGGCCCGGCGCGAGGTACGTCGCGTCGGGGACGACCGTCGCCGTGAACGTCCCGTCGGCCGCGACGACCAGGCCGCCGTTCGCGACCGTCGCCGTCCCGATCCTCACGCCCGTCCGGCCGCCCGCCTTCGAAGTGGCGTAGAAGACCACCTGCGCCGAGTTCGCCAGCCCCGGGGCCATCGTCCCCGACAGCGTGGCCCGGCCCCCCGCGACGCTCGCGTCGACCGAGGCCGCGGCGACGACGGGGGAGGCCCAGATCGTCGACGCCGACGACGACGCGATCGCCGGCACCGCCGCGGCCGAGCCGTCCCAGTAGAGCGCCAGATGATAGGGCCCGACGGGCAGCGCCTTCGCCCCCAGCGGCGTCGCCGCCTGGAGGACGACCGTGTTGGTCGTCGGCGTCTCCTGCACGACGGTCAGGAATGCGAAGTTCGCGTAGGCGGCCGAAGGCGTCGCCGAGCCGACCGACGCGGCGTCATACGGGTAGACGGCCCCGGAGCCCAGGTCGACGAGATACATGCGGCCGAGCACCGGGTCGGCCAGGTCGATGGACGACGACGAGCCGCCGACCGTCCGCACCAGCGCCATGCGCCGCCAGGGCGAGGCGACGTCCAGCGTCAGCGTGGCCGTGGAGACCCCCGCGGGGACGTCCAGCGCCGCGCCCGTCGGATTCGCCCGCCCGGGAGCGGCGGGGAGCTGCCCGATCGGGACGTACTGCGCCAGCAACGGCTGCGCCGAGGCCGGCACGTTCGGCGGCAACCTGAGCGGGCCGTCGACCGCCGCCACGCCGCCGGATCCCAGGATGGAGAAGCCGCCGTTCAGGTCGTACTCGAAGCCGACCGTCGTCGACGACCAGAGGAAGCTGATCGTCGTCCAGGCCGCCGCGAAGCCGGTCGGGTCGCCGTTGTTGTACATGTACTCGAACGCGAACCCGACGTCGCCGATCCGGTCGCCGCCGATGATCGGCACGGACTCCGGCACCTCCACGGACGCCTGGGCGTTGATGGCCAGGTCGCCCTGGTTGTTGAACTGGATCTCGCCGCTGACGTCGAACGCCCCGTCGAACATCGAGACGTCGACGGTCAGGGCGTAGTATCCAGTCGCCCAGTCGGCCGTGAGCTTGCCGGAGCCCTGGCCGATGAGGCCGTCGGCCATGCTGACGTTCGCCGTGATGACCAGCGAGCTAGCGTCGACGGTGAACGTGCCGGTGACGGAGACGATGGAGACGCTGCGGCCCTGGATCGTGACGTGCGGGCCCAGGTCGGCCGTGATCGAGCCGCTGACGACCAGGTCGTCGGGCTGCTCCAGGTTGTCGACCGTGGCCGAGATGGCCGTCGCGAACAGGCCCGTCGCCCCGATCGGTATCCCCTCGCCCTGCGCGTCCGAATAGTTGATCGAGACGTCCTGGACCTCGCCGTTCACGATGGCGATCGAGCCGCCGACCGCCCAGCCGGCCGGGAACGCCAGCTCGATCGTCGCATCGACGTCCGTCCCCTGCGCCGTCTGCTCGTACAGGATCGTGAACTGCTGGATCGTGAACGCCCCCAGCGAGACGTCGCTGAGGCCGAGTTGCAGGCCGTCGATCGTCACGGCCCCGGTGGCCAGGTCGATCGTGATCCCGCCGTTCGGCAGGTCGGCCGAGGCGCCGAACAGCTCGGTGACGGTCAGGCCGCCCGTCACCTGCAACAGCTCGTCGCCCGCGTCGTAGGCGATGTGGAGGTCGTTCGGCGCGACGGTCAGGCCGAAGAGGTCGAAGCCGCCGTTGATCGTGACGTCGAGCTGCCGGATCGACCCGTCCTTGACGACGAGGCCGGGCGTCGAGCCCGAGCCGAACGTCGCCGACACGCCGTCGAACATCTTGCCCGTGCCGCCGCTGTTGAACGGCTGCGACGACGTCGACAGCGCGACGCCGCCGGACATCTCGAACTGGTCCTGGGCGGCGTCGTACTCGAACCGCAGCCCCTGGGCCGCCAGCGTCAGCCCGAGCGCCGTGAACGAGCCGGTGATCGCCATGTCCAGGCTCGAAAGCTCGCCGCCCTCGATCACCAGGCCCTGGGACCCGCCTCCGCCGAACTGCACGCTCACCGTCTCGCCCGCCAGCCCGACCGTCGCGCCGCCGGTCACGGCGTAGCTCGACTGCGCCGCCTGGTAGTCCAGCGTCAGCGACTGGGCCGAGAACGTCAGCGACGAGACGTCGAACGTCCCGGTCACGGCCGCGTCCAGGCTCGAAAGCTCGCCGCCCTCGATCACCAGCCCGGCCGTGCCCGCGCCGCCGAGTTGCACGGTCATCGTGTCGCCGGCCAGGGCGAAGTGGGCCGTCCCGGACATCGTGTACGTCGCCGGCTGCGAGCCGGTCGCCGCCGCGTAGGTCACGGCCAGGGCGTCGGCCGAGATCGTCAGCGAGCCCAGGCTGAACGAGCCCGTCACCGCCATGTCCAGGCTCGTCAGGTCGCCGTCGACGACCACCAGGCCCTGCGTCCCCCCGCCGCCGAGCTGGACGCTCACCGTCTCCTGGCCGATCGTGAACGTCGCCGCGCCGCTCACGGTGTAGGTGGACGGGGCCGCGTAGGTCAGCGTGAGCGCCTGGGCCGAGATCGCCAGCGAGCCGACGCTCAACGAGCCCGTCACGGCCGCGTCCAGGCTCGTCAGCGCGCCGCCCTGGATCACCAGCCCGGTCGTCGAGCCGCCGCCGAACTGGACGTCGACCGACTGGCCTTCGAGCGTGAACGACGCGCCGCCGGTCACGGTGAACCGCTCGGGCGACGCCGAATAGGTCATGGTCAGGGCGCTGGGCGAGAAGGCCAGCGAGCCCACGCTCAGCGAGCCGGTCACGGCCATGTCCAGGCTCGTCAGGACGCCGTCGACGATCGCCAGGCCGTCGGTCGACGACCCGCCCCACTGGACCGCGACCTGCTCCGACCCGAGGGCGAACGACGTGCCGCCGGTCAGCGTGAACCGATCGTGGCCTCCGGCGTCGGAGTAGTCGATCGACAGATTGGTGGCGTCGAAGGTCAGGCCGGCGGCCTGCACCGACCCGGTGATCGAGGCGTCGACCCCCGTGAGCCCGATCCCGGCCGCGCCGATCCAGACGTAGTCCTGGCCGGTCACGGTCGCGTCCAGGCCGGCCAGCGCCGGGATGGACAGCCCGCCCTGGAGCCGGACCTGCGGGCCGGCCGCCGGGTCGTCGACCAGCTTGATCGAATCGAGCGTGAACGTCGCCCCGGCGACCGTCAGCGACTTCCCGTCCAGGCTCGACAGGCCGTCGTTGATGAGGCCGTCGATGTCGAAGGAGTACGAGCCCGAGTCGAGCAGGGGCGTCGCATCGCCGAACGCCGAGGCGATCGAGCCGCTCAGCGCGAACGAGGGGTCGCCCCCCGTCTGGATCGTCAAGTCGCCGGCCAGCGAGAGGAGCGGCTGGAACGTGCCGCTCGGGCCGGTCGCGAACCCGACGGAGATCGTCCCGGAGTTCGTCGCCGTCGAGCCGACGGCGACGAAGGCGTCGTCGGCGACGAACTCCAGGCCGCCCAGGATGTAGCTGGCGAGGACCATGCGGTCCTCCAGCGGCTCCAGCCGCAGGTCGGGCCGGCGGCGGCGGGGCCGCGGGGCCGGGCCGCGGGCCGATCGCCGTCGTTGGGTGCCACGAGAACCGGCGCGGGCGTCGAGGAGGTTCATGGGGGCGCACCTGCTGGGGGTGAATCTTGTGAAGGCCGCGTCCCACTCCGGCGCGCGAGGCGGCCCCGGGCCGGGCGCGACGACGCGCGTCGCCCGTCCGATAGGGGCCGTGGGGGATGTGCGGGCCGGGGCGCGCCCGATCCGAATTGGATCGATCCGCGTCGAAATCCCGCGGTCGAGGGGCTCGTCAACCCGAACCTAGGACGCGGACCGAGCGGCGGCAACCAGGGCCGCCGAAAAGGCCCGATCAGAGCTTCAGGAAAATCCGGTCCTTCTCAAGGCGTCGGACCAGGGCCCAGCAGATGAGGAAGTACAGGGCCGTCCCGAGCGCCGCATACCAGAGCGGCGCGTCGCGCGGGATGTAGGGGCGGACGGCTTGCTCGACGAGCGGATGGAGGACGTACGCCGCCAGGGCGTTCGTCCCGAAGGTCCGGAAGACGCCGACCGACAGCCCCGCGGCGTCGCACAGGAGCACGAACAGGGCGCAGACCGCCAGCGAGAACCCCGCGGCGAACGTCAGGTACGACGCGCTCCCGGTGCGCTGGCTCATCGTCCACAGGTCGACGACCGACCCGTCCGGCGGCGGCGTGAACGGGGGCGGGGCGAGGCCGTTCATCGAGGCCAGGCCGTAGCCGGCCGCCATCAGGACGATCGACCAGCCCAGGAGCGCCGGGGCGGCCGAGGCTCGCGGGCGACCGTCGGCGTCGCGCGCGGCGATCGCGTCGTAGGCCAGCGTGCCGACCAGCGTCGGGATCGCCCAGGTCAGGATCCCCAGCCAGCCGCCGTCGATCACGGGCGTCTTCCACGCGAAGTCGAGCCAGAACCACCGCGACAGCGCCAGATGCAACGCCGCGCCGACGACCATGAAGGCGACCCGCGCCCGCGCCGAGGCCGCCACCACCGGCAGGATCCAGAGCGACGTGAGCGCGATCTGGACGAGCGTCTGGCACGGCTCGCGGCGGAAGGCCGTCGCCAGGAACCCGCCCGCCCCCAGCTCCCGCAGCTCGTCCCACGTCTTGACCCGGCCGTCCAGGTGGTAGAGCACGAACCCGAGCACGATCAGCCCGAGCGCCCGCCGGACCACGGCCGTCGACGCGGAGCGGCGGCCGAGCGCCGCCAGCCGACGGAGGAACGTCAGGCGGTACGAGAACCCCACCGCGAAGAAGAAGTGGGGCATGATCGTGTCGGCGTAGCTGCAATACGTCCGGTGGTGCTTGAACGTCGCCGCGAAGGCGTCGAGCCCGCCCACGAAGTTCACGAACAGCATGGCCGCGACCGTATAGCCCCGGAACTGGTCCAGGGACGCGATCCGCCCGCGAGGCTCCGTCGACCCGTCGGACATCTTCGTCCTCGCCTTTCGCGTCGGGGTGCTACGTCCGGCCGCACCGACCGGGAGACGACCAGCGTAGCGCACGCGACGGCGTGGGACAAGTTTCCGCGGGCGGCTGCGGCCCCGGGCCACCCATGAAAACTTTCACATAGCCATCCACAAACGACCGTCGCAGGTCTAGTATGGCCACGCCGAGAGCGGGGGGGGATCGGAGGGCGAGGCCGTCCTTGGGGATCATCGATCCGATCGCGGGCCGACCGTCGCGCCGCATCGGGGCGGGACGCGACGGAGATCGGGGCATGCCCCGCGAGCCCGGAATCCGCCCGGAAGGGGCCGCCCTGGACACCCAGAAAAATCGGAGCGAGGGTTGACTCGCACGCGGATTGATCGTATTTTGACGATCGTTCGCGACATGACGACGATTCAAGTTCAACGCTAAGTCATGCCGCTGTTCAAGTTGGTTATCATACGATCCCTTCATGCAGCCCCGCCGCCCGCCGATCCCGGCGATGCGGTTCCTCCCTCGAAGCTCAAGGTCCGATTTCCCGGCGGCAAGGAAGCGCGCGTCGGGTACGGCCTTTTTTTGGATGGTCCCGCCCGGCCCCGCCGGATGGGCCCGTCCACGTTCGGCCACACGGCCCGGACCCCGATCCCGCACGGACGCAGGCATCGGACCGGGTCGCCGTTGGCCAACGGGAACGCCAATCTTGGCGTCCCCAGGCCGGGCCATTCAAGGCGCGACATCCTCCCCCCCACGCGATCGTGCGTCCCCCTCGCCCCACGAGGTCAGGGGACGACGCGGTCGTTGTACGGGGCCTCCACCTGATCGCGGAGCATGACCGAGTCGGGCACGGCGTCGCGCGAGAAGAATGGGTTGCGCGCCGGCGTGCTCGGCGGCTCGTCGGGGATGGGCTCGGGCGGGCGTTCGCCCAGCCGGACGGCGACCCGATCGAGGATCGCGCGCGAGAGGGCCTCGTCGCCGAACCAGCCGACGCGGACCGTCGCGGTGGAGGAGCCGGCCAGCGACCGGATGGTCGCGGAGCAGGAGCGGTCGTCCTTGGTGACCGCCTCGTAGCGGAGGACGGCCCCGTCCCGTAGCGGGCGGACGTCGCGCATGTCCAGGTCGGAGAGGGCCTCGGCGACGGCGACGGCGACGGCGGAGGAGGGGGCGGGGAAGGTCTGGGCACCCTGGCCGGTCGAAAACTCGAAGTCGCGGCTGACGGGGGCCATGGCGGGCCTGGGGAGGGCGCAGCCCGGCGAGAGGGCCAGCAAGGCCGCCAGGGTCGCCCGTCCGTTCGCTCGCCGTCGCATGTCGCCATTCCCCGGGGCGTCCGCCCGCGCGATCGGCGGGGCCGCCGCCCGCGGGGACCGATCGCGGGGGCACGCTATCGCGGCCGGCGCGCGCGGTCAAGGCCGTCCCCGGGGCCCGCGGCGACCCACCTCGGCAGGGTGTGCCTTCGGAATTTGGCGGAAGGTCGCGGGTTCATGGACGTCTTCCCCCCTCGCGGGGGAAGACAGACCCCGGAGGGGTCAGATGAGGGGGACGCGAAGCACGGGCACCGTCGGGATTCGAAGGCCCGCCCGTCCGGGCCGGCGCGAGATCCGGCGGCCCCCGCGCTCGTCTTCCCCCTCATCCGGCCCTTCGGGCCACCTTCCCCCGTCAGGGGGAAGGCCGTTATGATGTCCCTTCAACCTCCGACGCGATCCGCCAAATTCCGAAGGCACACCCCCTCGGCAAGTCCGGTTGTCAGGGGTTCGCCTTCCCTGATAGTATTCGATATGGTCCACCCATCCCGCGCGTGCCGGGGTGGTTTTCCTTTTCGGCTTTCGTCGAGCGTCGCGAGGCGTCCGGCCCGGCCTGCCGGCCGCCGGGGCTCGCGGTCCGGCGAGTCCGCCCCGGTCGTCGGATCGGCCGGAGGCGGAAGACACCACGAATCGGGTCTTATGGTAGATCGCAACCTCCTTCGCGAATTCGACATCAACGAAGAAGAGCTGGCCGCGGTGGTCACCGCCGGCGACGACTCGAAGGGCCTGGACGACTTCCTCAGCGAAGGTCAGAGCTTCGGGATCGGCGAGATCGTCTCCGGCCGGGTCATTGAGGTCGTCGGCGATCAGGTCGTCGTCGACGTGGGATACAAGTCCGAGGGCCTGGTGGCCCTGAACGAGTGGGAGAACGAGCCCGCGCCGCAGCCCGGCGACGAGGTCGAGGTCCTGCTCGAAGGGATGGAGGACGAGACCGGCGAGATCGTCCTCTCGCGCAAGAAGGCCCACCGCAAGCGCGCGTGGGAGCAGGTCATCTCCAAGCACCACGAGAACGACGTGGTCCGCGGCAAGGTCACCCGCAAGATCAAGGGCGGCCTGCTGGTCGACATCGGCGTCAACGTCTTCCTGCCCGCCAGCCAGGTCGACATCCGCCGCCCGTCCGACATCGCCGACTTCATCGATCAAGAGATCGACTGCATGATCTTGAAGATCGACGAGGCCCGCCACAACATCGTGGTCAGCCGCCGCAAGCTCATCGAGATCACCCGCGAGCAGCAGAAGAAGGCCCTGCTCGAGGAGATCGCCGAGCGTCAGGTCCGCAAGGGGACCGTCAAGAACATCGCCGACTTTGGCGCGTTCGTCGACCTCGGCGGCATCGACGGCCTGCTGCACATCACCGACATGAGCTGGGGCCGCATCAACCACCCCAGCGACATGCTCAAGATCGACGACCAGATCGAGGTGATGGTCCTCCACGTCGACAAGGAGCGCGAGAAGATCGCCCTGGGCCTCAAGCAGAAGAGCGCCAGCCCCTGGGAGAACGTCGCCGACAAGTACCCGGTGGGCACCCGCGTCACCGGCGAGGTCGTCAACGTCATGTCCTACGGCGCCTTCGTCAAGCTCGAAGAAGGCATCGAGGGCCTGGTCCACATCTCCGAGATGTCCTGGACCAAGCGCATCAACCACCCGAGCGAACTGGTCAACACCGGCGACAAGATCGAGGTCGTCGTCCTCGGCATCAACAAGGACAAGCAGGAGATCTCGCTCGGCATGAAGCAGACCCAGGTCAACCCCTGGGACCAGGTCGCCAACAAGTACCCGCCGGGCACGATGGTCGACGGCACCGTCCGCAACCTGACCAACTACGGCGCGTTCATCGAGATCGAGGAGGGGATCGACGGCCTCCTCCACATCTCCGACATGAGCTGGACCCGCAAGATCGGCCACCCCAACGAGGTGCTCGAGAAGGGCCAGCGCATCAGCTGCCAGGTGCTCAACGTCGACCAGGACCGCAAGCGGATCGCCCTGGGCCTCAAGCAGCTCAAGGAAGACCCGTGGGAGACCGACATCCCCGGCCGCTACGAGCCCAACGACGTCGTCACCGGCAAGGTCACCAAGCTCACCAACTTCGGCGTCTTCGTCGAGCTGGAGCCCGGGCTCGAGGGCCTGCTGCACATCTCCGAGCTGGCCGACCACAAGGTCGACAGCCCCGAGGAGGTGGTCAAGGTCGGCGACGAGATCGAGGTCAAGATCCTCCGCGTCGACCGCGGCGAGCGCAAGATCGGCCTCTCCCGCAAGAAGGCCCACTGGTCGCCCCGCGACGACGAGGAAGAAGGTGGGACCCCCGCCGAGGGCGGCGAGGCCCCGGCGGCCGCCGCCAAGGAGCCCAAGGAGCAGAAGGAGCTCAAGGGCGGCCTCGGCGGAGGCGGCCCCCTCTTCAGCATGGGCGGCTCCACGCCGACCGAAGAAGAGTGATCCGACCCCGTCGCATCGCGAAGGTAGGTTGACCGACGCCGCCCCGGGCATCCCCCGGGGCGGCGTCGCTTCGAATGAAGCTCCGAGAGGAGGCGTCGCCCCTCCTGCTCATACGTCTCCACCCAGGGCCCGAAGGATCGTCGCGGCCGGAGCTTCGATCACTTCGACGCCCTCCGGCATCGGCCCGTCGCCCGGCTCGCGGACGATCAGGAACAGCCGCGCAGCCTGCATCGAGGCCCCGGCGCGGCGGAGCTTGGCGGCGGCCTCGGCGAGCGGCTCGCCGGGGCGCTGGACGCGCACGGCGACGGGGCGGCCGTCGTCGCCCGATTTCAGCAGGGCGTCGACGCCCGCGTTGCGGTGGACGGGGACCAGGTCCAGGCCGGCGAGGAGCCCCAGGCTCTCCGGGTCGGCCGTGCGATAGGACTCCCGGCCTCGCTCCATCAGCCGCGAGGCCGTGCGCACCGGCCGTTCGAGCCGCGTGCGGGCCAGCGCGACGGCCGCCTCGGACGCGTCGATCCCGATCGCGCGCCGCCCCAGGGCCACGGCCGCGACCAGCGTCGTCCCGCTGCCGCAGAACGGGTCGAGGACCACGTCGCCGGGACGGCTCGCCAGGGCGACGATCCGCTCCAGCAGGGCGAGCGGCTTCTGTGTGGGATAGCCGGTCCTCTCGCGGGCCTTGGGGTTCAGATAGGGGAGGTCCCACACGTCCCCCAGCGGCACCCCTCGCTTGACGCCGGACGGGATCGGCCGCCCCCCTTCGTCGCGGGCGTAGACCGACTTGGACGCCTCGTCGCGCCGGCGTCGCTGGAGGAGTTGATCGACGTTCGTCGCGGGCGAGTAGGGCTCCCACGCCGGGTTGAACACGAAGTCGCCGGTCTTCGTGTAGTAGTGGATGGTCTGGTGGGCCGGCAGGAGGCCCCGCACGCCGCTCGACCAGCGCCGATAGTGCCAGACGATCTCCGAGCGGAACCGCTCCGGCCCGAACACCTCGTCGAGCAGCACCCGCACGAGGTGGCCGGCGTCGCGACCGCAGTGGAAGAAGAGGCTCCCCGAGTCGGCGAGCACGCGGCGGACCTCGACCAGCCTCGCACGCAGGAACGCCCCGTACGCCTCGGGCGTCTCCCACACGTCGTCGAACTCATAGGCGGTCGTGCGATCCCGGGCGCTGAGGCGATGGACCCGGCCGGTCGCGAAGGGGGGATCAAGGTACGCCAGGTGGACGATCCCATCCGCCATCGTCTTCAGGGGGCCGAGGCAGTCGCCTTGGTGGATCTCCCAGTCTGAGCCTCCCTCCACACCACCTCCCACGAAAGCCGAGGCCGGACGACCCGCGCAGCCCGCAAGACCGCGACGGCCGCTCGATGTTCGGCAATCGACAGACTACCTCGAACCCCCACGTCCCATGTATCCACAATACATCCCAGCTTTCCGGTCCATCACCAGCTTATCACGCGAAGGGACGGCATCCGATATCTCGTTTGTCAAGCGGCGGCGGAAGGGAAGAGCGGGGGGAAGGGCGTCGATCGGGCGATGGGCGAGAGGCGGGGTGCGATGTCGCCCCGCCGGCGTCCGGGTCGCGTCCCGCATCGCCGAGCCCGTTCCTCGCCCGCTGGGCCTCTCGACGTCGCCGCGCGGGTCCGGGGAGATCGGCGTCCATCGACGGCCCCCGGCGCTTCGGCTTCGGTCCTCGTCTACCGACTCGGGGACGTGATCGGACCTTGTTACGACCGACACAACGAGGATCTTCATGGCCCGGATTCGAAGACATCGCCGTGACACGGTGCAGAGCCCCCTGGAGACTTATCTCCGGGAGATCAACGAGGTGGCCCTGCTCAACGCCGACGAGGAGAAGGAACTCGCCCGTCGGATCGCCGACGGCGACGACCAGGCCCGGGAGCACATGGTCCGGGCCAACCTCCGACTGGTCGTGAATATCGCCCGCGGGTATGTCGGCAAGGGCCTGGCGCTCCAGGACCTGATCGAGGAGGGGAACCTCGGCCTGCTCCGCGCGGTCGAGGGCTTCGACCCGGCGGTCGGCACGCGGTTCAGCACCTACGCCAGCTACTGGATCAAGCAGTCGATCAAGCGGGCCCTGGTGAACACGGCCAAGCCGATCCGCATCCCCGCGTATATGGTCGAACTGCTGTTCAAGTGGCGGCGGACCTCGGCCGAGCTTCAGGAAGGGCTGGGCCGGGCCCCGACGGTCGACGAGATCGCCAGGACGCTGAAGCTGCCGAAGAAGAAGCTCGCGATCGTGAAGAAGGCGATCAAGGTCTACAACCTCGTCCCGCAGACCGACCAGCCCGAGAACGGCTGGAGCCTGGGCGAGATGCTGATGGACGAGCGCACCCGCGCCCCGGACGTCGAGATGGTCGAGGCCGACAACCTCCGCCTGGTGATGAACCGCCTGGACGAGATGGACAAGCGCGAGGCCACCGTCCTCCGCATGCGGTTCGGCCTCAACGACGCCCCGCCGAAGACCCTGAAGGAGATCGGCGAGTCGCTCGGGCTGACGAGGGAGCGGGTCCGGCAGATCGAGAACGAGGCGCTCGGGAAACTGTCTGCGTCGCTCCAGGCCGACTGACCGAGGCCGCGAACGCCTGGCGACGGCGCGCCTTCCGCCGCCGCAGGGCCCGGGTCGCCAGGCAGCCACCCCCGCAGGCGGCGACGAAGAGGATCAGGCTGGGCTCGGGGACGGGGACGGGTGCCGCCTCGCCCCGGGCCGCGCGAAGGCTGGTGAGGGGCCGGCCGCCGGAGAAGTCGGCCCCGAAGTCCCCCTGGAACGTGCTCCCCCCCTGGGGCGTGATCCGGAAGTACGCCTCCGAGCCGAACGCCCTCGCCAGCTTCCCCCCCGTCACCTTCAGGCTGAGGTCGAACACGCCGGCCCGGCCCCGCGACTCCGGGGCCTTCGCCTGGGCCCCGAACGCCGTCGGCCGGCCGGTCAGCAAGACCCCCTCGTACACCTTGCCGTCGATCGTCACCGACCCGCGCAGTTCGAAGGCGTTGTCGGCCTGGTCGACGAGCCGGCCGTCGCGATCGAGGGTCAGCTCCAGGGTCTCCTTGAGCGTCCCCTCGACGTCGGGCATCACGTCGAACATCCGGCCGCCGCCCGGCCCCAGCGCGATGACGTGGGGCGCGTTGGTCACCCGGAACACGCCCGTCCGGGACCGCGGGTCGTACGAGTACGTCTGCTCGCCGATCATGTCGCCGGCGATGCTAGGGTAGGCCCGGAACCCGTGCGGGCGGATCAGGTCGGCGCGGAGCGCCGGCGCGAGGCCCGAGAGGGCGAGCAGGAACGCGGGGAAGGCCCATCGTCTGGTGTCGGTGCGCATCCGTTGCATGGCGTCGTTCCTTCGTACGCCCGCGTCCCGCGGGCGCGACCTGACCTCCTGGTGATCGGCATCATGCTGATCCCTACGGCCGCCCGGTGCGCAGCAGCGCCGATCGGGCGGTCCGGAGAGCGGACGGCGGGCCCCTTCTCAATCCATGGTGTCAGGTCGAAGGTGTGCGCGAGGCCCGTCGGCCGAGGTCCGGGCCACGCCACGGTCCTCGACGCCGGGATTAGAGCCGAGCCCGGCGAATCGGTCAAGGCCGGAATTTTCGCTAAATCCGCCGCCTCAATCGACCGACTCGCCCAGCTCCCGCAGCCGCGCCGCCAGCCGCTCGGCCCGATTGCGTTCCGCCTCGGCCCGATTGCGTTCCGCCTCGGCCCGCTGGCTCTCCGCTTCGGCCCGCTGGCTCTCCGCCTCGGCCCGTCGCTCGGCCCGGAGCCGTCGCCTCTGCTCGTCGCGGGCGAGCTTGCGGGCGACCAGGCGGTCCTGGTAGACCTCCTGGGCGTGCTGGAAAGGCTCGCCGTCGGGGCCGCGGATGACCATCCCCTCGATGATCATCGTGTTCTCAAACGTCACGCCCAGGCGGGGGCTCGTCCAGCCTTCGATCATGACGATCGGGCGGAACTCGCCCTCGTCTCGGATCCAGCCGCGGAGCCATCCGTCGATTGGATTATAGTAGTAGTATTCCTCGACCCCGAGCGCGTCGTACTGATGCAGTTTCCGGAGCATATCCCCGGGGCGGTTCCCCTTCGAATGGATTTCGAAGACGACGTGCGGCGGGATCTCCTCGAACCACTGCTTGTAAGATCCCCGGTCCCCCCGCGGGCGGCCGAAGGCCACGAGGACGTCCGGGGCGACTCGCTTCTTCGGGTCGGTCTTGTCGAAGTACCAGAGGATGTTGCAGGCGACCAGGACTTCCTGGTCGCGGAACAGCAGGTCCAACCCCTCCTGGATGGTGACCATCCAGCGGTACTGGCTGATGCTATCGGCCATCGGCTTGCCGTCGCTGGTCGGGAACCGCGGGTCGTACGGGTCGAGGTTGCGCCACCACGTCGGGGCGACCTCCCGCACGGGCTGGTCGGCGGTGCTCATGGACGGGCCTCCCGAGCGTCGCTGCGGATTCAGGCGTACACATGAGATATACCACGAGGCCCCTCCGGACGCCAGGCGACTCGGGCCACGTCTTGCCGAAGGGACGACGACGGGCCTAGACTCGGCGTAATGAGGGTGGAGCCGAATCCCCCTCACCCCACCCACGCCAGGCGCCCAGGCGGACGATCCCGCGGCGGCGATCCCCATGCAGCCCCAAGAGCCCCCCCACGAACTCCCCGAGGTCGAGCTGCCGTCGGCTGAGTTCATCGTCCGCCTGTTCGTGATCCCCGCGCTGATCGTGGTGGGGATCGTGGGCCTCTGGCTCGCGATGGGGGCGCTGGGGGGCGACCGCGCCGACGCCTTGACGTTCGCGAGGCGGATCCGCGAGGACCGCGGCGGCTGGCGAGCGGCGTTCGAGTTGGCGAACCGGCTGCGATCCGACGCCGCGACGGCCTCCGACCCCCGCCTCCTCGGCGAGCTGACGGACCTGCTCGACGCCGAGCTGGACCGCGGCGCCGAGCCCAGGATGGCCGAGTACCTCGCGCTGGCCGTCGGGGCCTTCCAGACGGAGCACGCCGAACTCGCCGACGGCCGCCCGGTCGACCCGATCGCGACGCTCGCCCGGGGGCTCGACGCCCGCCGCGACCCCGCCGTCCGCGTCGCCTCGGCCGCGAGCCTAGCCCGCCACGCCGCCCGGCTCGAAGGGAGGCTGGACGACCCCGGGACGATCGGTGCGCTCGCCGCCGCCTCGCGCGCGGCCGACGTCCCCGAGCTGCGCCGCGTGGCCGCGTTCGCCCTCAGCTTCTGCGGGGGAGGGGGAACGTCCGACGTCCTGCGCGAACGCCTGCACGACGACCCCGACCGCTACGTCCGCGACAACGCCGCGCTCGCCCTGGCGCGCTGCGGCGACCCGACGGCCGCCGACGCCCTCCGCGCGATGCTCTCCACCGATGAGGATCCGGCCGGCCTCGGCGAGACCGTGCGCCTCCAGGCCCTCGCGGCGCTGGCGCGGCCGGCCGCGGTCGCACTGCTCCGCGACGTCCGCCCCCAGGTCGAGGCCCTCGCCTCCACCACCGACGGCCCCGTCCGCGACGAGGCTCGAAGCCTCTTGCAAAAAATACAATCAACGCCCGGATTGTAATATTTTCAAAGCGCCGTGCAGCTTCACTTTTCCTCTTCGAAAGCCGCACCTCGCGCGCAGGTTTTGCGTAGGATGACGATGGAGGGGGCGACGCCCGCGGCCTGACGCCGGGCGCGAGGGTTGCATCCCTTGCCCGACGATCAGCCTCCTCCCGGGCGATGCATCCGATGCAATCCGCAGAGGAGGATCCCGGCCCGCGGGAATCGCCGCCAATTCCTCAAGTCGCGCGAATCGGCGGTGATATAGTGAAATCGTGAGGCCCCCGAGCGGGCCGCGAACGTATCGATTTCGGCACGAGTCGGCAGGCCCCTTGAAGGATTTCCGAGGGGCGAACGAGTTTTTTCGCGAGGGCTTTCTCAGGGACGAGACGGCGCACTCCCTCGGGACCGGCGGCCGGGGCACCTCCCCCGGCGGGCCGGACGGAAACCCGAGGCTCCTCCGAGGAGTTCCGCATGTCCACGTCCTTGAGACCCATGAGCCTGGCCGCGGTCGCGGCCGTCGCCCTGCTCGGCGGGACCGCCTCGCCGGCGTGGGCCACCTACGGCGGCGGCGCCTGCCACTCGTGCGCCCCGGCCCCCGTCGTCGCCACCAGCGTCGTCGCCCTGGCGCCGCAGGTCCAGACCGTCTACCAGACGGTCTACGAGACCGTATACGAGAACGAGCCCGTCACCGTCATGGAGACGCGCTACAAGACGGCCTACCGGACCGAGAACTATACGGTCATGCGGCCCGTCACCGAGACGTCCGTCGTCCAGCGCAAGTACACCGTCGCCAAGCCGGTGTACCAGACCGTGAACCAGGAGCGCAAGTACACGGTCATGAAGCCGGTCTACCAGACCGAGCGCCGCGAGCGCCGCTACACCGTCACCAAGCCGGTGTACCAGACCGTGAACCAGGAGCGCAAGTACACGGTGATGAAGCCCGTGGTGCGCACCCAGCAGATGGAGCGGCGCTACACCGTCGCCAAGCCGGTCTACCAGACGCAGAAGATGGAGCGGCGCTACACCGTGATGAAGCCGGTCTACCAGACCGAGCGTCGCGAGCGCCGCTACACCGTCTCCCGGCCCGTCTACCAGACGGTCAACCAGGAACGGCGCTACACCGTCATGAAGCCCGTCACCGAGACCGTGATGGTCGACCAGCCGTACACCGTCTGTCGCCCCGTCACCACGGTCCGGCAGGAGGTGGTGGAGACCGGCTATTACGAGCGCCAGTACACCACGGTCCCCGGCCCGGTCGTCGAGCGCCAGGTCCGCGTACCGGTCTCGGACTGCGACGAATGCGGCTACGAGCGGCCTCGCGGCCTGCTCGGCTGCCTGCACAAGCGGAAGGTCACCGCGACAGTCGCCGTCCAGTGCCCGCCGCGGACGGTCAGCCAGCGCGTGTTCGTCTCGCGGCCCGTCACCCGCGACGTCAGCGAGACCCGCTACGTCCGCGAGACGATGGTCCGCCAGGTCCCCGTCACCCGCTGCCGCACCGTGGCCGAGGAGCGCGTGGAGACCACGCCCGTCACCACCTGCCGCTACGTCGCCGAGGAGCGCGTCGAGCCCTACGAGGTCCAGACCTGCCGCTACGTCGCCGAGGAGCGCGTCGAGCCCTACGAGGTCCAGACGTGCAGTTACGTCAACGAGGAGCGGGTCGAGCCCTACGAGGTCCGCACCTGCGAGATGGTCGCCGAGGAGCGGACCGAATCGATCCCGGTCACGACGTGCAGCTACCAGGCCGAGGAGCGCGTCGAGCCCTACGAGGTCCAGACCTGCCGCTACGTCGCCGAGGAACGCGTCGAGAGCATCCCGGTGACGACGTGCAGCTACGTCAACGAGGAGCGGACCGAGGACGTCCCGGTCGTCCAGACCCGGATGGTCGCCGAGACCGCGAGCCGTCAGGTCCCGGTCTGCGTGGCCGAGCAGGTCCCCGTCACCACGAACCGCGTGGTCGCCCGCTACGTCCCCCGGACCGTGGCCGTCCAGCAGGTGACGACCGTCCCCGTGGTGGTCCCGACCTGCCTCACCTGCAACTGACCTCCGACACGCCCCGAACGACCCGGTCGCGACGCCGAAACCGTGGCGGCCGGGATCATGACGAGGGGCGGCGGCCTCCCATCCCGGGGGGTCGCCGCCCCCGTCCCTTGCGCGGGGTCAGTCGTCGAGGTTGAAGTCGAACCTCGTCGGCTCGTCCTTGATCTCGACCTGGATGATGGGGGCGTTCGCGTCCAGGTATTTCGCCGGCACCGGGTAGCCGTCGATGGGGACGAGCCTGGCCTCGGCGGGATCCACCCGGGTCGGCGCCTTGATGTACACGGAGTATCGGCCCGGCAGCAGGGGGACGTCCGACCGCGAGGCCGATAGGTGGAAGCGGCCCTGGCCGTCGAGGTGGCCCGCCCCCCAGGTGACGTCGCGCTCCGCCAGGGGCATGAAGACGACCGTCCCCTGCGTCAGCGGCTTCCCGCGGGCCGTGACTCGGCCCCACACCTGGGACTCGCCGTTCTCCACGGCGGGCCCGCAACCCGCCGCGGCCAGAACCGTCGCGATCGCGGCGCGCCCAAGCCGTCGCGGGAGATCATGGAAACGGATCGTCATCGGAGGGGACCTTTATCGGACGGCGGTCGGAGAAGGGTGCAAGCACCATCCTAATGGCCTCGCCGGGCCCGATCAATGCGAGGGCGGGCGGCCGCGCGGAGGCGGGCGGCCAGGGTGGCCGCCGGCCCGAAATCCAGCAGCGCGTCGCTCGTCGCCGCCAGGCACCGCAGGCCCGCCCCGGACCAGGCCGCGGGCGAGGTGACGGAGGCCACGTCCAGCCCCGCCGCGTTGCCGGAGAACGCCGGCAGGACCAGCAGGGTCGGGCCGGCCAGGAAGCAGGGCGAGGCGAGCCCCGACGCCCGCAACACCGGATGATGATGGCCGATCACCGCGCGAGCCCCGACCGTCGGCCTGTCTCCGTGCTGGATGGTCCAGCCCCCCACGTCCACCGTCGCGGCGATCGCGGGGGGCCTCGGCGACGCCGACAGGCTCCGGTCGTGATTGCCGGGGACGACCAGCAGTTCCACGCCCCGCGACGCCAGCCAGTCGCCCAGCCTCGCCACGTCGGCCGCCGTCCGCGCGCAGGGCCGCGGCGATTCCACCAGGTCCCCGGCGACGACCAGCCGGCGCACCTCCGCCCGCGCGAACGCCCTCGTCAGCCGGTCGCGCGTCTCGGCCAGCGAGTGCGCCGGCACGCAGTCGCCGGCCGCCCCGCGAGCCCATTCATAGCCCAGGTGGACGTCGGCCACCACGGCCGTCGCCTCCTCGGGCCGGATCGCGGCGCCCTCGGGAGTGAGCAGCCAGCCCTCGTGTTCGAGGACGCCGCCCATCACGCCCCCCCCGACGCCGCGGTCATCCGGGCGTGGAGCCGGCGCAGGGCGTCGTCGGGCGAATCGTGCCGCATCGCCTCGTCGCCGCCTGGGGCGATCCAGGCGGCGGCGAAGGGGGAGGGGCCGGGGAGGCGTCGCAGGCGGATCGCCGGGCTCGTCGCCAGCCAACGCGCGGCGGCCGGCACGTCGAGGACGTCGTTGAGGATCTCCCGGCGCGTCTCGCGGAGCAGGGGGTGGTCGGGGCATGCGGCCTTCACCAGCGGATACAGCCGCGTGGAGACCCAGTTCATCCCGCCGACCCGCACGCGCTTGCCCGGCTCCGGGTTGCGCAGGACCATCAGCGCGGTGGACGCGACGTGGCGGAACCGCCGCGCCGCCAACTCGCCCCGGTCCACCCCCTCCAGGACGTCGGCCTCCAGGTCGTCGAGTGACGCGACGCCAGCGAAGTCGGCCGGGTCGAGCCGCGCGTCGTCGTCCGGGATGCGGATCGTCCAGCCCAGGTCGGCCGGCTGGAACGCGGCGTCGCGGCCGTGCCGCCGGCCCAATCGCGCCGAGACCGCCCGCCCCAGCGCCTCGCTGGCCGATCGATTCAACGGCGCGTGGAAGGCGTAGGTCCAGCCCGGCTCCAGCGGGGTCTGGAACTCCTCGATCAGCAGCACGTCGACGCCCGGCGTCTCGCTCCAGCGGTCCTGGGCCTCGACCAATTCGGCGACCACGTCCGCAGCGCAGGCGTCGAGTTGCAGGGCCTCGGCGAGCCACGCGCGGACGGCCTCGGGGCCGTCGCAGGCCGAGCGTCGCGACGCCTCGGCGCGGAAGGCGGCCAGTTCGGCGGCCAGCTCGGTCGAGAGCGCCTGGCGGTCGCTGTGCCAGACCGGCAGCGCCCCGGCCTCGCCGCCGACGTGCTTCGCGTGCAGCACCAGGCCGTCCAACCGGCGGAACTCCAGCGTGCGGCCGTCCAGCACGAACCGATCGCCGGGCGACAGCCGCTCGGCGTAGGCCCCCTCGACCGTCCCCACCGACGCCCCGTCGGCGACCACCGCGGCCGATTCCTCGGCGTTGATCGTCCCCACGTTGCTCCAGAACCAGCGTTTGACACGGCCCGATCGCACGCCGAACCAGCCGTTGCGCCGCCAGATCCGCGGCGACGTCCACCGCGGTGCCGCGCCCGGCTCGGGCTCGAACGCGCCGGCCGGCACCGACAGCTCGCCCGCGAGGAAGTCGAGGCACGCCAGGAAGTCGCCGCGGCCCAGGTCGGCCGTCGGCGCGGCCTTGCGGAGCAGGTCGTAGGCGGCGTCGATGGAAGTCTCGCCCCGGCAGGACATGCCGATGAGCTGCTGGCAGACGACGTCGAGCGGCGAGGCTGCGGGCTTCAGCGGCTCGATCTCCCCGGCCCTCGCCGCGCGGGCTGTGACGGCGGCGGCGGCGACCTCGGCGGCGGTCGCGGCCAGGATCAGCCCCCGCGCCCGGCCGCCGACGCGATGCCCCGACCGTCCGATGCGCTGGACGCAACGCGCCACGCCGCCGGGCAATCCCACCTGGACCGTCAGGTCGGCCGAGCCGATGTCCACGCCGAGTTCCAGGCTGGTGCTGGTGACGACGGCCCGCAGCCTCCCCGCCTTCAGCCGCTCCTCCACGTCCCGCCGCCGCGAGGCGTCCAGCGCCGAGTGATGCACGGCGACCTCGGCCTCGCCGTCGAAGGCGTCGCGATCCTCGCCGCGGCCGGGCGGGGCGTTGCGGAGATCGTGGGCGATCTTCTCGGTCATCGGCCGGCTGTTGGCGAAGACGACCGTCGTCCGGTTGTCGACGACCGCGCGCCGGACTCGGCGCATCAGCCGGTTGTACGTCAGCCCGCGATGCGGCCCCTCGCCGGGGCGGAGCAGCGACTCCACCTCGATCTCGATCGCGTGCGAGCCGGCGGGGCGGGGGGCCTCGACGACTCGGCACGATCGCGACGACCCCACGAGGAACCGCGCGACGGGCTCCGGCGGCCGGCACGTCGCCGACAGGCCGACCCGCGCCGGATCGCCCCCGGCCGCGTCCGCCAGCCGCTCCAGCGAGATCGCCAGGTCCGCCCCGCGCTTCGTCGCCGCGAGCGCGTGGACCTCGTCGACCACCAGATGGTCGACCCCGCCCCAGTGCTCGGCCCATCCCGACTGGCTCAGGAGGAGGGAGAGACTCTCGGGAGTGGTGATGAGGATGTGCGGCGGCCCCTCGCGCAGCTTCCGGCGCTCGTGCGCCGTCGTGTCGCCCGTCCGCACGCCCACGCGGATCGGGCACTTCCCCAGCCCCAGCAGCCGCTGGAGGCCGCGGAGCGGGACCGCCAGGTTCTTCTCGACGTCGTACCCCAGGCTGCGCAGCGGCGAGACGTACACGCACCGCAGGCCGGGCTTCAAGCCATCCCCCGCGTGCTCGCGCATCAGCCGGTCGACGATCGCCAGGAACCCCGCCAGCGTCTTCCCGGTCCCGGTCGGCGAGATCAGCAGGACGTGCTCGCCCGACCCGATCGCCGGCCACGCCAGCCGCTGCGCCGGGGTCGGCCCGCCCGGGAACGCTCCCTCGAACCACTCGCGCACCGGATCGCAGAGCCCGTCCAGCCCGTCCCCGGCGTCGTCCCTGCCGTGAGTCAAAACGACCTCCCCACCGCCGGCGGCGAACGGACCAGGACGGGGCCGAGGGGTCGACTTCCATCAGGTCCGTCGATAATACCCGGGCGAGCGGGCGTTGGGAACGGGTCACGCCGGTTGAGGGGATCCTTTGGGTTTTGGTGAATCGCGTCGGAGTCGGGGGACATCAATAACGGCCTTCCCCCCTCGCGGGGGAAGGTGGCCCGAAGGGCCGGATGAGGGGGACGACGAGCGAGAAAGCCGTCGGGATCCCGAGCCGGCCCGATCGGGCGGGCCGTCGAATCCCGACGGCCCCCATGCTCCGCGTCCCCCTCATCTGACCGCTTCGCGGTCTGTCTTCCCCCGCGAGGGGGGAAGACGCCGATCGTATCAGGGATTCGGGCCGGGCCGCGTTCCTTCCGCGGCGGCGCGGCGGGCGGCCGGGCCGGCCGGGCGGGGGGCCGGCGGGGGACGTCGGCCGGCGGGACGCTGGCCTTCGGCGTGCGTCGGGACCGGGCCGCGCCCCGAGGAGGGATCCGGCGAGGCCCCCTCGCGCAAGTGCCGCGGCGCGAAGGGCGGGGACGCTTGCGAGCGGGCGACCCCCGGCCGAGGCCCGGCGTTCGCGGCCGGCCCCTTCCGCTCGATGTGGGGCGGGACGGCGACCGCCGGATCGGGGCGATGCCGGGGGAGGCTCGCGGCGGGGCCGCGCGCGATCGGCGCCTCGCGCCGCTCGGTGCCCGGGGCCGGGGTGTTCATC